>JAEEGL010690675.1_pt1 | contig 12990 bp, 11 predicted proteins | sample 9134231 | NCBI WGS metagenome assembly JAEEGL01 (sample SAMN16246548, study PRJNA631951) | gut metagenome | biome: gut microbiome; feature: rumen; material: fiber-attached | host: Bos | place: Iran: Karaj | collected 2018-10 | reverse complement strand
GCAGATGTACGCCCAGGGCCAGCAGGCAGGTCCTCAGCCCGGTGCCGACCAGCAGCAGTACCAAGGTGGTCAGCAGACACAGTCGAACCCCAATGACGATGTCCAAGATGCTGACTTCGAGGAGGTGAAGTAAGATTAGATAAGCAACAATAAGTAAATCATAAGAAAACCCGCATAAACACTGAGTTTGTGCGGGTTTTTAGTATTATGTTAATTATTGATATTTTCTTGGTAGATTGATATTTTTATCGTAATTTTGCACCATATTTGTACCACAACAAAAAAGTAGATAAAGTGCAACAGAATATTTGAATAAGATTATAAACCAAGAATATAGGATATGGCAGCAGCAAAGTTTCAAATAACAAGAAAGTGCAAGATCTGTGGCGAGACCTTCATGGCCAAGACCATAGAATCATGGTATTGCTCTCCCAAATGCTCCAGAATAGCATATAAACGCAGAAAGGACGAGGAGGAAAGACACAAAAGACTTGATGCAATAGTGAAACAGATACCTGAGTCCCGTGATTATATCAAAGTATCGGAAGCCTACGCATTGTTCGATATCAGCCGATTCACACTCTACAGGCTCATCCGAAAAGGGATGATTACTCATATCAATGCAGGTGAGAAGATGATTCGGGTAAGCAAAGAGGAACTGATGAAGATGTTCCCCTTACGTTCAGAGCAGATTAAAAAACAGAAGCCAGAGCCGAAGTTGTACAGTTTGGAACCAGAGGACTGTTACACTATCAACGAGATGTGTGAGAAGTATCACATGAACGACAGTACCGCATATCTCCAAATAAGGAAGTATTCCATCCCTACAAGGCAAATTGGCAACTACGTGTATGTTCCCAAGAAGGAAATTGATAACCTATATAAATAATGTACGCGCATGAAGAAAGCACTTCACAATACAAAATCCTCTGTAAAACTCCGCAAATCGGAATACCGCGACGAGTGGTACCTTTACATAGAGTCATATCCTGTCTTTGCTCCTGGAAAGGACAAACCGCAACGGGTTCGTGAATATGTCAATCGAGTAATTACCACTCCCATCTGGGACAAGAAGCGTACAGCAAGAACTGACTCAGAGGGGAATAGTACTTATAAGCCCAAACGTGATGTCAATGGAATCATTATGTGTAAATCGCCCATAGATCAAGAATCCTGCATCTATGCCGATAATATCAGGGCCATCAGGCAAAAAGAGTACGACACCCAAGAGCTCTATACAGAAATGGATGCAGCTATTGCAGAGCAAAAGGAGAAATCTCAATGCGATTTCATCAAGTTCTTCCGGAATGAGGCAAAGAGCAGACACTATAACAATGAAGGAATGTGCAACACATGGTTTCGTGTCAGCGACCTCCTTTATGAGTTTAATGGGAACGAGCCGCTTCTATTTGCCAACATCAACCTAAACCTGATGGAGAAGTTTAAGCAGTTTCTACTTAGAGCCCCACAAGGCGGTAATAAGAACGGAACCATTTCCACCAATACAGCCTGTTCGTACTATAGTATATTCAAAGCAGCACTAAAACAAGCATTTGTTGAGGGCTATCTACCTATCGACATTGCCGCAAAGTCAAAGAACATCCAAGCAGAAGAAAGCAGACGAGAGCATCTGACCCTTGACGAACTGAACAAATTAGTGGAAACTCCATGCGAGAATCCCGTAATCAAAAGGGCAGCTCTATTCTCCGGCCTAACTGGTTTACGTCATAGCGACATCATGAAGATGACTTGGAAAGAGATTACCAAGGAGGGCGAGCATTATCGCATCAACTTCACCCAAAAGAAAACAAAAGGTGTGGAGTACACGCCTATATCTGACCAGGCATATTTCTTCTGTGGAGAGCCTGGCCATCCTGACGAGTTGGTATTTGGTGGACTCCCTGCCCCTTCATGGATTTCCAAGCCCTTATCCAGATGGATAAAAGCAGCAGGTATAACCAAGCACATAACTTTCCACTGTTTTCGCCACACGTATGCCTGTTTACAACTCTCAAACGGCACAGATCTATACACTGTCAGCAAGATGTTGGGCCATACCAATATCCGCACGACACAGATTTATAGCAAGGTTGAGGACGAGAAGAAAGAACAGGCAGCGGATGCAATCAAACTGAATATTAATGCCACAGAGTCTGATAAATTATGAACTGCAAAGATTATTATACTTCTGTGGATGCCATAAAAGGAGCTGATACCATAACAACAGAGGCTTATGAAGCAGCAAAGACCATGTACCAATCTGGCTGGGGATGGCAATATGGTCTGAACCATCTCAAAGAAGAGGAATTCTCTATTGTACGCGCCTTTAATCTGGCTCAAAACCTTAAAGAGAGCGTTATCAATTCTGATAACCGCCTGAAAGCTCTTAAGAAGGAAGCCGGAGGACTTTGGCATTTTTTCAGCAAGAGAAATCGCTACGAGGTGACATGGGTATATCAGCGGAACACGGTTCTTGGTGTACTCTATTATCTGCTTGCTTTTGACAACTCTACGAAAGAGGAGGAACTTCGCTATCTGGAGCAACGGGCACTTTACATGGGTGGAATAAAAAATGAGTCAGGTATGGCTTTCTTTAATGTTTTCAAAGAAGCCGTGGCAAAAAGAGCAAAAACAGAAACCAAAGAACCTCCAAAAGAGAAAGACAATATATCTGTTGACAAACAAGCTGCTCTGGTTTTGTTCCACAAAATATTCCGTGAAGGCCTCGATATGGATAAAGTCGGAATGGGAATAAAAACGCTACTTGAATATGAACCAAGAAAAGGGACACTACTCTTTACTCAACAACGACATTGGTACATAGTCTATCAATGGTTTCGCGAGATTTGCTTCATAGAAAAAGGGCGCACGGCTTCAGCGTTTAGAGAATGGGCTAAAGCCATGTTTGGCAAGAATGGTTACTCGACCGAGCATGATTTCGATGAAGCAAAGAAGCTCTACGACGGCCCACCATCCACATGGAAACCAGTTGTTGACCATATGGATTACACTGACATTCGTGACTTCCTAACCCAGCAGTTTGGAAAAGATCAACGCGACAATTACCTAATCAACGATAGATATATCCAGTGGCATTAATCAAATAAACTACATACCATCAGTAGGAAAACCGCAACTCAATACGGATAGCCAATACGGATAATGAAGAAAAGCAAGTCTCTAATACGGCTTGCTTATTTTTATCTCATTTTCAGCAAGTTGCGTTTCAAAACAAAACACGAATTTTGCATAAGCGAAGGGCTAAAAACGCCCTGCAATTATTCGAATTTAAACAAAATAAAATAGGTAAACTTATGCAAAACGAAAGAATTTCCTTTGATGCCATGCCAGAGATGCTGGCAGCCATCGCACAAAAGTTGGAGTCCATTGAGAGCAAGGTTGACAATCTCACAATTCCTTCTAATAATGAGGAGAAAGATGAGTGGTTTAACCTCAAAGGACTATGCGATTATCTTCCAAGCCATCCGGCAGAACAGACGGTCTATGGATGGACGAGTACTCACTTCATTCCTTTTCACAAGAAGGGAAAAAGTATTGCTTTCCGCAAGTCTGAGATTGATCAATGGCTACAGCAAAGCCATAGAAAGAGCAAGTCAGATCTCATGTTGGAGGCAAGTCAATTCGTAAATAAGAAAAGAATCAAGTAATGACCAACTATGAAAGAAGGAGCAAGTATCATACTGCATTTAGACTGTTTATCAGCCGTAGAATGCTTAACAGATGAGCAAGCTGGAGTATTGTTCAAGGGATTACTACGCTATGCCAATACAGGTGACCCACTATCAACTTCAGACTCTGCATTACAAGCCGTTTTTGCGCTTTTTCGCGCACAGATCGACAGAGACTCTAAGAAATACGAGGAGAAATGCCGAAAGAACAGAGCGAACGCATGCAAACGCTATCCGAACAAGTGCGATGGCATGCCAGAAGATGCAATCGCATGCGATCGCATGCCACCGCATGCGGACGCATCCCTAAGTAATAGTAATCCTAATAATAACAATAAGAGTAAAGATGATGATAATGCTGACGCAATCATCATCAATGGAGGAATAGGAATCTCTTTTGAGACTATCTGGGAAATGTATGGGAAACCTGTAGGGAAAAAGGAATTCATAGAACCCCTATGGGATGCCCTGAGTGAAGAAGATAAAGAAGCCATTTTTGCATATATTCCCCTCTATGTCAAATCCACTCCAGATACCAAATACAGGAAGAACTTCAATAACTTCCTTTCAGAGCGATACTGGGAGAGTCATCCATTAACACCAAACAACCATGAGAGAAACGGAAATAGTACGCCAAGTGATAACGAAAATAGTAGAAGGAGGCAAGAAGTCTGCAATGCAGCTATCGAAGCCATCAACGGCTTTGACTGTGCAGCAGCAATACCAGGCTTATCCATCAAACACGCCCCTAATGCTACAGAAATACCCAACATGGGATGAGTTCTTTCGCATCTTCAACGTCAATCGGCAGATACTGATATGTCGGCAGCCGAAGTTATGTATTTTATACCCATCGCCTACAATGTATCAGATAGATATCATGTATGGAGCATTTTCCGCAGCAAAATGGTTGGTACCGTTCATTGCCGATGCAAGTTTGAGTTGTGGTCTGAAGGTCGATGCCACAAAAGAGCAGTTACAATTTACTGCCACCGCCATTGTTGGAAGATATACGTGGCTGAAGGCGGCAGAGATGGTACTGTTCTTTTTCAACTTCAAGGCAGGATTCTACGAGAGGTTCTACGGGCAGTTTGATCCACAGGCCATCATTAGGAGTATCAACACGTTCCTGACAGAACGGATGAGTATAATAGTAGCAAATGAAAGGGAAAGGAAGTAATACTGTGTTTATGCATTATAGCAAACGATATGGTACTAGCCGTTATGGGGGCTATGCTGCCCCCTATGCCCCCTTTCCGACGCAACAGAGTTGCGATTGCTCATCGCCATGCGAACCTTCTACCAGCATCTCGCTGGAACAGCCGTTCTACGCCTCACACCGTGCGCAGCCCGACTGTTTCCAACGGAATACTGGTAGCACACTAAGGGTTATGCCAACCCTTGTGTGCCAGAGTGACCTCTCTGGACTCCGCTCAGGCTCTGCCTAAGTACCGCGAGGGGAGCGACTTCTCCCCTTCGAGCCCTACCGCTGGTGTGACCCTCCCCAGACCCCCGCTTAGGACTTTCTGCCCTAAGAACCCGACCAAGGAGAAATTCTCTACCTGAACTCTTTTATCAGAAGAACTACCTACCAAGGTTTCTACTGAATACAATATTACATAAATACAGAAATTCATAATTTCATAAAATTGGAATTACATAAATACATAAATGTATATTATCATAATTATAGAAGAAATATGGCAAAAAAGACATCGATTCACATTTGCGCTGCCAAGTATGGTGCCGAGAAGCACAATAGGCGAGAAAAGGAGATGAAGCATGTTCATCCTGAGTATTCACACCTAAACAAGAGTTGGGAAGCCAATGACTTCAAGTCCGTGGCTGATGAGATCCACAAGGCCAAGGAACGCTACTCTCAGAAGCACTTCTGCCGAAAAGCCGCTATCGACGAAAACGGCAACAAGGTTTGGGGTGTTGACCCCTCAAAGCCCAAGAAGATGCCTAAGAACTCCGAGCCTATCCGCGAAGGGGTTGCTGTCATCACAGAGACGACAACGATGGAGCAAATGCAACAGTTGGCCCAGCTGATTGAGCAGCGCTGGGGTATCAAGACAAGAGGTATCTGGGCACATCTCGACGAAGGTCATGAACATCTGGTTACAGACAAAGATCATCAGCAAGGCAAGTATCTTGATACGCCAGAAGGCAGTACCATCTTTCTTTGGAACCATCATGCCCATTATCTCTTTGACTGGACTGACCATGAGACAGGCCAGTGTATCAACCTCAATCGCCACGATATGTCAGAACTTCAGGACATGCTGGCCAATACCTTCAAGATGGAGCGCGGCAAAAAGAGTGATAAGAAATGGCGCGATGCTCATACTTTCAAGGCAGAACAAGAAAAACTCCAGGCTAAGGAGGCTGCTGAGTATATAGAGCGTAAGAAAACTGAGTCCAACGCTCTATCAAAAGCCATTGAAGATGGCAACAGAAAGCTGGCCAAACTTCAGAAAGCCATTGACGAACTGATGTCCACATGCATCAAGGAGGAGAATCTTGATGCAGTACCATTTGCCGACATGCCCTTTAAACTTGAAGGATCTGATAAAACCATCACTGTAAAAGACCTCGTTGATGATGCACTTCGTCGCATCAACAATGATGTAAGCACACCCATTCCCGTGTTTGGACGTGAAGAGTGGCAGAAAGAACGTAATGCCAAGGCAAAGGCCATCGTCAGTACGCTCCAGAAACAGTTACTTAGCGTTTCGAAACTTCACCGCAACCACATTACCAATGTTGGCAAACAGATGTATATCGTTGCCAAACAAAGGGTAGTAACGGCATTAGAGACCGAAAAAGAGAACATGATGTTGAAGCAGCGTATCTCAGAACTTGACGACAAGGCTGTCACCCGTGAAAAGAACAGGGCCGATAATGCCGAGCGTAAAGTTCAGGAACTGTCACGACTATTATCTCAGAATGAGCAGAAGGCAAACCAAGCAGAAGCGAAGGTCTATAATATGGAGGCGTTCATTCGTCAGTCTGGTTTTGCCAAAGCATTTGAGCACTGGACTCTTCTTAATCAGTTGATTGACGATGCCATCCGTGCTTTCAACAAGTGGGCGCACAGTACAGCCTCTATCTTCAGTCGGGATGATGAGCAAGTCATCGGCAAAGGCATTATTGCCAAATGCCAGATGGATGGTCTTGAACCTGGCAAAGAGAGCGATCGTCTTGCTGCAGCCAAGGGTATTGTTGACATGGCAGAAACCACTATTGGCAGTATCACCAAGTACCAATGGGATTTTGCTGTTCTCAGAATCGGTCAACTAGCATCAGAGATGAGAGTCTCGATGGGTGGACAGTCCGTAGGTGGCAGTAATGGCAATGCCGACGAGTTAACCAACTGGGATGGTACAAAGAAGAAAGGATGGAGTCTATAGCCTATTCCTTACATTGTATTAGCGGGCCTGTTAGCGAAAACAGACCCGCTAACTGCAAAATAACCATAAATAATTAGCAAAGGGGATTCGATTTTCCAACAAAATGGCGATAAATTGAGAAAAAATCACTAACTTTGCAGAAATTATAATAACGAACTAACCACATGGAAGATATTAATCGTCTGAAATTACTTCTCGTTGAGAAGAAGAAAACAAGCAAATGGCTGTCCGAACAGTTAGGGATTACCCCATCTACTGTGTCTAAGTGGTGTACCAACACCTCACAGCCTGATATGGAAACGCTTGCCAGAATCTCAAAACTCCTAGAAGTCAGAGTTGAGGATTTATACAACCAACAGTTCATGGAATCTGTTTAACATTACTACACCCGCAAAGTTGTTTGGAAATAATTGCCGTAGGCAGAAAGTAATATGATTATAAAAGCAATCAAATGAAAAAGAGCATTGTATCATTAATTATCAGCTTACTTCCTCTGTATTCTTTTGCAGAGACGATTGAAGTAGAGGGTTACTTTTACAACATCTATTCCGGCAGTATTGATGCCGAGGTAACTGAGAACCCCAACAAATATTCTGGTGACATTGTTATACCAGAGACTTTTTCATATCAGGGGAAACGATATAAAGTGACATCTATTGGTAAAAATGCATTCAGGCTTTGCGAAAACCTGTCTTCTGTTGTTATGCCTAACAGTGTTATAACAATAGAAAAGTGGGCTTTCTGCGATAGTGAAATGAAATCCATTATCTTCTCAAGTAATCTTTCAAGAATTGAGCAAGAGGCATTTAATGGATGTAAGAAACTAAAAGAAATTAATTTACCAGAGAAACTTATCACTATTGATGTTGGCGCATTTGCTTATTGTGAAAGCCTAAAATCTTTAGTAATCCCCAAAAATGTAATGTCTATAGGTGCGGGGGCATTTAAAGAATGTTCTGGCCTGAGATCCATAACGGTAGATAAGGAAAACAAGGTTTATGATTCCCGAAACGATTGCAATGCTGTTATCCTTTCGTCTAATAATACTTTGGTTATTGGCTGTGCAAGCACTATAATTCCCCAAGACATTATGATAATAGGCGATCTGGCTTTCTGTGGTTGTAAGGATTTAGCTAGTATTTCTATTCCAAATGGTGTTACCAATATTAGCAAAGGAGCATTTACCTGGAGTGGATTGACCTCTGTCGATATACCAAACACCGTTACTCGCATTGGTGAATTTGCATTTCAAAGTTGCAAGAAATTGTTGTCTATTACTATTCCTGAAAGCGTGACTGTCATTGATGAGGTCGCATTTTCATCCTGTGACACTCTGCAATCTTTAACCATTCTAGGAAATGACACTCATATTGGTAAGTGTGCATTTGCGGATTGCTCTCAATTAAGAGATGTATATATTCACTCTCCATACAAACTTTATATTGGTGAAGATGCGTTCGAGAACTGTTATTCTCGTTCTGTTTTACATGTCAAAAAAGAATTGTTGAATAGTTATAAGAACGATAACAATTGGAAATATTCATTTGACGATATTATCGCAATTGGAAGTGAAAACAATTCTAATTCCACAGTTTTACTATTGGGCGGATCAATACTCCTTCTCTTGATTTTCATCTTCTACAAGAAAAAAAAGAAAAGCCACAAAGTGTCTGACACTTTATAAGCATGGAAGTAGACCTAAGTCAGTTAAGTATATTCTTGTAGAACAATTAATATGAGTTGAAGATGAAATACATAGAAAAAATCAAGGCAATAAGTTTTGTTCTGTTTCTCATAATAAATCCTTCTAGTGTTTATTCGCAGGAGACGAAATTACATTTCTTTGATTTGTCAAAAGAATGCAATCTTGATGTTATCATTGCACAGTTAAAAGAAGATGGATTTAAAGAGGAGGAAGAACAAAGAATAAGCAATATACCTAATGTGTGCTACACCAAATCTGGCGAAGGACAGTATGTAAGATTTAATTGTAATTATACGCCAAAGACTAAACAAGTTGCCTCTTATTGGTATAGAATATATACAGATAATACAGCAAATGTCTTTAACGAATTGAAATTGCAGTATGGAGAACCCAATTCTGGTATTGAATATCATGCCCCGAACTTCTTCGAATGGCATAACCCATCAGCAGACATTAAATTAAAAATAGGAGACGATAAATGGTTAGAATATTCCTACGAAGATAAGGCTAAGAACCAACAACTTTTGAGAGAAATCGGACGAGAGATTAGCTCTGGCGAATTGTATACTATTATATATATAGTTTGTCTATGTTTACTTGGATTATTAGTGGCTTATATTTATTATATTAAGGGTAAGAACAAAAGAAAGCAAAGTGAATTAAATAGAATAAAGAGGAATGAAAAACAGCATCAAATTGATGCTTTATACGAAGCCTTCAAAACAGAACTGACAAATCAATATGACTCTCCAACGCGTACAGTAGATATTCTCATCAGCAATGATGATGGGACAAATCTGCATGGTGATATACTTGTTTTTCAGCATTACAAAAAGTTAATAATTGGGAAAAAGAAATATGACTTTCAAGATATATTGAATTGTTTCTATTATGACGAAAATGAAAGAAATGTTACCATTAATCAAACAACAAAAACAAAGACGGGGAGTATGTTAGGACGAGCTGCTATAGGTGCATTAACCTTTGGGGCAGCTGGAGCTGTTGTTGGAGCAGTTACTGCAAATAAAGAATCTACAAGTACTGTAGATTCATCACATATTGGATCCTTCATAGTTAAAATTGGTATAAAGTCGTTAGAGGAACCAACTATAACTTTGAGATTTGGCAACGACAAGTCAAAAGCAGAAGAAGTATATGCTTTGATACAGGCAATAATTGCAATGAAATGATGTCCTTTTTACAAATAATTCTATCATTATGACAGAGAAAACTAAAAATATAGGGAAATGGATATTGGTGGGACTAACAATATGTCTATTACCTGAGTTTGTAAATTTGATTATGACAATTCCATGCAATTGGACTATCGAAGGACCTCAGGTATGGATTGGATTTTGGGGAGCATATTTGGGAGCTATTGCTTCTTTGGTAATGGCATTTATCGCTTATAGACAGATGCGTATTTTAAGTAACCAGAACAGGCCTTATCTATATCCAACTATTGAAATATTTTCAGATAGAAATGACGGTAACAATTATTTCGATTACTGCTTACATATTGTTAATCATGGTTCGCGAATCGCTTATGATGTTCATGTAGAAATTGAAGGAGAAGCATTGAGCAATAAAGGAAACAAATATCTTGAAAATCTATCAATTATCAGAAAACATGCGTATGATATTCCAGAAAAAGATGACATTGTTTTAAAGATTTGCCCAGAGTTTTCCATTGACACTGTTAATGATAAGGATTACACATTATGGTTGGATAAATTCAAACAATCTACGGTTAAGATAAAACTTACTTATAATAATGAGTACACAACAGAGAAAACCATATCATTGTGCAATACACTATACGCAAAGACAAGTTCTCTACAGATGCTCTATTATTTGAAAAAAAGTATTGACGAACTCAAAGAAACTTTAAAAAATGGAATAGACAAATACGATAAGAACCAAAACGCATAATAGTAAGAATTCTAACAGAAAAATAAAATGACAGAGTACTATTATATTAATACCATATTAGAGCAATTTTTTAAGGATTGGTATCCTTATGATACAGATTCCGCCGATTATGTTCAGTTACTTAGGGGTATGAATGATGAGAACTCGATAAAAGAGTTGGTAAAAATCCATGATAAATTGCTTGACAAGATACTTTCTTTACAGTATCGTCTTTTAACAAAACCTGATGATTGGTATCGTTATGACTATCTACCTAATGACAATTCTTCATTATTAAAAGAGTTGGACTTTTTTTTAAACAAACAAATTGAAAGGGTATTCAATAGTTATAATGAGATAACTGAAGAAATAGAGTTACAGTGTATAGTAAATCTGAGGCCCGCAATGAACAGGAATGGTATAATACAAATTATCTTACCCAAATGTTCAGAGCATGTAAGAATTGTATATGAAGAAATAAAAACTTCAATTAAATATAAAGAAGAGGCACCAGAACATCTTACTCCATATAATATCAAAACAAATGAATATAATGCCAATTTGCTCCCATATATTCAGACGATGAAAAAGTTGATAAAATATGGATACATAAAGGACTTGAGGGATTCTACTTTTGAAAATCGAGCAAAGATTTCGTATATTCCAGATACAAAAAGCCTTGTAAATCTTATTGTGTCAATTGTTATAATAATCCCAATAGCCATTATTTTATTATATGCAATTGGCAAAGCATTTTTATTTGTGTTAGTCATACTAGCATTGCTAAGTTATGTTTGGAAGGGGAGGTAATCTATGGCAGAGAAATCACCTGAACGATTATTCTGATTCTTATTCTTTTTTGAAGAGCAATATTGCATCTTCTATTAGTAACAAAGAACGGATAATTCGACAACAACACTATTATTTGGAATAAAATCACTAATTTTGCAAACGAAATATGACGAAAGAAGAATTACAGAAAATCATAGCAATAGACGAAGGCTTCCGGATAGAGCTAACCACGTCTACTGGTAACATGGATAAATTCCAGGAGGCTATCTGTGCTTTTGCAAACGACATGCCTGGCTCAGGAAAGAAGGGCTATCTGCTAATTGGCGTATATGACGATGGTAAGATTAGCGGGATGAAAGTTGACGATGCGCTGATGAAACGCATTAGTGGCATTCGTTCTGATGGCAATATTCTACCTCTCCCCGTCATGACAACAGAAAAAGTGCAGACGGATGAGGGTGATGTATTGGTTGTGGAGGTTACTCCATCTTTTGATACACCTGTACGCTATCGAGGCAGAACGTTTATCAGAATTGGGCCACGTCGAGATATTGCTAGTGCTGAAGAGGAAAGAATTCTGGCCGAGCGATGTGCTGCAAGCTTGCCAACCTTCGATACAAGACCTTGCCGTGAAGCAACAATAGATGACATTGATATCGATACGATAGTCAAAGAGTATCTGCCAAAAGCCATCGATGCAGAAGCATTGACAGCTGACAGTCGCCCGTTAAAAGAGCAGTTAGCATCCCTGCGACTGTTCAACATGCAATGGGATTGCCCAACATATGCGGCTCTGATCATGTTTGGCAACAATCCACGTTACTTCATGCAGGGTGATTACATCCAGTTTGTGCGTTTTCGTGGTAATGACAATGGTGGAGAGATCCTGAATGAGCGTCGTTTCGAAGGATGTTTATATAAAGTATTGCCACAGTTGGAGAACTTTATCCGTGATGGCATCGTAACAAAACGCCCTGTTCCTATCAGCATCCTGAGAGAAAAGGATGTACGCAACTATCCCTACAAGGTGCTACGCGAGTTAATGATGAATGCGATTATGCATCGGGATTACCAGGCAAACATGCCAACTCGACTCTATCAGTATGACCATCATATAGAAATCATGAACCCTGGCGGTCTCTATGGGCAGGCCCGTCCAGAAAACTTCCCTCATGTGAACGACTACCGCAATAGCGTTGTAGCAGAGATGATGAAGAACCTGAATTATGTCAACATGTTCAATCATGGTGTGAGTGAAGTACAGGACTTGCTTAAAGAGAATCAAAGTCCAGTTGCCGAGTTCAATGTCAATCTCGTCACTGCATTTAGTGTCATTGTACGTGAACCAGAGGATGATGATATTGCTAATGCACCTGTAAATACACCTGCAAAAATGTCTGATGTCCTAAAGAATGTCCTAAAAGATGTCCAGAAAGATGTCCTAAAAGAACTGTCTGAAAGACAGATAGTTATACTCGAG
>JAEEGL015988283.1_pt1 | contig 12991 bp, 11 predicted proteins | sample 9134231 | NCBI WGS metagenome assembly JAEEGL01 (sample SAMN16246548, study PRJNA631951) | gut metagenome | biome: gut microbiome; feature: rumen; material: fiber-attached | host: Bos | place: Iran: Karaj | collected 2018-10 | reverse complement strand
GTATCGGTAGTGACGGGTAATGCGACTGTCTACATACCGCTTGCAGAGCTTGTGGATATGGGAGAAGAGATAGCAAGGCTTGAGAAGGAAGAGAAGAGGCTTGAGGGTGAGCTGAAGAGATCCAATGCCATGCTTTCAAACGAGAAGTTCCTGTCCAAGGCACCTGAGAGCAAGATAGCGGAAGAGAAGGAAAAGCTCGCATCTTATGAGAAGATGATGAGCGAAGTGAAGGAGCGTCTGGCAGCACTTAAAGGCTGAATAAGACACAGCGCCCGGCCTGGAGGAGCGTAATGATAGATTTTGAAGAAGAACTGAAGAAATTCCATCCCTCGCCTGAGGTGGAGGATGCGGAGAACGCCATCAGAGCACTGGATGTGACGGATATGGTGGATCTCATAGTCCAGCTTGAAGAGAAGAACAGGTTTGGACAGCGATAGATCAAGGGTTACAGAGGATATACTTTGAGATGCTTTAACTGTGGGTGCGAACTCACCAGAAATGATTTCTGTACCAACTGCGGTGCGGATATCAATGAATACAGGCGTATAGTACGTCTTTCCAACGGATACTATAACGACGGATTGTTGAAGGCGCGGGTCCGGGACCTCTCCGGGGCCGTGGTGTCTTTGCGTGCGAGCCTGAAGCTCAACAGGAACAACGTGGATGCGAGAAATCTCCTCGGTCTTGTGTACTTCGAGATGGGAGAGGCCGTGGCTGCGCTGTCCGAATGGGTGGTCAGCAAGAATATCAAGCCGGACAAGAACATCGCCGATGACTTTATGGAGGCTGTACAGAGCAACCCCGGCAGGCTGACGGCGATAAACCAGTCGATAAAGAAGTACAATCAGGCACTGCTGTACGCAAGACAGGGAAGCCTGGATCTTGCGGTGATACAGCTGAAGAAGGTGCTGCAGGTCAATCCGAACCTGATAGTGGCTTATGAGCTTCTGGGCCTTTTGTATCTGCAGTCTGAGGAATACAACAGAGCAAAGCGTGTACTGACGCTTGCTTCGAAGATAGACAAGAACAATACGCGTATCCTGTATTATCTGAAGGAGGCTGAAGACGGGCTGGCACTCAGATATGCGGGCGATGGCAGGATGGGCAGGGACAGGAAGAAGTCTGCTGCGACTGCTTCGGACTCGTTCCAGTATACGAGCGGCAATGAGGTGATAATACAGCCGATCAACTCCGCTGAGAAGAAGGGGATGCCGACTTTCATCACCATGCTCATCGGTCTGGTCGTGGGATGTGCGCTTATGTTCTTCCTCGTGCTCCCGGCCAGGATACGTTCTGCTTCCGCACAGATGAATGAGCAGATGCAGAGCATCAGCGATGAACTGAATTCAAAGAATGCCGATCTGGAGGAAAAGGAAAAAAGGATAGAGGCCCTGCAGAGCGAAAATGATACCGTGAAGGGACAGCTAGCGGAGCTGACGGGAAGCTCGGGCATGGTGGAGAGGTATGACCATCTGGCTGACGCCGCCCTCAACTATATGAAAAATCCCGAGGATGTGATGGGGACAGAGGCGATGCTTGAGAGTATCTTCGGCGAGAGTCTCCCCACAGCAGATACGGTATCGGGAGGCAGTATCAGCAGCAACGCCCTGCCGGCACTGGATCCTGCGATATACTCGGCTTCATTCAGGAGCCTGTACGAGTACCTGAACAGCGATGTGTCATACAAGGCAGCGGCAACATATATCGAAAAGGGTAAAGACGAACTTTCTGACGGTCAGTACCAGATGGCAATAGCTGACCTGCTCAAGGCCACGGAGATCGCTCCCGGCAGTGATGAGGCATGGTTCTATCTTGCAGAGAGCTACAGGGAGTCGGGCGACAGCGTGCATGCGACTCAGATATACAGCAGGATCGTGAACGACATGCCTGATTCCGAATATGCGGACAGGGCAAAGAAGAGCCTGACGAACGGAGCCGCAACCGATGACGAGGACACTGCCGAGACACAGCAGGAAGAGGTACATACAACTGAAGACCAGCTCGCACAGGAACTTGCGGCACAGGCACTGCAGCAGGCAATGGCGGGAGCCGCAGTCACTGAGAATATAGAAAACACGGAGGGCGCTGCACAGTAGTGAGACTGATACATTGTTCCGACATACATCTGGATATCCCCTTCGGCGATATACTGAGCCAGGAGAAATCCGCCACAAGAAAGCAGGAGATACTGTCTGCTTTCTCAAGCATGGCCGGATTTGCCACCGAAGAGGGTGTCAGGGCGATACTCATCACGGGCGGGCTCGTGGATGCGGAACATATATCAAGGCTTACGATAGACCGTGTCTATAAGATAATGAGGGACAATCCCGACGTACTGTTTGCTCTTCTTCCGGGTAACTCCTACGAGATGGCTTACTTTAAGGGTGAGAAGAACCTGCCTGAGAATTTCAGGCTGTTCAGCGAGCTGGACAAGAAGCTCACGATAGATGATGTGGATATCTATGGTGTATATGAGGCGTCAAAGCTTCCGCTGCTCGATGACAAGCAGACGAATATAGTGATATCTTCGGGAGTGTCGCAGCTTCGAGGCTTTGAGGACAGAGGGATAGCTTATCTGGGTCTTGGTCTGGAGAGGACATACAGGCACGGTGATCTCATAGGAGGCGGATATTTCTGTGCTCCGGGTTCTCTTGAAGCACTGACCTTTGAAGAGGGCGGCAACAAGGGCTTCATGGAGATATACATAAGCGAAGGCAGGGTATCTCCCGTGTTCGTACGCAGCGGAAAGAGGCTCTGCTACAATATCGATGTAGATGTAACGGGTGCTATGAATGCTGATGAGGTGTCCGACAATGCCCGCCACGGGCTGAGCCTTATCAAGGGGATAAACGGTGCGGCCATGGTCAGGATCAATCTTATCGGAAGGATGGACCTTGAGCATATCATAGATGAAAAGGTGGTAGAGAAGACCCTTGGCAGGGAGTATTTTGCGGTATCCGTTGATGACAGCGAGGTGGATTTTGATATCACGCTTGAAGGTATATCGGAGAATACGCTAAGGGACAGGTTCATAAGGAGAGTCAGCGAGGGCAATGAATCGCTGGAGCTTAAGAAGGATATAATCAAAGTGGGAATTACAGCCATTTCGGGAGGGGAGATACAGTGAGGATAGTCAATATCCATATAGACGGATTCGGCAATCTGAAAAACGTCGACTATCTTCTTTCGACCGGAATGAATACAAAGGAAATAGGTTCGGTATGGGACAGATCCGCGATCACGGAGTTTGTGCTGGCAATGCTTTTCGGCCTTTCGGGACAGCAGAGAGTCAGAGGGCTGTATGCTCCGAGAGACGGCGGTGCCTTTGGCGGGTCCATGACCTTTCAGGCTCAGGGCAATGAGTTCATCATTACGAGGAGCTTTGGAGCCGTGGATGAGAGCATGGACACAATGAGCTTTGTGAATGCGGCCGGCGGTGTGCCCGTGGGATTCGATCCGGCTTTCCTGCTCGGTGTTACAAGGGATCAGTATGTGAGGAATGCGACCGTCATCGAAGGAAGCAGCTATGATGACTACACCATGCATGATCGTAATCTGCTGATGTCTCTTATAAGTGCCGAGGAAGACAGGTTTGTGACGAAGAAGGCTTTGGAGGCGATCTCCAGGGCAGAGACCAGACTCACCAGAGGCGGTACGCGTGTGGTGGAGGAGGCCAGATACAAGGAAGAGCAGAAGCTTCTGGACCTGCAGAGCGATCTGAAATACTGCATGGATAAGAGTAATGAGGTGAAGCTTCTTCGGGAACAGGAGGCCGAATCCGAGAGGGTGATGGCAGAGAAGAAGCAGATGCTCGAAGAGGCCGAGGAAAAGTTTGATGAGGCTTCGGCTGTACAGAAAAAGAAGACCCAGCATATCATGAGCCTGATACTCTCCATAGTGTGTATAGTGGGCGGTATCCTGCTGATATTTGCCGGAGTGGTACTCAGGTTTGAGATCCCGGGTGCGGTGAACGGCTCATTCGATACGATATACGACGGTCTGCTTCTCATGCTGTTCTCGCTGGTGCTTTTCTATCTGCGACGCAGATGGAGGAGGAGCAGAGAGAATAAGCTGGATAAGCTGAGACAGGCTGCGGATGAGTGCCGTCAGGAGTATGAAGACGCTTTTAACGTGGACCACAGCATCAAGGAAAACATCAAAGAGGTGGCTAAGGACGCCGACAGGGTTGGAGCTGCTTCCGATACGCTCGAGAACTTCAAGAAGAGAGTGAGCGGTGAGAGAAGTCAGCTGACTGTACTGAGAGGGGCTAGAAAGTATATAATAGCTGCAACGGAAGAAGCAGGACATGAGTATGCACGCATCAATGAGGCATTTCCGAAGGAGTCTCCGGTGCTGCTCATAATGGATATATTCGCTGACCATGCCATGGCCAGAGAGGTCTTTGACAGGACCGCACAGAAGTGTCAGGTATTATATCTGCGGTAGCACCGCAGTGTGAAGGGGATAAAGATGAGTATTAAACTGGTGGCAGACAGCTGTCTGGAATACCCGGAGGATCTGAAAAAAGAAGTAAAGTGTGTGAACGTTCCGCTTATACTGACCGTTGATGATCAGACGGTAGTGGATGATGAGAGCTTCGATCAGAAGAGCTTCCTGAACCTTCTGGCGAACTCGAAGGGTGTACCGCGTTCCGCCTGCCCTTCTCCCGAGAAGTATATGAGTGCATATGAAGGTGATGAGGACTGGGTGTTTGTCGTGACGCTCTCGGCTGCTCTATCGGGCTCATACAATGCAGCCATGCTCGCAAAGGATCTGTATGAAGACGAGCACACAGACGGGAAGAAGATACACGTCTTTGATTCCATGACTGCATCGGGCGGAGAAGCCCAGGTCGCTCTGAAGGTAAACGAGCTTTATAAGCAGGGCAAGGATTTCGATCAGATAGTCGAGGAGACGGAGGAATTCATAGCAAATCTTAATACGTACTTCGTGCTGGAGTCGCTGGAGGTCTTCAGGAAAAACGGAAGGCTCTCCAATACAAAGGCTTTTGCGGCTAATATGCTGAGCCTCAAGCCGGTATGCAAGGGCGTGAGCGGTGTGATAGAGCCCGCATCCATACAGCGCGGGATAAAGAATGCCCTGAAGAAGATGGTGGAGCTGTCGCTTGAAGGCATAAAGGATACAAAGGACAGGATACTGATAATCAATCATTGCAACTGCTATGAAAGGGCGGCTGCGGTGCTTTCCGATTTCATTGCAAAGGCTGAGTTTAAGGCTACACTGATACTTGATACCGCGGGAGTGAGTTCGCTCTATGCTTCTGACGGCGGGATCATCGTAACCTTCTAATCATATTTTTTATTTAAGGAGATATCATCATGGCAAAGAAAGAAAAGGTTGTATTGGCTTACTCAGGCGGACTGGACACCACAGTCATCATACCCTGGCTCAAGGAGAATTATGATTACGAGGTCATATGCTGCTGTATAGACTGCGGACAGGGCGATGAGCTCGACGGACTCGAGGAGAGGGCTATAGCATCGGGAGCTGCAAAGCTCTATATAGAGGATGTTACGGATGAGATGTGCGATGACGTGATCGTACCCTGCGTACAGTCACATGCGGTATATGAGAATAAGTACCTGCTCGGCACATCAATGGCACGCCCCATCATAGCAAAGAGACTCGTGGAAGTGGCAAGGAAAGAGGGCGCTACAGCGATCTGCCACGGTGCTACAGGAAAGGGAAATGACCAGATAAGGTTTGAGCTCGGGATCAAGGCTCTCGCACCTGATCTGGATATCATAGCGGCATGGAGAGATCCCAACTGGACTCTGAACTCCCGCGAGGAAGAGATAGAGTATGCAAGAGCACACGGCATCACACTTCCTTTCTCTGCTTCCAATTCATACAGCAGGGACAGGAATATCTGGCATATAAGCCATGAGGGACTGGAGCTGGAGGATCCGGCATCAGAGCCCAACTACAACAAGCTCCTTGTGCTCGGCGTGACACCCGAGAAGGCACCTGCAAAGGGTGAGTATGTCACGATGCACTTTGAAAAGGGAGTACCGGTATCCGTCAACGGCAGGAAGATGAAGGTATCGGATGTAATCCGTACACTGAACGTGCTCGGTGGCAAGCATGGCATAGGCATCATCGATATAGTCGAGAACAGGGTAGTCGGCATGAAGAGCCGCGGAGTCTATGAGACACCCGGCGGTACGATCCTCTATGCGGCACATGAGCAGCTGGAGGAGCTGATCCTTGACAGAGAGACCATGCGTGTGAAGAGGAAGATAGGTGAGGAGCTTGCCCAGACCATATATGAGGGTAAGTGGTTCACTCCTCTTGCAGAGGCACTGGTCGCATTCATCAAGTCGACTCAGGAGTATGTCACAGGAGATGTGACATTCAGGCTTTACAAGGGCAATATCATAAAGGCCGGCGAGACTTCACCTTATACGCTCTATGATGAGGATATCGCAAGCTTCACGACAGGCGATCTGTATGATCACAAGGATGCTTCAGGCTTTATCACTCTCTTCGGACTGTCCACATGGGTGCGTGCTCTGAAGATGCAGGGTAAGTCTGGCAAGGCTCACAGGAAGTCTCCTACGGCTGTAACTACAGCAAAGCTTACGGCCAAGGAAGCTGCTACCAAGGCAAAGGCCGGAGCAAAGAAGGCAGAGACAAAAGCAAAGGCTACCGCAAAGAAGGCAGAGGCAAAGGCAAAGGCCGGAGCAAAAAAGGCAGAGACCAAAGCGAAGGCAACCGTAAAGAAGGCAGAGACAAAAGCAAAGGCTACCGTAAAGAAGGCTGAAGCTACCGCAAAGAAGGCTGCAAGCAAGGCTAAGAGCACTGCAAAGACAAGTGCTGACAAGCTGAGAGCAAGAAGAAAGAGGAGCTGATAAAGCATGGCTGTATTCATCGCCATACTGGACGATGATCCCGCTGACAGGAAACAGTCTGAGAGGCTCTTATCAAGGGAGCGGGATGTCCGTGTAAAAAACGGAGAAGTAATATACTATGATTCATACGGGAGTGAGGAAGCCCTCCTCCCGTATTTTCTTAAGTATGACCTCATCCTGATAGACGTGACAAAGACTACGAGGGACGGGATGATGGTGGCTGTGGATCTGCTGCACCGCGGAGCAGAGGGCAAGCTCGTTCTTTATTATGACAAGATCGACTACAGGAAGAAGTACGGTGACGAGGAGGGGATATCTTTTATTCCCAAGCCTCTGTGGCAGAAGGACTTTGCAAGGCTTGTGGACATAGCCACCCAGGTACATGAGAACAAGACTCCGAGGACGGAGCTTCGGGGCGACAGCGGCACGATATATGTGACAAAGGATGAGATACTGTACGGAGTGGAACAGGGCTACTATACAGCGGTGGCTCTCACGGGAGACAGATCATTCCACGTGATGTCGGATATACTGTCCGTCTATGATTCACTCGATCCCACGTCGTTTATCTTCACTTCGAAGAACACCTTTATAAATATGGGACACGTGACATCGAGCGAAAGACTGAGCTTCAGGATGTCGGACGGTGCGGTGATACGTTTCAGCCTGTTTGACAAGAAGGCGATAACAAAGGCGTATGCCAAGTACGCAAACAGTATTAACAAAGAACGGTAAAAGCAGTATTATTGTAGGATGCTGACTGAAATAAATGCTTGAGATATGTGATGAAAGGCAGGGATATGAGTAAGAACACGGTAAAAGTCGGAATAATAGGGTCCACGGGATATGCCGGAGCTGAGATAGCAAGGCTTCTGCTGGGACACAGGGATGTGGAGATAAAGTGGCTCGTATCCAGAAGCTTTTGCGGACAGAACTATGAGGACATTTTCAGAAATCTCTTTGAAGTAATAGAAAAAGAGTGCACGGATATAAGCCTTTCCGATATGGCAGGGGATGTGGATGTGATCTTTACGGCAACTCCTCAGGGCTATCTGCAGGGAGAGCTTAAGGCAGACGTGCTGGATAAGTGCAGGATCATCGATATGTCCGCCGACTACCGTATCAAGGATGTAAAGATATATGAGAAGTGGTACGGGATAGAGCATCATTCGCCCGAGCTTTTGAAGGAGTCCGTATACGGACTCACGGAGGTGAACAGGGACAAGATAAAGGATGCGAGACTGCTCGCCAATCCGGGCTGCTTCACCACCTGCTCCATACTGACGGCCTATCCGCTGATGAAGGAGCATATGATAGAAAAGGATTCTCTTGTGATAAATGCGCTCTCGGGTGTGTCCGGAGCCGGCAGAGGTGCCAAGGTGGCAAACCTCTTCTGTGAGGTGAATGAGTCGGCCAAGGCTTACGGGGTGACGACTCACAGACATACACCGGAGATAGAGGAGCAGCTCGGCTATGCTTACGGAGAAAACGTCGTGCTGCAGTTCACGCCTCATCTCATACCCATGCACAGAGGGATACTCGCTACGGAGACGGCGCGCATGGCAGGTAAGTACACCTATGAGGAAATAAAGGCGGTGTATGACAGGTACTACAAGGATGAGAGATTCATCCGTGTGCTGAAGAAGGATATGTGTCCGGAAACACGGTTCGTGGAGGGAAGCAACTACACGGACGTGAACTTCAAGATAGATGAGCGTACAGGAAATATCATAATGATGGGTGCACTCGACAATCTGGAAAAGGGCGCTGCATCTCAGGCCGTACAGAACTTCAACGTGATGTTCGGATTTGATGAGGCGGAGGGTATAGATATGATACCCATGGTGCCGTGATGGAAGTAAGGCAGATGCTCCCCTCGGATTATGAGGATGTATGCGCACTGTGGCACAGCATCAAGGGCTTTGCCATACGGAGTATAGATGACTCGAAGGAGGGTGTGGAGAAGTTTCTTGAGAGAAATCCGGGACTTTCGACCGTGGCTATTGAGGACGGACGTATAGTTGGAGCCATACTCTGCGGGCATGACGGAAGACGTGCGACGCTTTATCATGTGTGCGTGATGGAGCCGTACCGCAAACGCGGCATAGGCAAGTCCATGGTGGTCAGATGCATGAAGGCACTGCAGGAGCAGGGGATCAATAAGGTCGCTCTCATTGCTTTCACCCACAATGACGTGGGTAACGCCTTCTGGAAGGAGATCGGCTGGACGGAGAGGGAAGACCTCAACTACTACGACTTTACGCTAAATACTGAAAATATAGTGAAGTTTAACGAATAAAACTGACGGAGCAGGCAGATGGCAGAACTGAAATGTCCCCACTGTGGACAGGCTTTCACGGTGGATGATACGGAACTCAGTTCCATAGTAAAACAGATACGTGATGCGGAGTTTGAGCGCGACCTTCAGGGCAGGGTCGATGAGCTTAAGGAGCATCTGGACAGAGAGCACGGACTTGAGCTTCAGGCGAAGCTTGCCGAGGCAGAGGCAAAGAAGAGCGACGAGCATGAGAAGAAGCTCGCACGGCTTTCCGAGGATGTGCAGAAGCTTGAGGATGAGAAGACAGAGCTTGAAGCAAAGATACTTAAGCTTCAGGCGGCTCTTGACAGCAGCGAGGACAAGAAGCAGATAGCTGTCATGGAGGCTGTGAAGGAGGCCGAGGACAAGACCCACGACCTTGAGAAGGACCTCATCAATGTAAAGGAGAACACCAAGGTCCTGCTTGCCGAGAAGGATGCACAGATCGAGTTTTACAAGGATCTGAAGACCAGGATGTCTACCAAGATGGTCGGAGAGACACTGGAGCAGCACTGTGAGATCCAGTTCAATCAGATAAGAGCGACGGCCTTTCGTAATGCTTACTTTGAAAAGGACAATGATGCCCGTACCGGAAGCAAGGGGGATTATATCTTCCGCGAAACGGACGAGTATGATAATGAGATAGTCTCCATCATGTTCGAGATGAAAAACGAGAACGATACTACGGCTACCAAGCATAAGAATGAAGACTATTTCAAGGAACTCGATAAGGACAGGAGAGAGAAGAACTGCGAATATGCCGTGCTCGTTTCGATGCTTGAAGCCGACAGTGAGCTGTACAACGCAGGTATCGTCGATGTGTCGTATAAGTATGAAAAGATGTACGTGGTACGTCCGCAGTGCTTCATCCCCATCATCACGCTGCTCAGAAACGCCGCACTGAATGCTCTGGAATACAAGCAGGAGCTCGCTGCGGTCAGAAATCAGGATATTGATATAACAAACTTCGAGGAGTCGCTCATAAAGTTCAAGAATGATTTCGGCAGGAACTATGATCTGGCGCACAATCATTTCGACAAGGCCATAGATGAGATAGACAAGACCATACAGCATCTGGAAAAGGTAAAGAGCGAACTGCTTGGATCGGATAAGCAGCTGCGTATAGCTACAAATAAGGTGGAGGATGTCACGATCAAGAAACTGACAAAGGACAATCCCACAATGAAGGCGAAGTTTGACAGCCTGAAGGAAGGATAAAGTAACAGTTACAGAGGGTTTGCCCGACACGGCATCCGGGCAGGGAGGATGAGATGAAGGTAATAGACGGAGGCGTGACAGCCGCAAAGGGATATAAGGCAGCAGGAGTCAAGGCGGGAGTGAAATATGCGGACCGTCTGGATATGGCCATGGTTTATTCGGAAAAGCCCTGCAGGACGGCAGGTACTTTCACAAGCAATGTCTTCAAGGCAGCGCCTGTGCTCTGGGACAGCAGGATAGTACGCGAAGGAAACGGCTGCGTACATGCCATAGTCGTAAATACCGGCATAGCAAATGCAGGTACGGGCAAAGAGGGTCTGAGGCTTTGCGAGGAGACAGCTGAGAAAGCGGCAGGCCTTCTTGCTATAGATAAGGATGAGGTGCTCGTGGGGTCTACGGGAGTCATAGGACCGCAGCTTAACATGACTGCGATACTTGGCGGAGTAGAGAAGCTTGCCGGATGCCTTGAGGATACAAGAGAGGCGGCTCATACGGCAGCTACAGCCATAATGACTACCGACACGCACCCGAAGGAATGTGCAGTGGAATTTACTGTCGGAGGTAAGACAGTGAGGCTTGGCGGTATGGCTAAGGGCTCAGGCATGATCCATCCCAATATGTGCACGATGCTTGTATATATAACAAGTGATATAAATATCTCAAAAGAGCTGATGCAGAAGGCTCTGTCGGATGTGGTAGCCGACACCTTCAACATGATATCGGTGGACGGGGATACCTCCACAAATGATACGCTGCTGCTACTTGCGAACGGGGAAGCCGGTAATGAGGAGATAGTAGCGGAAGGAGAGGACTATGAGGCTTTCAGGGAAGCTCTCTTCTATGTGACAAGGGATCTGTCGAAAAAACTTGCCGGTGACGGTGAGGGTGCTACGAAGCTTATCACCTGCCATGTGATCAACGCAGAGAGTAAGGAAAAAGCAAAGATACTCTCAAAGTCTGTCATAACCTCCAGTCTGCTGAAGGCTGCGATGTACGGCAATGATGCCAACTGGGGAAGGATCTTATGCGCCATGGGGTATTCGGGAGCGAAGTTCGATCCGAATGCGCTTGATGTGTATTTTGATGCAGAGGGGTGCGAGCGCATACAGGTATATCATGACGGCTCTGCCGTAGCGTATTCTGAGGAAGAGGCTACTGCTCTTCTTAAGCATGAGGAAGTAATAATAACTATCGATATGAGAGAGGGTTCCGCTGAGGCTACGGCCTGGGGCTGCGATCTCACTCATGAGTATGTAAGTATAAACGCCGATTACAGGAGCTGATCGCTTGTTCAGCTAATACCGGATTATCCGGTTATCCCGGTAATGTGAAAAGTACAGGTACATAAAAGAAGCTCCTGCAAGCTGGGAGCGTCATAAGACAGTAATGTTTAAGAATTTAAGAATGGGAAGGCGTGGCTTTGGTCACGCCTTTTCTTGGTATGCGCGCCATGGGCGCGCTCTAACGGGTGAAAGTCCCGAGTACGCGTAGGCAACGACGATGTACATAGTTGAACAGCAAGGGTGTCCATCGTGAGGTGGAATCTGAAGGAAGCTGTAGGCAAACCCTTGGCCTGACGAACAGGAACCACATATAAGGCTGGGAAATACGGATAAGTCGGCAAAACACGATGAAGTCCAAAAGGTTGTTAGGATTCCAAACAATGCAAGCCCTAGAAGAAGTATTATACATAATAATCTGGTGAGTCCCCACGCTGCTCTAATTCCTAGAACCAGCATTTTCCATATCATCCAGAAAAACAAAGCACACAACAGTACGGTCAGCATAAGAGCACTCCTTTTGAAACCATTAACTCAAGTTACTGAAGCTATCTCTCCTGATACTGACACCTTACATAAATTAAAGTCCCAAATCTGTCCATCCGAAGCAAAAAACGTTTTGGTCAAATTGCCTGCTTGATATCTGCTTGATTGCCTTGCCGCCTTGGATCTCAAAGAGTCTTTCCTGGCTCTGCTTTGCACAGTGTTTGCTGCTCAGGCTGATATGGTAAATGTCCTGGTATATCCCTCTCCAGTTCATATTTCCTGCAGTAATTTGCCACCAGCCTCTCCGAGATCTTCTCAGCATCAGCACAGGCACGGAAAAGTTCGTTATAGTCATCTTTCAGTACGCTGATCCAGGATCTCAGGTAATCGGAATGATCTTCATAGTGCTCGGCATTCAGTTTGAGTCCCAGGTCAAAACCGGTGAACAAAGAGCCGATTTCTGCGCGCAGTTCTTCCTTCGCATAGCTATCCGATCCGAAGCTTCCTCCCATATCCCTGTTCAGCCTTCCGGGCGCTCCGCTGCTGTGGCTCATCTCATGCAGGAGAGTTTTGACAAAGCTTACTTCATCCTTGAACTGGCTCCGAAGCGGCAGAACGATCTTATCCTGCATGGGTGAATAGAATGCCCTTTCCTGTGCCAGGAGTTCGACCGGGCATTCACTGGTTTCCATGAGCCGGTCTCCCATGATGCTGATGTCTGTCTTCTCCAGATCATCCGCAGCCGGTTCAAATGCCGGGAAATCCTCTACCTGCTCACCGTTAAATACACGAAAGAAAGCAACCTTCGGATAATCCAG
>JAEEGL014564241.1_pt1 | contig 12991 bp, 7 predicted proteins | sample 9134231 | NCBI WGS metagenome assembly JAEEGL01 (sample SAMN16246548, study PRJNA631951) | gut metagenome | biome: gut microbiome; feature: rumen; material: fiber-attached | host: Bos | place: Iran: Karaj | collected 2018-10 | reverse complement strand
GTGTGTTTACACAATTTTCCGACACCGCAAAATTTTGGGTGTTAAATAATGTTATAATGTGGTGTCGGAAGGTTGGCATTTGTTTTTTTTAGAGTTCGTTGATTTCGTCGATGGTTAAGCCGGTCATGTCGATTATGTATTCGATACTGTCGCCGTGCGCTTTCATTTTGTAGGCGATTTTCAAAGCCTTGGTTTTCTCGCCTTTTTCAATGCCTTGTTTCATGCCTTTCTCAATGCCTTGTTTCATGCCTTTCTCCATGCCATCTTTCATTCCATGCTCGTAGCCTACACGCTTGTTGTATGCCTCGTTGCCAAGGACGGCGAGGTAATTGTTGAAACTGTCGTCGTACTGAATCTGCTGCTGTGGCGAGAGCTGGGAGTACGAGGCAATCTCCTCCAACCGCATAAAGAGCGGTATTTCGTTGGTGAATGCTAATTGTGTTTTCATTTCAGGCATATTTGTAAGGTTATATATCACCTTGAACCCAAAGTCAGTTATTGGGCTGATGAATTTCGGGTGCTCTCTCTTTATGTCAGTTTCTTCCGTTGTCATTAGGCGCAAAACTTTGTCGCAAAGGTAAATTATATTTCGGAAATTGCAAAAAAAAAAACCAATTTATGTGCCAGAGGATTTCTTATTCCGTGGGTGTCGTCCCACAATCCTGACGCGCAAGGATTGTCGGTGATAATATTGTGTGTGCGAACCTCCGTCACAGGTCGAGTCGGCTTGTGAATAAGGAATGTCGTTATGTGTACACATCACACTCATTGTAAGTTCTAATAGATTGATGGCGCAAATGTAAACACTTTATTTATGGAATAACCAAAAAAGATTGAAAAAATAATACAGAACTCAATCAATTGAAACATCATTCCATGATTTCTATTTTATAAATTTTTTATATAATCCGTGTTTTTATGTGTTTCCCGTGGTTAAATACCATGGATAATTCTGAAATATTTTCGTGTAATTCCGTGTTTTTCGTGGTAAAAAAAGTAGTAAACGAAAATTTAGGTCATCCTGTTTCTTAGAAAAAGACATTTTGTTTATTCATTACTAAACTTTCGCAAGATTTTTTTCAACGGAAAACACAGAAAAAACAGAAGTTATAAAATCACAGAGAACAAAAAAAATACTCTTTTTGTTCAACGGAAAACACGAAAAAATGTTTCAATAGATTAATGACATTATTTTGTTCCGTTGTTTCCGTAAAATCTCAAAAACTTGTTTTTGAGATTAGAATTTCTGTATTTGTTTCCGTTCTTTCAGTGTTTTCCGTTGTTTATTTACTTGCGAAAGTTTAGATTAGAATAACTTGATGGTCAGCGTTATGACACTTGCGAAAGTTTAGTTCATTATTTTGCCGCAATCAATTGCATTTTTCCAAAACTTTTCCTACATTTGCAACATCAAACAAACAGAATGTAATTATAACGACAATATGTTATCAATCAAAAACTTACACGCCTCGATAGACGGCAAGGAAATCTTGAAGGGCATCAATTTGGAGATAGAGAAAGGCAAGGTATATGCCATAATGGGACCCAACGGCTCGGGCAAAAGCACGCTCGCGTCGGTATTGGCGGGCAACGAAATATTCAACGTCACAGAAGGCTCCATCACATTGGACGGCAAGGACTTGCTCGCGCTCAAACCCGAAGAACGCGCCGCTGAGGGCGTATTCTTGGCGTTCCAGTACCCCGTGGAGATTCCGGGCGTGAGCATCAACAATTTCATGAAGGCGGCAATCAACGAACAACGCAAATACCACGGACTCGAACCTATGCCCGCGCCCGAATTTCTCAAACTGATGAAAGAGAAGAAGGCGATGGTGGAACTCGACAAAAAACTCGACGGACGCTCTGTCAACCAGGGATTTTCGGGCGGCGAGAAGAAGAAGTTGGAGGTGTTTCAGATGGCGATGCTCAATCCCAAAATCGCCGTCCTTGACGAGACCGACTCGGGTCTTGACATCGACGCGCTCCGCATCGTGGCAGATGGTGTCAACAAACTCCGCAATTCTGAAAATTCGTTCATCGTAATCACTCATTATCAGCGACTTTTGGACTACATAACGCCCGACGTGGTGCATGTGCTGTACAACGGCAGAATCATCAAGACCGGCGACAAAAACCTCGCGTTGGAACTCGAAAAATCGGGCTACGACGAACTCAAAAAACAGGCGGACGAAATGTATAAATAGGCTTTCGACATGGAATATATCAACAACATATACGACTACAAGAAGACGGAGGTCAGGGCATATCCGGACCTCAAAACCCACCGCGCAATCATCGGTCAGGGGCTTACGCTCAAAGTGACCAAATACCCCGACCAGCCGTGGCTCACAACAGCCCAATTTGAGCGCACCGAACCTGGAGTCAACCATTCGGTAAAAATCAACGCAATCGCCGAACACCACTCCTCGCTCGAACTCCACATCTGCAATACCATCAACATTCAGGACTCCATCACATACGACATTGACGTAACGGCGGAGCAGGACAGCAACGTGACGCTCTCGGTGGCATCTTTCACCGGCAAAAAGGTGGACGTCAACATCACCGTCAACATCACTGGCCAAAACGCGACAGTCAACCTCCCCGGACTTCTGTTGCCGTCTAAGGATGAGAGTTTTACGTATCATTCCACGGTGATTCACCAGGTGGGCGGCAGCACTACGACGCAAAAAGTGCGCACCATCGCCGACCAAAACGGTTATGGGGATTTCTTTGGAGTCATCAAGGTGCAGCCCGACGCTCAAAAATCTGTTACAGAGCAAGTTAACAATAATATTTTGCTGTCGGCGGATGCGCGGATAGAGAGCAAGCCGCAGTTGGAGATATACGCCGACGACGTCAAATGTTCGCACGGCAGCACGACGGGAATGTTGGACCAGAACGCAATATTTTACATGCGCAGTCGCGGTATTTCCGAAAAAACAGCGCAAAATCTTCTCTTGCAGGCATTTATAGACGAAATTGCAGACAACATCAGCACCGAAAAAGAATACAGCGACTTCATCAAAGAATGTGTCGCCGACAAACTCGGAATCGACCTCTAAATACTGTCGGTTGAATATTTGAGTTCGAGTTCGCGTCGGGTCTCGATTTCGAGGTTGAGTTGCTCGAATTTCTCCATCGAATTCTGCAAAAGGCTGCTGCTGCTCAGGGCGATTTCGAGGTCGGCGGTTTCGTCGGTAAACTCGTTGACCTTCTCGCCTATCGCCTTGATTTTTTGGAGTTTAAACTCCTTGTCGTATTGTTTTTGGAGATCCGACTGCAACGAATGGTACTTGTGCTTGGCGACGAGGTTGCTATTGATGGCTGAACGCTTGCTCTCCAACGTGTCGGAGATTTTGCCCACAATCTTGTCGCACTGCGCGGCTATCACACTGTCCACCGACGACGAATACTGCTGCCTTATCGCACTGTAAGAGCCGAGGTAGTTTTCCTTTTTGATGCCCGTAATCACCTCGCCATACACCTCTGCCACGGTGTTGTCGCCCATTGCACGGAGTTTCGACATCTGGACGTTGAGTTCGTCATTGAAGGCATCCAACGCCTTGACTTTCTGCGAAATATCCCCCATAAGTTGTTTGATTTTGCGCATGTCGTCGTTTTCGAGTTTGGCGATTTCGGCACGGCGCGCCTCGTCCTCGCGCTGGCTCGGTATGTTGACGGGCTGTTGCTGCTCGTTCTTCTGCGTGGTCTTGTTGACGAAATAAAAAATGCTGTTCAACCCATAAAAAAACACCCAGAACAAAAACAGCAATGGGAAAAAATGCCCCCCAAATCCATGGTTTGCAAGGAAAAAGAATACGGAGGCTATCGCACCGGGTATGGCAAAAGTGTTGCGGATGTATTTCTTGTAGTTGAAGCGCACATTCTTGCGGCACAACAGGAAATACAACGCCATAAGTATCAATCCCAAAAACAGAATACCTGGTTTCATTGTTTTAATGTTGTTTTAATTTTCGTGCAAATATACACAATTTAAACACACGTACAAAAAAATTATTAACTTTGCGCAAAATTTCAACATACAATCATGGACATCAACAAAATAAGGCAGGATTTTCCAATCCTCAACCAACAAATATACGGACACCCGCTTGTCTATCTCGACAACGCCGCCACGACGCAGAAGCCGCAGTGCGTATTGGATTCAATCATCAGATTCTATACCACTTACAACAGCAACATCCACCGTGGCGTTCACTATCTGAGCGAGAAGGCTACCGAGATTTACGAACAGGCGCGTCAGAAGGTCAGGAGTTTCATCAACGCCAAGTCGCGCACCGAAATCGTATTCACCAAGGGCAGCACCGAAGCCATCAATACGCTTGCTTTTTCATTCGGACAGGCGTACATCACACCAGGCGACGAAATCATCATCTCCGAGATGGAGCACCACTCCAACATCGTCCCGTGGCAGCTGATGGCTGGTCGGCGCGGCGCAAAAATCAACGTCCTCCCTTTTGACCAAAACGGCGAACTCATCGACGGCGCACTTGAACGCCTCATCAACGAGCACACCAAAATAATATGCGTCACCTACGTCTCCAATACGTTGGGCACTGTTAACGACATCGAAAAAATAATCCGCACCGCCCACGCCCACAACATCCCCGTACTCGTGGACGCGGCTCAGGCAATCCAGCACATAAAAATCGATGTCCAGAAGTTGGACTGCGACTTTCTCGCGCTCTCGGGACACAAGATTTACGCGGAGACCGGCATCGGAGTTTTGTACGGCAAGGAGAAATATTTGGAGGAAATGCCACCCTACCAAGGCGGCGGCGACATGATAAAAAATGTAACTTTTGAAATGACGACGTGGGCAGACCTTCCGCTTAAATTTGAGGCTGGCACGTCCAATTTTGTCGGCGCGGGTTCGCTCCTGACGGCTTTGGAATATGTAGATTCAATCGGCCTCGACAACATCGCCGCACACGAAAAACAACTCCTCGAATACGCCACCGAAAAGGTGGACCAGATAGGCGGCGTCACAATCTACGGCCGCGCCAAAAACAAGGTGTCAGTGCTTTCGTTCAACATCGACGGCGCACACAATTACGATGTGGGCATGATTCTCGACAAACTCGGCGTCGCCGTCCGCACGGGTCAGCACTGCACCGAGCCGATTATGAAGCATTTTGGCATTCCCGGCACAGTTAGGGCAAGTTTCGCGATGTACAACACCTTTGAGGAGGTTGACAAACTCATGGAAGGAATAGCCAGGGCGAAAAGGATGCTTGTCGGATAGCAAATTAACATCTGTTAACTAAGTTTTTGGATTGTAATCCAAAATTTCGCATGATTTTTTGGATTACAATCCAAAATTTTATATGATTTTTTGGATTACAATCCAATTTTTTTACTGCACCATTTTCTCAAAATCCGCGTAATTCTCTGTTGTGGAGTATTTGGCGACGAACTCGGTGGGCGATATGCCGAAGTATTCGCGGAAGTGGCTCGAAAAATAACTGTGGCTCGAAAAACCAAGTTTGTACGCCACGTCGGCTACGTTCAGGTGGCTCTCTACGAGGAGTTTTGCCGCCTGCTTCATCTTGATGGTCTTGATGAGGTTCACCGTCGTGATGTTGAGCAATTCTTTGAGCTTGCGGTTGAGGTGGACGCGGCTGATGCCGATATGCGCGCTCAGTTCGTTGACACCGAAACTGCTGTTGCCGAGGTTTTCGAGTATGGCGTCCGTCACCTTGCGGAGCAACACCGAATCGGGCGACTTGGCGTCGATGATGTTCTTGCCAGCCTGCACGTCGGCGGTGATGCGGAGCTTCATCTGCTGGCGGATTTTGATGGCGTTGGCGATGGAACTCCTTAACATATTGAGGCTTACAGGCTTCGTCAGGTAATGGTCGGCACCAGTCTCCACGCAAATCCGGCGGCTCTCCTCATCGTTGGTGGAAGTAAGCACAATTATCGGCAGAAGGCTTGTCTGCGGCATCTGGCGGATTTTTTTGCAGATGTCGATGCCATTCACGCCCGGCATCATCAGGTCGGTGACCACAGCCTCCGGCTCGCATTGTATAATCATGTTGATGGCCGCCTCGGGCTTGTTGCAGACGATGGTATTGAACGTGTCGCTCAACGCGATGGAAATGTAACTCGTCCACTCGGTGTCGTCGTCGATGAAGAGGATTTTTTTCAGTTTTTTGTCAACGACGGCTTCCGTGGCGGGAGCGGTCGGCATCTCCACAAAATGCGGGGCGACAATGTTTTGCGGCGGGTTGGAATCGTTGACATCCGCATCCTCAATCTTGAAATACGGCAACGTAAATTCAAACGCCACGCCCTGCTCCGTGTTCATGGCACAAATGCTGCCATTGTGCGCCTCCACAATCATTTTGGCAAGGTGAAGCCCAATGCCCGAGCCTTCGTTGAGGGAGTTGTTGGAAGTCTGATAATAACGCTCAAAAACCTTGTCGAGTTCGCCGTCGGGGATGTGGCTGCCGGAATTTTCGATTTTTACAGCCACGTACTGCGGCTGCGCGTCGTCGCTTGTCTCCACCGAAATATTGATGACACCGCCGTCGGGCGTAAACTTGAACGCATTGGACAGAATGTTGAATACCACCTTGTCGATGTTGAAGGGGTCGAAGGCAAACACGAGGTCGGGATTGTCCGCGCTGAGGTTGACGTTGATATTGCGGGCGAGCGAGAGCTGGTCAAACGACTTCACGATGTCGCTCACAAAATCCACTATGCCGGTATTTTTGAATTTCAGCACAAACTTGTTGTTGTCGATCTTGCGGATGTCCATGATGCGGTTCAGTTGCGACGACACGCGCTGCACGTTGCGTTTCATGAGTTGCAGCACCGCCGATTTCTTGGCGTCGGTCTCTTGTTCCAAAAGCGAATTGAGCGGAGACTCCACGAGGGAGAGCGGCGTGCGGATTTCGTGCGAGAGGTTGGTGAACATCTGGAGGCGCATCTCGTTTTTTTGGTTGAGAGCCTGCTGTCGGCGGAGTGTAAGGCGGCTGTCGATGATACGTTTTACCAGCAACACCAACAACGCCGCCGCCACGATGTAAGCCAAATAAGCAATCCATGTGTTGTACCACGGCGGCAACACCTTCACATGGATGCAGCGGCACACCTGCTGGTCGGGGTTGTTTTCAAAATATGCGACCAATTCGAGGTCGTATTCGCCTTCGGGGACGTTGGTGAACGCCGCAATGCGGTTGAAACGCTGTACGCGGTACCACGTGTCGTCGAAATTCCGGAGCCGGTACTTGAACCTGATGCGGTGCTGATTGACATATTCATTGATGCCAAACTGCAACGTAAAATTGTTTTGGCGGTATTTGAGGGTGATGTTGGAGGCGAAACCGAGGGGCGCGTCAAGAATCTCCCTGCCCTTTTCGTCATAGTCGATCCACTCGCCCGCCACCCAGAGCGCACTGAAATATAGTTCGGATCTCAGGTCGTAGCGGGCGGTGTTTTTGTGCGGATTGAAGACTGTAAGCCCGTTGTTGGTGCCGAGATAAATCCTGCCCGTCGAATCCTGGTGGACTGCGTTGAGGCAAAATTCGTTGCTCGGGAGTCCGTCGAGCATTGTGAATGATTCATAGACGTTTTCGCTGATGGAATAATGCACGAGGCGGTCCTCAATGGTGTACCAGAGGTTGCCGTAGCGGTCGATGGTCATGCCGCGCACAGAGCCTTTATACACCGTGGATGGCAAAGTCTCCAGCGAATCCTTGTCGGGGCGGTACTTGACTATCCATTCCTCGCCGCCCAAGTAATAATTGTGTTCGGAATCCTCCGCCACGGCGCAAAAACTCTGCTCGCCCATCCTGCTGATACAGCGCAATGTGTCGGGTTGCAAACCGTTGACGAAGGTATTGTTGATGACCACGTTGCGGCGGGAGTCGATGAAGATGCCGTTGACCCACAACGGGTAAGGGATGTTGAATACGGTGTCGATATTAGCACCGTCAAACTGCACGACGTATGTGCCGTTGCCGAGCGTGCCGAGGTACAGCCGGCAGTCCACCGAATCAAACGCCATTGCATGAATCTTCTGAAACTGCGGCGCGGTGAACACGGTCTCTGCCTTGCCCGACGGCGACATCTTGGACAATCCGCCGTTGTAAGTGGACACCCAGAGGTTTTGCATTTGGTCGGCGGCGATGGCTGTGATGGAATTGTTGGGCAGGTTGCAGTTGCCGGTATGGAAACGCAGCCTGCCGCCGTCGGGCAAGACCTTGAAAACTCCACCTCCGTCGGTGCCAGCCCATATGGAGCCGCCGTCGCCGCCGATGATGGACGTTACGGGCGCGATGCCGGCGTCGGGATTGTCGCCCAAAGAGATATTCCTGAACGACGGACTTTGGATTGCATTGCCGTGCTGGCCGGACAAATTTTGGGCGGCGTACTGCACCGACGATTTAGTAATCAGCACCACGCCCTTTTGGTAGGCCGACGCCCAGATATTGCCCTGACGGTCTTCAAAGATGTCGTGAATCTTGCAGTTCATGAGGTCGATGCGGTTGCTGTAAACTTCGGGACGCTCCACCGACTGGTTTTCGTCGTCGTATAACAGCAATCCAAAATCCTCCGACCCCACCCAAAAACGCCTCGACGAACCGTAATCCGACGGACTGATGATGGAAAAAATGCGCCCCGTTGCGTCGGGTCCCGCCTTAGTCCTGGACACCTTGCCCGTTTGCCTGTCGTAACGCAAAATTCCGTAGTGGCTGGTAGCAAGCAGCATGTCGCCGCTGCCGGGCACTTCGGCGACACGTGTCACCACCATGCCGGCGAGTTCGGAAGGAATGTCTATTTCGTTGAGCGTGAGTGTATTGAGGTCGATGGAAAAGAAATTGCCCTCCGAACTGAAAGTCCACAGGCACTGCCGGCTGTCGATGAAAAGCGCACCCGGATAAATGGTCTTGATGAGATTGTTGAGGGTGTCGGAAAGGTCGTTCAACGGGGCGAGCGTCCGGCTGTCGAATGTGGCGATGCCATCGCCCGAACACGTCACTATCAACGCATTGAGAGCCTTGCACTCCACTATCGACGACACGAAGCAATAATTATTTACCTGACCGCGCATCGGCACCGGCAATAGGTAAAAAGTGTCCTTGAGGCACTCGTTGACCACGATGCCCCGCGACGTGCCAAACACAATCCTCTCGCCGTCCAAAAAAGCCATGCTCCTCACCCACGGCAATGTGGGCGCGTTTTCGTACCGAAGCGGCACACGGTTGTAATTGATGCCGTTGCACTTGATGACGCCGCTCTGTCCAACGAGCCAGACATTGCCGTGCGGATCCTGGAAGATGCGGTCGATAAGGCTGCCGGGCAGGTTAAATTGTTCGTCCAAAAACCTCACCTGCTGCCCGGACGCGGCTATGGCAACAATTATATATGTCAAAAGTAAAATAAGTCTTCTCAATTTATTTGTGGCATTAGTTTCGTTGTTACAGATTACCTGCACTTTCACAAGGGTTTTACAACGGAAAACACTGAAATCACAGAAATTCTAATTTTAAAAACAAGTTTTTGAAATTGAACGAAAAAACGGAACAGTATTATGTAATACATCATTCCGTGGTTTCCGTTGAACAAATAGCATTTTTTTGTTATCTGCGTTTTTATAACTTCCGTTTTTTCTGTGTTTTCCGTTGTAAAAAAATAATCTTGCGAAAGTTGACTAACCTCATAAATCAAAGGCACAAAAGTAACAAAAATTTCATACGATGCCAATTTCACGCGCAAAAAAATCCCGGCGGACGAGAATTGCCCACCGGGAAGAAAAAATCTAATTAATCTATGAGAAGTTGTTTATGTTCTATTTGCGGAATCCTAATATCCGGGGTTCTGATAAGCCGCCTTTTCGGCGTCGGTCATGTCGAGGTTGTCGATGAAGCCCTGCGGAATGGGACGGAGGTAGAGCCTGCTGTCGTCGGTAAGTCCCTCGAGACCCGGGCGAGTGTGTTCCTCGGTCTCCTGGAGTTGTCCGCCGTTGAACGCAGCGATGCTGTACTTGGCGGCGCGGCCGAGTTTCTTGGTGCGCACGAGGTCGTACCAACGCACTTGTTCGCCGTAGAGTTCGCGCATCCTTTCGTCGAGCAGGTAGTCGATGTCGGGGTTTGCGGGAGTGAGTGCTGACATAGCGTCGGCGTCGGCGGAGTTCTTGGCGTCGTCGTTGGCATCGCGGAATGCGGCGCGGCGGCGGAGTACGTCGAGGAGGTCGTGGGCCGACTTGGATCCCTTTGCACCCATTATCTGTGCCTCGGCAGCCACGAGGTAAGCCTCCGAAACTTTTGCGATGTTGAAAGGACGGAGCGACGAGCCGTTGGCGTAAGCGTCGGCCTGGTCGGGACTCCACGCGCCAATCTTCCAGAGCGAGGGATAGTATTCGCGGTTCATGTATTTAGGAGTGAACACAGCGTAGTTTTTGCCCGGAAGCACTTGGCAGGGGATGTTGAGCACGTCGCTGCCCAAGGTGCAGACTGTTGCGTCGGCAAGTTCCACACCCGGCATGTAGAATACAGTGTCGCCGAGCGCAAATGGCTGCATCTGTACGCCGTATGCGGTGGCATCGGCATTGTTGGCAAGCCACTTGGTCTGGAATGTGCCTTCGTAGCGGGAGTCAATCTCCTTGTGGCAGAAGATGTTGGTGACAACCTCGTATGTGGGGGCAACGCGCCTCCACGGACGGCCGTACTCTTGGAGAGCCTGACGCTTGAGTGCCTTGCCCTTCTTGCCGTCTTCCTTGATGATGTTGTTGTCGAACCAGCAACGCATCGCCATCGGGACTACATTGCCCTTGGCATCCTCGCCGCACCACGACGCGCCCTCCGAATAGTCGTAGCCAGCCTCGTTGTTGCGGTCGGCGTAGAGGAGGATTTCGATGTTGCGGTCGTTTTCGGCAAGGCTTACGTCGCGGTAATTCTTGAGCAGGCCAAAACCGTTGCTGCCGGCCGCGCCGTCGGTGCCTGAATTGTTGATTACGTTCATCGCCATGTCGTAAGACTTCTGGTAATAGGCAGCCTCGCCGCCCTTGCCGTTGTTTTTGAGATACCAGGCGTAGGTGAGGTACACCTTGGAGAGCAGAAACTGCGCGTAAGCCTGCGTGATGCAGCCCTTCTTCCTCGAATCGCGGGTGACACCTTCGAGATCCGTCACAGCCGTCTCAAGGTCTTTGATGATGTAGTCGTAGCACTCTTCCACGCTGTTGCGCACCGACTTGCGGTTGGGCTGGGTATTGAACTGTCCGACGCCCGAACCAGCGTCGAGAGGTATTCCGCCGTAGTTTTGGACGAGCAGGAAGATGTCGTGGCAGCGCATCACCCTCGCCTCGGCGATGAGTTTCTTGTCCACGCCGCCGGCCTCGCCGTAGGAGACGATTGCATTGGCGGTATTGATGTAGGCAAAAGTGCCGGAGCCGTACAACGCGCCGAGGCGGCCAAGGTTTTTGGTAATCAGCTGGTCGTCGATGAGCTGCACCTCGTCGCCCGCGCCCACTTGGTTTGCCCATGTGAGTTCGTCGGTGCCAAGTTCGCCCAAGTACCATGGGTTGAAAGGTCCGTAGATGCCGCGCAAGTGGCTGTAAAGTCCGGTGAGCGCGCTCTCGCAGCCCTGGTTGGTCTCCATGAACTGCGGAGTGATGGATGAACGCGGCTGCTCTTCAAGAATGTCCTCGCAGGCGGTGGTGGTCAACATCAATCCACCCGCAAGCGCAACCATATATTTGATATTATTCTTCATTTTGTTCTTTTTTAGTTAATTAGAATGTAAGTTTCACACCAAAGATAAACTGACGTGTACTCGGCGTGTTGTAGCCGATGGAGAGGAAGCGCGAAGGCAGGCCAGTGCCAACCGAAGTGTCGTTGTTGCCGACCGAGTTTGGCTCGGGATCAAGTCCGCTTTCCTTCTTGAAGGGCGAGAACATCACGAAAGGATTGGTGATGGTGGCATATACACGGGCGGAGTTGAGTTTGATTTTCTCAATCCAAGCCTTCGGGAAGGAGTATCCGAGGGTGATGGTGCGCACTTTGAGGTACGAAGCGTCGAAGTATCCGAGGGTGGAGCCGTAGGTGGGGTTGTCGCCGCCCGCGCCAGCAATGGTCGGATAGTCGTTGGTGGGGTTCTCTGGCGTCCAGAAGTCAACGTCGATGTTGCCGCGACGGCCAATCATCATGTTGAGGTAGCTGGCGGGCTGATAGAGCGTGCAGATGAGCGTGCCGCCCGCCTTGAACGAGCCAGTCATGCCGAAATCCCATCCCTTGTATGAAACTGAGGTATTGAAACCGCCCTGGAAATGACCTTCGGGAGTGCCGATTACGTAGCGGTCGTTGCTGTTGACAAGGCGGCTCGGCATGCCATTGGCATCAAATTCCACGGGGTCGCCGTCTTCGAGGTTGTATGCCACGCGGATGTCGCCGGGCTTGCCGTTCTGAAGTTCGGCGGCGGCGATGTCTTCCTGTCCGAGCTGGTAGATGCCAATCTTCTTGTAGTCGTAGATGGCGTCGATAGGCTCGCCTACGAACCAGCCGTTGCCCACGTCGCGCTTCTGCTCGCCGGCGAGTTCCACGATCTTGTTTTTGTTGGAGTAGATGTTGACGCCCGCAGTCCATGTCCAGCCGTTCTTGTTGTCGATGATGGTGCCGTTGAGGGTGAGCTCCCAGCCCTTGTTTTCGGTCTTGCCGATATTGGACCAGTAAGAAGCCTCGATGCCCGAAGTGCTCGGCAACGACACCTGCATCAGGATGTCGTGGGTCTTCTGTACGTAATACTCGAAAGTGCCAGTGAGCCTGTTTTTGAATACGCCGAAGTCGAGGCCAAAGTTCCATGTGGAGGAGTATTCCCAGCCGAGCGACTCATTGGGCACAGAGTAAGGAGTGTAGCCGATGACCTTCTCGCCTTCATACACGTAGTATTGTTTCTGAACCGAGCCGAGGGTTGCGTAAGGCTCGATGGACTGGTTGGAGGTCTCGCCGTAGCCGACGCGGAG
>JAEEGL014378488.1_pt1 | contig 12991 bp, 12 predicted proteins | sample 9134231 | NCBI WGS metagenome assembly JAEEGL01 (sample SAMN16246548, study PRJNA631951) | gut metagenome | biome: gut microbiome; feature: rumen; material: fiber-attached | host: Bos | place: Iran: Karaj | collected 2018-10 | reverse complement strand
TTCACCAGTAAATTCAAGTTGAGTATAATTTCTACTTTTAAAAACACTATCAAAACTAGATGTTATTTCTTCATAATCTTTTAATGAAACACTTGGTTCTTTAAAGAATTCTACTAATCTATTATATTCACTTTTACCTACATTATTAAATAGAACTACATTAAATATTGGATGAGAAAAGAATTCATTAGGAGAAACAGGGCTGTATACTTCATATACATATGAATTTATATCATCTTGATGATAATATGTTTTTAATAAGCCTATTCCTTCTAATTTTAATCTTGCTTCTTTTATATTATCTAATGTAAGACCCATACTAGTCATTAAATGATGATGAGTTAGTTCACTTGAAATAAAAGTTTTTCCAGCTTCAGATTGTAGTTTTAAATATAAAGAAATAGCTATATTTCCAATAATAGGCATATAAAGCATATTTAAAACATGTTTATCTATTTCTGATAGTAAACTTTTATCTACAACTTGATATAAATCTGCTGGAAATAAACTGATTTTTCTCATCTAACCTCACCTAAAATAATTATACATTATATTATAAAAATAAAAAAGAACTTAGTCAATTAAGTTCTTTATTTTCTATTAAAATCTATGGCCACCGCCACCACCATGGAAGCCGCCTCCGCCGCCTCCACCTCCGTGGAATCCACCTCCACCACCATGTGAACTACTTCCAGATGATTCACTTACTGGTGAATATACTTTATGTATTCCGGCTGGTGTTACCTCAATAGATTTAACTGTCATCTCATTTTCACAATTATTTACTAATTCTGCATTACCTGCTGGTTTAATTCTTGTCTTAGCAAGAACATATAAGAAACATGCAAAGAATCCTGTTACTAATGATAAACATATATTACTAATATAACGCATTGGTTCATTTATTTTTTGACCTGCTAATACTTTATACATTTCACCAAATGCAACAGAAGCACATTTATAATAATCTTTACTAGAAGCATATCTATATGCATTATCTGTTATAATTTCTGATTTTGATTCAGTAATAGCATTAAAGTTATTACCACCTGATACTATATAAATATATCTTCTATACATATCTATTAAAAACATTGAACCATTTTCATTACCAAAATTACTATAATAATAATTATTAGCATATTTTTCAGTAGTTGTATCATTATAATTAATTGTTTTAAAAATAACATGTCCATATTCAGTTAATGGTTTCATATCATTTATTAAAAGTGATATTTGACTTTCTGTTAATAGATTAGCATCATCTTCAATAACTAAATAATAACCATTAATGTTTTGTCTAATTTGACCACTATTTACTGGTTCTACATATTCTCCAGTAGTATTAGTTTCATAAGTATTATTATCCTCTGTTTGATTTAATTCAGTTTCATTTGATAATAACCATTTTTCTATATCTAATGATTCATTTTCTTCAGCATAAACAACATTAAATAATAATATTAAAGCAATAAATAATTTTTTCATTATTTATCACCTCCTCTTTTTTCTAATTGAGGAAGTTTTGATGTTGTTAATAAATTATGTTCCGTTACTAAATCTTTGAACGATAATAATACTAATACTAACGAAATAATTGCTGCTCCATAATAATATGCATCATTAGCAAGACCACTAGCATATATTAGTAATGGTATTACTATACCTAATATTTCTTTATACACATATTTAAAATAATGAAATTTTTCTTTCTTTTCTTCATCTATATAATTTACAAAAGAATATCCTTTATCATCTGAATGATCTGTTCTCTTTTTAATCTTTCTAGCTTGAGATATAGATGTAAATAAACTTAATATACTAGCCATAGCAGCATATAAAACTATCTTTTCAGGTGTTAAAACTACAAAACTATTTATTAAAACAAATATAATTGCAGAAACAATTAATGAAAATATAATATATTTTTTAAATGCTACTGGTAAATCAACAGCAATTTTTCCTGTTTGTCCATTTACAACAGCATAACTTACATTTTGATTTGATTTATCTCTAATAGCTAAAAAGTATACAGGAAAAAATCCTATTTTTCTATCAGCAACTTCTAAATCAACATTAACACCAGTACAATTATATGATGTATATTCTGAATGTCTTATTAATTTCTTTCTAGCATCAGCACTTGCTACTTTTTTAGCATCTTCATCATATATATCATTTTCTACATTTGAACTATCTGCATAAAAACCAACCAAATAATTTGGATTAAACTCTTTTCTTTCTTTTGAATTAAATGGTATAGCACTACTGAATCTATCAAAATAATTACTTGATAAATCAAAAGATAATCCATCATATTTAACATCTAAATCAGCATTTATATGAAAATCATTATAATATACATAATCACCTTTTCTATATGCATATTTAGATCCTTTACTTGTATTATTACCATGAAATTCTAAATCATATAAAACATATGGCATGTATATTCCTCTAAATTTTTCTATAACCATGTCATCTTTCATATAATCTGGTACAAATTTATTACTTTTAATTACTCTTTTATATTCTTTTATACAATCTTCTTTTGTTTTAGAAAAAGGTATAACAAAATCAGGTTTCATTCTATTCATTACTTGTTCTTCTATCATAGCTTGTGAGCCACAATAACTACAGAAAGTAATAGCAGTATCATCAAAAGTCATAAGTGTTGCTCCACATTGAGAACAAGTATAACTTTTACCACTTAATTCATTTGGATTTTTTCTTTCTTTAGCAGTTTTAACTTTAGTATTTAATTTTGTAGGTTCAAACTCACTCTTACAATATTCACAAGTAACAAGTTGAGTTCCGGGAACAAAATCCATCTCACCACCACAATGTGGACACTTAATCATTTTTTCACCTTCTTCTTTTTAAAACGAAAAGACTTAGTTAAATAAGTCCTTATTTTTTTTCATAAATTGAGAAAATAATTCTTCAAATTTATCTTCTTTTATTCTCTCAATGTATTCTTCTCCATTAGTAGGATTATAAACTAAATTTCTTAAAACAATATTTTTTAAATTATTTACTTCTGCAAGTAAAAGATAGGTGTTGTTATCTTCTTCAATTGTATCAATTAATTCATAATCATTTTTATCTTCTAATGTATAAATCTCAGAGGCTAGCAACTTTCTCACCTTCCATTTCATCAGCAAAATTCTCTTCTATTGTTTCATCTATTGGAGAATTTTCAACACTCAAATCAGGTACAACCGCTTCTTGTATAATTGCTTCATTATCACTAGGACTGTATCTTAAGTTTTGTATTTTAGCACTTACCCTATCAATATCATATGAATTTGTTTCAATATTATATCTACTCTTATCTTGTTTAGATTCTTTATTATGAATAGAATTATAAATCATATTTTCTACAGCTACTAGTGCAAATATAATAGCTAGTATAATAGCTGCTCTTCTTGCTTTTTCTTTCTTTTCTTCTTGAATCTCTCTAGCAACTTTTTTAAGTCTTTCTTCTTCAGTCATAGGCTTATATTTTGGTTGAATAGAATTAACTCTAATCATATCTTTTTGAATATAATTTTGTATTACTTCCATTTCTGGACTACTAGAAGTCAATTTTCTTGGATTTACATGATTATCAATAAATGCAATAGTTAAACAAAATATTGCATTTTGCATATTAGTTGTACTACTAAAATATTTATATTCAAAATTATCTTTATTAGAATAATATCTTGCATCTTTTTTCTTATAATTGAATAAACTAACAACTAAATTACTAACAGCAACTCTCATATTTTTAAATTCTTCAGTATATCTAACATCAAAATATCCTTTTGCTAAGTATTCAATTATTATTTGATCACATTTACCTTCAATTATTTCTTCATCTTTATAACCATCAAAATTAAGAGAATCTCTTATATTTTTACTTAATGCTCCTAGATTTAATCCTTCTTTAAATATATATGATAGTTTCTTTAAATCTTTAAATATATAATCAACTGCTTCATTCTTTTCTGGGAAAGGCATTTGTTTTTCTTTTGGTTTTTCTTCATTTTGTTTATCATAGATTTTTTCTACAACACGTTCTATTTCGCCTTCATAACCATTAGCAAGAATTTCATTAGCAGAGTGATTTGATAATAAAAAGCACATAGTAAAATATATTACAGCATCTTTTGCATCTAATTTTACTCCTCTAAAAGATAATATCTCATCAATCATATTTGAGACATATGTTTTTAGATTAACAAAATCAGGATACTGTAAATCAAAATTAAACTTATTACTGTATTCATTAATAAAATTTAAATATTCTCCCATAATGCATCTCCATATCATATTAATCATACTATAATTTATGATAAAAATCAATCAAACAAAAAGACTATTTTCATAGCCTTATAAATTATTTAAGTATTCTTTCAAATCAAAAGCAACTTTCTCAGGAATAATTGTTTTTAATTCTTCAATACTAGCATTTTTTATTTTAGAAACACTACCATATTTCTTTATTAAATCTTTTTTTCTTTTCTCCCCTAATCCATTTATATTATCAAGTACACTTGAAATACTTCCTTTACTTCTTATTTCTTTATGATAAGTTATTACAAATCTATGAGCTTCTTCATCTATTCTTGTAAGAAGTCTAAATACATTACTCTTTTTATCTATTGGTATTATTTCAAATGAGTCTCCATCTACAATAGATTCTGGTGTATGATGAGAATCTTTTTTAACACCTATAACTTTTATATTTAAATTTAGATCATTTAAGACGCTTTTACATGCATTTATTTGATTATTACCACCATCTACTATAATTAAATCAGGACGAGTTAAATCTTCATTTAAGACTTTAAAATAACGTCTATACATTACTTCTTTCATAGCAGCAACATCATCATTTTTATCATATGTTAATTTAAATTTTCTATAGTTCTTTTTAGAAGGAACTCCATCTATAAAACTAACCATTGCTGATACATTAAAAGTTCCAAATAAATTTGAATTATCAAAAGCTTCAATAATATGTAATTTAGATAAACCAAGTATATTCATTAATTCTTCATTAGCGTCATTAGTTATCTTTTCATTACCATATATTAAATTAATTTCTTTTTTATATTGAGTCTTAGCATTATCATATGCCATAGTAAATATTTTACGTTTATTACCACGTTTAACATTAATAACATTACTTGATAATACTTCACTTAATAATTCTTTATTTAATATTTCTGGTACTATTACCTCTTTAGGAACAATATTCTTTTTAGAATAAAAATTAACTATGTAATATTCTAATGTTTCTTCTATATCATTAATAACAGGTATTATTTTATAATGATTACCAACTAATTTACCATTTCTAACAAAGAATATAACTATACTTATATATCCATTCTCAAAATAATAATTAATAATATCCGCATTAATATCTCTAGATAATTCAACAATATTTTGATTCTTAAATATTAGTTTTATATAACCTAATTCTTCCATTAATTCTTTACACACTTCAAAATTTAATGCTTCAGAATTAGAATTAATTTTTTCATTAATTTTATCTATTAATAATTTATCATTTCCATTTAAAATATCTAATATTTCTTCTTTAATATTACTAATATCTATATCTTTATGTTCACAATATCCTAAACATTCACCTATATGATAATATAAACATACTTTTTTAGGCATATTATCACATTTTTTTAAGGGATATAATCTATTAATCAAATTAACTAATCTTCTAGCTGCATATTGATTAGGATAAGGTCCAAATAAATTAGTTTTCTTTTTAGTAGCATTTATCTCTCTTTTAACAATTAATCTTGGATATTTATCATTAGTAAATTCAATATATGGATAACTCTTATCATCTCTTAATAAAATATTATATTTAGGATCATATTTTTTAATAAGATTTAATTCTAAAATAAATGCTTCTGTTTCACTATTAGTAACTATATATTCAAAATGATCTATTTCACTAACCATTTTCTTAGTTTTACCTGTATGAGTTCTATTAAAATAACTATGTAATCTATTAAATAATATTTTAGCTTTTCCCACGTAAATAACGATGTTATCACTATTATACATTAGATAACATCCACTCTTTTTAGGAACTTCGCTTAATTCTTTACTAAATTTCATATTATTCTCCCCTTAAATATTACCATAAATTATATTGTTTAAAAAGTACTTTTTTGTTAGAATATAATTATGAAAAAAGAAAGAGAAAGTTTTTTAGAAGTTAAAAAATCAAAATTTATTGGAATACTATATAAAGTTAATAATGAAGATGATATTAAACGAATTATTAATGAATTATCTAATGAACATAAAAAAGCTAAACATATCGTTTATGCATATAAAATAGGTTCATTAGAAAAGAATTATTCTGATAAAGAACCTAGTGGTACTACTAGAGGATTATTAGATATTATTCATATGAAAGAACTAGATAATACTCTAATTGTTGTTGTAAGATACTTTGGAGGTACTCTTCTTGGAAGTGGATTACTTACAAGAACATATACTAAAGTTGCAGCAGAACTACTAAAAAACGTTGATTTTTCTTAATTTTTTTGCTAGAATTAAAGAAGTCTTTAAAGGAGGAAAGAAAATGCCTAATATTAAAAGTGCTAAAAAAAGAGTTTTAATTACTAAAAAAGAAACAGTACTTAATAATGATGTAAAAGCTAGTATGAAGACTGCTATTAAGAAAGTTGAAAAAGCTCAAACTAAAGATGAAGCAGTTACACTTGCAGCAAATGCAATGAAAAAAATAGATATTGCAGCTTCAAAAGGTGTTATCAAAGCTAATACTAGAGATAGATATAAGACAAGAGTACAAAAAATTGTTAATACAAAATAAATAAGTAGAAATATCTACTTTTTTTATGCTATAATGTTTATGGTGAAAAGATATGAAGGTAACTAAAATATTATCAAATATTGTTTGTATACTTATAATAGTTATTTTTGTATTGCTTGCGTTTGTATATAAAGATTTTATTAAAGAAAATATAGATTATACTGTTAGAGAAGTATTAAATGAAAAAGTTATAGTTCCAGAAAAAAAATATAATGCTAGAAACTATGACTTTATAGAAATGAAAAATACTACTAATTTTGATCCAAATAATAAAGATGATTTAAAAAATATATATTATACAGTACTAAATAATGGATGGAATGAATTTACATTCTATTGTAATTCAAAATATCCTGATTGCATAAATGATGTATTTGAAATAGCTGATAAGAGCCCATATTTAGAATCAATTAACTATTATGTTAGTCCTTATAATAATTATACATTTTATAAAACATCAGTTTCTACAGCTGGAGAAGTATATTTATCAATAGATAAAGTATACACAGAATCATCTATTAACTTTTTAAAAAACTATGTAGAAAATACTTTAATACAATTAAAGATTAATACTGAAAATCCTACTAAAAACGATTTAAAGAAAATTCATGATCATTTAATAAGTGTTATAACATATGATGATGATTATAAAGATGCTGATTTACAAAGTGTTAATAGTGATTCAAATAATGCTTTTGGAGCTATTACTAAACATAAAGCAGTATGTAGTGGATATACAGATGCATTTGCTATTTTCTTAGATAGATTAAATATTAAAAATATAAAATTAACTAGTGATAATCATATATGGAATTATGTATATTTTGATAATCATTGGTATCATGTAGATCTAACATGGGATGATGATGAAGTTAATAAAAACAATACAAATAATTTCTTTATGATAAGTGATAAAAAATTATTTGAATTAGATAAAGAAAAACATAATTATAATAAAGATTTATATCCAGAAACAAAGGAATAAGTAAAAACTTATTCCTTTTCTTTTAAATAATTAATAACTTCATTAATTGTATTATTAAAATTACTATAATCAGTTGTAAACCATTTTATATCATCAAATTGATGTTTATAAAAAGTAATTTGTCTTTTAGCATAATGTCTAGTATTCTTTTTCATCATTTCTTTAGCTTCATCTAAAGAAATATTATTATTAAAATACTCATTTAGTTCTCTATATCCAATAATAGTAGTAAAGTTTTTATAATGTTTATCATATAAAGATTTAGCTTCATCAAGTAATCCCATATTAAACATTTCTTCTACTCTATTATCACATCTTTTATATATTTCTTCTCTTGGTGCTGTTAAACCAATTGTAATAAAATCATATTTCTTTTTATTAATTTCATCTTTTTTAGTAATAACTTTACCAGTACTTTTATTATATTTGATATATCTTTCTAATCTATGTCTATTATTAACATGAATATTATTATTTTCATCTATTAAATCTGCCATAGATTTTAATTCTTCATTAGAATAACTACTTAAATCTATATCTTTAATATCTTCTTCTTCAAGATTATAATCATATAATAATGCTTTTACATATAATCCACTACCACCAACTATTATTACATTTATATCTTTAGATATTAAATCATCTAATACTTTTCTAGCATCTTTTTGATAATCATAAATACTATAATCACTACCAAAAGATTTAATATCTATCATATGATGAGGTATTCCCTCTTTTTCTTCTTCAGTTATTTTAGCTGTTGCAATTAATGGTTCTTTAAATATTTGGGTAGAATCAGCATTTATAATTTGAGCATTATAGTGTTTAGCTAAAGCAATTGATAAAGCTGTTTTACCAGTAGCAGTAGGTCCAACTATTAGAATTATTTTACTCATAATTACTCCTTACTAATATCTATCTTAGAGAAATTAACTCTCTTAAACATTTTCTCTAATTCATGTAATGGATATTTAATATGAGTTGGTCTTCCATGAGGACATGTATAAGGAAATTTACAAGTAAATAGATTTTTAATAATTCTTTCTTGTTCTTCAAAAGAAATATTTGTATTAGCTTTAACACTACTCTTACATGCTACACTTGCTGCTACTGCATCATTGAATTTAACTCTATCAAAATTACCTTTAAGATCTATTATTAATTCAAATATTTTCTTAATACTTTCATCTTCAAAACCTTGTCTAATCCAACTAGGATGAGAATAAACCCTATATGTATTTTTACCAAACTCATCTACTCCAAAGCCAAGTTCTTCTAAATCTTTTAAATGTTCATCTATAACCATACATTCATTTTTAGAAAACTCTAACTGTAATGGAAATAACATATTAGTTTTATATACTTTTTTAGCCGCCATTTCTTCAACTATTCTTTCATAATTATATCTTTCATCAGCAGCATGTATATCAAACATATACATTGTATCTTCATCTTGTGCTATTAAGAAAGTACCAAGTGCTAAACCAACTGGTTTAATTAAAGAATTTTCTCTTTCAAATTCCTCTTCTTCATAACTTACTTCTTTTTCATCTGTATCTAAATCTAATCTTATTTCTTCTATATGTTTATCTTCTTCATATAAATGATCATTCAAATCAGATTCTTCATTTATAGTTATATTTTTTTCTTCTACTTTATATTCATCTTCTTTATATGTTTTAAAAGTATTATCAGTAGTATTTAATCTAGTTTTAATAGTATTAAATAATAAATCTAATAAACTCTCTAATTTAGAAAATTTAACATCTTGTTTAGTTGGATGAATATTAACATCTACTAAAGTAGGATCAGTTTCAATATTTATAACAACTATAGGATATTTATTATCAGCAAGAACTCTATGATAAGCATCTTTTATAGTTTTATTAACACTACTATTAGTAACTACTCTACCATTTACTAAAGTAATCATATTCTTTCTATTTGATCTAGAAATATTTAAATTACTAATATATCCATTAATAGTATAATCATAATTTTCTGCTTCAATTTTAATCATATTTTTAGTAGTAACAATACCATATATTTCATGAATAGTTTTATATAAATCATTACTACCACTAGTTTTTAATATTTCTTTATCATCATTTATTAAACAAAATGATATTTCTGGATGGGATAAAGCAATCTTTTCAATATAATCGCATGTTGTTGCTAGTTCTGTATTTAAACTCTTTAAAAACTTTAATCTAGCTGGTGTATTATAGAATAATTCTTTTACTTCAATAATAGTACCTTTTCTCATTGAACCTACTTTAGTACTTTCTATATTACCTGCTTTTACATTTACAAGTGTTGATTCTTTTCCATCATATGTATCAAGTGTAGTATTAGATACAGATGAGATAGCAGCTAAAGCTTCACCTCTAAAACCTAAAGTATTAATGAAGAATAAATCATTTTCATTTTTAATCTTACTAGTAGCATGTCTACTAAAACAAAGTATAGCATCATCTTTAGACATACCACATCCGTCATCAATAACTTTAATAGATTTTGTGCCAGATAAAACAAGTTCTATTTTTATATTTTTAGAACCTGCATCTATACTATTTTCAACTAATTCTTTAACAACATTAGCAATTCTTTCAACTACTTCACCTGCTGCTATTTTATTAGCTAAATTTTCACTCATTACATTGATTTTGCCCATTATATCATACTCTTTCTAATATTAACCATTTTAGTTTCAATAATATTTATTTCAAATCTTCCTGGTTTAGTAACTCTAATAAAACCTAATCCATTAATTAATATATCAGAAACATCCTCTACTTCAACATTTATTTTATCTAAATATTTTAATTTAGAATTCTTGTTATTAAGTTTTTCATATCTTAATTTATCGTTCATATAAAAACTTAAACTATTTGATTTATTAGATATATTTTCTATTCTAAATATATCATTAACTATAATAGAATATCCTGGTTTAACTTGAAATGTTTTAACTTTTATTTCTTTTTTAGGATAATACTTAGTTATTTTATTGTATTCAACGAAATTATATATAGCTTTATCATCAATAAATCCAGGAGTATCAACTATTGTTAATTTATCATTTAATTTAATTGCTATATATGAAGCAGTAGTATTAGGTACACTACTTGTTGTAATAGTTGGTTTCATTTGATTAGATGTAAGTAAATGATTTATAAATGTAGATTTACCACTATTAGTAAAACCAACAATATATAATCTTCTTACTTTATCATTTGTAATCTTTTTTAAGAAATTATCTATATTATAATTCTTAACAGAACTAACACACATTATATTATCAGTATCACATATATTATTCTTAATATATTCAATTAATTTCTTTTCTTTAATGCTCTTTGGTAATACATCTTTCTTAGTAACTAAAATATATTTATTATTTTTAAATTTATTGATATATTTTTCAGTATTTTCATTTATGTTTAAAGCATCTATTAAAAAAGCAACTGATGATACTTTATCACTATTAATATTTCTAATAATGCCATCTGTATCTATTTTCTTATCTAAAACACTATATTCACCATAATGTTGTATTTTAAAACATCTTTCACAATAATCACTTTTATCATAGACACTTAATCTAACAAAACCATCCCTACTAGCATTATCGCTTTGTAAAATACTACCACAACCTAAACATTTCTTTTTATTCATAATATTTTCCCTTTAAAAATAATTCTTTATTATTTAATTTATTAAAAATAATCTTTTCTATTAATCTATTAAAAGCAGTAACAGTATAATCCTTAGATGATAAAGGATTAACTAATATACTTGTTATATCTAATTTATTAGCACCATAAATATCAGTTAATAGTTGATCCCCCACTGCTGCTATTTCAGTTGGTTTATAATTAAACTTTTCCATTATTCTTTCATATTTATTACTTTTAGGTTTTAAAGAAAACGAACATGCATCTACATTTAAATAATCTTTAAATGGTTCAATTCTATGTCTTGGAGAATTTGACATAATTATAACTTTAAAGCCTTTATCTCTTAATTCATCAAATAATTTTTTTAATCGTTTAGTTGGTGTATTAACATGACTTGGTACTATAGTATTATCAAGATCAAATAATATACAACGTATACCCTTTTTAAATAATTTATCATAGTTTATATAATATATACTTTTTTGATAAATATCTGGTACAAAACTCTCTATCATATTAATACCTCCCTCTCTAAAAATTATATAATATTTATTTAAAAATATAAAGACAATTTTATGTAAATTTTATTGATATACAAACATTTATTTGCTATGATAATTTTTAAGGAACATTTAATAGTTGAGTGGTTGCCTCACTTCAAATGAAGGGAGGTGATAATAATGAGTAAAAAAGATTTATTAATCTTTTCACTACTAGTTATTATATTCTTCATATTATCACTACTACTAGTAGTATTAATATAAAAGAAAAACCACTTAACTAAAGCTTAGTTAAGTGGAACCCAAATGAGGCAACACTCAACATGCGAAATTAAGTGTTCCTTTTCTTATGTGTTAATAATAGCATAAAAGTATTATTATTGCAAATTTAGAAGTTAAAATATGATATAAAAGGCAAGATTTTTAAAGTATAGTTGGGAAAAATTCTCTACATAAATGAGACATCTTTTTACCATAATGCTTCTTTATATATTTTAAATCATCAAGAGCTATGTACTCCATATATTATCACCATAACAGTTATATCAAAATGAAAACACATATACAATTATGTATATGTGTTTTAGATTAATCATCTTCTTCTTTTTCATCAGATTCATCGTCATCATCAAGTTGACCAGTAACGAATAAATATTCTAAAAAATCCTCATCCATTTCAAATCCCTACCTTTTTTAATATAATCTATCTTCAAATTCAAATTCTTGATCTAATATACAAACTATATCACCATGTTTAGCTCCTAAAGATCTTAATTCTTCATCTACTCCTAAACGTTCAAGTTTTCTTGCAAATCTTAAAGCTGCCTCATCAGAATTAAATCTAGTCATTTTTAAGAGCTTTTCTAGTTCTTTACCACTAATTATCCATTTATTACCTTTTTGTTCAATTTTATATGGTTTTTCCTTCTTAAATTCATATAATACATAATCTTCTTTTTCATTA
>JAEEGL013592057.1_pt1 | contig 12991 bp, 18 predicted proteins | sample 9134231 | NCBI WGS metagenome assembly JAEEGL01 (sample SAMN16246548, study PRJNA631951) | gut metagenome | biome: gut microbiome; feature: rumen; material: fiber-attached | host: Bos | place: Iran: Karaj | collected 2018-10 | reverse complement strand
TCCTGATCTACGCAGAAGAGGCGCTGAGAGAAGGATTGATGGCCCCGACATACGCGTATGACTTCAGCGAACAGGCGGAATTAATGGGATTCCTGGTCGCAGACAATGAATTCACGCAGAGGAGAATATACCGGCTCATGTCCGATGTCCTGTACGAGGCGTCTTTCTTCGGATTCGATGAGGAATATCGGGATGAGACTCTCAATTACTTCAACCGGGCAATCGAAGATCTCGATGAGGGTAGAACGATGACCTCCGGCGAACCCATAGAGATGTTCCAATCCGATTATTTTGCGGAATCGGAGAAAGAGGGCTCTGAAGAAAGAATACTCAGGACCGATGCGGAAAGAGCCGTCATGAAGTACAACGAATATTGCAGAAATAAGGAATTGGAGCAAATCCTACTTCAACTGAATCAGAAGCTACCCAATCTTTTACTGAAGGAAGGCGACAAGACTGGGGTAATCGAAGCCCTGCGCCGCATGTCCGATTCGGGGCCTGCCGGACTCACTTCAGAAGAGATCGGCAAGGAGATACGTGCCTACAGGAAGAACTTGCGATGAAATAACGTGCAGATATTCTAATCGATTTTTTCCAAAGTGTTTTTGATATCATCGACCGCTTGGAATCGAAAAGTACCGGAATGTACAACAACGGACTTATCAACCGCCTACGATGGCAATCTGATCTCCTCTTACATACTGAGTTCGGATCAAGACAGACCTTATGGTGAGGCCAGAGAGATTAAGAAATGAGCGGAGGACACTTTGATTATGCCGATTCACGGCTGTATGAATGGTCACAACAGGTGCGCAGGGATGGCAATCCCCTGCTGGCGGAACTGCTGCACGATATTGGAGACCTTCTGCACGAATACGACTGGTGGATGTCGGGCGATACCGGCCGCGAGAGATGGCTGAAAGCCTGGGCAGGATGGCAGAGAAAATGGATGAACGGCAACGCCGTTGAACTGTCCGTCGATGCGATCAGGGACGTACTGAGACACATGATCTGGGAGAGCCTCGGGAAACCCGAGGATGAGGAATACGACAGGATAGCGGAGAAACTCCGCGGATGGTGAGAAGATGTCATATTACACCCAATATGTGATACAGTGCGACCAGCTGACCTTCGACAGGATGGTCGAGGCATGGAAGCAAAGGGGATGGTGGGGCAGGTGCACCCTGTGCAGACCCGATTACTTATGGTCCGCATCCCGCGATCGCGGAGACGGTACGAAGACCGATACATATCTGGTCTCTGCCATGATGAACCACGGGCCCAGATCCGATGAGGTAGAGGACTGGCTGAACGACGAACTGGGTCTGGATTCCATGCATTTCACCCTGTGGACCAGGGGCGAATGCGACGAAGAATGGTTCCAGATTGGGTCGCTTCTACCGAATGACACGATGCCTGCCGATACCGTCAATATCGAGTACGACGAGGATGAGGAAAGACTGGATCCACCGCCAGGTTTCACGGCCTACAGGTACAGTGATATCGCGGTGGATCCGAACGTCTGGAAAGAGGTGACTATCGACTATACGAGAGACGATGACATCAAACCCCAATCGTCGACGGAGGAAGTGCTTCTGAAGATCTACGAAAGGCTGAAGAGCATCGATGAGCAGATCGGTCACCTCACAAAACTGATGGAGGAACGACCGCATTAAGAGGATAATAAAGGAACTATACGGATGGTGAAAGTATGTCTTACTACATCGATCATGTGATGATATGCGACCAGCTGGCCTTCGGCAGAATGGTCGAGGCATGGAAGCAGAGGAGATGGGAGGACAGATGCATACTCTGCAGACCGGACCATATCTGGATAACAACCCGGGACAACAGTGACGGGACGGATGCCGTAGAGTATCTGATGTATTTTCTCACGAATCATGGACCCACCCAGTGGGAGGTAGTGAAATGGGTGACTGACGAGCTCGGACTGGATTTCATGCACTTCTCCTTATGGACCATGGAAGCGTGCGATATGGAATGGCATCAGGATGGGTCGTATCTGCCTGACGGCACGATGCCTTCCAATGTGTTCATAGCGGCACCTAAGAAAGACGGTACAGAGGAACAGAAGGTGCCCGAAGGCTACACGAAGTATGAGTATTGCTACATCTCCGTGGATACGGATGTATGGAAGGAGATGAGTTTGGACTACACCAGGGAAGAGGGCATCAGGCAACAGTCCCCCGTGGAGGAACTGCTCCTGGGTATCTCCGCAAGGCTGGAGAGGATGGAGGAACTGATAGAATGCCTTGTGGACACTATTAACGACCGCACATCGTGAGAGGATAAAGAGCATATATTCAACTACTCCGAAATTCTGAGGGACATACATCCGGACATCGTCAGACTGATGATCGACATAGAGGTGATCCGTACAGGGAGGTCATTCGACATGTGAACTACAGGCAGGACTACGGCCGCTTGGGGCGCACAGCTAGACTGGCTTCCGTGAAGAACCTGGTGAGATAGGGGGCATCGTAGTTCGATGAATTAAGCGGACCCGCCGGGAACCGCTTAAGGCAATGGCCAGACATCAGAAATCGAGGTAACTTATACCCCGTATACCGACATAAGTTCGGTAACTTATCATTATGCCGAACTCTTCAATCTACTTCCCGTATTATTTTGAGGAACAGAGACTCCATCTTGGAGTCATCGACGAAAAACGAGTGATGGCTGGCTTCCAGCATCTCCTTATCTGTGATCAAGGAGAAATCCAGATAGAATCCGTTCATCAGAGCAACCTGATTTACAAATGCGCGCTGTGTGCGTCCGTTCCCTTCCCTGAACGGATGAATTGCGTTAATCTCTCCGAGATAATGTGCTAGTGCACGCGCCAATTGATCTTTGTCCTTGGAGCGGAAATCCTCTTCGGACATCTGTTTGAATACCTTGTCGAGATTTGACAGAATATACTCGTGCTTACAGAAAGAAGCCCCCTTGGAGATGTCCACTGTACGTATCTGCCCTGCCCAATCATACAGGTCCCCGAATAGGAATGCATGAATCGAACAGAGATGTTCTGTCGTGAAACTGACACCGGATGCTTTCTTCATCAATTCAGTTGTCTTGATGAAAGAAATGTCCCTCTCAATCTTTGACAGCCTGTCCTGATCTCTGATGTCCATCTTGTTCCTAAGGACGTCAGAACCCGGATAACAATAGACGGGATCGTATTCGTATTCGTAATCGTACTTAGACATCGGGCATCTCCGAATAACGTGCGACAATCATACGAATTGCATCGTCGAAACTGGTGTTGCCCTCGAGACAATCAAGAGCCAGATCACATATTTCTTCGGGAACGGTAAGCCCTTCCAGAGCTTCGGAACCGCTGCTGGTTCTGACGATGGCTTCGTTGCTGATCATACCGATATTCCCTCCTACTCCATATAGCCGAACAGACTAATAACTTTAACGAGAAGATACTGCAACTGTGAAATTACCGTAGGATTTGGGGATTCGAACCTGAATATGTGGCGGACCCGCCGGAACTCGCATATCCAATAGCCAGCAAATAGATTCTGATTTCAATAACACCTTTAATGGATCTATTGAATAACCAATAGCTGAAAACGCACCTTTCTTTCAACTGCTCTTTGACATGGATTTAATGCGCTGATTCAGCTTTTCCGTATCTATGTAGTCCCCCTCTTCAAGGAAGAAATCATCGAATCCGTTGGAAACATCTTCCAGATACCTCTCGTCATATTCATCCCCGCATGCTGCGGCGTTTGCCCACATGGCCTCCTCACTGGAAAAGAACTCGCTGATCTTTTCGAAATCGCTCTCTGTAACAGGGAGAGAAATACCGATCGACCCCAATTTTTCCGCTAATATCCTGACGGTAGCATCCCTCGGTATTAATTCGCGGTCCTTCCCAGGGATGGGATTGTCGGGATAAGATACCACGACTCCTTTCGCCTTATAACGGACCATCCTGTCTTCCATAGACGTATGAAAACATTTGCCTGAATAAAAATGCCTACGGCCGTGATCGCATTAACAAATGGTTTTGATAGACTGTTTATATATCTTTGAGACATAGTAAGTATCAGAGGTGCCGAAATGAGCAGTACAACGCAATCCGCTACAAAGAATCAACGTGATGCCATTGCAGCAGAGATCTCTGAGATTCTCAAGGACGTTCCTGTCGTAGGTTACCGTGACGAGAAAGACGTACTGGTCCTTCCGGCTGATGACGATGAAGATTATTGAGAATCTTCAGATATGGTCTGCCTCTGTAAGGTACGAGGATTCTGAAACGATTAAACCTCGTCCTGTCATATTCATCGATGCAAACTCCTACACCATTCTCCAACTATCGTCAAAAACAGAACGTGAAGGATACGTCATCAAGGATTGGAAAGAGGCAGGATTGGAAAAGCCGTCCGTTATCCGCACGGACAGACGCGTAATCCTCAAAGAATCGGACGTCAAATCATACATAGGGGTATTAACGGAAAGAGATCTTCTTGGGTTTCTAACTTATCTCCGTGAACATCCGCCGTATCATTGACCATTATCTCGGTATACTCGCGTATACTGCAGTATACAGGCTGTTTTCGATGAAATAAGCGGACCCGCCGGGATTCGAACCCGAGTCAGAGGCTCCGGAAACCCCGATAATATCCAGGCTATACCACGGGTCCAATGATCATAAGGTTATAAGGTTTGGAAGGGAAAAGGTTTAGCCGTCGATGAACCGGCGATCCTGAGGCCCCTTTTGAGAGGGTGGAGCCGAAATGAAGATTGACCTTCCTCACTCTTTCTTGAACTCGGTGTATCCGCACTTTCCGCACGCGACACGGTCGCCGTGGGTAGCCATGAATACTCCGGGTCCGCACTTGGGGCAGACGGGCTTGTTCCTTACGACCTTGTCGCCCTCGACCTTGTATGCGGCGCTCTTTGCAGGTGCCTTCTTGGGCTCTGCCGCTTTCTTAGCTGCCATATTCACTCCTCCGCTGCAGACTCGGGCTTGTACTCGGGCTTGGCGATTCCGTTCCTCTTGAGGAGGTAATCCTCTTCGAACTCGAGTGCCGCGTCCTTCGACTCGTACACCTTGACGTATCCCTTGGACTTTCCGTTTCCGTAAACGGACTCGATGCTGTCCAGGACGATGGTGTCCTTAGCCGCTTTCGTCTGTTTGACTATCTCTTCGACGACTGCTCCCTTGGAGGGGGTCGCCTCTCCCGCGTGGTCGATGACGAAGTAGATCTCCGTCCTCTTGAACAGCGGGTTCTCTGTCTTCTTGGTGATTTCCATCTTCATTCCAATTCCTCCATCTCTTTCCAGAGTCTTTCGGTCTTGTTCTTGACGGCCGCATCCGTGGTGAGGACCATCATCCCTTTCCCGGGCCATCCGTACACGATGTCCGTGCCTTCGGGGGCATGACGGATGCACGGCATCAGTGCCAGATCCTCCTCCCCCTCGACGCGTATCAGCGCGGGGCCCGAGTCTAAAGCGTTTCTTACGGCATCCTCCAGCTCACGGGTTATCGTGCCCGCGGGATTGGGGACCGTCCTCTTCTCGAGTCCGCGTTCTTCAACGAGGACCGCGAAGTCGGACATATCCCTCCTCTCCGTCCTGCCATCGTAGATGGCGAGGTCGGGGATGATGCCTTCCCTCCACATCGTCAGCGATACCACGTCGCCGACGGTGATCGTCTTTTTAGCGTTGCGTTTTTTGAGGTCGTCGATCGTCACGAACGTTCCCAGCGGTTCCTTGAAAAGGTCCCTCTTCCCTTCGGGGACCCTCCATCCGCCGGACATTCCGATCAGCGCACCCTCAGGGCATATTTGCCGTTGGATTTGATGTTCATCTTCGCAGCGATTTCCGATTTCTCGTAATCGTTGATGATGACGTATCCCTGCCATTCCCTGGAGGTCTCCACATCGCAGATGGGGCACTTGAGCTCCTCGGTGATGCGCTGGCAGTTCTTGCAGGCTCTGAGTATGGGAGCGACCATCAGGCCTCACCCCTTCCCTTGTTGGCGTCCTCAGCGATCCACTCGAGCTTGCCGAGTCCGGGCTGGCGCATGGTCAGCGCGATCCTGCTGTCACGGACGTTCTTCTCGTTGAGTTCCACTCCGACGATCCTTGCCCTGACGCGGTCGTCGATGGAGAGCGACCTTCCGGTCTCCTTTCCGACGAGCCTCTGGTTCTCCAGGTCGATGTCCACACGGTCATCGAGCACCTGGCTCACGTAGAGCAGCCCGTCCAGCGGTCCGAACTTGACGAATGCGCCGAACTTGGTGATCTTCACCACGGTACCCTCCACGAGTTCGTTGTCCTTGATCTTGAATACGAGCTGGTCGAACGTCACGTCCTGGTAGACCGCTCCGTCACCGTGTACGATGCGTCCGTCGCCTACGCGCTTGACGTTGGTCACCAGCACGGTCACTGATTTGTCGTGTCCCAGCTTTCCCTCGAAAGTCTTCTGGGCGATCCTGGTGATGATCGCGTCCAGGTCTTTGCCGAGTTCCGAAGGGTGGATGCGGACAGTCCTTCTTGCCTGTGTCTGCATATACATGTTGGACCTTCCTGAATGTGCGAGTTATGGATAACCTATATTTAATGATGGTGCACCGTCCACCTATATTCTTAGTAAAAAGGTCAGTCGGTGAACGGACTGCATCCCATCATGACGATGCTGCCGTCCGCAAGTGTCGGGACCCCGTTGTCATCCAGGTATCCCGTCCCCAGGGTGTCCACGGGATTGATGGTCTCCCTGCCGAAGCATGCCTCCGCACAGTCGGAACCCACACTGCACACCAATGTGACGATCGCATCGCATCTGGCAGCCACGGGGTCGTCCGATACCTCGCGGACCTTCGCCATGATGCAGGCGGCGGGGACCGATATGACCTTCAGTGCATCCACACCGTCCTTCCTGAGTCTTGCCGCAAGACGTTCCGCGGAGTCCTTGCCCCCGACACCATTGCACAGTCTGGCACATGTGTTGCAGGTGAATACGGCGACCCTCTTTCCCCTGAGACTGTCCCTCAGTTCGGAATAGTCCATGGAACGTCTGACGATCATCATGCTACGGTGAACGCGGGAACACTATTTCTATTCTCCCGACGATACATTGGCATGGCGAAACTGACATCCGTCAACCCGGCGACACTGGAGGTGTCCGGCGAGGTCGAGACCACCGACCCCTCCGAGATGGAACGCATAGTGGAGCAGAGCAGGACCGTCCAGAGGGAATGGGATTCCCGCTCCCGCAAAGAGAAGCTGGCCTGTCTGAGGGCCTTGCGGATGAAGCTCATAGACGATGCGGACCGCATCGCCCGCACGGTGCATGCCGATACCGGCAAACCGAAGGGTGAATGCTACAGCACGGAGATCGTGAGCAGCGTGGCCATGACCAAATACTGCGAGGAGACCCTCAGGAGATTCAGATTCGTCGAGAAGGTCGACCAGGGACCGATGTCCCTCATGTGCGGGTTCATGAGGAGACGCTCATACATCGAGTACAAACCGTACGGGGTCATAGGGGTCATATCGCCATACAACTTCCCTCTGGCACTTGCATTCACAGAGGTCGTCGCCGCGGTCGCAGCAGGCAACTCGGTGATACTGAAACCATCCTCCGACACACCGCTGACGGGGCATCTGATCCAGGATCTGTTCGAGGAATCGGGCTTCCCCGAAGGACTCGTGCGTGCGGTCTCCGGACCCGGGATCGGTTCGGCGATCACATCGTCGTCCGTGGACAAGATCGTCTTCACCGGCGGCACCGAGACCGGCAGGACGGTGATGAAGGATGCGGCGGACAGACTGATACCCGTCATACTCGAACTGGGCGGGAAGGATGCCATGCTGGTGATGGACGATGCCGACATCGAAAGGTGCGCCGACGGCGCCGTGTGGGCATCGTTCGTCAATTCCGGACAGGTCTGCGTCAGTGTCAAGAGGATATATGTCCAGAGGAGGGTCTACGACGACTTCCTGGACAGGTTCGTATCCAACGTCAGGGCGCTGAAGCAGGGGAACGGCTGGGAAGACCCGGATGTATCGGTCGGTCCGATGATCAACGAGAGGGAGCTGAAGAGGATGGAATCCGTTTGCTCGGAGATCCGGGAACAGGGCGGGAGGATACTCACCGGCGGAAGACGCAATCCGGACCTGAAGGGCTACTTCTTCGAACCTACCGTCGTAGCGGACCTTCCCCACTCTGCACCGATCGTCGGCAGGGAGGTGTTCGGACCGATAGTGTGCGTGTTCCCCTTCGATACGGAGGACGAGGGGGTGGAACTTGCGAACGACAGCGGGTTCGCGCTGGCCGGTTCGGTATGGACATCGGACCTCAAGAAGGGACGCAGGATAGCTTCCAGATTGAGATCTGGCACAATCGATGTCAACAACGCCGTGTACACCTACGGGCTGCCTGCAACGCCATGGGGCGGAAGGGGGCTGAGCGGGATCGGCACGACCCACTCCGAGGAGGGTTTCAGACAGCTGCTGCATCCCCACCACGTACATATCGACCGCGGCAACCACAGGAGGGACCCCTGGTGGATGCCGTACAGTAGAGAGGACACGGAACTCATCCAAGACCTGCCGGGGACGTTCTTCGGCGGAAAGGGCGGCATGGTTTCCTGCGTGAGAAGATTCATCAGGTCGCGCGACCGCAGGCGAGCGGGCGAAGTCTTTATTAAACACGCGCAAATGCAGGGTCAGTGAAACAATGCAACTAGGCGAACTCATTGAAGTCAAGGACATAAAGGCCAAGAAGGGCATGTCTGTGAACGATCTCATCAGGATGATGGGCGAATCCGGAGGATTCACCGCTCAGAAACTGGCGGATTCCGTGGACATAGTCGAGAAGATGGCGAAGGACAAGGACTGTCTCAAGATCCTGTCCTTCCCCGCATGCATCATGTCCACCGGAACCAGAGGGGTCATCGTCGACATGGTCAAGAACGGACTCGTCGACCTCATCATCACCACCTGCGGTACGCTGGACCACGACCTTTCGAGGACCTGGGCGGCCTACTACAAGGGAGACTTCAACATGGACGACGCCGCGCTCAGGGAGGAGTACGAGATCAGCAGGCTCGGAAACGTGCTGGTCCCCGACAAGTGCTACGGAGAGGTCCTGGAGGACAACCTCCTCCCGATCTTCGAGGAGATCTTCGAGGGCAAGGACTCCATGTCCACGCACGAGATCATCGACCTGGTCGGAGCGAGGCTCGACAACGAGGACTCGCTGCTCTACCAATGCCACAAGCACAAGGTCCCCGTCGTGGTCCCCGGCATCACCGACGGTTCGTTCGGATGCCAGATCTGGATGTACTACCAGTTCCACAGGAAGTTCAGGATCGACCTGTTCGCCGACGAGCAGATGCTCTCCGAGATGACGGACAAGGCGAAGACCACGGGCGGCATCCTGATCGGCGGAGGCATCTCCAAGCACCACGCGATCTGGTGGAACCAGTTCCGCGGAGGCCTTGACTACTGCATCTATCTGACCACCGCACAGGAGTTCGACGGGTCCCTCTCCGGAGCGCAGATCCGCGAGGCCGTTTCCTGGGGCAAGGTCAAACCCGAGGCCAAGAAGATGACCGTCGAAGGGGATGCCACCATCTCCCTGCCGATCATCTACGCGGCGGTAATGGACAGGCTCTGATGAAGAAGGTAATGATCATCCCGGGGGACGGTGTCGGTCCCGAAATACTCTCAGCCACCCACAAGGCACTCACGGCGCTGACGGACAAGCTGGAGTTCACCAGGTTCGATGCCGGTCTGAAGTACTACAAGGAGCAGGGGTACTCGATGTCGCGTGCCCTCCTGGACGCGGCCAAGGACTGCGACGCCGTCCTCCTGGGGACGATCATGAAATCCGACGAGCGGGGATATGTGGATCCCGAGGAGGAGCTGATACGCTTCCTGGGACTCACCTCGCGCATCCACCGCATCAAGAGCGTCGTGTCCAGCAAGGCGGCGCGCGAGATGGACACCTACATCGTGACGCCCAACGAGATCATCAACCCCATCACTGAGATGGAGGACGTGGACGGTATCACCAGGCATGTGAGGATGCAGTACCACAACAGCAAGATCGTCTTCGGTACCGCGGCATACATAGCCGAGAACCTGGGCCTGAAGAGGATCACGTGCGTCAACTACAGCGACCTCTACAACATGACCTGCATAAGATACCGCGACAGCTTCCACAACGAGCTCGGAAGAACCGGACTGGACCTGGAGGACATGTACATCGAGGAATTCGGCCCGAAGCTCATCCAGGAGGATGCGTCCTTCGAGCTCATCACCACCCCCCTGGTCTACAGCCACATGGTGAGCTCCATGCTTGCATCCCTGATCGGGGGCATGCACCTCACGGCCGTCGAGGACTACGACAGGGATTCCGCAGTGTTCAAACCGGCCCACGGACCTATGCCGGAGATCTCCGGTATGGACAAGGTCAACCCCATCGGATCGCTCATGTCCGGTTCGATGATGCTCAAGCACTTCGGCATGTTCAAGGAATCCGCGAAACTCGAGAAGGCGATAGAGACCACCTGCAGGGAAGGATACCTCACCGCGGACATGGGCGGCAAGTCCAGCAGGTCCGAGTTCATCGACCGTGTCATCGCCAACTTAGACTGACCTTCACGGACTGGCACATCTTAGACCCTGGACCTTCTCATCCTGTCCCTGATGTCCCTGTAATGCTCCGTCCATACTCTGGGCGAGATGATGGCGAGCGCCACGAGCACCTCGAGACGTCCCACCCACATCATGATGACCATGAGGGACTTGTGGAACGGCGACATGGCCTCGATGTCCACATCCACGGTACCGAGGGAAGTCACCATCGAAAGAACCACCTCGATGCTGTCGATCGAATCGACGCCGGTGAGCATGAACACGACCGTGAACACGCAGACCGTGACCATGAACATGAAGACGATGACCGCACACATGCGCACGTAGTCCCTCGAGACCGGCGAACCGTCCATGTAGATCTCGTCGACGGTGTTCGGGTGGATGACGTGGTCGAGACTGTTCTTGATGTACTTGAGCAGGACGATCATCCTGGAGATCTTGACACCTCCGGATGTGGATCCGGAAGATGCTCCCACGAAGGATATGGCGAACATGAGGATCATGGTCACCTTGGGCCAGGTCTCCATGGAATCCAGCGTGAATCCTGTGGTCGTCGATGAGGAGATGACGGCGAACACCGCGTCGATGTAGGTGCTTATCGGAGAACTGGAGGAATAGGGCTCTACCAGGAAGTACATCACGAAGGACATCGCAATGCACCAGAACACGAGTCCCATGAACTCGTTGCTCCTGCGGTATACACCCGGTTTGCGCAGATAGATGGCCTTGAAGTGCAGGTAGAAGTTAGTTCCTCCCAGGAACATGAACACGATCATGATAATCCTGGCAGCTTCATTGATCTCGATGTCTCCGGAAGCCAGACCTCCCGTCGAGACCGTACACAGCGAGAGCGATACGGCATCGAACAGTTCCGTACCGGTGATCAGGAGCAGCCCAATCATGATGGCGGTCAGAAGGAGATAGATGTAGGAGAATTGGACGGCCGCATCCCTCAGCCTGACGGACACGTTGGTGGAACCGGAACCAGACATCTCGTTGCTGACGATCGACCTGCTTCCGACCTTGGCCATGGGCAGTATGAGCATGACGATCAAGATGATCATGATTCCTCCGACCCAGTTACTCAGACTCCTGTAGAACAGAATGCCGTTCGACCACTTGCTGAAATCGGAGATGGTACTGCATCCTGCGGTCGTGAATCCGCTGGCCGACTCCATGAGCGCATCTATGAACGTCATACCGCCGAGACAGAAGGGAATCAGACCGAACCCTATGGACGTGAACCAGATGACGGCCAGCATGACCAGTACATTCACCGGGCGGACGTAGCCCATCCTGAACCCGAACAGGAACACAGTGCCGAGCACCACGTAGATGATGAACGGTACAACGAACGGGACCAGATCCTCGTGGTAGATCAGCGATACGATGATGCACGGGACCATCGAGGCGGCCAGCCCCAGGAGGACGATGCCCATCATCCAGAAGGATGGGCTCTCAATACGTTCCACTCCATGTCCCAGCATCGCCATGTATGTCCGCCTTGCTCCGCCCGTCATATCGATACATGAATTAAAAACCCTCCCCATGTGGAGGGCTGGGATGAGTCATTTCGACGATTGACGAATCATCTATTCGTCATTATTCGAAAAACGTTGAACGCATCAATCATAGATACGAATTTCGAAGAAATGTATTCGAATATTGTCAATAAATTTTCGAATATTTTTCAAATCGAAAAGGCGTTTTACGAAATATCCTTAATTTCGGCCAACCAGTCAAAGAAAGTATATTAAACTGCAAGCCACATTCCGCCATCATGAAAGGTTTCCTCAAACCAGAGTCTATCGCAATCATCGGAGCATCCAATGACATCACCAAGATCGGCGGAATGCTCGTTGCAAACCTGAAGAACGCCGGTTTCGACCAGTCCAAACTCTACCCCATCAACCCCAAGGCTGATGAGATCCAGGGCATCAAGGCCTACAAGAGCGTCGTCGATGTCGGAAAGCCCATCGACCTCGCAGTCATCAGTATCAAATCAACCTTCGTCATCCCCGAGATGGACAACCTCAAGAAGGCAGGGATCGGTTTCGCGATCATCCTGACCGCAGGATTCAAGGAGGACAGTCCCGAGGGAGCGGAACTCGAGAAGCAGCTCGTCGCCAAGGCCAAGGAGTACAACATCAGGATCCTCGGACCGAACTGCTTCGGAAACATGGACCCCAAGAACAAGGTCAACGTCACATTCGCGAAGGCCATGCCCAAGCCCGGCAACCTGTCCATATTCTCCCAGTCCGGAGCCGTCGGATCCTCGATGCTCGACTGGGCGGTCGACACCGGTGTCGGACTGGCCAAGTTCACCACGTTCGGTCACAAGTGCGACG
>JAEEGL013265279.1_pt1 | contig 12991 bp, 8 predicted proteins | sample 9134231 | NCBI WGS metagenome assembly JAEEGL01 (sample SAMN16246548, study PRJNA631951) | gut metagenome | biome: gut microbiome; feature: rumen; material: fiber-attached | host: Bos | place: Iran: Karaj | collected 2018-10 | reverse complement strand
AGGTCGCCAATATATACGCGCCCTCATGCGCTACGCCGATAGCAAAACGGCTCACTCACAATCTGTATCTATGACGTGGAACGACGCCTTGCGCATATTCCGCGCCCAAGCCAACGAGCGCGAAATAAGAGGCGTGAAGAATATTTCGGATTACAAACAGAAGAATTGAACTTATATGATTACGAGTTACGAATTCGAGAAAAACTCGTGTTTCGTAACTCGTAATTCGTAACTACTTCACGCATAGCTATGCATGCCGCCGAGCAAAAAGTTTACGCCGAAATATGTCATAAGTACGGCAAGGAAGGCAGCGGCGAGGTAGATATGCAACGTCATAGGGCGACGGAAGGCTGGCAACGACTTGCTATGCATAGGTACGGCGTAGATAAGCATAGTTATGAGCGCCCACACCTCTTTGGGGTCCCAGCCCCAGTAGCGTCCCCACGATTGGTTTGCCCAAATGGCGCCAACGAAGATGCCCACCGTCAGGAAGAATAGCGCCGGATAGAGCAGCAAGCGGCTGATGTCGGCAAGCGCTTCAACTTTCGCCTTGGCATTGCGCGCGGTGGCATTTACGACAATCGCCGTAACACCGTTGAACATGGTGAATGCTACAAGCGAGTAGGCTATCATTATAGTACATACATGAACGCTCAGCAGCGGCGACGCAAGCACGGGCATCAAGTTGGTAATCTGCGGATTTGACTCACCAAACATCGACACCATCATCGTCAAGCCGGCCAGGAGCAAGCCAAACGGAACTATCAGTACAAAGCGGCGCTGCATAACTATAGTAATTACAACTACGCATAGGCTCATAAACTGCATCGTCTCGTAGCCATTCGTCATAGGTATGTGGCCACTGACAAACCAACGTAGCGCAAAAATCACTATCTGATATGCTACCACAAGCGCCATAATTACGTTGAACGAGATGCTCACTGCGCGGTGCGGACGGCGCTCGTTGGTCCAGCGGATTATGTAGTAGAAAAACGCCACAAAGCCAAGCGTAGCAAGCGCCATGGCAAGCGGACGCGTGGAACTCATGTTGTTATAGACAACCTCGGCGCGGAAACGTGCTTCGGTGGGGAGAAATTCTGCGGCCTCTCGCTGCTGATACTTACGTATTTTGCCAATGGTATAGATAATCTCGTCGTAATCTTTTTGGAAAGCGAGTTCGGCGAGGTGGTCTTGCACCTTGCGCACAAATTCATATTTATCAGAACCAATATTTATGGGCATTTGGCTGTTCTGATGATACCAAGAGACCACACCACTACTATCGCGGATGGGATAAATCTTGGTCAACTCGCCTTCGAAGAGCATTCGCAAGAGATTTGCCTTCTCGTTGGCTGCCAATATATCCGACGAGCCATCTACATCTTTTCCAGCATAAATATCGTTAAGCGGCGCATCGAGTTTGTACTTACCATGCTCGAAGAAATCGGTGTACGACACATATTTACTATCTACGCCAAGTGCCGACTTTGCTTTGCCCTTGAGCTTTACAAGTGGTTCGCCAACCCAGTCGGTGGGGAAGAAAATCCAACCTGTGTATACCTGCTCGGCTGTGAGACCTTTGTACGACGGTTTGCCGTAAATCTTAGTAGTGAATGTGCGCGCCACGGTCTGCAGCGGACAGATGCGGCCATTGTAATAGACATAAATATTGCAGAACTCCGTGGCTACGTCGCGAGGCAGAGCTTTGGGCGCTGCTTCGGCAGCCGAAGCCGCATTGGGCATAGTTATAAATAGAATGAAAACGGCAGCAGCCTTGCCCATTTTAGCAATCTGACGGCGAAAGCCCTCGTTTGGCAGAATGAGCATCAGGAAGAACGAGAAGAAGAGCAGCCCGTAGCCAATGTAGGTGATAGCTATGCCCCACGGGTCGTGCGACACAGAGAGGTAGGTGCCTTGGCGGTCGGGGTCGAAGCCCGACTGATAGAAGCGGTAGCCGGCGTGTTGGGCGATATTGTTCATAGAGATAGAGGCCTCTTCGTCGCCATCGAAACGAACTATGCTCACGTAATCCATAGGCGACATAGTGCCAGGGTATGTATCTACGCGGAAACCAACAAGTTCAACGCCGAACGGAGTATTCTTTATTGTAGTGCCATCCACAAGGAATGCGCTACTAACCTCATCGATGCGCAGATGCATAGTGCCTTGTTCGGCAAAGAGGTGAGTAATGAGCGCGCCTAACAATATAAACATCAGCGCAACATGCAAGCAGAACGCAACTGGGCGCTTCTGCAACCGCTGACGCAGCATATACGCCAAGCCCGACACTGCAAGCACTCCCCACAGCAAGCAGAACCACCACGAACCGTAGATGGTGGTAAAGCCGTAGATCTTTTCTATTATCGTTGCCGCAGCGAGCACCGCTACTATGGCTATGTATGTAGTAATTACAATTGCTTTCATACTAATTATGGGTTAGAAGTTACAGTTACGAGTTTTAGTACACAGTAAATATTTATGTTGCGCAAGTTACACTATGAAATGCTATGTCATCCTGAACGTAGCTATTCATAATTCAAAATTCAGAATTCATAATTGGATTATGGAAATTCCATTTTCATGACTCGTTGGGGGTTGCTGAGCGTCAGAAACTATGTTTTCATCGTTCAATGAGGGTTGCTGAGTGTCAGAAACTATGTTTTCATTGTTCAATGGGACTTTCTGAGTGTCAGAAACTATGTTTTCATTGTTCAATGGGACTTTCTGAGCGTCAGAAACTATGTTTTCATTGTTCAATGGGACTTTCTGAGCGTCAGAAACTATGTTTTCATTGTTCAATGAGGGTTTCTGAGCGTCAGAAACTATGATTTAATCATAACAATGGATTTTGCGCAATGTGCAAAAAATCGTTTTCATGACTCAATGAAAATTTCTGCTCTCGTGCAAAAATCCATTTACGCGACTCAATGAAAATTTCTGCACACGTGCAAAAATCCGTTTTCATGACTCAATGAAAATTTCTGCTCTCGTGCAAAAATCCGTTTTCACAACTCAATGAAAATTTTCGATATAGATAGCACAGATAATTCAGAAACAACAGAAAACACAGAGAAACGGAGGCTCTGTGCACTCTGTTTTCTCTGTGTTTTCTGAGTAATTCTAAATAGCATCAACAAACGCTATCACGGCGTCGCGCTCCTCTTTGCTGAGTTTGCGGAATTTGTTTACAGCCCAACGAGCATCGCTCTGAGCGTTGCCATGCCACATGATGGCTTCGAGGGTGTTGCGCGCACGGCAGTCGTGCAAGCGATCTTGTGCGCCGGTGCAGATGAGGCTCAAGCCACGTCCCCAGAGAGGTGTAGTGCGGCACCAGCCAGTACGAATATCGTTTTCCATAAACAGACGGTGCTGAACCATATCGGTGTATGGCCAAATGGTCTGATTCGGGTAGCGCGGAAGGTCTTTGTCGGTTAGCCAACCGTTAGGATCTTGGATATGGTCGTCGCCAGTTTGCCAGCTTGGGCGGTGGCACGATGCACAACCAATCTCACGGAAGAGCTCGTGACCCTTTTTCACTTGAGGATTGTCGAGGTTGCGAGCAGCTGGAACGGCCAAGCCTCTGTGCCAAACCATAAAGTTGACATAATCTTCATCTTTCTGCTCAACCTCGGCCACCTTATTGCCCTCTTTGTCCTTGCCCAATAGGTAGTAATAAATATCCTCCTCAACATTGTCGTATTTACGCTCATTGGGGAAGTAATTATAGAATTCGGCTTGCACCTCTGGGTCTTTCGAAGCTGTTTCGGCGTATGCAGTCGTCATGTAATGATAGCGACGGTCTTTACGCGTTACGTTGGTGATGTTCCAAATGGCATTGGCGCCAGGGCCATCTTCTATGTATGGGCGAGTCATGGCGTAGGTAAAGCGCTTTACGTATGTTTTGCCAGCGTATTCGCCAGTGGCATCAGCGCATTTGTATGCAGCCAAACCCGTTGGCGTGTTCGTACCCTGATCCCACATAGCCGGATTGAGAGTTGCGCGTGCACTCTCGCTTGCCCATTGTGCAATAATACTATCGGCAGGAATGGCATCGAGCAGACCTGTGCCATAGATACCTATGGTGCTTTCGAGACGGACAGCAACATCGGCAATGTCGATTGTGCCACGGCTCGACTGAATGGGTACGTAGAATGCCGAGGCTGGAATAGTCACTTCGGGGTAGATAAGTTCGTAGGTTTCGCCATCGTCGAAGGTGTTGCCCCACTCGTCGGTGTAGTTGAGCCACTCAATTTTTATCTGATCTTCGTCAATAGGCGCTTTGAAAGGAGCTACAGCCATAGTCTGCGGCATACCAGTGAGCGAAGTCAGATAGCCATCGGTCTCTTTGTCGTAGATAACAAGCAAATATCCGTTGCCCTGATCGGTAGCCTTATAGCGAGTTTGGCGTTTGCCATGTCCATAGCCAGGATGGCAATAGAGGCAACCTTGGCGTATGTATAGCGGACCTAAGCCAATGCGCGCGCCTTCGGTGTTGGTATTGAAATCGCGCTCGAAAGAGAATTCTCCGTACTGGAATGCAGCTCCGAAGCCTTGTTCTTCACATGCCGCAGTTGGCTGTTCGTAAGCACTCTGGCTACTTATGAAGCTTGTACCGAGTTTGCCGCCAGCATAAGTTTCCACTTCGCTATTGATAGTTATGGCCTCCCATTCTGCAGGATATTGCGACGGAGTGCCGCTACCATCGTCTTCGCACGACGACATAGCTATGCACGCGGCGAAGGCAAGAGTAAGCAATCTAAATCTGTCCATTGTTATAGTTTTTGGTTGTTTTTGTAGTATGCAAAAGCACAAAGCATGAGGCTGTGCGACCTCAATGCTTTGTGTCTCTTATAATTATAAATATGCAGTATTAATCTTCAAGAGCAGCTTTTAGTTCGTCGAGTGAAGTTTCGAGATCTTCGAGAGCTTCCATAGCTTCACCTGCGCTAGCATCGCTATAGTAGAGCACGAAAGGAGCCTTCATAGCGGCAATCTTAGCAAGCGCGTTTACGAGTTTAGTAGCTACTACGCCCGTTTTGTCGCTATGTGTGAGAGCAGCGTAGGTCATAAGGCTCTTAGCCGAAGCCTTGAGGTTGTCGACCGAAGTAACGTTGGTAATCTCGTTAGTGCCATAGAGAGCGTGCGCACAGCTGATGATGTTGTCGTAGAAGTCGGTGATAGAGTTGTATGAATAAGGGCTCTCGATGTTGGTGATGTCTTCGCCGCTATGAGCTGCGCCAATCTTAGAGTCGCGCACCTCGCCGATGATGTCTTTGCAACCATCGATAATCTGAACGAGAGCTTCGGTAGGCGATTTCCAACGGCTACCAGCATTACCAGCAGTTTTGAACTCTTCGCCATAGTTATAAGTAAACTCCACTTCGGCCTCTTCGGCTACGGCAGCCTCATCTTTAGAGAGAGCATCTTCGCCAGCCCAGAAGCCATAGAGCTTGATGGCAGCCAAATAGAGATCGGCAGCAACAGCCTTGCAGAAGTAGAATTCGTTAGCAGTGAGCTTGCTTGGGTCTTTCACATTACCTTCGGCATAGATAACATACTCAAGAGCATGGAAACCAGTAAGAGACTGAGTGTTAGCCACAGACTCGTCGATAACCTCAGCGTCCGACTCGTTTTCCGAAGGATTATACTTACTCATAAGATTATCGAAATTGGTCTTGTTGAATGGCCAAGTATCGATGTGAGGGTCGATAGCAGCATCGGTAGCAGCGCCAAAGAGGAAGGCCTCAGAGTATTCCCAATCCTGACGAGCAGCTTTCCAATATTTATCAACGTTTTTCATATTATCGGCAGTAGGTGCTTCTGCCAAAGCTTCTACTGCATCGAGAAGGCTCTTAGAGTCGTTCTTCAAATCTTTGTAAGTAGCAACAACTACATTGTCGACATAATTATCGAGAATGCCAGCAGCACTGATAGCCAAGTCCTGAGCAGTCCATGTTGAGTTGTTGTCTTCTTTTTCGTCATCGTCGCAAGCAGTCATTCCACCTGCCACAGCACAAGCCATCATACCGATAGTGAGTGCATTTTTCCAGTTCAATTGCATTTTGATTTTTATTTATGGTTTTTGTTCGTTGTTTGTTCGTTGTTGTTCTATTTGAACCATCCGCTGTAGGCAATGCCGAGCGAAAGGCTTGGTTCGTCGTTGAATGGCGAGACGAACATACGTTTAGAGTATTCGGCCTTCACCACAATCTCCTTCATCGGCATATAGTTCACGCCCACGGCAAAGCGTTTCTTTTCGGTGTAGGCATACGAATCTTTATAGCTACTCTTCTGCATAGCGTTGTAATATTCATATCTACCGAAAAGTATCAGTCGCTGGTGGTCGTCTTCCGCTGCGTTGCGCAACGAGAAGAAGTCGTAGCCAACCTCGCCACCGTAGGTCATAGCATCTGAGCCCACAGGCTGGCGTTTGCTCGGGCTACCATCTTGACTACTATGTTTTGGGTATGCGCTATTGAATTTTGTAATCTCCACAGCATCGTCGAGACGGGCGTAGTCGAAGTTGCCACGCGCGATGATGCCCATATTGTCGTATGCGAAATCGAAGGCACCTATTTTCAGACCACCTTCGCAGCCGTTGTATGCAGCACCAATCTTGCGCATGGTATTGCGGAATGTGCGACCGCCGTAGAAGCTGGCGCTTAGACGGAGATTAGGTACAGTATAATTATCTACGCGCGCAGCCACGGCATATTTATTTGCAATCTTGAACTCGTAGCTGCTCGTAGCGCCATAGTGCACAAAGCAGTCGGCACCGAAGCGCTCCGAATCGAGACCCGAGAGGAATTGCACCTCGTATTTCCAATGTTTATTAGGCTTGCCGCGCAAACTCACACCCACCTGATGCCACGTGCAAGGGAAGAGATTCGCCTCACCCTCGGGGCGGTATACGGTGAAGAACTCCGTTGGCGTATGATGAGCGTTGGTAGCGCCTATTGGCACAACTATCTCACCCGCACGCAGCACAAGCCACGGACGGAACTCCTTTTCAATCCAAAACTGTTCGAGAGCCACCTCGCCGCCTTTCTCTGTCTCGGCTTCGTACTCGCCACTCTCGTCATCGTCCACCTCAACGGCGCTCTCTGTGCCACCATGTTCGAACTCAATCTCCATGCCCATCTTCCAGCCGCGACCGAAGTCGTAGCCAAGGTTGATAACCACATGCGGCAAGTCGAAACGTCCATTGCTGACCGTATCGGCATAGAGTTCAGGATATTTATAACGATTGAAATGGTCGCTATAGAAATTGCGGGTCAACGCAGCCTCGCCATAGCCACCAATAGTTAGGCGCGAAGCAAATTTTTGTAGTGCGTTATGTTTAGTTTGTGTAGCGCCCGTTACGGCATCTACGTCAGTGTCTCTGTTGTTGGTAGATTGTGCCGCCGCCGTTACAGCGGTCACAATAGCCATAAATAGAATAGAGGTTCTTTTGAATAGCATTTCACTCGTTGTTTGTAACGAGAACAAAATTACCCCCACATAGAAGCGTTCTAAATACCTACTTCTTTGTAATTATTGCGCGCCGATAATACAAAATAGTTACGCGTTACGAAGGCTCGCCAGCCGTTTGGCGTGTGTTTTACGTTCTTGCTATTTACAGACGGCGGATTACAAATCCGCCTGAACTGGATGCTGTGCAATAAGATGTATTTATATCATTCACACACTGCCAAATAAATAGCCATTATCGCACTCCATTTCATGTCAGCAAAAAAATGATGCCATTCTTCTTGTGATAATGCATTCAAAGTCTCTGTACGGTAGTTTATAATAAACTTATCTTGATTAAGGTTTTGTGGATTATAAGCATAGCTATCGCATGGACAATCCACATCTATTCGATTCTCATATATTCTATTGATAGGTATCCCCGTATACTCTAATACTTGCCCTTGGTATTTATTTTGCCCTAAACACTAATCATAGATTAATTTATATAACCAATTGTCATTTACAATCTTACACGTTCCATTCGTATATATAAACACCCTTACTTCTTCTAAATCACCAATAATGTATGAATTTTTCCACATATCAACGAAGTTATATGCTTGATGTTTTGCATGGTCTAAAACTATAACATCAATAGACTCCCACTCGTCTTCGCTAAGACAAACGTTTAACTTTACTGTCTCTATTCTTTTAGTCTTACTTCCCCTATACAATAAACGTCCCATAGATATTACTATAAACTCGGGAGTTTCGATTCTAATGTCGTCAGCATTAATGGTAAGAAAAAAGCTATGATTAACCGTACTATCACAAACGCGGGTACGACCTTGTAATATAGAGTCATTATCATAGAACAAACTATTATAGAAATCATAATTTGTAATGTATGGTAATTTGGGCCGGACATCACAAGAAATGAGTATATAAACACTCAAGAACACTATTACAATACTGCAATAAAACTTATTCATTATTGAGGTTTAATGTGTTGAATTAATACTCCTCAAGTTGGGCGTAGGCTGAGCCTACGTCATTGCTATTCACAGACGGCGGATTACAAATCCGCCTGAACGACAAGTCGTTAGCATATCTGATTTTTTACAGCGCTAACAATTAGCACTTATCCTCGTTTGGCATAGGCTATGTCTACGACTTTACTATTACCTGCAACGTAGCTAAAGACATTCCTTCTTCCTTCTATCTACTTGTTCCCCACAACAAAGCATTCAACTCACTCGCCGACATCCACCTAACGCCCTCAAAAATGGACGAGTCTCTGAGGCATAGTCGATCTAGTACGTCAGATGCTGATTCGCAGTTCGACGGGACTATGCCCTCTTCTATCAACGTCTCGACATCATATTTGTAGAACCACGAATAATCAGGATGATAAAACAAGTAATCATCATATCCTGATGATATATGAGACACACATTCTATACCGTGCTCATAGATATAATCTTTATCCTTGCCTTTTATTCTTCCCTCTGAATCTTCCATATATAACCACTGCTCGCCTATCGGGACAAAACCTTCAAACACGACTTTATCATAAAAAAGTGATTGATGCCACCTATTTATATTCACCCATACACAATCTATTATTTGCAACTCATTGGCATATGAACCCACAGCGTAGTATGAAGGGTCTACACCATAATCGTCCCGTATTTGCATTACGTTGGCATACAAACTATCTCTTGTCAAAATCACATATTGTGTGTGTTCGATTTTGATATTTCCCTTGTATGACCAATGCCATTGACAATATACGCCTGCCATATGCGGTTCTGCTCTCTCTTCTCGCTTACGGCCGAAATCGCATGAGACAACCGAAAACAATAATACGAGACAGACTATACTTAGACCATTATTTCTCAAAACACTCATAACATTTCCTATGTCCTCCGTAGGCACATATCTACGTCTTTGCTATTACCTGCAACATAGCGAGACACCACGCCAAACAGCGAAACACAGATGACGCAGATAAAATGGATATAAATATAAAGGATTTATAAATCCTGCGAAAATCTGTTCAATCTGTGTAATCCGTGTTCTAAAACTCGGAACTCAATAGATTTTCAATTTCTCCTCACGCCCACTTGTATGCGCGGTGCGTTGAATATCTCGCGAGCAAAGGCACGAATGTCGAGGTCAACCTTCTCGCAAGTGAAGTCGGGCACGTTGTACGAGAAGAAGTTGTTGGCGTAGAACTCTTGCGGATTCTCTTGCGGCAATAGGAAAGGTTTGGTTGCATTGCCGTTTTCATCGATGTGCGAGATGAAGAGTAGGTTGTTTATCTGGTCGACGCGGCGGCTGTTGAAGACAAACCAACGTGAGTTTTGCGAGAAATTGTGGAACGTCTCTGCGCAGTCGGAATTTACCTCGGTGAGCGGACGAATGGTGTTGTCGGCAAGGTTCATCAGGTACAAATCCGACTCTTTGTGATGGATAGGGAACACGCTATAGTCGGCCATGCAAAACATCAGGTATTTGCCGTCGTACGATGGGCGCGGATGGGTGATGCTCTTGCGAATCAGTTCAGCGTTGATGAGCGTATCGGCTTGAGAGCCAATCTTACCATTCTGTGCATCGAAGTCGATAGAGAGCAGGCTGTAGCGCATCTCTTTGAGTTTGCCTTCGAGTATGTATGGCTTCGACGAGCAATAGTAGATCTTCTTGCCATCGGCAGAGAATACGGGATAGCTCTCGAAGTCGGTGGTCATAAGTTTATCGCAGAGGATGAGCTCGTTTTTATCTACGTCGAGAACCAACGCATCTGAAGCCTTGTCGAACACCTCGATATACTTAGTAGTATCCTCGAAAAACGTTTGGTGAATAAGGTTGAGCGAATAGGCAATGTATTTACCGCTCGGGTGCCAATAAGCATACATACAATTGGCAATGGTAGAGTCGGTGGCAGTTTGCAGAAGTTTGCGCTCGCCGTTTTGCTGAATGAGTGTAGCCGAATTGCGACCGCGAACATGCAGTTGAAATTGGTTAGGATTGGTGCGATTTGGCACGTGGCAGTTCATACAATCGCCCTGAATAGCCATGCCATCAACCACAGCCTCTTGGTCGAAGGTATGTATGTTGCGCTGATAAATACCTATGTGGGCAAACGTCTCGTAGCCAGGAGGTATGAGGCGATACGTCAGACCATAGTCGTTGAGCGAATCGGAGCTGACGAAGATGTCGAAATCGTTGAAGCGTTTCCACTGCGAATCAATCTTAGCCGACACTGCCACTGTTATCTTGCCACCGCGATTTTTCTCTGTTAGCGCGCGCCATTCATCGATGTCGAAACGTGCATAAGTATCGGCAGCAGTCATTTGCGAGCCATCGGAACCGGTAAGCAGTACGTAGACCTTTTCGGCATCTTGCACGTTGAAGTTGAGCGGCGCAATGCCAGCAGGAATGGTCACTCCGCAGTAGTCGGGGAAGATATTTGGTAGCGCATCAACGGTAGTTACGTTTTGCGGCATCTCGGTACAGGCTGCAACGAGTGCGCACATACATATAGCACACAGATGGCGCAGATTGAACCGATTTGCACAGATTTTTGAGACTATATATTTGGTTGGCATAATTTTCAATTTTCAATTCATAACAATGTATTTCCAAAAACTATTGGCAAACCTACCTCTTTCGAGAGATTTGGGATTAAGTAAATATGCATAATTGAAGTCTTTGAGCTCTTTTCTGGTCTGCTCTGAGATGAAGTCGGGCATATTTTCAATTTTATACCCATTCTGGTAGCATACCCACGCATAGGCTTGCTGATAGATACGCGGCAAGTTGGCTTTGCCATAAGCCTTGGTGTAGTATGGCATATAGGCAATAAAGCTCTTCAAATCTCTATTTATGAGACAAATACACAGCGCATAGTCGATAGCCATTTTGTTCTCGTTGCAGTGGTCGAAGAGCGCCATCATCATTCTGTCGGTTTCTACGGTGAAGTTGTAACCATTTCTGATGCGCATACGGTCAATTCTCGTCCAATCGGCATTCTGCTGCATAAGTTCTTCGTTGCCCATGCTTACTTCGGCTTGCAGCGCCCACGATCGGTAGAAAATGGTCGACTTGAGCAGATTTAGATAGCGCTGAGCCACGTCGTAGCGCTGGTTGAGTATGTATGCTTCGGCAATGCGTTTGCAGAAACGGCCGCTGTTTTTGCAGTTGATGATGGCCGACTGCATATCGAAGTTGTAGCGCAACACAGAGTTTATCAAACCTAATTGGTAGCACGCTTCGGCCGTTGGACCGCACGAGAAGGAGTTGTATTCGAAGCGCGAAATGAAACCTGCTGGACCGCCCATTTGATTGAACTCGAAAAGTCGGTCGGGCAGCTGACCCGTCATAGCCAGTGCGAGGTTGACACCCGTAGCCGCAAACTCCGACGGATATTTATTGTCTTTGCAGAAATCGAGCACGGCGTCCCACTGCCCAGTGCGCACAAGGTAGTCGATTTTTATAAATGAGTAGCGAGCGGCGTCGTATTTCGTAATTATTCCGCCAACGGTAGCCGCCACAATCAGCGCTGCGGCGGTGTAGAATGCCCACGTTTTTTGCAGTAGTTTGATGTTGCAAAGCGGAATAAGTACGCAAGCAATGGCTATCAGATGTTGCCAGAACGGAATAGTCATGCGCTCGCTATAGTAGTCTATGCCACAGAAGATGTCTATTAGCGGATAGTTGCGCGTAACTACGTATGCCACAAAAAATTGCACGCCAATGCAGTAGAGCACGTGCGCTGTAAGCATTCCGAAAGCTTTTAGTCGGTCGGTGCTAAGTATGATATTTCGCACGCCTATAATTATGATGAAGATCCACACGCAATAGCCTATAAGCCAATAGAGAATAGGTATTGCAGCGATTTGTATGTATGTCGATTTTAGTTTTTCTGCTCGTATGAAAAGATAGGTAGCAGAGAGCGACAGCAAAACGGCCGTAGGAAGGGTGAAGAGCATCTTCTCGTCGCCCGAGTAAATCCATATAAGTATCGATGGCACGAAGTTGAGCGGCGTCAAGTTGTCGATATTGAAGCCACGACGCGCAATTTTTTCTATAAGTATAGCTATGCCGCAAAGCACAGCAGCCACAACGAATGCGCCGAGATAAGTATTGTAGAAAAACTGCACCAAAAATTCTGATGCATACACCGCCATACCGCCTGGCAGCGCGAGGTAGTCAGTGAGGTATTCGGTCGAAAACTGAAATAGCTGATATTGCTCGTGAAAATTGAGCCATTCGGGGCGCACAAAAGCCCAAAACACAAATGCCGCAAGGGCAAAAACGAGGGCGGATAATTTTTTCATTTATAATTCCAAATTATGAAACGTAGTTCGGCGTTAACCAATTACGAGTTACGAAGGACGAAAATACAAAAGACGAATTACGAGTTCACACAAATAATGAAAACTCGTAATTCGTAATTATTGGCTCGTAATTATTTGAACAGCTTCTGCGCCATCACGTGCAAACTGCGTCGCCATGTGAGGAACTCATGTGCCGT
>JAEEGL012392779.1_pt1 | contig 12991 bp, 8 predicted proteins | sample 9134231 | NCBI WGS metagenome assembly JAEEGL01 (sample SAMN16246548, study PRJNA631951) | gut metagenome | biome: gut microbiome; feature: rumen; material: fiber-attached | host: Bos | place: Iran: Karaj | collected 2018-10 | reverse complement strand
TCATTGCGCTGTCGGTGTGCACCTGCCTGTTCTTCGGCGCCGCGCTCGCCGTCGCCGCGCCGTTCATCCCCCGGCTTTACAACACCGGCGACGAGGTGAAGACGCTCGCGACGCGTTTCCTGTGGGTCTCCGCGTGCATGATGCCATTCAATGCGTTCACCCACGCCTGCTATTTCACCCTGCGCTCCGGCGGACAGACACGGATCACGATGCTGTTCGACAGCTGCTTCGTCTGGGCGCTCTGCATCCCCGTTGCGTTCGTTTTAAGCCGGTTTACATCGCTTCCGATTTTGCCGCTCTATATCGTGTGCTGTTCGCTGGAGCTTGTCAAATGCGTGATCGGCTTTCTTCTGGTAAAAAGCAACCGCTGGGTCGTCAACATCGTGCGGGACGGGAAGAACGGCAGCGAGGGGGAACCCTGAAAGGCGCGTTCTGTCAGCCGGCGGATGCGCCGGCAGCAACATCCGTCCTATACGGCGAAGTACGAAGCATATGCGCTTCGGACTTTCTTTATAAGAAGAAAGCGTTTTCGAGCACAAGCGTTCTCTTGCCCTTTATTCGCCGCAAACGGTCTGTCTCCTTCTTTGACTTTCTGACGTGACGCTTCTGCAACCGTCGTTTTCTGCGCTTCTTTTTCATCGGATTTCTTGCTATTTTGCGCAAGCATGTTATAATATACTTGAAAATATAGACTTTTCCGGCAAAAGGAGAAAACGGGAGGTACCTATGGCATATACCGCATTGGCAAAGATGAGAAAGATCAATCGCGAGCGCTTCGGCAGGGATGTCGGTCCGATCGAGCCGACCCTGTACGGTGCGGGAGAGATGGGAAACGATCTGAAATCCGCTGCGCTGCGTTTTCTGCACGATCGCTGCGAAGACCTGCGCTTTTCGAAGGAGAAGGAGCGTGAGGAGGATCAGACCGGTCGGTATCTCGGCACGAGCTTCAAGCCGAATCAGATTCCGTACAATATGCAGATGGATATTGACCGGCTTTGTCTCGAACGCGAGCTAGAGAAGTTCATCGATTCCGGCGTTGCTGAGGACGCGTATACGGTATATTATTGCTACCTCGAGATGTTCATGGGCGCGTACGGCCGTTCAAGCAAGATGATCGAGCTGCTCTCCGAGTTCGAATCGAACGCAAGCTCGCTCCTGATGAAGCATCGCGATCACTATTCGCATTCGGTGTATGTGTTTGCGCTCGGCCTTGCAATCTACGAGACAAACGAAACCTTCCGCGAGACGTTCCAGCGGTTCTACGGCTTCGAGCCGAAGCAGGACGAGCACCGGGCGGCGGCGTTCTTCCTCGAATTCTGGGGTCTGACCGCGCTGTTCCATGACATCGGTTATCCGTTCGAAATTCCGTTCGAGCAGGTCATCGCATATTTCGAGGTCGACCGCAAGAAGCGCGGTGAGGGCAATCTGTACCTTGCGTATCGCGATCTCGGCTGTCTGACCGGCATGGACGAGCAGGCAAAGGCGCATTTTGAAAAGCTGTTCGATCATCCGTTTGCTTCGGTTGAAGAACTGCTTGCCTACGGCGTTGCGAAGCGCCTCGGCGCGGCATACGACGTTTCGGAACCGTACCTTTTGGATACGATCCGCCGCAAACCGACCGATCCGAACCAGTTCGGATACTTTATGGACCATGCATTTTTCTCCGCGACGCGGCTGTATCAGGAGCTTGTTGAGGAACGCGGCGCGGAAGCGTTGACCGAGGCGCATGTCGATGCGCTTTCGGCGATCATGCTGCACAACAGCCTCTTTAAGTTTGCCATCGCATTCTATAAATCCAAGGACAAGCGTAAACAGCCTTTGCATGCGGAGCTGCATCCGCTGGCGTATCTTCTGATGCTCTGCGATGAACTGCAGTGTTGGGACCGCACCGCATACGGACGCAATTCCCGTACCGAGCTGCAGCCGATGGGCGCGGAGTTCGATTTCGGCCGCGGCGCGATTCACGCGCTGTACTGCTTCGATTCGGACGAATCCGAAAAGATCGGCGCATATGAGGCGCGTTATCGCGCATGGGTGCGCAGCGGATCCGATGACGCACCGCCGCGTCTGAAGGCGTACAGCGATATGGCAGAGAAGGAACAACGCTTTCGGACCGATATCGAAAAGATCGTCGATCTATCCGATTATCCGCTTTCGGTCACGACGTTCATGCGCACCGTGGACCGCAAGAGCAAGCACACATACCTTTCGGGCAGCAGCTTCCTGCACATGTACGACTTTGCGGTTGCGCTCAACGGTCGCTACCAGTACGAGGGCATCGAAAACGAGGTAACGGCACGTGAACTGGAACGCGACTTCGACGCAATGTCGCTGGAATACAAGCTGACGAACATCAATCAGGTCAAGGGTTTCTCGAAGTATCTGAACGCGATCGGCTGCTTCTATACCGACCGGCCCGTGGATTACGAGATGCTGCGCGCGTTCTCGGATGAGCAGACCGCGGTGTTCGCGCCAATGGAGCACGCACGCTGGATCTTCGAGCACAAGGCGATGGGCTGGACCGGCGGCAATACCTATGAGACGGTCGAGCTCGAGGATGACACCAAGGAAAACCGCAAGGCGCTGCGCGAGCAGATGCGGCAGCACAAGCTGTGTCTGAACGGCAACTTCGGCGAGCTCGAGATTGCCAAGCATTATTTCTCCCTGCCGGTTGAGGACCAGGGGAAGGACTGGAAACCGTTCAACAGCATGCTGAAGCTGATCCGCAAGTTTGACGGACTGCGTATCTATAAACTCAACTGACGCATCCGCTATGACGGCGCTCGAAAAAGCCTATCCCCCATACAACGGAACCGAACCGTACCTGCACCTTTGCTTTTCAAATGCGAGCGGCAAGAAGGTGCGCGCCTTGCTGCGCATTCTGCGGCGCAGAGGCGTGCGAGTGTTCTTTGATACGGGCGCGGCTGCGGACCGTACCGCGCGCGAAACGATCAATGCCCGGATGCGCGACGCCGCGCTGACGGTGGTGTATCTGGATGACGCGTTCCGCAGCGATCCTGCTGCAAAGAGCCGTTTGCTTTTCTGTCAGCGCAGCGGACAGCATTTTGTCTGTCTCAATACGGACGGCGGGGACAGCGGTCTTTCGATCGGACTGCATACGGACGTAACGGAGATCGTTTTAAGCCGCACCGACGGTGCGGAAGAGGCGGAGCGCGCGCTGCTGCATGCGGAGGGCTTTTCGCAGGAGTTGATCGGTGAACCGAAGCCGCCGGAACAGAACCGTGTGAAGATTCTGACCGGTGTGTTTGCGACGGTGACGGCGGCGCTGTTGATCTTCGGCGCAATATGGTATCTGCAATCCCGTGAACAGCGTATGCAGCAAACGCCGATTACGGATACGGATACGGTCGTTTTTGCGGACGAAACGGTGCGCGAAGCGGTACGCGACGCGCTCGGCGGCGGAGTGCTCACCGAGGAGCGGCTTTCGGGACTTACAACGCTCCGGCTTTCGGGCGATACGCTTCCCGAGACGCTTGCGGACCTTGCGCTGCTTGAGAATCTCGAGACAGTCGAGCTCAGCCAAACTGCGGCGAATGACGCGGCCAGCTATCCGGAACTCTCGGATTACACGGTTGAACTGTATGGAGGCGGGGGACAATGAGCGTGTTCTTCCGGCCGTATGAGGGCAAACGCCCGTATGTATTCATCAGCTATTCGCACCGCGATTCCGGGCAAGTGCTGGACATATTGACCGAACTGAACCGTCAAAAACTGCGGCTCTGGTACGACGAGGGCATTCCCGCAGGCAGCGACTGGCCGAAGAACATTGAACTGCACATGCGCGGCAGCGCTGCAGTATTATTCTTCCTGTCGGATACCGCGCTTGCCTCGCCGAATTGCTTTTCGGAGATCAAGACGGCGGCTGCGCTGAAAAAACCGATTCTGATCGTGCGGCTCGACGATGCAGATCCGAACGAGCGTTGGAAAGCGCTGTTTGAAAAAACGGAGATTTTGACCTTCCCGCGTGACGAGACGGAACCGGTCCGCATTCTGCCTTGGCGCGAGGTTCCGACACGGCCGGTTCCGGTCGGTGCGCCGATGACGGCGGAGATTCTGAAATGGAATCGTCTGAAGCGTTCCTTCTATCGCAAGTGGACCGATCCTATCCGCGGCGAATGGATCGGCGCAGGCGCAGCGCTGCTGCTGCTTGCAACGGCGGCAGTCGGTTTGAACGCGCTGATACAGGGGCGGTTCGATCCGCCCGCAGTCCCGACGCCGGCGCCTACAATCGCGTCGACGCCGACAATCGCGCCGACGCAGACGCCGAGCACGGCGCCGACCCCGACGATCGATCCGGGCAATTTCCCGGTCACACTGCCCGATGCGCAGCAGGACGCTGCGGTGCGCAGCATCCTCGGCAAAGTGAAGGACGACTTCATTCTGCGGCCGGAGCTTGCCGCAGTCAAAGAACTGTATTTTTGCGGTCACATGGTGCTGCGCGCGGCGGACGGAATCGTCTATGCGTCGGACGGCACAGTCAAGGTCGGCACGTCAACGGTCATCGCGGGGAAGGTATCGGACCTTTCCGCAATCGGCACGATGGTGTTTTTGGAGCGGCTTGCGCTGATTGATCAGCCGCTGAAGGATCTCACACCGCTCAACGATCTGGTGCTTTTGCGGGAGCTGTGGCTTTCGGGCAATGCGCTTTCGGATGTCTCCGGATTGACCGGTCTTGCAAGTCTCGAGACACTGCATCTTGAGCATACGAAGGTCAGCAACCTGACGCCTTTGGAAGCGCTTCCGTCGCTTCGCACCGTGACAGTCAGCGCGGACATGCTGCCTCTAAAGTGGAGCGAGGATAAGCCGTTTCGCGTGATTCTGGTGCCGTAAACACTTACGGAGCGGAAACAACAGATTGTTTTGAAACGACAGGAAAGGAAGCAAGTATGGCAAAACGTACGCTGTACCCGCTGTATGCGGCAGAGGATGAACAAGCCGTCCGTCCGGTCCTTGACGGTCTGCGGGCAAAGGGCTTTGCAATTGCGCCGCAGAGCGGAATACCGAAGAAAAAGGATGCGGTGCTGTTTTTCCTATCGAAAAACATGACGGAACAATCGCAGGCGGTCGACGACTTTCTGCGCATGGACACACAGGGAGCGTACAGCATTCCGATCAACCTCGATGGCTCAACGCCGCCCGCGCTGATTGAAAACGCGATTCTGGCGCGCAACACGATCTATGCCGAACGCTATTCGACTGCGGAGCTTGCCGCACGTATTGCGGATGCGCTGAAAACGCCGTCCGTTTTGCAGCCGAGGCTCGCAAGATGGCTGATTGTCGCAGCGGCAGCTGCGCTGCTTGCGATGACCGTTTTTGTTCTGATTCGTATCTTCGGCGGCAGAGGCATACAGCAAACAAGCGCCGAAGCGACGCCCGAACCGACCGCGACGCCGTTTATCGACCCGCAGGCGAATATCAAACCGGAGGAGCTTGAACGGATTTACGAACTGATCATCCTCGGCGACAAGCTCTGCTATACGAACGGCAATGAGGAATGGGTCTCCGAAAAGGGCTGGGCGCGCGTCGGCGCGGAGTATTACGGAATGCGCGTCGAAAACGAGGACGGCGTACACTGGTACAGCAACGAGGACGGGCACGAGATCGAAACGGCGCATTGGGACGATCTCGGCTTTCTGCGCTATATGAAGCGGCTGAAGCTCTTGACGATCGTTTGCGTCGAGGGCGCGCTGCCCGATCTTTCGAACCTCGAAAACCTCGACAATGTCGAAATCTACGACAGCGAGATTACCGATATTTCCGGTCTGCGCGGAACGAAAATCATCAACTTCGGCTATCGCGGCAATACGCTGTTCGATTTTTCGCCGCTTGACGACTGCCCGCTGCTTACGAGCGCACATCTTGAGATGGAAGCGCCGATGCCGCAGGATCTGACCTCCTTCGGGCCGCCGACGCTGCAAAGCCTGCGCGTATGGGGGAGTTGGGAGGACGGAACGATCGATTTCGGCGGACTCAAACGGTGCAAAAATCTGAAGGTCGTCATTCTGAACGGCGTGCCGCTCAAAGACCTATCCTGTCTGTCCGAGGCTTCGGCGCTCGAATCGCTCGAGGTCATACTGCCGCAGCTAGAGAATCTCAACGGTCTGCAGAGCAAGCCGAAGCTGACGTATTTTCGCGCGGACGGTGCGTGCGAAAATCTCACTGACCTCAAAGCACTTTCGGACAGCACGTCGCTCGAGGAGGTCGATCTGCACTGCGGGAATATGAACGGCGATCTCTCGTGGCTTGCGAATGCGAAGAATCTGAAGCAGCTGATTCTTTGGGAGGCGCATTCCGTGCGGTCTCTGCAAGGACTGGAGGATCATTTTGAGCTTGAACGCCTGCAAATATTCCACGCAGAACGGCTGATCGATATCGCTGCGCTTGCAAGCTGCACGAATCTCAAAAGCATCGATTTCAACGCAACCTACGCACTTTCGGACATATCCCCGATCGTAAAACTGCCGAACCTCAGAAGCCTTGAAATTTACGGCTCGCAGCTTGACGACGTCGATTTCTTGAACGATATCGTCAATAAGAACGATTTCTCCTTCGGCATCGCGGAGGTGCATGACTGGTCGGGGCTTGCGGCAATTCCGTCGTTTTCCTATCTGAATGTGACCGACCGAAACGGCAGCTGTCTCAAGTACCTGACCGGCAAAACGGTCAGGCGTCTGGAACTTTGGAACCGCAGCGGGCGCAACGGATGGAATCGCGATCCGCTCAATCTCTCGCAGTTTCCGAACGTGACCGAGGAATACATCCTGCACGGGATCACATCGCTCGAAGGGCTTCCGGCGTCTTCGGCATTTCGGGTGTCCATCGACGAAGCGCAGTATCTGACCTCGCTCGAAGGTCTCGGGAATCTGCCGCACTTTGCAGAGGGAGACGACGGCGATCTCGACATCGAGGGCTGTCCGCGTTTGACCGATTGGTCGGCGCTCGACGGCATGCATCTTGCGGCGCTTCGACTGAGCGGAACGTACTCCCTGCCGCAGTTCCGCAACTTTGAGGCAGCGTATATCATGCTCAATCATCCCGTCGCGCTTTCGGATCTGCGCTGCTTCGAAGGCTTCGCGCCGGACGGCGACTGTTCGATCGAGCTCAACGGCATCGACGAAGTGCAGGACATTGCGCCGCTGTACGGCGTGAAACACGGCGATGTGCTTCTGGTGCCCGCGCATTTGGGAGAGCAGGCGAAGCTGCTTGTCGAAAGCGGCAATTTCAGAGACTTCGAGATCACCTATCCGAACGAACGGTGGAATCCTGCGGACATACAGGTGACGCTGCTGTCGCTCGATGAGCTTGAAACGCTGCCGCGCGCGGTACTCGGGATGGTCGATCGGCTTTGCATGGCAGGCGATCGTATCTACGATCCGGACGCATATTGGGTAAAAGAGAATTGGGACGGCAACGCACTGACGGCGATGCTGTGCAGAAACGGCGAGGAAGAGGGCGAGCCGATCGCGTTCGGTACGGCGCTCACCGATCTGTCGGTGCTCAAAGACCTGACGGGTTTGCGGGAACTCAAGCTGTACAATCAGTCGTTCGAGACGCTCGAGGGCGTTCAGTACCTCGAATCGCTTGAAGTTCTGGAATGCAAGGGATGTGCAACGCTTACCGACGCGTCCGCTGCATTCACGCTGCAAACGCTCCGGGAACTGAACCTGCAAGGCACGGCGGTGACTTCGATTGCGGGCGTGCAGAACCTTTACAATCTCGAACGGCTGGATTTGGACGGGCTTTCGATCGACGATCTTTCCCCGCTCGGCGAGTGCTCGGAACAGCTGGACGTCAGCGTCAGTCTGCAGCTGATGCCTTTTGCAGATTTCTGCAATCTGCCCGCAAACGTGCGCAATCGGTTCCGAGCGGTTTGCTTCTCGGGAAGCTACGTTCATGACCCGTATGCGCAATGGCAGACGGACGACGAATGGGACGGGGGACGGTCTGTGCCGGTTTTGCGCAATGCGGACACCGGTGAACGCATCTATCCGCAGGAGGGCGTCGTAACCGACCTGTCGGTGCTGCCCGAAATGGCGGAACTTCAGAAGCTGTATCTGTTCGCGCAGCCGCTGTCCTCGCTTGCGGGCGTCGAAACATTTGCGCATCTTGAGACAATCCGGCTGCAGATGTGCTCAAACGTGACCGATCTTTCCCCGTTGTTTGACATGCAGACGCTGCATGAGATCGGTGCAGACGGCTGCGGCGTGACCTCGATTGCGGGCATTGAAAACCTGAAAGAACTGACCGAACTGGATATCGGACATTGTCTGCTGACCGACCTTTCGCCGCTTGCGAAGATTGACTATAGCTATTGTATGCAGCCGGACGCGGACGGAAGAGAGCTGCTGTTTTCGCTGCGCGTCGACGGACTCTTCGAGACGCTTTCTCCCGAGCAGTATCTGTATCTCGGCGCCGTTCCGGCATATGATTGCCTGAATGTGTGGAACACGCACGTCGCGCTGTGGCTGGATGCAATCGATCCAGTGCAGATCCGCATTCTGGAGGCAGGCAACTGCAATATGCAGAACGACGATATCCGCGCGATCGCGGAGCGGCACCCGGAGCTTACAGAGCTGATCCTCTCATGGAATTCGCAGCGGTTGACCGATCTCACACCGCTGCTCACAATGCCGAATCTTCGCTATGTGCGCATTTCGTCCGATCTTTCGGAAGCCATCGCATCCCTCGGTGAGAACCTCACGTTCGAGCTGGTGACGGAGTGAAACAACGGAACCCTTGCAACGGCGGGCGGGGTCTGCTATAATGCAGGTATCACAAACTGGGGGCATATGGGATGCGGATTCTTTTGGTCAACGACGACGGCATCGAAGCGGTCGGCATTCGGCATCTGATGCGCGCGCTGTCGGGCGAGCATGCGGTCTTTGCGGTCGCGCCGGACCGGCAGCGGAGCGCGGCAAGCATGGCGATGACGCTCGAAACTCCGCTGCGCGCGGTGCCGGTTGCGCTTGCGGACCAGCCGGTTGCGGGCGCATTTGCGGTCGACGGTACGCCGGTGGACTGCGCGCGGCTTGCGCTCGGGAATCTCGTCGAAGCACCGGACCTTGTGATCTCCGGCATCAATCACGGACCGAATCTCGGCAGCGATACGCTCTATTCGGGCACCTGCGGCGCGGCGCAGCAGGCGGCGATCCTGGGCGTACAGGCGATTGCGATGTCTTTGGACCATCGCAATCCGACGCATTTTGAAACCGCGGTTGCCGTCACGAAGCGCATGATCGGGATTGTGCGGAATCATCCGCTGCCGTTCGGCATGTTTTATAACGTCAACGTGCCTGATCTGCCGTCTGAGGAGCTCAAAGGATACAAGGTCGCGCGCCTTGCCTATGTGCGTTACAACGGTGTGTACGAGAGGCGCGAAGACCCGCTCGGTCGACCCTATTACTGGGTACCGCGCGGTAAGCTCCCGTGTGATCCGAACGAGGACACGGACTATGCGTGGCTCAAGAAGGGATATGTGACCGTTACACCGATGGGGTATGATTCTGCACGGTTCGACGCGGTTGATCTATCGGACGAATTCGGAGGCGAGGCATGAGGGTTGCGGTTATCGGCGGCGGCGCGGCAGGACAGCTTGCGGCGATCAAGGCGGCGGAGCACGGGCATGCGGTGACGCTGTTCGAACAGAACGAAAAGCTCGGCAAGAAGCTGTTTATTACGGGCAAAGGACGCTGCAATCTCACCAACGCGTGCGATCGCGACGGCTTTTTCCGGCATGTGGTGAAGAACCCGCGCTTTCTTTACAGCGCGTATGCAAATTTCGACAGCGCAGCGATCGTGAACCTGATCGAATCGGCGGGCGTCCCGACCAAGGTTGAGCGCGGTTCGCGCGTATTTCCGGCGTCGGATAAATCGAGCGACGTTTTGAAGGCACTCGAACGCACGGTTCAAAAGAGCGGCGTCGACGTGCGCCTTTGCACCCGCGTTTCGGCGGTTTTGACAAACGGCGAAGCAGTAAGCGGCGTGCGCGTCGGCGAGACGGTCGAGCCGTTCGATGCGGTAATCCTGGCAACCGGAGGGCTTTCCTATCCGAGCACGGGCAGCACCGGCGACGGTCTGCGCTTTGCGGCGGCGCTCGGACATGCGATTGTACCGCCTGTTGGCTCACTGATCCCGTTGGAGACTGCTGAAACGTGGTGCGAAACGCTTTCGGGGCTGACGCTCAAAAACGTCACGCTGACCGCGTACAACCATAAAGGCAAAGAGGTGTATTCCGAGCTCGGCGAAATGCTGTTCACGCACTTCGGCGTCAGCGGTCCGCTGGTGCTTTCGGCGTCCGCGCTGCTTGCGGAGCATCCCGAAGGCACGTTGCTTTCGATCGATCTGAAGCCGGGATTGAGTGAAGAACAGCTTGACGCAAGGCTGCTGCGCGATCTGGCAGCAAACGCCAAAAAGACCTTCGGCGGCGCGCTGTACGGGCTTTTGCCGCAAAGACTTCTCGGAATTGTGCTCAATACGGCGGGGATCGACGCAACCGCGCCTGCGGGGAATTGCCAAAAGGCGCAGCGCAGGGCGCTGGTTGAGACCTTGAAAGGCCTGAAGCTGCACGTCAAAGGCGTACGGCCGATCGCGGAGGCGATCGTCACGCGCGGCGGCGTTTCGACCAAAGATGTCAACCCATCGACCATGGAGTCAAAGAAAGTCAGGAATCTGTATTTTGCGGGCGAAATGCTCGATGTCGACGCGTTTACCGGCGGGTTCAATCTGCAGATTGCGTGGTCAACGGGAGCGCTTGCAGGCGAAAGCCTGAAGGATCATGAATGAAGAATGAAGGATTCGGGAAGTTTTCGGAGAAGCACCATCCATATTATTGAGACATTCAGTTTACAGTTGATTCGGAGGATATGATACTGCTATGAAACAGAGCATCGGCATCGACGGACCCGCAGGCGCGGGCAAAAGCACGGTCGCAAAACGCATTGCAAAGACGCTCGGCATTCCTTATCTCGACACCGGCGCAATGTATCGCGCGGTTGCGGTTGCGGCGAAGAAATACGACATCGACTTTACGGACGAGGAACGGCTTGCGGATTTTGTGCAGACGCTTAACGTGCGTGTCCGCTATATCGGCAGCGAGCAGCATATGCTGATTGACGGCGAGGACGTGACGGGACAGCTCCGCACCGAGGAGATCAGTCAGGGCGCGTCGCTTGTGAGCCGTGTGCCTGCGGTACGCGACCGTTTGGTCGTTCTGCAGCGCGAGGTAGCGCACGCGCAGCGCGTCGTCATGGACGGACGCGACATCTGCACGAATGTTCTGCCCGATACGCCGTATAAGTTCTTCGTCACGGCGTCGCCCGAGGAGCGCGCAAACCGCCGGTATAAACAGTTGCTGGAGCAGGGACAGGAAGCGGATTACGACACGATTCTCAAGGACATCATCCGCCGCGATAAACAAGACAGCGAGCGTGCCTATATGCCGCTGTTCTGCGGCCCGGATACGAAGCGGATCGACACGACGCATATGACGATCGAGGAAGCGACGGAAGCAATTTTGCGGGAGGTTTGAAGCCATGCTGTATCTGCTCGGCGTGCTGATCTTAAAACCGATCCTTCTGGTCTACGGACGCCCGAAGGTGTATAATCGTGCGGCGCTCAAGCGCAAGGGAAAGGTCATCTATGTATCGAATCACGTCAAGATGAGCGACCCGCTTTGGATCGTTACGATCACGACGCGGTTTATCCATTTCATGGCGAAATCGACGCTGTTTTCGTCGAAGTTCATGCGCGGCGTTTTTCATTTGCTGCTTTGCTTTCCGGTCAATCAGCGCACCGCGGATACCAAGGCGATCAAGCAGGCGGTTGAGCTGTTGAACAAGGGCAAGGCGTTCGGCATCTTTCCTGAGGGACACCGTTCCGGCACCGAGCGCGATATGGATGCGCTTGACAAGGGCTGCGCGTTCATTGCGCTTCGCGCCGATGCGCCGATCGTGCCGATTTACATGGTGCATCACGACCGCAAGTTCGGACAGCGCATGAAGGCAGCGGTCGGCGATCCGATCTATCCCTCCGAAGTCAAGGCGCGTTGCCCGGGCAAAAAGCCGGTCGACGCGGTCAACGCGGCGATCACCGACGCGATGATGACGCTCAGAGACATTGCGGAGGCGATGTGATGCGGGTTTATTTTGCGGAGCATGGCGGGTTTTGCTTCGGCGTATCGCGGGCGATCGAGCTTGTGAATCAGGCGGCGGAGCAGAAGCCGCGTGTTTTTACTTACGGAAAAATCATTCATAACGAGCAGGTGACCGACGAGCTCGCATCGCGCGGTATCTTTGCAATCGAGGATCTTTCCGCGCTGCAGGCGGGGGATACGCTTGTGATTCGCGCGCACGGCGCGCCGCCGGAGGTGTTCGAAGCATGCGAGAGGATGGGTGTTGCGGTTGTCGATGCCACTTGCCCGTTTGTCAGACGCATTCATAAAATCGTCGAGCGCGCAAGAGATGCGGGCGAGCCGGTCGTGATCCTGGGCAAAGCGACGCATCCGGAGGTGATCGGCATCAAAAGCCGCGCGGGGCGCGACGCGATCACGGTCAGTTCCCTTGCGGATGCGGAAACGCTCGAACTGCCGGATACCTTGACCTTTGTTTCGCAGACAACCGCAAAGCAGCAGGATTACGACGCAATCCACACGCTGCTGGAACAGCGCTGTGCGCATCTGCACGCGCATTGCACGATCTGCGATACGACGCGGCAGCGGCAGGAGGAGGCGGAGCGCATGGCGCGCATCTGCACGCGTATCCTTGTGCTCGGTTCCGAAACAAGCGCAAATACACGCGCTTTGCTTGAATTATGCAAAAAAACTTGTCCGGATGCGGAAATCATCGAGAATATCGGCAAAATTTCTCTTGCAAAAATAAAACACGATGATATAATAGGTGTAATCGCAGGCGCATCGACGCCCCACGCGATGATTAGGGAGGTTAAACAAGTAATGAGCGAACTCGAAAAGACG
>JAEEGL011482376.1_pt1 | contig 12991 bp, 11 predicted proteins | sample 9134231 | NCBI WGS metagenome assembly JAEEGL01 (sample SAMN16246548, study PRJNA631951) | gut metagenome | biome: gut microbiome; feature: rumen; material: fiber-attached | host: Bos | place: Iran: Karaj | collected 2018-10 | reverse complement strand
CGCGGTGGAACCGGCCAGCTGCCCCAGCTTCACGCGCGGCAAGTACGCCTACGACTTCTGCGACACCGGCAAGGTCTGCCCGCTGGCGAAGATGTACACGCTCGGCTCCAGCTTCATCCCCTCCGCGAACCACGCGGGCGGGCTGCGCTACCACGGCATGAGCTCCATCCTCTCCGAACTCTACGACCAGAAGGTCATCCGCGCCACCTCCGTGGAGCAGACCAAGGTCTTCGAGGCGGCGCGCCTCTTCGCCCGGACCGAGGGGATCCTCCCCGCGCCCGAGTCGAGCCACGCCATCCGCGCCACCATCGACGAAGCGCTCAAGTGCAAGGAGAGCGGCGAGGCGAAGAACATCGTCTTCGGCCTCACCGGCACGGGCTACTTCGACATGGTCGCCTACCAGAAGTTCAACGACGGCGAGATGTCCGACTACATCCCGACCGACGAGGACATCGCCAAGAGCCTCGCCAAGCTGCCCAAGGTGGAAGGCTAGGCGTTCCGTCCACGGAAGAAGAACGAAGAGCCGTCCGGAGGGACGGCTCTTTCCGTTTCAGCCCGTTCCGGGCATGCGTCCAGAAATGCAAAAAATCTCGTCAACTTGCGGAGGCAGGACGTTTCCCAAATGTCAACTCGCTGCTGCAGGGGTGTTCGCGCCAACTTCTGGAGGGATCGTCGCGCCCTTGCATGTAATCCGATTGATACGGATAGACCGGAACCGGATCGGTCGTTTCGCCCCACGCGCCGCCGGGAATCATCATGGTTCCGTCCGGATAGAGCACCGAACCCATAGTGAATTCGTATATGGAGCCGTCCGGACATTCTTCGGCCGGATGCGGTTTCGGCGGATGCGCAAGAACGGAATCGAGTTGTCCCCTCGTGACGAAATCAATCGGAATCGACGCCACATAGTCGTGAAGGTTCTGAATTTTCCAGCGCAAAGACTCCTTTCGGACCACCTCCGCGAATGATGCGTCCAGGATTGACGAAGAATCCACGCGAACTTCCGCTGGCCCGAATTGCCCCGGTTTCGGCGACCTGGCAAGCCTCATCGTCAAGACGATTCGTCCCGTCGCATCCCCCACGTTGCCGCGTTCGCGAAGCTTTCGCGCCAGTTCGGCCGCGTAAACCGCCTTCAAATCGTTTCTGTAGCGGGAACGAAACCGGCAAAGGAGCAGGGCCCACGGCTTTTCGCCTTTGTGCCATGTCAAATCGGACGTGGTGTCTTTTTTGCTCTCGTAAAGATCGACACGTGTCGGCAAAACCACGTCGAAACCATCTAAAAAAAGCGAATCGCCCAGATCGAATTCCACGGGCGCGCCGTTCCGCACGTCCCAGGCCGTCCGTTGCGCTGCATTCCACCGCAGCTCGACGGTGGTTTCCAACGGCTCGTCCGTCCCTTCCGCACCCTTCAATGCGGAATCGCATCCCGCCGTGCACAGCGCGAAGAGGCAGAAGAACGGAATCACGCAACCTTTTTCCACCATCTGCTCCAATCAGCGGCGCCCTGCTTCAAGTATACGCCAAATAGGCTGACACAAGGCCTGATCTCCTTGTGGTTCATTTTATTCTTCTCTTGGATTTGTCTTTATGCGCCATGGCGCCAAAGACGGTGAAAAGCAGTACATAGCCGACGGCGAACCGCGCATCCAGCGCGGAAATCCGGCCGAACAGGATTTTTTCGACGAAAACCACAAGAAGCGGGAAAAGCAAGAGCGCCAACTTCGGGAACGCTCTACGTTCAGACGAGATCACCGGCGGCCGAAGAGCTCCAATCGGCAACGCAAAGACCATCGTCCAGAAATAGGGAGCGAATCGGCTGACCAGGTAGAACTCCGTGTTTTCGGCATACTGCCCGTGGAAAAGCTCGACACCAAGGCCGAAATAAAGCGCACCGGCGCACAGAACGAACAGAAAGGACTTTCGCGCCCAGCCGACGTCTTCGGGAAAATCCCCGCCGCAAGCAAAGCTCCTGAACAAAAGGAACAACGTCAGCGCAATCGCGTAGGCAAAAATCCCGAGAAACGGAACGACGAACCCGAAGAACTGCGGCCCGACGTCCAAGCTTTCGCGGGCGAACCCGTCCAACGCGAAGATGAACGGCAGCGGGCAAACGACCGTGCTTGCCGAAAGGAGGATGATGTCGAAACGACCTTTTCCCACCATTGTCTCCCGTTGACGGACAACCTGCTTCAAGTATACGCCAAATAGGCTGACATATGGGGAAATGCCGATTCAGGGCCGATTTCAAGGATTCAAAGGAGAGCTTAACCGCCGCGGGCGAGGCGTAGCGCGCGGGCGTTCGCCTCGGCGACGATCTCCTCCTCGCCGTCCACATGCCGGTCCTTCATGACGAACCGGCCGTCGCACAGGACATGGCGGATCGATTCGGCGTCCCCGGAATAGATCCAGTTGCTCTCGAGATCGTGCAGCGGGTTCAGCCGCCCGTTCCCCAGGTCGACCAGGAGCGCGTCGGCGAGCCAGCCCTCCTCGATCCGGCCGGAGCGGACGCCGTAGGCGCGCGCCACGTTCTCCGTCGCCATCGCCAGGGCCTCGCCCGCGGGAAGCGCTTCGGTCCGCCCGGAGGCCTTCGCCAGGAGCGCCGCGAGCTTCGCCTCTCCGCGCATGTCCAGGCAGTCGTTCGACGACGCGCCGTCGGTGCCCAGCCCGAGCGGGATGCCGCGCTTCGCCATCGCGGAGATCTTCGGGATTCCGCTGCCGAGCTTCAGGTTCGAGGTCAGGTTCAGAACGGCCGACGCGCCGGAGGCGGCCAGCAGCTCCATGTCGCGCGGCGACAGGTGCACGCAGTGCGCCGCCACGAGGTTCCCGTCCAGGACGCCCCAGCGGTCGAGCAGCTCCACGGGCGAGCAGCCGTGCTCGCGCTCGCAGTCGCGGATCTCGCGCCGCGTCTCGGAAAGATGCGTGTGGAGGACCATCCCCTCCTCGCGCGCGGCCTTCGCGCAGCGCTTGAAGAGCTTCTCGCCCACCAGGTAGACCGAGTGCGGCATCACGGAAATCTTCACGCGGTCAGACTCGCCGCGATGCGCGCGGATGAAGTCGAAGTTCTCCTTCTCGTGGCCCGCGGAGTCCAGGCACTCGGCGAAGGTGACGCCGATCGCGGCGCGGATCCCCATCTCATTCACCACCTTCATCGTCCGCTCGCGGTTCCAGTACATGTCGGAGAAGAAGACCGTGCCCGTCTTGATCATCTCCAGGACGGCGAGCCGCGCGCCCGCCTCCACGTCGTCGGGAGTCAGCCGCGTCTCGAACGGCCAGACGACGCGCTCCAGCCACGCGCGAAGCGGAAGCCCGCCGCCCAGCCCGCGCATCAGCGTCATGGCCGCGTGGCAGTGTCCGTTGAAAAAGGGCGGCAGGATCGCGAGCCCCGAGCAGTCCACGACCTCCGCCTTGTCGAGGTCGCGCGCCGTCAGCGGGCGGCCGATCTTCGCGAACTTCTTCCCGGAGATCAGGACGTCGGTCCTCTCGCCCCGGAAGACGACGGATCGCAGAACCATCTTCGCCATCGAAAAACCTCCGTTTTGGGAGGAAAATAGCCAAAAAAGGGCACTTGACATTACGTACGCAATTGCGTACATTTTCTTGTAGGAGGTATCGCCATGGCGGTGATGACAGCGACAAAGGCGCGCGCCGATCTCTACAATCTCATCGACCGCGCCCACGACGGCCACGAACCGATTGTCATCTCGGGCAAGCGGAACAACGCCGTTCTCGTCTCGGAAGAAGACTGGAATTCCATCCAGGAAACCCTCTACCTCTGCTCCATTCCCGGAATGAGGGAATCCATCCTCGCCGCCAGCGAAGAACCGCTCGAAGAAAGCGCCCGGGAACTCGATTGGTGACCTGGACGATTGTCTATTCCAAGCAAGCCGTAAAAGACGCCAGGAAACTCGCGGCATCCAACCTCAAGCGGGCAGCCGCGGAGCTCATCGAAACGCTGAAGGAAGATCCGTTCAAGACGCCGCCGCCGTACGAAAGGCTCGTCGGCGACCTCGCCGGGAAATACTCGCGCAGGATCAACATCCAGCACCGGCTCGTCTACGAAGTCTTCGAAAAGGAAAAAATCGTCCGCGTCCTGCGCATGTGGACGCATTACGAATAGGCCGGACGGTTTCGCAGCACAGGATCTGCAAGAGAGGGCCTTAACTGTTAGGACGCGCATGCCTCTTGTGCATTATCATTCTTGAGCCACTTCGCACGATCAGCTTTGAGTAGCTCAAGCATCGCCTCGCCGTGTGTTTTGGCCAGTTCCGTCGTCCATTTCTCTTCGGCTCCCTCGCACGCCTTAAACATCAAAAGCATCTTGATGCTCTCAAGTCGGCCCGAATCAAGCCAATCCTTTACGCGACCAAACTTCGTTCCAATCCCGTCATTCGATTGCGCCGAGTTGGCACCTTGCGAAATCATCGCCAAATTACCGAATCCATGCATTTTGGAATTAGGATCCGATCTCCTACCCCAATTATCATTTTCAATAGACTGCGGATGGAGATGCTCAATAGAAATGTCCCGTCTGAACTTATAGTTCTTAATTGCACATGACTCCTTATTCTCAAAGACGATTCCATCAATCGCCCCCTCACGCATAAATTTTTCCCAAAGCAAAAAATCAAGTTTCCAAAACCAATATCGATGAGCCGAATGATATCGCATATATGCCGCATCTGGATCTCCGCGATCATTAGCATCAAGGCTCCTAAGGTGCTCAAGCTTCAATTTTTCATCATGGTGTTCCTTATACGCATCCAAAACCCATTTTTGCGGTTCATCAGAAGCCACATATTTCATCGATTGAAATTGGCGCATCCATCTCTTGTCATCGTCTTCAATCGCATCATCGCCATTATCAGCATCATTACGGAACGCATATTCGTACTCGCCGCCATCATCCTTAAGGTAGATGATATTCTCGTCAATCCATTTGCGGTATTTCTTCAACACCTCGATGTATTTTCCGATGGCGTCAGTATCGCGAGCGATTTTTGCATCCAAATGCGCTTTAAATGTTACGATAAGAGAACTTCGATCCATTGAAATTTCTTTCTCAGGGAAGAGGATCTGAAGAACATGCAACGCCAAGATGTCTTCGCGCATCACCAAGCGATTTTTAACATTCGTTACAGTTGTTCCCTGTTCTTGAGGACCATCTATAATTGCCTCTGAGTGCGATTCAGACAATAGCGACTGCAGCGTGTATCCGCCGTCAACTTGTCCATTTGCCTCCGAGTTTTCATCTGCAGACACCGACACGAATGCTTTGTCAAAATTCATACAAGCATTCCATTCCGCCGCATAATTGGCGAACCACTTGCCTTTCACCACTTCGATGGGAGAGAGCTGCCGGCCCGTCGAGTTCATTTTTTCGAAGTAAAAATTAAGCTCGTCAGGCCCATATTCCTCAGGGAGTACGTTTACAAGAAAAGCAATATGATGGAAACAATAATCAGCGAATTTCTCCAGATCACGTTCCGTCTTTCCGTCATTATCCTTAACGAAACGTTCAAATTGCTCTTTGAAACAAGCGAACGCAGGTCTCTTGAAATCATTTCGATTTTCAAACTGGAGAATGTCGTCCCTGTCCTCATCCCTGCCATGGAAAAACAATCGTATCTCGCGCCCATCTCCGTCGCTTTCTTGATTGCGCCAAACAAACTTGCCCCATCCAGGAAAGTGCGATCCGCACATACATCCCAGCAAAGTCAAGAATGTCAGCCGTTGTTGCCCATCGACAATCTCCCATTCCTGCTTGTCGTTCTCATGGATTGTAATCACGCCAATGTAATAATCCTTTTTATCGTCAGCATTAGAGGCCGACCACAAATCATCCAAGAGGTTGCCAATTTTCTCTTGCCCCCAAACAAAAAGGCGTTGATAGATAGGAATCACCAGTCGCCGATCTTCTTCAGAAATCACTTCTGGCGTAAGCGCTTTAGAAAGCTTCATTTCTTAGCCTCCTTAAGATCATGAATGAATGCAAGTCCTTCATTTCGAAGTTTTGAATCTTCGCCTTGCAGTTTTTCAGCAACTTCTCGTAACGTTTTCCAATAATTCCGCGCCGTTGTCCCAGGATTAGAATTCTTCAGATAGACATCAGCCCTATTGAGAATCTTTCCCAGCGCCTCGCTCTCATGCGTGGCTCGAGATATGGCGGCGGCAGTGTCATAAAACACCTTTCCCTTATCGCTACCGATATAATCTCGTTGAACTCGAGTCTCCTTCCGAAGCCTTGACACATTCCAAGCGATAGCATATGCAGCTTCATTCAAATAGACATCACCAAACTTGCAATAGAACATAAATGACAACGCCAAAACGCCATCATACAACGTCCCATAGGAATGCCAACGCAATGATTCAATCGCCTTTACCGCAGGAGTTTCCACAAACAGCTCGAATAGCCGGCGATATCGCTCCACATAGTCAAAGAACTCGATACCACCAGAAAGCAAAGAATCGATATCAAAGGCCTTAAACGAGGTGCAGAATCCAGTTAACGGCACAAACCCAAGGGAAAATTCTTTGAACACCGGTCGGCTATTGCAATCTTGGTCTGCATTAGCCCGAAATGATTCCTTTGACAGCCATTTGCGAATCCGGAAAAGGCATCTGTGCAGAAGCAGCTCTTGTTCATTTTTAATGCAACCAGATTCAAGCTTATGCCAACGCCTCGCCATGACTTGAGCGACACCATCATCCTTAACGTAGCGCAAATGATGCCCTTTCAAGAGTTCATAGTCAGTCAACGGCACGCCTGAGGAATTCAGGTGATTGAAAAAGTTGAACGCCAAGTCATCACTTTCTTCTTCTCCAATGACGATAACGCCCAACTCTGTCTTGCCAAGATCAATCCGCACGTCCTTGTGTATTTCAACCCACTCCCTTACCAATCTATCTGCATTCCAGATCGTTTCCTTTGCCTCTTTTGTCTGATTAGTTGACCCGAGACGAATGTTAAATGGCGCAGTGCCTTCCTTTATATCTTTCTCCGTCAGCAACGACGAACTCAAAATTGCGAGCGTGACAATCCGTTGCTGGCCATCTATGACATCAAATGCACCTCCAGAGATCCGTTTCAGAACAACCGTGCCAATTCCATACGGTTTCCCGTTATGGCTCTTCTGCCAACGCGCAATATCTTCTAAAAGCCCTATGATATTCCCCTTTCCCCAGCAATAGGCTCGTTGATAATCCGGAATACACAACGCCATACCAAGCAACTCATCAACGCCGACATTGTCAATCCCCACAGGAATCTTATAGACGGCACTTGGCATTTGCATTTCTTTCTGCAATTCCTTTTCAATGTCCCGCAAAAGGTCTTGAAGCGCAGCATGATCGGCTTTCAAATCATCAATCACACAACAACGCCTGCGGCAAACCACACTTAACCAGTTATAATACGGAGCCAAACGATAATCACGTTGTCTATCCTTAAAAATCTCGCGCAACTTATCTTGCAACAGCTTACGTCGAGGCGCATGCGAACCAATCCGGAACGTCAAGAACGAATTCTCAAACAACTGCCAATCAACACCACATTTGGTACTTACATATGGCTTGTTCCATTCGCCCAAGAGTTTTTGGGTTTCATTAACAAAATCTTCCATATTTCCTCTATTCAGCATCCTTTATGCAGCGGACAGAAAGAAGGTAGTTCGACGATTCTCGTTCGAACGAGATTGAATTACTGTCATAGCTCAGGCCTATATAGAGCGAACTTCCGTACGTATCGGTCCAGAAAAGCGCTCGCCTCCCAGCACCAGAGTATGTGTAGACCCTAGGGGAATAAAGACCGGCGTAGCCAGACGGGAGCGCCGAGAAGCCAGAGCTATTCGTACCATTCCCGTCGGCATGCCACCCAGAATCCGCCTTCAACTCTGCACCAGGTCCTAATTCGCTTTCCAATCCCCACCAGAGAGTATCAACCTCATCAAGGCTCGGCAAATGCCAACCCGCAGGGCAGGCGGCCTTCGCCGTTTTCAAGTTGTAAAGCCGTCCGTATTTCGCGCAGCTGTCGGGTTCGTTTTCATAGCAGGAGTGGCGGTAGGTCGAATCGTTTACCTTGTATTCGTAGTTCAAGTTCTCCGCCATCCACGTCTGCGAACCGATTCGGGCCCACTTATACAGCGTCGTGTCGCGGATGTCGCAAAGATGGGTGGTCGGATTGTAGACCACGTTTCCACACAAGGCCTCGGTCTCCTGCGATTCGAGACTCGACGACGAACTACTGGAGCTGCTGCTCGACGAAGAGATGGAGGAACTGCTGCTCGATGACGAACTGCTCGAACTGCTACTCGACGACGAAGAGACGTTGAGCCCGCCTTCGGTGGATTTACCGCCCTCGCTGCTCTGTTGCGACGATGTACCATACTGGCCGCCGTTTTCCGAGGAGCTGCCGCCAACAGACGAACTTCCATTATCGCCCTCATCGATGACAGTCCATTTCTTGCCTCCGCAGAAGTAGAATGCCTCCTCGCCTATTACGTAGACAGTTTCACCGTACCTGCTGGGCACGCAGGCGCCCGCCTCTTCGAGCGAAGCGTATTCAGCCGCTTTGTTGGATGCAGAACTGTCTCCAGGAGCGGCCGTAGAGTCCTCCCCGCAGGCGACGAGGAAAAGCGCGGCGACGGTCGCGAGGCCGGCGATTCGGGCGAGCTGTTTCATTCTCCTCTCCTTTGCGCACCAAGTGGCGCGGTCGGGTATCCCGTCTCTAATGTAAACTCGCCATCCGCTTTCCCAAGGGATTTTCCGTGCGATTATTGAATCTGGGCGAGAACGCCATAATTGAACCGGAGTCGCCGCTCGTCCATTTTTCCGAAACTCCCCGCGGAAAATGGTTTTTTTCTCATTCGATGCAAAAATATGGTTGCATTTGCGGGATTCGGAATTACATTTTTCGCAAGGACTGGCAATCCCGGGAGCCGCGATCCCGAGCGCCCTTGCACGGCGACAAATCCGCGCGGCGAACGCCGCGAACAAACGAAACGCTTCTGGAGCCGAACGGGCGCTCCGAATGGCCGGTGCAAGCGGTCGACGCCTCCGCGAAACGGGGGCCGACGGAACGTCTTCAACTCACAGGAGCCACCATGCGATTCGCAAACGCGACCGTTTCCCTTTTCCGCATTCCCGCGAAAACCGTTCTGCTTTCCTCGCTCGTCCTGGGCATCCTTCTGGCGGCCTGCTCCGGCGAGGACGGCGTCAACGGCGTCGACGGCAAGGACGCCGCCGAGGTGAACCTCGACTCCCTGACGAACGTCCTGCGGGCGGAAATCACGGGATCCCTCTGGGACACCCTCTACGCCAAGCCCTACGTCGACACCGTCTACCAGATCCTCTTCGACAACGCCTACGGCGAATCGTGGATGGACTCGGCGCGCCACCGGCTGGTCGACAGCCTCAAGCAGGCCGACTTCGACTCGCTCTACCGGACTCTCTACGACAGCGTCTACGCCGACATCTACAGCCAGAGCGTCATCCGCTCGCTCGACGCGTACGTCTACACCGTCAAGGAGGACATCTACGGGGCGTTCGCCAACCAGTACCCGCTGATGTACAAGAGCTTCACGTCGGACCCCGTCCCGCTGTCGGTCCAGGTGCGCAACACCTGCGAAACGGGCTATTCGGCCGCGCCCTGCCGCTACAAGAAGATTCTGGTCAAGGCCTGGATCGAAGGGTTCACCGACACGGCCGCCGTCACGGAAATCGTCAACCCCAACGCGACGAAAACCCTCGCGCCCTCGTTCCGCTTCGACAACGCCGCGCTCGCCGCCGTGACCACTCCCCTGCCGGCGCAGTTCCAGATTCGCGCCTACGCGCTCGAAAACGACCACGAGCTGCTCTTCTACTCGGCCAGCGAGCCCACGACGATCCACCCGATGCAGACCAACGGCGGCGAATACGTCGGCGTGCAGCACCGCGACTGGTGGTGGGCGGTCTGGTCGACCCCGACGATGGACTCCATCGACAACATTCTGAACAACCTCCGCGCGAAGCTTCCCGGCGGAACCGTGAAGGTCTACCAGCAATACGACGGGGACGCCTCCGTCGCCCAGAGCTCCTCGCGCGTCGCCAAGGCGGTCTTCGAGGTGCTGCAGGCGCGCGGCATCGCCTACGTGCAGAACGACGGCTCCGGCAGCCTCGGCCAGAAGGTGAACTACCCCGTCGAGGTCCTACGCGCGAGGAACGGCCTCTGCATCGAGACGACCATGCTCTTCGCCTCGGTCTTCGAGGCGCTCGGATTCGAGACCGCGGTCATCATGATTCCCGGCCACAGCTTCGTCGGATGGCGCGTCGAGCCGGGGTCGAACACCCTCAACGTGCTGGAGACCACGATGGTCGGCGACCGGAACGCCACCTTCGCGTCGGCCAACAACGCCGCCATCGACACCTTCAACGAGCAGGTCGGCGCGGGGAACTTCTCGTCCGGCGTCTCTTCGATCGTCTACATCGACGACGCCCGCGAGTACGGGATCCTGCCGAACGACATTCCGTAGGATTGCGCTACCCGCCGATTCCGCTGAGCTCGCGCGCCTTGGCCTCGATCGCGGCCAGGGCCTCCGCGCGGCCTTCGGGCGTGTCGGGCCGCTCCAGCAGGAGGTTGACGAAGACCGATCCCGCGACGACCGCGTGGACGTGCCTGCAGAGGACGCGGGACTGCTCGCCGTTGCGGATGCCGAAGCCGCCCAGCACCTTCGAGCCGCGCGCGCCGACCGCGTCGATGAAGTCGAGCGTGGCCCGGTCGATGGTCGTCTCGCTGCCGGTGGTGCCGGCGCGGAGCGCGGCGTAGACATATTCGAAACCGCGCGAGGCCAGGGCGTCGAGCCGCTCGCGCCGCATGGAGGGGGCCGCCACGGGGATGTTCTCGAGCCCGTGCTTCCGGCACGCCTCGGTCAGCCCTTCGTCGCCGTCGAACGGCAGGTCGGGGACGATGCAGGCGGAGGCGCCGGCCTCCTTGCAGGCCACGACGAAGTTCTCCACGCCGGGCGTGAAGGCGAGCGAACCGTAGGTCATGACGTAGATCGGCGTTTCGGGATGCCGTTCGCGGATCCGCTTCACGATCTCCAGCCCCTTCCGGGTGGAGAAGCCCTTCTCCAGCGCGACGGTGGAGGCGGTCTGGATGGCCGGGCCGTCGGCGCTCGGGTCGCTGAAGGCCAGCTGAATCTCGAGGATCGAGGATCCGCCGCGCACGAGCGCGTCGGCGACCGCGACGGAGGTCTCGGCGTCGGGGAACCCGGCGACGAGGTGCGACATGAGCCGGACGGGGGCGTTGCGCTTTTCGTTTTCAGTCTGCATCGTGGATGTCCTTCCGTTCTTCGAGCCGCTTGAGTTCCGCCTGGAGGAATTCCTTCCATTTCCCGGGGCGGAAGACGGGGCTGGTGATGAAGATGTCCTTGTCGCCGCGGCCGCTCATGTTGATCACGATCGCCTTCTCTTTCGGGAGCTCGCGGGCGATCTTCATCGCGGCCGCGGCGGCGTGCGCGCTCTCGAGCGCGAAGAGAAGCCCCTCGTTCCGCGCGAAGAACTTCAGCGCGTCGAGGGCCTCGCGGTCGAGGACGCTCGCGAACTCCACGCGCCCGGACTCCCCGAGCGCGGCGAGCTGCGGGCCGATGCCCATGTAGTCGAGCCCGGCCGAGATGGAGCGCGTGGGGAGCGACTGTCCGTCCTCGTCGACGAGGAAGCGGCTCTTGTAGCCCTGCACAATCCCCTCGCGGCTCGCGTTCCCGGTCATGCGGGCTGCGTTCTCGCCCACGTTCGGGCCGACGCCGCCGGCCTCCGCGCCGACGAGGCGCACGTCCGCGTCGTCGAGAAAGGCGGAGAAGATCCCGATGGAGTTGCTGCCGCCGCCCACGCAGGCCACGACCGCGCCGACGTCGATTCCGCGCTCGGCGGCCTGGCGTTTGACCTCCTCGCCGATGACCGACTGGACGGTCCGGACGATGTCCGGGATCGGGGCCGGACCGAGCGCGGAGCCGAGCACGTAGTGGGTGGTCGCGAAGTTCGCCGCCCAGTCGCGCATCGCCTCGTTCACCGCGTCCTTCAGCGTGCGGCTTCCGCTCTTCACCGGCACCACCCTGGCGCCGTAGAGCTCCATCGTCGCGACGTTCGGCTGCTGGCGCCGCACGTCAACCTCGCCCATGTAGACGACGCACTCCAGCCCGAGCTTCGCGCAGGCGGCCGCGGTCGCGAGCCCGTGCTGGCCGGCGCCCGTCTCCGCGATGACGCGCGTCTTGCCCATGCGCTTGGCCAGCAGGCACTGCCCGATCGCGTTGTTGATCTTGTGCGCGCCCGTGTTCGCGAGCCCTTCGAGCTTGACGTAGATCCGCGCGCCGCCCAGGAGCTTCGTCGCCGTCGGGGCGAAGCAGAGCGGGGTCTCTCGTCCGATGTAGTCGCGCTGGATCTCCCGCAGCTCCGCCAGGAACGCCGGGTCGCGCATCGCCTCGCCGAAGGCCTCCTCGAGGTCGTCGAGCGGCCGGCGGATGATCTCGGCGACGTACTTGCCGCCGAACCTGTCGAAGAAGCCGTTGTCGGATTCCTTTCTCATCTTGTCGTTCTCCTGTGTCTCATCGCGCTCCGAGCGCTTCGAAGAGCGCGCGGATTTTTTCCCTGTCCTTGACGCCGGGCTCCTTCTCCACGCCGCTGGAAACGTCGACCAGCTCGGGCCGGAATTTTTCGAGGATTTCCGCTGCGTTCCCGGGCGCCACTCCCCCGGCGATCCAGAGCGGAGCCTTCCCCGAGGCCGCGCGCAGCGTCTCCCCGGGGATCCGCGTTCCCGTGCCGCCGGCGATTCCCTCGACCTTCGCGTCGAGCAGGACGCGCGGTTCTCCGCCATTCAGCAGCGCTTCGGCCTCCGCCAGGTCGGCCTCGCTGCCCGCGCGGACCGCGCAGTAGCGCGCGACGCCGTCCAGCCGCCCGTCCGGGCGGAAGCCATGGCACTGGATCGCGTCCAGGCACCCTTCGCGCGCGAGCTCAAGCGCGG
>JAEEGL010688635.1_pt1 | contig 12991 bp, 5 predicted proteins | sample 9134231 | NCBI WGS metagenome assembly JAEEGL01 (sample SAMN16246548, study PRJNA631951) | gut metagenome | biome: gut microbiome; feature: rumen; material: fiber-attached | host: Bos | place: Iran: Karaj | collected 2018-10 | reverse complement strand
TTGGCACACTGCTCCCTTTCCGACGTCGATCGTCGTAAAAAAAAGCATCCCGATGTGCCTGGCATGTACAGCGCTTCAGCGTCGCGTCCTGCGTCCAGGAATTATCGACACTGCAAACCGGCCCTCGGTCGTCCGTACATTATGTCGGGCTGCTGTTGTCAGATAAAACCGGATGAATACATACAACACCTCACAGACAGGGAGGGACGATTCCTTCACATCATAATGATGCCATCGAGGGTGCTTTTGTTTCACTCGCATGTACGATTTTTTTGCTGTGTTATGCGAGTGTGGAAATAACGCCCAAATAATTGCAGGAATTGGACTTTCGTAAGCCTATAGGGCTTTTCGTTTAATAGCCCCCAGTTGCGACATCCATTAATCCCCCTGGGGATTGCCCAACAAAGAATTTGGGGAATCTCCTCTGGGGATAATTGGGTTATCCCTTTTTGGAACCCCCGGTATTCGTTGCGTTTAAACCGGGGATTACAAACCGTTAAGTCCTGCGGACTTCTTTTTCCTTCATGAGATTGTTGTTTTAAAACAATGAAAACCATATCTACGCTGGTTAAACATAGCCGTTTTGGGGGTTATGTTTAACCACTGTGGATATGCAATGTTCCAAACAATATTGTTTTCATTGCTTTGAGCTTTGAGAATGTATTCAATGCTCCAAGTTCTAAGCTCTAAGACAAGGCTATCCAAGAGCTCACAAAGGACTTTGCCTAAGCACTGAATAATGCGATTCACTTTTAAAACAAGCTGTAAGTTGTAAGCGATCTAAAAGCTCACAAAGGACCTTATTTCACCATAGAATAGACTCATGCGCGGCGTATTGCAGATAGCCGCGCACGCAGGGCGTAATGAGCCCGGGGAATGCCCCGGGCGAGTTAGCCCGCGTTCCGAAAGTTATTTCTTTGATTTGGCAACGAACTGAACGATCAAATCGATGGCTTCCGGCACGACATGCTGCGGCTTGTCATATTCATTTATATAGTCCTGGCGCTGCGTGCCCGTGACATGGACCGGCAAAAACAGGTGGCTCACGTTGGGCAGCAGATGGCACTCGATGTTGGGATATTTCTGCGCAGCTTCCTGCCAGGGCGGAAAGTCAATATCCGGATATATCTGGACATCCTTGTCGCCCTGCAGAACGAGCAGCGGCGGCTGTACCTTGTCAATGTGGAGCGAACCGGTCAGCGGGAGGTACGTTTTCCAGTATTCGACGGAGATACCGAGCAGTGTTTGCTTCTGTGGATCGACGTTATCGAAATCCTTGAGCTGTTTGTATTCGGATTCCAACTCGGCTTGTTTTTCGGGGGTGAAGATCGGTGAAATGGCAGATATTTCCTGAAACTGACGATACATCGAATCCTCAGAACCTTTCAGGGAACCGGCCATGACGATGCCGCCGGCAATTTCGGGATGTATCGATGCGATATAGGGCAGCAGGTTGGCTCCCAGGCTGTGGCCGAGTACGTAGATTCGCGATGAATCCAGGCGATCGTCTTTTTTGGCCAGTTCGATGGCCGCATCGACGTCTTCGAGCACATGCGTCTGAATGGTTCCGGTCATATCCTGACCGGTTTTGTCGCCGTGCGTATAGCATCGCTTATGGTAGCGCATGACAGCAACGCCCTTGGCGGCCAGATCGTGGGCAATGTCGAGGAATGGATGATTGACCGTAATCGTCTCATTCATATCGTTGCATCCGGTGCCGTGAACCAGAATGACGACGGGTGGTTTTTCGACATTTTTCGGCAGCGTCAGCAGACCTTTGTTCGGGAATTCCGGTTTGGCTGTGACCGTGATTTCACTCTCGGTCCAGAGTTCGGAGGTTTGCGGGGCAAAGGGATCTTGGGGTTCTTCGGTCAGCAGCTGCGTCCCGGGGGCATTCCCGTCGTTTTGACTAAGTTTGGTATCATAGTGAAATGATTTGGCTTTTCCGTTTTCCAAAAATTCCACACTCAGTTTGAGCGTACCTTTTTCGTGGAGCGCATTATAGATGAACTCGTTTGGCTTTTCGCCTTCGGTGGCATTGATGAGTGAAATGAGACGCCCGATGGGGAGAACATCATTGCGCCACTGATTGAGCTTTTCTTCTTGCCAGGGGGTATCGTACAGCGCATTGAACTTCGTCCAGTCGCCATTTCGGAAGGCATCGGCGAGATTGATGATTTCGGATGTACAGTCTTTGGGACATGATGCCAAGGATTCTGTTTTTACACCATTAACGAAAAAAAATCCCTCCAGCTTTCCCTTTTTATTAAAGCTGGTGCTTATCGCAACAGCGCCATTTTCGAATAAGGCAGTGTTGATAACCTTAAGGTGATGATTCTGAACGATTGGGTAACGATAGAGAATCTTTTGAAACGTTCCGAGTGGGGGAATGGTTTGTTCCCATGCCGTTTTCATTGCATCATTGGTAAGTTTTTTTGCCAGCTTGGCGGGGTAGAGGGAACGGTGTTTATCCCAGCTTTGATGGCGGAAGGTGTGGAGAGCCTGATCGGATGTTTCGAGGGCTTTTTCGACATCGGGAATTTGGGAAAACTCAGTATCTGAAGCATTTGCTGATGTACCGGCATCTGCAGCGGTCAGAGACTCCTTTGGGGTGCTTGAACATGCCGCAGTTATGGTGAACAGGGTTAGGAGTACGCACGTGAGAAATCTTTTCATGTTTAGTACCTTTGAACAAAGAGTGCCGGGAACAAATATTCGGATTTGTGAGAATGGGGCTGTTGCTGGCTGTCTTTATAGATCTGCATACAGGATGGTCTGAAGCAGAGTGGAGATTTCGTTGGCTTTTGTTTCATTCAGCATGGAATCAACGGTGATCTTTTGATTGGCATCCCAAACGAGGACACGATAAGCTGGTTGACGATTGATACTTCCGCATACTGATACTTCGATCTTGGTTTGCTGTGGGTCTCTGGCAAATACTTTGCCTCTTCCTCGCCTTTTCATGCTGTGTTCGATGAGGACGGTATCGCGTGAAATTTGAATCCATGTTTTGGCCAAAACCTGCCTGATGCCGAAAATGAGTATGACCGTGCCGATGATGGCAAAGGGGAGGGGAATGAAGAGAAAAGGCAGCATTTGTGATGTCGATGTTGCCGGACGTCCGTTAATAGTGAAGGATGAAACATCTCCGGACTGATAAATCGATACGAAAATAATTAGCATAAAGATGCCTACGAACGCCCATACTCCGCCGAAGAGCATCGCAAAAGGAAACCCCTTTTTTTTGTACACGAGCATATCTCTGCTGGGCGCTGTCCAGGCGTTTTCACTCGCATTTTCATGAAGCCAGGTAAAACCAAACGGCAATGCAAGTTCGTTCAGACTACGAATCTGCGATCGCTGCATTGGCATATCTCGCTGATATTGTTGTGTTCCTTGCGAATTTGTCGGGATCTGTTCTGTATCCCATTCTACGAGATCGGATGCATTTTGTCGCTTTGCGCAGGCAGAACACCAGGAATGCGTTCCCCTGAGTGAACCCTCTTGAATAATATCTTTGCATTCCGGACAGATTTTTACTCTCATAATAAAGAATCCTTTTGGTAAAATAGACTTCGGGGGTGAAGTGTTTGCAAATAACAGGGATGATTATGAAATAGTTTGGATTATGAATCCATTAATAAATTTACCGATTGATTCATGGCTGCCGCAGATCGTGGGATCTGCATCAGTCAATCTTGTTGTGACGGCGACGCCGGGGTCTGGAAAGACGACGCGCATTCCGCCTGCGATAGCAAAAAGTGCTTCGAAAAAAGTACTCTGCGTCGAACCGCGTCGTCTGGCCTGTGTGGCTGCCGCATCGAGAATTGCCGAAGAAATCGGCAGTACGGTCGGCGGATTCGTGGGTTATCATGTCCGCATGGAAAAAAAAGTATCGCGCCAGACGCAGCTGTGTTTCGTGACGACAGGCATGCTGCTTCAGTATCTGTGCGCAGATCCGTTTCTGGAAGATGTATCTTGCGTCATCTTTGATGAATTCCATGAAAGATCGCTGGATGCCGATATTTCTCTGGCGATGTGTCGCTATCTTCAGCACGAAGTGCGTGGGGATCTGCGCATCATCGTGATGAGTGCGACGCTGGAAGCCGAAGGTATTGCCCGGTATCTTGAGGATTGCGAGGTATTTGACATCGATGCGCCGATTTTTCCGCTCGAAATCCGATATTCGTCATCGACGCCGCCGGCTCGTTTTTCGGAATATGGTACGATGCTCATGGATGCCTGCGATACGGCGATTCGCGAAACAACCGGCGACATACTGGTGTTCCTGCCGGGACTTGGGGATATTCAGGCGGCAATATCCATGGCCGGTGCACGATTCGGCGAACAGTATGATTGTCTTGCCTGTCATGCTTCATTGTCCCTGAATGAACAGCGAAGAATTCTGCAGCCTGCCGGCGGCAGGCGTCGTTTGATTTTTTCGACGAATGTTGCCGAAAGCTCCCTGACGATACCGGGAATTGGTGCTGTCATTGATTCCGGGCTGGCAAAGCGCAAATTTTTCGATTCGGTTTCGGGCCTTTCGCGTCTGGAAACGCAGCGTATCAGCAAGGCTTCTGCGGATCAGCGCGCGGGACGCGCGGCACGTCTCGGCCCGGGATTGTGCATCCGCCTGTGGGATGAATTTTGCCACAATCAGCTCGAAAGTCAGATCGTTCCTGAAATTGAGCGGCTCGATCTGAGCCAGAGCTATCTTCAGATGATTGCCTGGAACCTCGAGACACCGGAACAATTGCCCCTGCTTTCGGCTCCGGCTTCGGGGCGTTTTCGGGATGCCAGAAATCTGCTCACTAAACTGGGGGCGATAAGCGAGGATGGACTGACGGATCTTGGCCGCCAGATGGTGCATCTTCCGATAGAACCGCGCCTGGCGCGCTGGCTTATTGCGGCCGGAGAATACCATTGTCCGGGGGATGTTGCTTTGCTGGCGGCCTATCTTTCGGAAGCTCCGTATCGGCGCGCCCAGCGCGAACGCTGGCCAGGACCTGATTTGTACGAGGATTTCCTTAAACTGCGCCGGAATATCCGTTCCCCGGAGTGCGCCTGGATTCGCAATCTGGCCGAAGATATTTGGAATTCTGCCTGCGAAATGTTCGATGATGCCGATAGCTGCAAAAAAAGACAGCAGCGTACCGGATTGTCTTTTGATTCCCCTGGGTCTTCGCGCGAATCGCTTGCCCGGGCCATGCTCGCCGCTTATCCCGACAGACTGGCTCAGCCCAGACCTGCCAAAGAAAAACTCGCCGAATCGGATCCCAGGCGCAACGTCCTGCCCATTTATGCATGTATGTCGGGAAACCGGGGCGTCGTCATTAAAGAAGCGCAGACGCTTAAGGATGCAAAGTTCTTTATTTGTGCAGATCTCGATTTGGTCAAAGGGGTTGAGCGCGCATCGAATACGGTCATCAAGGCTCTGGAGATCGATGCCAGATGGATTCCGTGGCAGGAAGGAATGACAGCTCGCTATGAACCCGACAAGGACCGCGTCGTGATTGCCAATGCGGTGCATTTTGACATCTTTACGCTTCGCGAAACCTTTCTGCACGGCGATGAATATGAGGAACTCAGCCGAAAGACACTGCTCGACGCCGCGCTGCAGACGCCTTCGAAGGTACTCAATTTTGAGTCGGATGCCTGGAAACAGTTTGCAGCGCGTCTGGCATTTGTCAGACAGGTCATGCCATCAATGGAGATACCGGCTTTTGATGCGGACTGGGGGGCTTCGGTATTGCCCAGGTTGGTTCGGCATGCACATTCGTTTGCGGATCTTCGGGCGATCGATCTGACGCAGTGGGCGAAGCAGTCACTTTCGGGAGAGAATGCGGCTGCCCTCAGGCGTCTTGCCCCGGAGACCGTGCAGCTCGAAAATGGTTACGAAACGCCCGTGGATTATACGCTTTCGCCGCCGGTGATTCGGGTTAGAATACAGAAAGCCTTTGGGACGTATCATTTGCCCAGAGTGGGCGGCGGCAAGGTCATGGTGATGATTCACCTGTGTGCGCCCAATGGCCGTCCGGCCCAGGTGACGCAGGATCTGGAGAGCTTCTGGAGCACGGGTTACAGGGAGGTACGCAAGCAGCTGCGGGGGCGTTATCCGAAGCATGACTGGCCGGAGAATGCACCATAGTTGGGAGTTGGGAACATATCCAAAAGAAATTGCCGCGTAACGCAGTTAGCGGCAATCAGCGAGCGTATTTTAATTTGTTTTCGGCCGGGGGCCGGAAACAAATTGAAATAGCGAGTTATCCCAGACGATGACGAAGCACGGAAATGCGATCGCGCAGAAGAGCGGCAGTTTCGAAATCGAGCTGTTGTGCGGCTTTTTTCATCTCGTCGGTGAGCTGTTCGATTCGGCGCGGAATATCCGCAGTATTAATGCGTTCGTCGGCAGCCTTGTCCTCGTCGACTTTGCGGTCGGGAATGTGTTCCTCGATGTCCTGAATGCTTTTGATAATCGTTTTGGGCGTGATGTGGTGCTCGGTGTTGAATGCTTCCTGAATGGCGCGGCGCCGGCGCGTTTCACCGATGGCGCTTTTGAGTGAATCCGTCATGGTATCGGCGTAGAGGACGACGCGGCCGCCGGCATTGCGGGAGGCGCGGCCGATGGTCTGAATCAGGGAACGGTGGGATCGCAGGAAGCCTTCCTTGTCGGCGTCGAGAATGCATACCAGCTGGACTTCGGGCAGATCGAGACCTTCGCGCAAAAGGTTGATGCCGACGAGGACGTCGAACTGGCCGAGGCGCAGATCGCGCAGGAGGGCTGCGCGTTCGAGCGTGTCGATGTCGGAATGCAGATAGCGGGCACGCACGCCGGTTTCGTTGAGATATTGGGTCAGATCTTCGGCCATTTTTTTTGTCAGCGTCGTGACCAGAACGCGGGCTCCGCTTTCGACGACGGGTTTGATTTCACTGACGGCGTCGTCGACCTGACCGACGGCGGGACGGACGTCGATGATCGGATCGAGCAGGCCCGTGGGACGGATGAGTTGCTCGATGATTTCGCCTTGTGATTCCTCGATTTCGTAGTCGCCTGGCGTGGCCGAAACGTAGATGACCTGCTTGAGCATGCTGTGGAATTCATCGAAATTCAGCGGCCGGTTGTCGAGTGCCGAGGGAAGCCGGAAGCCATAGTTGACGAGGGTCTGCTTGCGGGACTGATCGCCGCGGTACATGCCGCGAAACTGGGGAATGCTGACGTGGCTTTCGTCGATGACGACGATAAAATCATCGGGAAAGTAGCTGATCAGGCAGGGCGGGGCTTCGCCGGGAGCGCGTCCGGTCAGGTGGCGCGAGTAGTTTTCGATGCCGGAGCAATAGCCGAGGGCGGCAATATTGGCGATGTCCTCGTTCGTGCGTTCCTCGATGCGCTGGCATTCGACGAGTTTGTGTTCGGCGCGAAATTTGTCGATGACTTCGTTGAGTTCGGCCTTGATCGACATGAGCGCCTTTTGGCGCATTTCGTCGGTGACGACGTAGTGACTGGCCGGAAATATCGTGAGCTTGTCGACTTCGGCCTCGACGCAGCCCCGAACCGGATCGATTTCGTATATGGCTTCGACTTCGTCTCCAAAAAAGCAGATCCGGAAGGCGCGCTCACTTTCGTAGGCCGGAAAGACTTCGACCGTGTCACCGCGGACGCGAAACGTGGCTCGCTCCAGGTCGTACTGGTTGCGCTGGTATTGTATGCGCGTCAGTTTTCGCAGAAAATCATCGCGGGCAATCTCTTCGCCGACCTGAAGACTCGCGCGCATGCTCATGTAGGAATCCGCAGTGCCCAGACCGTAGATGCACGAAACGCTCGCGACGATGATGACGTCGTTGCGCGTCAGAAGACTGTGGGTCGCCGAAAGACGCATGCGTTCAATGTCGTCGTTGATTTTGGCGTCCTTTTCGATGAAGAGACCGGACGCCGGGATGTAGGCTTCGGGCTGGTAGTAGTCGTAATAACTGACGAAGTATTCGACGGCATTTTCGGGAAACAGCGCTTTGAATTCGGTAAACAGCTGTCCTGCCAGGGTTTTGTTGGGGGCCAGGATGAGCGTGGGCCGCTGCACGCGCTCAATGACGGAGGCAATCGTGAATGTCTTGCCGCTTCCCGTGATTCCGAGCAGGGTCTGCGCGCGCTGGCCATTATTCAGGCCATCGACGAGCTTCTGAATGGCTTCGGGCTGATCACCGCAGGGGGCATAATCGGAGTGTATTTTGAATTTCATTTACTATTGGCTCTGTCCCAGGGAGACGCGCCCCCTGCGGGGCGTTGCTGATTTTATTTTTTAAACACCATGATGCTGACGCGCGCTTCGCTCTTGTTCTGATCGCGGACGTACATTCGAATGGTATTCATGCCTTTGGTCAGTGGAATTTCGGTCTTGATGTGTCCGGAATCCTCGCTCAAAGCACCGTAGGCCACTTTCTGATAGGTATAGGTGTGATCGATGTCGTATGAATTATAGACGTAATAATCCATGAGCGGTGCGAATGCCGTAACATCGGCTTCGACGGTGATGGTGTCCTTGTCGGTGACGTGCGGGAGATCAGCAAGGGTAATGCGTGGTATCGTTGCGATCGTTTTGGGGGCAATGCTGGAAACCTGTTTCGATGAGGGTTCGAGATCCGTTGCCTCGATCCAGCCCATGACCGGTCCTGCCGTGATATGATAATAGCCGCCGGAACTCGCATCGACCGAAACGACGGTGTCTTCGGGCAAATCCGTGAGTGAGTTGGAGGTTTTGAGCGGGGAAACGTGAAGGGCGGATGCCTGTTTCAGGCGCATTGTACCAGAGGCCGGGGCGACACTGGCATCCGATACATCGGTGGATTTGGATGTTTTGAAGGCGATCCTTTCGAGCAGAACCTGAGTCGAAGTTTTGTCGTAAACATGAAGTTCGAGAAGAACATCCGAGGAAGTGACCGTGGTCGTTTTGAATTTGAAATCACGCGAGATGACTGTGCCGGTGGGCAGGGGCTCTGTTTCGGAACGCGCATCGAGCAATTTGATTTCGGGGGCTTTATTTTTGAGATAAACCAGCGGTTTGTCGGCCGTTCCGGATCCATCATTGCTGACCCACAGACGAACCGTGATTTCTTCGTTGTCGTCGAGCAGACCGTTGCCGATGCGATCTGAATTGCCGTCGTGATCGATGATGGCGTAGTGGATGGTAAAGGCCGGCAGCGGCCTTGCAATCGTCGTCAGATCCATGGAGGCTTTGGCGACGGATTGTTCGGGAATCGGCGAACCATCGTCAAAATACAGATTTACGTTGAAATCATCTACGCGCGAAGATTGTGCGCGATTCGTTTTGACCTTGAGTTCCCGGGTGACGCTCTGACCGGGTTCGAGTTTTCCAAAGACAAATTCCTTGTCGTTGGTGCGGCCAAGACTGGATTCCGTGCGTCCGGCGATTCGGCAGACCGGTTCTGAACCGCGGTTTGTCGCAGTGGCACTGACGATATATGTTTCTCCGGCAGTTACGGTATTATCGGGTTTGTCGGTGTTGACCGTAATTTCGATATTCGGCGATGATGGCCGGGGACAATCGGACCAGTCGATATTCATAGGCTTGAGCGCTTTGACGAGGGCTTCGTCTTCTTCGGCCTGAAGCGCATCGGCGTTCGCCATGAACTGATTTATCATTTCCTGGCGTTCATGGGCGCCGCCGATCTTTTTGAGAATTTCTCTGGCAAGGCGTACCTGAGGATCGTCGACGGGTTTGTTATTCTTGGGCTTGGCTTTGATGAGTTTGTCGATATCCTCGAGCGTAATGACGGAATCATCGTCAAATTCATCTTCGGGAAGTGCATATCGTTTGGACAGATAACGCAGGTTGTACGAGGGTTTGATATCGTGCAGGGCGTTCTGGTTGTCGAGATGTCCGCCCAGGCTCTCTTCGCGCCTGACCCAGGGTTTGGGATACAGATCGATGTCGTCCGCAGCAATGGCCCGCATGGGGATCAGGCGAATATCGGGGACGATACCTACCGACTGAATCGAAAGATTGCCGGGGGTAAGGTATTGACCGATTGTGAGCTTGAGTGCCGATTTATCGGGCAGTTCATAGAGTACCTGGATGCTGCCCTTGCCAAAACTCGTGTCACCGACGATGAGCGCACGGTTATTGTTTTTAAGTGCACCGGCGACGATTTCGGACGCCGAGGCGGATGAGGAATCCAGCAGCACGATGATGGGATATTCCGGCTGGGTATTCTTTTTCGTCGCATTCCTCGGTTTTTGAAGCATATCATTGACGCCAACCGTCGTCACGATGTTGCCCGAGTTGAGAAAATTATCGGCAACGAGAACCGCCTGATCGAGCAGACCGCCCGGGTTGCCTCTCAAATCGAGAATCAAACCGTTCAGACCACCCATTTCTTTTTCCAGATCTTTCAGGGCTTTCAACAGATTGCTCTGCGTGTTTCCCTGAAAACTCTTGAGCTTGATATAGGCAATTTTGTCGTCCAGACTTGAGGATTCGAGGCTCGGAATTTCAATTTCTGCCCTGATGACGTTGATGTTTTTGGGCTCCTTCCAGCCTTTGCGCATGACGCTCAGGTGAACCGTCGTATCCGGTTCGCCCTTGAGCAAATCCACGGCCTCCGAAATATTCATGTTCAGCGTCGGCGTACCATCGATGGCCAGTATCTGATCGCCTTCTTCAAGTCCGGCTCTCTTGGCCGGAACATCACCCTGAATGGGCTCGACAATGATCAGCACACCATCGATCATGCGGACGACAATCCCCAGACCACCGAATTTTCCGCGGTTTCCTTCCGCCATACTCTTATAGAATTCCGGCGAAAGAATGACACTGTGCGGATCGAGCGAACTGAGCATGCCATTGATGGCGTCAAATTCGAGTTCACGCGGTTTGGCATCTTTTGGCAGATAATCCTGGATAAATACCAGAATACTGCGCAGTTTCAGGCTCATTTCCCATAGGTTGCCGAGGTTGCTCAGGTCAAACGTCTGCGTCTGACCCTGAATTTTGACCGTCACTTTTGTCGGTTTTTCCTTGACCGGACGGTCAAATACGAGCAGCAGTTCGGGTAGGTTTTTCTGCAGATTATCCAGCGCTGAGGCTATCATCAGTCCGGGATCGAGCCGCGTCGGGTCCACATAATTCTGCTGCAGCTGAAGCAATACCCGGTTAAATACCTGCAGGGAGGCGAGGTCGTGATATTCGTCCAGTTTGGGATGTGCCATGAGATCGGCACCGCGCCACTCAAATTCGTAATGGCCATTGCGCTCGACCAGCGACATCGCTATTCCGGCAATGATCAATGATGCCGTCAAACCCCAGTAAACAATGCTTTTCTTGCTCAAACCAAAACCTCCATGGTTCCATGAGTCCACTCAAACCTCTTATATTAACACGAAAAATCATCTGCAACATTTCCTTATCATTTCTTTTATTTTTGCTCGCCTTGCGGCATACCGCTACGGCTCGCCGGAGCCGGGCTATGGCCCTTGGCCATACGCCGGCTCACCTTTTTGGGGTGGTATCTTGACAGATATATACCGTTCGGTATATTTGGCTATTGTATACCGAACGGTATACGTTTGATAATGACAAAGACCTCAAGGAGAGCACACAATGATGAATACCTGCAGAAAATACATGGAAAATTGCGAGAATCACTGGTTTGATGAAACCGTTCTTTATCACATATATCCTCTGGGAATGCTTGGATGCGAGCGGTCCAACGATGGCGGTGAAGTTCGCCACAGACTGCCTGCACTCGAAAAACTGACTGCGCATCTGAAAGATCTCGGCATGAACGCGGTATATTTCGGGCCATTGTTTGAGTCATCGACGCATGGTTACGATACCCGGGATTATTTTCATATCGATCGCAGACTCGGGGATGACGATGATTTCCGGCATCTGGTTGAGGTTTATCATGAAGCCGGCATCCGCGTGATTGTGGATGCCGTATTCAACCATGTGGGGCGGGATTTCTGGGCATTCCGGGAAGCCATGACCTGGCGCGACATGGCCCGAACCCGAAACTGGTTCAAGGATCTTCGGTTTGATGCCAATACATCCGATGGCATTAAATATTCGACCTGGGAGGGGCATAAGGAGCTGGTCAAACTGAATCTCGGCAATCCGGATACGCGCCAGCATTTGCTGGATGCCGTGAGCTGGTGGATCAATGAATTTCATATCGACGGCATTCGTCTGGATGCTGCGGATTGTCTCGATCCGGAGTTCGTAAGGATTCTGCGTGCGCATGCCTGCAGCATCCGAAGTGATTTCCTGATGGTTGGCGAAGTGATTCACGGGGATTACCGGATGTGGGCAAACCCTGAGATGATGCATGGTACGACGAATTACGAGGCATACAAGGGGCTGTGGTCCTCGCATAACGACGGCAATTTTCACGAAATTGCATATTCGCTGAACCGTGAATTCGGAGATCAGGGGATTTACCGGAATTTATGCATGTACAATTTTGTCGACAATCACGATGTGGATCGAATTGCAACAAGGCTGAGACGTCCCTTTTCGTTGTATTCCCTGTACGCCATGATGTTTTTAATACCGGGAACGCCGTCGGTGTACTATGGCAGTGAGTGGGGAATTCTGGGTAAAAAGGGCCACGGGTACGATGCCGATCTTCCCATTCGTCCGATGATTGGTGTCGGCGATATTTCGAATGGGCATGTCGACAATTGCTGCGAAAGCGCTTCACTCAAGGATGCAATTTCGAAACTGGCACACTTCAGACTTGCGCATCCGGCTCTTTGCTGCGGCAATTACCGGCAGATCGATGTGACAGCCCAGACGCTTGCCTTCGAAAGAAGTGCCGATGATGAACTATTAATATGCTGTGTGTCGGATTTGCCGGCAGCAAAAGAGATTTCGCTGAATGTTCCCGGGGGGATTTATCGCGATATCCTGAATGGCGGCGAATCCGTGTGCGCAGATCAAGGCGTTCTTCGATTCGAGGCTTATCCGCACTGGGCGCG
>JAEEGL010074127.1_pt1 | contig 12991 bp, 10 predicted proteins | sample 9134231 | NCBI WGS metagenome assembly JAEEGL01 (sample SAMN16246548, study PRJNA631951) | gut metagenome | biome: gut microbiome; feature: rumen; material: fiber-attached | host: Bos | place: Iran: Karaj | collected 2018-10 | reverse complement strand
GATAAGGTGAATTCATATGTGGAGTTTGCAAGTGAAGATATAGAAGATATAAGAAACGTTCTGAATATATTGGGTAAGCATGTATATAACAGCCAGGAAGGCGAATATGTGATGCTTAAGGTTGAAGATAATTAAGATTATTTTTTAAGAACTTAGGGTGAATGAGAACCACAGCTGCAAAGTTGTGGCTCTTTTTTATTTAATGATTATTTAATAATCTAAAATGTATCATGTATCCAGTAAGTGAGATAAACACAGTTATGGAGTATAATTAAATGAGGTATTCAAAAGGGAGAACACGATATGTTTTTTAAGATTTTAAAGAAAGATCTGAAGCGTAACAGATCAATGAATATAATTCTGCTTCTATTCATCATAGTGGCGGCAGCTTTCGTGGCCAGCGGACTGAATAACCTGGTTTCGGTTGCCGGAGGAACAAACTACTATCTGGATAAGGCCGGAGTCGGAGATTTTGCAATTGCGGTCCAGGAGGATAAAGAGTCACTCATAGAAGTATTGGACGATATAGATGTTATAAAGAGCTACAGAATAGATAATGGCCTTACTGTAGATAATGATGCAGCAGCGGACACATCAGGAAATAAATATTATGACGCCTCTAATTACTTTTATCAATCCATAGATGATACAGAGTTAAAAATCTTTGATACGGATAATCAGGAGATTACAGAAGTTGCTAAAGGGCATGTGTATATCGGCGGCCCATTTATTAAGAAGAATAGTATTAATATTGGGGATGAGATAGTTCTTACAGCCGGAGAGAAAAAGATAACTCTTATAGTAGACGGCAAAGCCAAGGATGCATTCCTTGGATCCAGTCATGGAGGTATCATCAGATTTTTCATGAATGATGAAGATATGACATATCTTGTTACAGATAATGATGGAATAAGTAATAATGCTATCGCATATATTGATACAGAAGATATTTCAGCACTTAAGGCTGCAATGGCTGATGTAGGTGGACAGAGCTTTTCAAGAAATGTTATCAATACATTCTATGTAATGGATATAATCGTTGCATTTCTTATTCTTATCCTCAGTGTATGTCTGATCATAGTAGCTTTCGTTATTCTGAAGTTTTCAATAGGCTTTGCAATTCAGAATGATTTCCGTGAGATCGGTGTTATGAAGGCTATCGGACTCAGAGACAGAAAGATTAAAAACCTATATATGGTTAAGTATGTGGGGCTCGCAATCATCGGTTCGATAATAGGATGTCTGATCAGTTTTCCATTTGGAAGAGTGCTTCTGAAAGATGTATCCGAGAATATTATGATCGGTAACTCCATTGGAGAAATATTAAATGTTATCGGCGCTGTAATTGTTTTCGGGCTTATCGTGGGCTTTGCTTATATCTGTACAGGCAAACTTAAAAAGCTTACTCCGACAGATGCTATACGTGAGGGTGAATCAGGTGAACGCTTCGGCAAGAAGGGAGGAATCAGAATAAGTAAGAGCCATTCAAAGAATGCGAGGTATCTTGCCATAAATGATATACTCAGCAGTCCAAGAAGATATTTGAATATATTAATATCAATTCTGATATGCGCTACATTTTTACTTGTTATATCAAATACCTGCTCAACTCTTAACAGTGACATATGTAAGGATTCTTTTGGAGCTCCCGCTGATCTTTACTTAAAGTTACCGACAAGCCGGTGGGAAAAGGAACTTGTCGGAATTGGACAGAAGTATCCTGAAGCAAAAGATTTAAAAGAAATGCTACTGTACTATTTTATAGATAAGGGTGAAGAACTGAAAGAAGAAGGTATTCCATGCAAGGTCGGTATGGAAGTGAGTTACAGTCTGAAAGTGGAATATGAAGGTAAAGAATACTCATACGAGATTACTCAGGGACTAAATATTTCCTCTGATCAGTATACTGTTTTAGAAGGTGAGAATCCAAAGAATAAGAATGAGATTGCTATAACATCCCTGGCTTCCGAAAATACAGGAATAAAGATAGGAGATACTGTAACTATCAGAATAGGTGATGATGAGGATAAATATATAGTGAGTGGTATCTATCAGTCTATGGCAAACAATAACGGAGATACTATGAGATTCCACGAGGATGTGCCTATATCTTTTGATCATATGCTGGGAAGCACACATCCGAGAATATTCTTTGAAGATACACCAAGTGATGCGGAGTTTGAGAGAAGACGTGAGGTTGTGAAAGAAGTATTCGATGCTGAAGATGTTATGGATGCAAAAGAGTTCTGTGTAGATACCATGGGTGCATATGACATGATAAAAGCAGTTGAAATGCTTCTTATAGTCGTAACACTTATAGTCGTTGCACTTATAACAATTCTTATGGAAAGGACCTTCGTTACAGATGAGAAGAAACAGATAGCAATACTTAAGGCTATAGGTTTCAGAGACCGAGAAGTTATAAAGTGGCATGTGTTCAGATTCTTTATTCTGGCACTTATATCGGTTCTCATAGCTATGGCTATATCAGTACCGGTAACAAATCTTACTATCACACCTATTTTCAAGATAATGGGTGCGGTTAAAGTAGATTATGTATATAACTTAGTAAGTCTGTTTAAGTATCCGCTTATAATAGTGGCTGCAACATCAGTTATAGCAATGCTCACAGCCGGTTTTACCAATAAGATCAAGGCTGTGGATACAGCAAGTATAGAGTAACAGTGTTCATAAAATAGAGAGGAAGAGTATTATGTCAGTAGTATTAGATGTTAAGGATTTATGCAAAACCTACGTTACAGATAAAAGACAGAATAATGTATTAAAGAATGTGAGTTTCAAAGTTGAAGAAGGAGAGATGGTAGCCATCATGGGACCATCAGCATCAGGAAAGTCCACACTTCTTTACAGCGTATCGGGAATGGATTCTGCGACCAGTGGAACAGTTCTCTTTAAGGATAAGGACATTACAAAGCTTAAGAAGAATGAGCTTTCTGATGTGAGACTTGATGAGATGGGATTTATCTTCCAGCAGATGTTTATGATGAAGAACCTCACAATCCTTGATAACATCCTGCTTCCGGGACTTCAGAGCAGAAAGCTTACCAGAACCAGGAAAGAGGTTAAGGAATACGGCGAAGAGCTGATGAGAAAGCTTGGGATAATCGAAGCAGCAGATAATGATATAAATGAGGTCTCAGGCGGACAGCTTCAGCGTGCATGCATCTGCCGCAGCCTTATTAATAAGCCGACACTTCTCTTTGCAGATGAGCCTACCGGTGCTCTTAACAGATCATCATCTGATGAAGTAATAGATGAATTGAAGAAGATAAATAACGAAGGAACAACCATTATGATGGTAACTCATGATGCCAGAGTCGCTGCAAGATGCTCTCGTGTTATATATATCATGGACGGAAACATCAAAGGAGAGTTCAGTAATGATCCTGAAAAGTCTGATAGAGACAGGGAGAGAGCATTGAATAACTGGCTGATGGATCTTGGATGGTAGTAGAATAGACCGATTGATGAATCATGAGAAGTGGTTTACATAAAGTGTGCCGTTTTGCATAAAGCATAACGGCATATTTTTGTTTGATTCATATCTATAATTTGTTATAATAAAAATAACTATGGGGGGATACAAGATGAATAAGCGAATCGCGGTATTTACCAATGGATTCAGCAACGAGTTCATTGAGTATATAGTTACCGGTCTACACAAAAAAGCAAAAGAAGATGGGGTGGATATATTTGTATTTGTAACTTATTGTACCCTGATGGATCATGAGCTGCAGAACAAATGTCAGTTAAACATTTTCCATCTGCCGGATCCGGCAGATTTCGATGGAGCTATCATGCTTACAAACACATACAATTTTCCTGATGAACAGGAGCGCGTATGTGCTCGTTTTCAGCGGGCTGGTGTTCCTATGCTTTCTCTCGAAGTAGAAGTTCCCGATATGTCATGTATTAAAACTGAAAATTACAAAGGTGTTTACAGCATGGCAAAGCATCTTGTAGAGCATCATAATGCCAGGAAGATCATGTATCTGAATGGCGTTACAGAGAATGTTGAGAATCTTACCAGACGACAGGCACTGATTGATGTTCTGACGGAGAATGGTCTCACTCTGTTTGGCGAGTTATATGGCGATTTCAGTTTCTATAGTGCATATCTCAGGATGAGTGAATACCTGAAGGAAAACAAGGAACTTCCTGATGCGGTAGTATGTGCAAACGATCTTATGGCATTGGGTGCAAACTATGCATTATATGAGAATAATATCAGGGTTCCGGAAGATATTCTGTTGACAGGATTTGATATGATCAAAGACGGTCAGAGAACATTTCCTATTCTTGCATCTGTATCCAGAGGATGGGAGGCCTTCGGTGAAACAGCTTATGATAAGCTTAAGTATCAGATGGAGCATCCGGATGAGAGATTTTGTGAGGTCTATGATTCATATTTTGTCCCTTCAGAGAGTTGTGGATGTGTCGCTGCTGAACAGGTAAACAAAAGCAGATTTGACAGTATAAGAAGTCAGTATTTTGATAATCTTCAGAACAGTATCATGGATATTCATTTCCAACGTATTCAGATTCCTTTATCACTTGCGACAAGTAAAAATGATTACTTTGATAAGGGATTAGGAATCATTCCGGATATTCCTATGTTTGGCGAAAACTATTGTCTATGTACAGAACCGGAATTCTTTGAAATGGACGATGATGAATATCCTGAGAGAATTAGAGGATACAGTTCCAATATGGATGTACTGTATGAATTAAGGGACGGTGAGAAGTATCCGCTCAGTCATTTTGATTCAAGACAGCTTTATCCGGGATATACACACAAGGAAGGCGAGTCAAATCTGTTTATCTTTGCACCTCTTAATTATCTTAACTTTATAATTGGATATGTAGCTATCAAGAATGAGCCGGAACTCCTATTTGATATCGGACTCAGTAAGTATATTAAGAGTACAAATGCACTTCTTTTCAGTATGAGACGTCATATATTCATAAAGAGAAAGAATGATGAATTAAGACAGATATATATGACGGATGCACTTACAGGAATGTTTAATCGAACAGGCTGTGAGAATGTGCTGTATGAGTTTATAGCTAAGCAGAAAGAGCAGGGAAAGAAGTCCATCCTTGTCTTTGCCGACATAGACAGAATGAAGACTATCAATGATGTATACGGACATCTTAAGGGTGACTTTGCTATAAAGGCAACTGCCGAAGCATTTAAAAAGCATGCTCCGGATGGCTGGATGTTCGGAAGATATGGCGGCGATGAATTTATAGCTGTAGGACCTTGTCCGGAAATTGATAGAATTGAAAAAGGCATTAGAAAACTTAATGAAGATATGACAAATGACTTCAATGCGCATAAGCTTGACTTCCTGCTTCATGCAAGTATCGGATATACTATTATAGAACCGGATGATGAGGGTACTATAAAGGATTATATTGATACGGCAGATAAGTCTATGTATGCGGAAAAAGAGAAGTATCATAAGCTTATTGATGGTATAAGCGAATAAGTCCTCAGAGTTACGGGGATATTGGAATTATGGTTAGTAAAGATACAGTGACGGTGAGACCGGTCACAGAAGCAGATGCGTCTGAGGTGTGCCTGATATGCTGCGATGATCTGGGATATCAGTGCGATAAGACGCTGGTAAAGCTGAGGATAAGTCAGCTGGATGAAAAGAGAGAGGCTGTGTTTGTCGCAGTATACGATGGACAGATAGCCGGATTTATCCATGTAGAAAGGTATAATACACTTTACTTTGAAACGATGGCTAATATCCTTGGACTGGCGGTAAGCACAAAGTTCAGAAAACATGGTATCGGCAAGGCTCTTGTTGAGAAAGCCGAGGATTGGGCAAATGAAAACGATATAGCTCTTATGAGGCTTAATTCAGGAGCAACAAGAAGCGGAGCCCATGAGTTCTACAGACACCTTGGATATTCCTCAGAGAAGAACCAGTTGAGATTTGTAAAAAGATTATAATAATGAAATGAGATGCACCATTTGGCTTTGAATCGGATGGTGCATTTTCTGTTAATAATCGTATGAGTTTTGAAATGGCTCTATAATGGAAATGAAATGGATAATTAAGGTTGCGATATGAATCTGATGATGCTATCATATATGTATACTGAAATTCAAATAGCAGGAAATCTTTGAAGAAGATTCTTTTTTGAGGAGGAACAGGATATGACTATACAGGATATGATTCAGAAGAAGAAAGAGCTTGGATTATCCAACAAGGATATAGCAGAAATGTCAGGAGTGCCGCTGGGAACTGTTCAGAAGGTTTTCAGTGGGAGCACGGAGGCACCGAGATTCGCTACGCTGCAGGCATTACAGAAACTATTCAATTCATGTCAGGACTATAATGATGATACAGGAGTCGTGATGGAAAGCAGCTCTTATGTGACCGGCTCATCAGCGAGAAAAGTATCGGATGATATGACTGGAAAGACACTGGATGATTACATGGCACTTCCTGAAGGTACCAGGATAGAGATGATAGATGGTGTATTTTATGATATGGCAGCACCGACCTTTATTCATCAGAGAATAGGTGCTATGATATTTAATGTATTTGAAAACTATGTAAATACAAATGGTGGTACTTGTATTCCATCTATTGCACCAACGGATGTACAGCTTGACTGTGATGATAAGACCATGGTACAGCCGGATGTTCTGATAGTATGTGACAGAAAAAAGATTATTAAGGCCAGGGTTGTTGGAGCGCCGAATCTGATAGTTGAAGTGTTATCCCCAAGTCACTGGTATAATGATATGCATAGAAAGAAGAAAAAGTACGAGAATGCAGGTGTGAGGGAATATTGGATAGTCATTCCTGAAGAAAAGACGGTATTAGTATATAATTTTGAGAAGTCTTCAGAGTATGCTGAGTATAGTTTTGATGATAAAGTTCCGGTAGGTATATGGGATAATAAGTGTGAAGTTGATTTTAAATTCATATACGATAAGATAAGCTTCTTATATGAGGAGTAGAGGAGGTAAGTATGCATTACAGCGTGCTTGTAGTCGACGACGAGGTCGAGCTTTCTGAATATACTGCAAAGTACTTTAATATGTCCGGGGTTGAGACGGCATACGTACTGGATGCCAAGTCGGCAATGGAATTCTTTAAGGAGAATACCTGTTCCCTGGTTCTTCTGGATATTAATCTGGGAGAGGATTCGGGATTCGAACTATGCCAGACCATAAGACAGACTATGAATATTCCGATATTCTTTATCAGTGCCAGGTCTGCAGAGGATGATATGCTGCTGGCCCTCAGTATAGGCGGTGATGACTATATCTGTAAGCCGTATTCTCTTGGAGTCCTGCTGGCTAAGGTTAAGGCAGAGCTTAAGCGTTATGAGGAGAGTGCAGGAAAGAATGCAGCTGAGTCTTCCGGTGATAAGGAAATCGTCCGCCTTGGCAATGCAGTTATAAACTTACGTTCTGCATCTGTCGAAAAAAACGGGAAGCGTGTTTCGCTAAAAGCTATGGAATATAAACTGCTTGTATATATGTTGAATAATCCGGACAGAGTTATTTCTAAGGATGAATTCTTTGAAAAAATATGGGATACTCAGTTTGTGGGTGATGTAACCCTCAATGTTCATATAAGACATCTGAGAGAAAAGATAGAGGATGATCCGGGAAGTCCTAAGTATATAAAGACAGTGTGGGGAGTTGGCTTTATCTTCGAAAATGAGGAATAGATGAAGAAGTTATATTTTATAATATACATTTTCATATATATATGTGTAAGTACCGTCATATGCCTGAAAGTGGCACAGGGCGGTTCTTCTGATGGAAGAGAAGCAGATACCACAGGCATCAACAGGCGCCTTATAAGTGTGGAGGAAAACTGGACTTCTGTCTCGGCAAAGGATAAAGAAGTGGTGTCTAAAGAAGACAGTTTTGATTATACAGTCATTGATTCTGATGGACATGTTTTGATCATGACAAAGGCTGATATGGCTCAGTCCGTATCTTCAGCAACTTCACATTATGATATTATCAGAGATGTGGAAGTGGATGGAAGAGTAGTCGGACACATGATAGTCTATAACCCTGCGGCAGAGACAGAGAGGGCAAGGAATCTGAGATATGCTTATCTTCTGGCAGCACTTCTGGCCGGAGTGCTTATACTGATCATAGGATATTTCGTTTATATAAATCACTGTGTTGTGAGACCATTCCATAACATGAAGAAATTTGCCACAAGAATTGCTGTGGGAGATCTGGATACGCCTCTGCAGATGGATAAGGGGCATGTGTTTGGAGAGTTTACAGAAGCCTTTGATATAATGCGTGAAGAGCTGAAGGCCTCAAGAGAGAGAGAAGAAGCTGCTGTTAAGAGCCGTAAGGAACTGGTGGCAGAACTTTCTCATGATATAAAAACTCCGGTGGCATCCATTAAGGCTATGGCAGAAGTTATGAGTCTTACAGCCAGAGATGATGCGGAGAGAGATACAATTGCCGCTATCAATGGCAAGGCAGATCAGATAGACAGACTTATATCGAATCTGTTCCACGCAACCTTGGAAGAGCTTGAACAGTTGGAAGTAAATGTAGAGGAACTTTCGTCAGAAGATATCCGCCAGATGATTCAGGAAGCGGATTATATGAAGAAGGTTTCTGAGATAGAAATATCAGATGCAGTTATAGTCTGTGACAAACTGCGTATCAATCAGGTCATCACAAATATCATAGCTAATTCTTATAAGTATGCCGGAACAGATATATCAGTAAGAAGCCGCTATGAAGGAGATATCTATGCCATAGATATAAGTGATAAGGGAGGCGGCATTCCGGAGAGTGAGCTTGAAGTTATCACCGATAAGTTTAAGAGAGGCTCCAATGCAGAAGGTAAGGATGGTTCCGGACTGGGCCTCTATATATCGAAGTATTTGTTAGAGAAGATGGGCGGTGGACTGGTATGTACGAATAATGGTGAAGGCCTTACCGTAACCATAAGAGTAAAGACGGCGTGACTGAGAAAATTATTTTAAGAGATTTTAACGATTTAAAAATTAATTAAAAAACAGGCAAAGATTTAAAAACTATTGAAGAATATACTAGGATCATACAGAAATGTATGGTCCTATTTTTATGGAGGATATTATGGAAAAGAAAAAGAACTGGTTTTTAAGGAATGATAATTGGGTAAAAATCTACCTGGCGATTATGATATTAGTCACTGTCATAATAAGCATCCTGGCAGTAAAAGAGATAGTAGATTATGTATCCGGCGTAAAGACTGATGCAGTTGTCATCGATGTGGTTAATAAAAGAATTAAGTCCGGGGCACGTAAGCAGAGCTCATATAAAGCAACGGATTTAAAACTCAGATATGATGTGGATGGCACAGAGTATAGCAAAGAGCTGCATTTACAGGGCTGGTATAGGTATAGAAAAATGGAGACTACGGAAATAGCTTATGATCCAAAGAATCCCGAAGAGATAATGCTGTTGGATAAGGTCTATAAAGATCTGGAGGGAGATGCACTGTGGGGATTATTTGTGGGACTGCAGGCAGGATTGTTAATACATGCGAAAAAGAAGCGTAAGGAAAGGGTGGAAAAATGAAAGAGCATAGCAGTAAAGAAGTAATCATAAAAACAGATAAGTTATCGAAGAGCTTTTCGGTAGATGGAAAGCAACAGCATGTCATAAGGAATCTTGATATGGAGATATATAAGGGGGACTTTACTGTTATCATGGGCTCATCCGGAGCAGGTAAATCAACTCTTCTCTATGCACTCTCAGGAATGGATAAGCCAACCCTTGGAACCATTGAGTATGCAGGAGAAGAGATTACCGGTATGAGTGAGGATAAGCTGGCGGTGTTCAGAAGACGTCACTGCGGTTTTATATTCCAGCAGATTCACCTGGTAGACAGTATGAGCATAATGGATAATGCTATATCCACAGGAATGCTGACAGGACAGAAACAGAAGATGTTAAAGAATAAGGCAATGGAGCTTTTTAACAGAGTCGGGATAAGTGAGGATCTGACTAAGAAGTTCCCTGCACAGTTATCCGGTGGTGAAGCCCAGCGAGGAGCCATGGTAAGAGCACTTATCAATGATCCGGATGTGGTATTTGCAGATGAACCTACGGGAGCTCTTAATTCAGCAGGTGTAAAGGCAGTACTGGATGTTCTGACTGATATCAATAACGGAGGTCAGACTGTACTTATGGTTACACATGATATCAAGAGTGCAAGGCGTGCAAACAGAATAATATATCTTCAGGATGGAAAGATTATCGGAGAACTGAATCCGGGACCATATGTATCCGGTGATAAAGAGCGTCATGAAAAGATCAGAAGTTTCCTAGAGGAAATGGGATGGTAGAAATATGAGAAAACTAGTAAAAGCATACATGCATAAAGACAGAGCGGTTCTGACTGCATTTCTTCTCATAATTATTCTTTCTGCCTTTGTTATGCAGATAGGACTGTTCCTGAATGATTATGAAAAAAGATATGACAGAATTGCAAGGGAAGAAATTCTAGGAAGCGGCAGCATCCGCTTCATAGGTAATGAGGAAGAGGTTCGGGATATAGTCAGTGAAATACCTGAGGTAGAAAGCTTTTCTTCAGTTAAGACGATAGTTCAAAATGAACTTAAATATAAGAGAAATGATTCTACTAAGGAAAAAACCATAGGCTATCCGTTACTCTTTAAAATGGATACATACGCGAAAATCAATGACGTAACATTTACAGAAAAAGATGAGAGTATAAGAGAGAACTATATATATCTGAATGTTTATGCAGCTTATAATAACGGTCTTAAGGTTGGAGACACGATGCATATAACATCTGAGAATTATGGTGATTATGATCTTACGGTAGCAGGAATATATGAAGACCTTCTGGCTGGTAATCCGTATTCCTATCTGTCTGTAATACTGGATGATAAAACTTATCAGAACTTTACAGATCGAGCAGAAGAGCTGGAGCTTGAAGGCATAGAATTCGGCAACTGCTACTTTATGACATATACACTTAAGGATGGAATAGATGAATCCGACGGCCTTAAGATCATTGAGGATACGCTGGCTGAGCATAATATTTTTGCAGGAGGATATGTTGCAGACCTTGCGAAAAAAGGATATATCAGTGTGGTTAATATAATTGCTGCATTTATGACTTCCTTCTCGATAATCATTATGATCATATGCTTCATAATGATAATGTTCACTGTAAATAATAATATAAGCAGAGACATCAGGAATATAGGAGCACTTAAGGCTGTAGGTTATACGGTCACGCAGATAAGAGCGTCTCTCTGTCTGGAATACCTGATTATGGGATTCGCCGGAACGGTAACAGGAATAATACTGGCATATGCGGCATATCCGGCAATTGATGAAAATGTTGTAAGAAAAGTATCCGGCATGATATGGGAGCAGAGATTCTATCCGGAACATAGTCTGGTACTTCTCGCTGCATTTCTTCTGGTAATTGAGGCTGTAGTTTTTCTGTCAGCCCGAAAGCTGAAGAAGATTCATGCTGCAACAGCTCTGCGATTCGGACTTGCAGCGAATTCATTTAAGAAAAATGTACTGCCTCTCAGTGAGACAAGAGGTGGTCTCAATATGCTTCTGGCTATGAAGAGTACATTTCAGAGTATGGGACAGAATGTTATCATATTCGGAATCGTTGTGGCGGTTTCCTTCCTGACTATCTTCTCGGGAGTGCTGTTCTATAATACTAAAATCGATATGAATAATTTCCAGAGAATACTTCAGGGAGATTCACCGGATGCATATGTTAATCTTGATGAGAATCTGTCAGAGGATGAAATATATGATGTGATCGAACATATCAGTAATATGGATGGTGTTACAGAGGCTTATGGTCTCGGCAGTTCAGATGTTCAGGCCTATGTAAATGATAATGCATCAAATCTGTTATTTACCGATAAACCTCAGTTTGTATACTGCGGAGTTTATGATGGAGAGATGGTTCGTGAGGATAACGAAGCCGTACTTGGAAGTATAACTGCAGAAAAGGCAGGAGTCGGTATAGGTGATGAGATAGAAGTAAGAGTAGGAGACAGGACAGAAAGATTCCTGGTAACAGGTCTTCAGCAGGCGGTATATGGCCTGGGTGAAAGAATCTATATCACAGCCGGAGGAGCAAAGAGACTTGGGATAGAGAATACATTCACATATGTAAGAGTCAGAGTGAAGGATGCTGATATAGAGAAGGTTGACGAGTTTAATGAGAGAGTAAAGAACGAACTCGGTTCAAAGGTTATCAGTACTGAGAATCATTTCAAGGATACAAGAAGCAGCGATAACGTACCTGTATATGCTGTCGGAATCGTAGTTATGATTATAGCAGTACTCAATATAATAATAATTATGGTGGTTATAAGACTTCTTCTTAAGACTATCTTTATTAAGAGAGAGAAGGAGTTTGGAATCAAGAAGGCAGTAGGATTTACCAGCAGTCAGCTGAGACTGCAGCTGGCACTGTCACTTATGCCGACCAGTCTTATAGCGGCACTTACCGGTGCAGTGATTGGCCATGTGCTTATCAATCCACTGTTTGCACTTGTTTTCAGAAGCTTTGGAATTATGGAGTCGGATCTTATCATGAAGCCTGTACTCATAATATTGTCACTTGTGGTTGTGTCGGCGCTGATGTTCTTCTTCAGCTTTGTGATGTCAGGCAGGATGAAACGCGTCTCCGCGTATAACCTGATACAGGAGTAGGCAGCACGGGTATAGTTTACATAAATAGATACGCCACTGAGGCATGATGACGCGTCCCAACCGCCCATTATAGGGCTCTGGTACACGCACATGCCCTCAGTGGCTTTGCTTATGTAAACTAATATGATATGGCTATAATAAAACAGCTCAGGCAGGCTGGTGTGTGCTTCAGAGCGGCTTTTCACGCGGGTGAAGCGCATCATCCAGATGCCTGAGCGTACGTATCATCATGCCTCAGTGGCGTATCTC
>JAEEGL016757035.1_pt1 | contig 12992 bp, 13 predicted proteins | sample 9134231 | NCBI WGS metagenome assembly JAEEGL01 (sample SAMN16246548, study PRJNA631951) | gut metagenome | biome: gut microbiome; feature: rumen; material: fiber-attached | host: Bos | place: Iran: Karaj | collected 2018-10 | reverse complement strand
GTTCGCGCTGTCCGCGTATTCGTTGATCTCATCCACGAGAGACTTCATGCTCCTGGTGTCGATTGCGTTCTGGAGCTTCTTGATGCCCTCCTCCGCAATGAAGAATTTGTCGTTCACGAGGCTGAACACCACGCCGAAATCGCCGTAGGTCTTCGTCAAGTCATCTATGATTAACCTAAATTCGGCAAACTGCCCTTCGTCGAGTTCCACTCCGTTGAACTTCAGAAGATTCTCGACGATGCTCTTGTCTGCATTCGCCGCGTCGCGCTCCGCCTGCGCCAGTTTCGCACGCTCCTCCGCAGCCTTGCGCATCTTCTCGACCAGGGCCTTCGCCGCCTCGTCCGCCTTGCGCATCCATTTCCAGATTGCCTTGCAAGCCTCCCCGATTGCCCAGAGCGCCGCCGTCCAAATCGCCATCGACATCAGAGACTTCAAAAATGCGCCTGCGGCGGCGAGGAGGGCGGAGAACCCGGTCTTTACCTTGTCTATTCCGGCTATCAAAGCCCCCTGCCCAAGATTCGCGGCGGAAAGGCCGATAATCTGCCCCTGCAACTTCAGACGCTCGCGAAGCGTCGCATTGACCATCTGCAACTGCTTCTGCTCGATGACCCTCTGGCGCTGGAGCAGCTTGTTGTTGGCGACCTCCAGCTTTTCCGCGTTCGCGGCCAAGACGAGATAGCGCTGCCACTGCCGCTTCGCCTCGGTCGCATAGAGAGTCGCACGCGCCGTGTCGCCCATTGCAATGGCCTCCTGCTTGAGCGCCACATTGGACATGGCTTGCGCCTCTGCCATCTGCGCAAGTTCCTTCTTGCGTGCGGAGAGGCTTGCGACCATCGACATCCCCTTGCCGGACGATGCCGTGTCTCCCAGATAGAGTTCCTGGAACTCGTTTGCATTGAGCTTCCGTCCCGCCGATGCCGCGTTGAGCAGATTGACCTGGCGGGCGGAAAGGCTCGCCTCCGCCGCGATGCGCTGGTGGATGGAACTGGTGATGCCCTGCGTGTCACGGATTTTCTGCTGCGCCGCCTGGTGCTCGTTCGCCGCAAGCTGCTCCGCACGCTTCTGAAGCACCTGCACCGCCATCATGCCGACCTTCAGGGCCGTCCAGCCAGCCCCGACGAGCGCGAGCAGGGAAATTGACTTCCGCCAGAACTCGCCCATCTCGTTGAAGGCGCGGATGAGCGGCGTTGCCGGTTCAAGAATGGAGATTAGCATACCGCCCGCCTCGGTCCTGATTCTCGCGATGGTGTCGGGTATCGCGCCAAGCTGGTAGTTGATGTCGTTCTTCAGTTGCTCCGAGGCGTCCTCCACGCTCTTCGTGTCCTGCTGGAACTGCCGCGTGAAGCCCTCGAACTCGTCGAAGCCGTTGCCGAGCAGGGTGAAGGCGGCGCGGATGCCACGGATGTCGGGGAAAATCTTGGCGATGGCGTCCTGGTTGTCCCCCAGGGCGTCATGGAGCTTCCTGAGCGTGCCGAGCAGACCGTCCGACTGCAACGCCGCAAGCGACAGCTCCACACCGTATATCTTCGCCATCTTCGCCGCGTCGGAGGTCGGGCGGATAATCTTGGTGATGAGGTTGTTGAGCGCGGTGATGGCGTTGGCGGTCGGCATCACGCGGGTGAGGCTGGCAAGCGCGGCCCCAAGCTCCTCGATGGGTATCTTCGCGATGGCGGCGGTCGGCGTGACCATGCCGAGGCTTCCCGCCAGCTCGCTTCCGAGTGCCTTGCCGTACTTGATGGTGTTGAAGAGCATCCGCGAAACCCTGTCCGCCTCGTTGACGCTCATGCCGTAGGCGTTCATCATGCCAGTCACGGCGTTGATGGTCGGGGTCACGTCGGCGCGGATGAGCTGGGAGGTCATCGCCATCGACTCGGTGAAGGCCATCATCTCCTCCTGGGTGCCGCGCACGCCGCTAGAATAGGCGTAGTAGAAGCTGTTGGCGAGGCTTCTTGCGTTGCCCAGGTAGGACGCCATGTTCAGGAAGGAGGAGCCCAAATCGGCGTCGCGGAACTCCTTGGCGATGGTGTTGATGTAGGCAAGCTCCCTGCCGAACGCCGCCGCGTCAGCCACGGACTGCTTGAGGAACTGCGTGGAAAGGATTGAGTTGAAGGCTCCAAGCACCATCGTCCCGCCTCGAATCTCGTTGGAGAGGTGCTTGAGCGAGACCGCCTCCCGTTCCACCGCCTCCCGCGATTCGGTGGATGCGTGCCCAAGCGCGGCGAGGAGGTCGGTCAGCGTGCGGATGGACGAGAGCGCTTCGGGGGAGAGCGGGCGGAAGTTGGCGAGGATGTTGATTACCTTCTCAAGGTTGTTCGCGTTCGCCTTCGACACCTTGACGGCGCGGAGCGACTGCCCCAACTGCGCGAACTGCCCGGAGATTTCCACCAGGTTCAAATTGCGGAATCTCGCCTCCAGCCCCTCCAGGACGTTGAACAACTGCGCGATGTTGCTGACCGCCGCGTTGCCGGACGGTATCTTCTTGATTGCCGTTCCGAGCAGGGCTAGCTGGCTAGCGGCGTGCGCGAGGTTGGAGACCGCCGGGGCTGCGTTGGCGAGGGCGGAGAACATCGTGGCGATTGCCTGCCCCTTCGCGTCCGCGTCGGCGGGGATGTTCCTTATCGCCTTCGCGAGCTGCACGATTGTATTGACCTGCGAGAGGTCGATGTTGATGTTCGCGGTGCTGGCGGTGATGGAGTTCAGCGCCTCCCCCAGCAGCGTCGCGTTGGACGCCGCCGCAGTGTCGAAGTTGGACATCGCCTTCGCGAGCTTCGCCACCGCCACCAGGGAGTTGGCCTGCTCGTCGGTGATGGTGAAGTTCTGCAACGACGCCTGGAGGTTCAGGATGGAGTTGCTGATTGCCGCGAAGGACGAGGTGATGTTGATTCCCGCGTTCTCCGTGGCGATTCCGCGCATGGAGCGGGTGAAGGACGCGATGGACTCCAGCTTCTCGGTTGGGACCTGGGCGCGGGTGATGTCGCGGAAGAGCGAGTTGAGCGACTGCCGCATCGCTGAAAGCGCGGGGGAGACGCTTCTCTGCTGCTCCGCCAGCTTCGCGGTCGCCGCCATGACGGACGCCATAGCCTTCACGCTGTCCGCCCTTACCGACTCAAGCCCGCCGAATGCGTCTACCACGCCCGTGATGCCTGCGGAAATCTTGGTCACGTCGGTCGGCATGTGCTCAAGGGTGTCCCTGAGTTCCTTGAGCGACTGCACGCCGTTCCCGGTCAGCTTGTCCATCTTCGCCACCGCAGCCGCGATGGTGGTAAGCCCCTGCGCAGAGTCTTTGGAGACCGAAAGCTCGTTTATCCCCTTTACCGCATCTTTAATGGCGGTGATATTGTTGGCGACATCTGGCGGGACAATCTTGCCTAGCTGCTCCCGCATCTTCGCCACGTTCGTCTCCACGCCGGAGAGCGCGTTGGCGAGGGCCTTCGAGAATGCCGAAAGGCTGCTCTGCGCGGGCTGCGAATTGAAGTCGAATCCTAGCGTGACGTTGGATGGCATGGTGTTTTCCTGGTTGGAGGTGGGGTTTTCGCCTTTGAAATACCCCTGTTGTCAACGAAATAAAAAGCCCCGGCGATTGAACCGGGGCATGTATGCTGGTGCACTAGTGCGGGACGATTTTCTTCCCCGCCAGGAAGTCCTTGACGCGGAGCTCGTGCTGCTCCTCCGGGGAGAGCTTCGACCTGCGCTCCGCCTCAAGCCGCTCCGCCTCAAGTCCGCTTGGAAGCGTGGCGGGGTCGATGGGCTTGATGTCGCGCATCGCCTTCGGAGACTCCTTGAAGGCGGCGACCGCGCAGTAGAAGCTGGTCGGAATGAGTATCTGCCGGAGGTCGGCAAGCGCCAGGTATATCGCCCGCGCCGTCTCGAACCTCGCGTTCTCCAAAGCGACCTCCGCCTCCGCCTTCTCGCGCCTTGCGCAGAGCTGCGCCACCCGGAGCCAGATGAGGTCCTTGACGGACAGCGGCATCAGCGGGGAGAGGTCGCCGGACTCGGCGCAGAGCAGCACCAGCGAGGCGTATCCGCCGATGCCGCTCCTAGCCTCGGCCCCGCACTTCGCTAGTTTTTTTCGGCTTCCTCCGTCTCCGCGTCCTTGGCACGCTGGTAGATGTCGGTCAGCTCGAACACGGAGTCCGCAACGCGCCCCGCCTCGTCTGCCGCCTCGCTGTTCAAGAGCGCGGTCGCGGTGTTGATGTCGATGTCGAGGCCACGCGCCAGGCAGAGGATGCGGGACTGCGTGAGGCGGTCGGGGGCCTCCCCTAGAAGCAGCACGATGAGGTCGTTGCGGTTGGACTCGGAGAGGGCGTGGATTTCGTATTCGCGCTCCTCTCCGTCCAGGTTGGCCCTGATGGTCTTCTTCGGGAGTTCCTTCGCCTTGATTTTGGAAAGGTCGATGAAGTTCTTTCTGGCTGCTTTTGCCATTTCTGGTTCCTCGCGGTTTGAATGGCGTGGCTATGATACGGAAAAGCCCAGGGCGGCGCGGCCACGTCGTTTCGCGCCGAAGACCCTGGGCGGTGGTTCATCGCTGGCTGCTATGAGCCATCAGGTCGATGCGGTGGAGCCTTCCTCCAGGATGGTGAAGGTCGGGGTGAAGGAAGTGTGGATGGCGTTGGCGTCGCCGCCGCCGCCGCCCGCCTTGGCGACCTTGCACTTCAGGCTCATGATGGTGCCCGTGCCCGTGCGGTTGCTGAAGGTCACGGTGCCGGTCGCATCCGTCTCCTGGGCGGCGACGAAAGCCTTGAAGTTGACGAAGTTGGAGTCGTTGAAGACCTCCAGGCCGCTCCAGGACTCCCATCCCTTGTTCGCCACGCTGTCCTTCATGTCGCGCAGGTTGGTCGGGATGGTGGTCTCCTCGTTCTCGGACTTCTCCGGGAGCTGGAGGGAGAGGTACTCGACGTCGGTGCAGTTGATGTCGCTGCCCGCTCCGAAGGTGGAGGTGTATCCGGGAGTGGAGGCGAATCCGCTCAGGACCACCTTGATGTCCTTTACTTTGGCAAAGCTGCCGGTGTTGCTAACTAAAGTCATTGTCGTCTAATCCTTGCAAGGGTTGGTAAAGACAGCCCTGCTTCCCCGCCGGCGTCCTGCAATCTACCGCGAATGTCAACTTGACTGCCAGACATCGGCGTGGAGGACGACGGCGAGGCGCATGATGCGCTCGTCGTGGTAGGGCTCCGACGAAGCCCTCGTCACCACGCCGTCGAAGCCTAGGCCGGAAATCCTGCTCTTCTCGTAGCTCGCGGGGTCGAACTCCTCCCGTATCGCCCTCGCGATGGCGCGTGCCTTCTCGCCGCCCGAATTGCGGGGGCAGAGCACGTCGTACTCCAGCATGAAGTCGGGAATGCGGCTCCTGCCGTTCGATGAAAGCTCCTCCGTCCCGTTGAAGGCGTACTCGCACACCGTCGGCGCGGCAATCTCGAAGTCGGTGTTCTCGGTCTTGAGCTGCGTCGCCGGGTCGATTCCGGTCGCCGCCACCATCCTGCGGCGGAACTCCTTGAGAACCATCTCCTCGTCTATCATCTGTGCAATTCCCTTTTCGTTGAAATGCTAGGTCGGTATGGAGTCGAGCGAGGAGAAGCGCGGGGCATGTTTCCCCGCCCCCGCCACGGGAAGCCCCATCCTCGCCAGCGCCAGCTCCGTTATCATCCGGCTCCGCCTTGTCAGGTAGTCGTCGCACTTCTCGATGAAGCGGTTTGGCGCGGAGACCTTGAGGAACGTCCCGTCCAGCTCGTAGCCGCCGCGGTTGAGCCAGTCGCCGTACCAGGTGGAGTTGGTGACGTGGACGCGCCCGAGCTTCCCCTGCGCGGAGAAGTCCTGGAGCTTCGAGATTGCCAGCGACCAGGAGACGGACATGTACTGCGCGAAGCGGTTGCGCTTCTCGTCATACCGCCTCGTTCCGGGGCCTACCGTCGTGTCCGCGGAGCCGATGCCGACGCGCCAGTTTATCGCGTAGAAAAGCGACCAGCCATCGCCCATGTCGGCGGGTCCGAGGCCCCCTCCGTAGTGGTCGTTCGCGAACTGCGTCCTGCCGCCGGACCGCTTTATCTCCGCCTTGAACATCGTCCAGGGCTTCGGAGCTCCCTTGGCGTGGTAGCCGAAGGAGAGAAGGTACCGGGTCGCATAGTAGGCGTGGTCCGCCTGCACCGTCACGACCGCCCTGCGCATGGTCCTGGAAAGGTCCTCCGCGAAGGCGCGGGGGGCGGTGTGCCTGGACATCCCCGGCAGGACGGGGAAGTCCCATCTCACGCCCCTAGTCGGCATCCTTCGGCACCTCCCGCATGTGGAGCCTGACCGCCGACGGGGTTCCCGCCCAGTACGTCCTCGGGACGAGCTTGACGAAGCGCCACTTCTTCCCGGCGAACTCCAGCCAGTCGGTCGTCGCGTCGATGCCGCCGGAGAAGGAGCCGCCCGTGTCCGCCCGAAGCTCCGCAAGCGTCTTCGCCTCGCCGTCCACCGTCACCACGGGGTCGTTCTCGCGGGTCTCCGCGATGGCGTCCAGGAAGTCCTTGTAGGCGGCGTCCACCAGCAAGTCCCCGGTCTTGTACTCATGCGTGGAGAGGATGAAGTCGGAGAGCGTCTTCGGGTCGCCAAGGTATATGGTGCGCAGGAACTCGTAGTCGTCGTTCCGCAGGTCGCCGGAGTAGGCGTCGTACGACTTGCGCCGCACGACGATGTGGAGCGTCGCCGGGTTGTTGTAGACCGCCCGGTTGATTTTCTGCTCGACCTTGAGGAACGGGTTGCGGTTCATCTTCTACGCTGTTCAGGATGGGTACTTGGCCAAGACCGACATGCCTACGCCGCCCAGGGCGTTGGGGTCGATGCGTGCATTGAGCATCAGGAGGAGCTGGCGCACCTCGTCGGGGAATATCGGCGGCACCAGGTCCTTGTCCACCTGCTTGCCGTCGAACTTCAAAAGGGCAAGCGTGGTCAGCGGGTGAGGCTCGGCGGGGTTGTCGTCGAGCGACAGCAGATACGCCGCCTCCAGGGCGCACGCCTGCTTGAGGCGCTGCGGATTGACCGCGTTCTCGAAGTCGTCCACGTCGTCCCCGCAGTGGTCGTACGAGACCTCCTCGGAGAGCGTGTCGTCGGAATAGAAGGAGACGTAGGTGTCGATGAAGTCCGTGGCGTGGCAGAGCGCGGAGATTTTCTTCTCGTCGCTCGAATTGTCCCACGTCTCGTTGAAGAGGTAGCGCCCGAACCAGGCGTCGGCCCAGCCCTTCGAGCAGTAGGGGGTGAGGATGGATGGGGTGGTGGTCTGCGTGTCGCTCATTGTATCACTCCGTCCTGCAATGCCTTGTCGTAGAGCTTCCGGGTCGCCGCGGCGTCAAGCGTCTGGCACTCGATCCCGGCTGAGTAGAGGCGGCTCTTCATCTCCTGAAGGTCGCGGGTGCGTTCAAGCACCTCCTCCTCGCGGTGTTCGCGCACCGCGTCGTCGTTGCCGACCAGCACGGGGGGCGGGGCGTCCGCCCTCTGCCCCTCCCTCTCGGCGCGCTTCCGCTCCTCCTCCTCCATCAGCTCGATGACCGAGGTCTTGGTGGCAGGGTGGTTGCGCATCATGTGCTCGCGGTAGATGTACGGGTCGGTGAACGTCCGGCGGCACGCCGGGCAGCAACTGAAGAATCTGTCAGCCATTCTGCTGTCTCCTTGAAATTGTCATCTGAAATTCGGGTATCGTCTGGATGGCCCTGACGACCATCTGCGGCGTGATGCCGATGGAGCATTCCCAGTGCCGCTCCGTGTTCGCGTGGCGCGGGCACCAGAAGAACTCGTGGTTGTCGAACTCTATGGACGTGTCGTTGAAGCACCCGTGGCAGGCCAGCGGGTTCCGTATCCTCCAGGGAGTCGGGAACTCCGCCCAAGGCTCCGAAAATCCGCCGATGAGTACCACCGGCTTCCTCATGCACCAGGCCAGCCAGGAAAGCCCGCTGCCAAGCCCGATGAAGAAGTCCGCCCCGGCTATCTGCGCCGCCCTGACGGGAAGCGGCTCGTCGCCCGTCCAGTCCTCCGCCCCCGCGGGGATGCGGTGGTGGAAGAAGCGGCAGGACATCATCGGCTCGCGGTCGATGTCCGCCACCCGGTAGCCGGACTCCATCAGGAAGTCCACCACCTTCTCCCATCCGTTCGCGTTGTGCCAGAGCTTCACGCCGCCGGACGCCATCGAGGCGATGGCGACGTATGGCTCGTCTGGGACGGAATGCCCGTCTTCCTTCGGTTCCGCGAAGACCGGCGGAGGCTCGTCGTGCGGCGGGAGGTTGAAGATGTAGAAGGGGACGTGGTGAAGGGGTATCTTCCGGTAGTCGCACGCCGTCGAGGTCTCCGGGTGCGCCCCCTTGAACACCGCCACCGTGTAGGCCGCGTACGGGGCGAGCAACGCGCAGTCCGCGTCCGAGACGAAATGCACGTCCTTGTTCGCGGGCTCCAGGAGCACCCTGATGTAGTCCGCGATCCTGACGTGCAGACTGCATTTCTCGCGCTTCCCGAAGTCCAGGATTCCCCGGAACCACGCCAGGGTGTCGCCCAGCGTCCTGACGGGGACGGAGACCAGGACATCCCTGTTCTCCGCGTCGTACTTGTGCTGCCACAGCTTCTCGCCGGTGTCCGCGTCGGAAATCTGCACGCCCCAGCGCACGAAGAACTTGCAGGGCGAGACGTAGTACTCGTCGGCGGAAATGACCAGTTCCTCAAGGACCGCCTCCGAGTCCAAATCGACCATCTTCACCCGGTAGGAGCGGTTCGCCGGGGCAGGGGGCGTGAGTATCCGCAAGCCCCAGCAGAAGTCCATCCTCAGCCCGCCCGGACCGAGTATTCCGGGGATGTGCGGGATGCGCTTCTCCTCGAACTTCGCATTGAGCTTCGCCCGCCACTCCGCCTGCGTGATTTCCGCCGTCTCCTCGCCAGCCATTTGTCCCTGCCTCCCTGTTCCTGTTGAAAATCGGTTCTACGGGGAGATTCCCCCGCAGAGATACCGCGAATGTCAACACGGGGGCGTGAAAAAGCCCCGTCCACCGCCAGTAGGCCGGCGAGGAACAGGGCAGGGCTTGCTGGCATGGAGCGGGGCGGCAGTCGAATATGGGCTGCCCCCCTGCGGGGGAAACTGGGAGGGGAAAAGCCGCAGGGGGACGCCCTTGATTCTGGCTACCGGGCGATGTACTCGGCGGCGAGGTTCAGTTCGCCGGAGACGCCGGAGCCGCTGAGAAGGGCGCGGACGTAGTTGTAGTCCGCGTCCACGACCTTGTTGAAGAACTCGCCGGAGAAGGCGGTTCCCGTGGAGCTGAAGGTGCCGGTCTCGATGTCCTTCCAGTCGGTTCCGGTGGCGTCGGACTTGGCCGCGCCCTGGACCTTGACCGCGACGGTCTTGGAGCCGGTGCCGGTGCCGGAGGCGCCGTCGTTGAACCAGCCCACGACGCGCAGGGACGCCTGCTTGGGGTTGGCGATGACCTTGGAGGTGGCGGTGCCGGTGCCCAGCTCCGCGCCATCGAAGAAGATGGCTTCCTTGAAGTTGCTATGCTCGAACATGGTTGTTATTCTCCTTGCTGTGGTGATTGGACTATGCGACGGCGATCACGTCCTCGGTGCCGTCGTACACGTTGTAGGAGCCGATCAGCGGGATGCCGCGCCATTCGACCAGCTCGTAGCTGACGGTGCGCTCGCCGTTGGAGACGGTGCGCTTGTTGAGCTGGTACTTGGCCGCCATGTAGTCGACGATGACGGGGTTGCAGTAGATGACGGTGCTTCCGCTGGTCGCGCGGACCGCGCTGAGCATGTCGGTCATCATCTTCGGGGTCGGCAGGCCGTCAATCTTGTCCGGGTCGGAGACGTTCTGCGCGGGCTCGATGTTCACGATGGCGGCGACGCTGCGCTCGTAGGCGAGCTGCAAGCCGAACTCCATCTGGACGTAGTATTCCTTGCCGATGGGGAAGGAGAGGCTGCCGTCGGCGTTGCGAACCGCGATCTTGTACTTGTTGCCGCCGTTCAGGAAGCCCTGCTCGAACAGCTTGCCGTTGGACACCGCGTTGGGGTTGAAGAGGCCGACGGTGCTGGCCTGGTCCCAGTGGACGGCGACCATCGAGTACTGCTTGTTGGCGGTCGAGCCGCCGCCGGACAGCACCTGGTTGTGCTTGATGGCGGAGGCCATGAAGCCGTTGTAGTAGATGTGCTGCTCGTTGCGCATCGCGCCCTCGCGGATGATGGAGGGGATGCGGTCGTTGACGTACTTGGCGTAGCCGCCGCAGGCGATGGCGGTGTCGTCCGGGATGGGGAGGACGCCGCCGATCTTGCCGAGGGTGACTTCCTTGAGGTCGGTGGAGATGGAGACGGTCGGGAGCTCGTCGTTGCGGTTGACCTCCTGCGGGCCGCGGATGTCGGTCACTTCGGAGTAGACGTTCTTGAAGCCGTGGGTGGCGGCGCGGACGGGCATGGAGCGGATGATCGGGGTGTCCTCAAGCATGGAGTTGAGGAGTTCCGGCTGCTTCTTGGCCAGATAGACCGCGATGTCGGAGAGGGTCTGCATGGTAGTTGTTTCCTGTTGGTTTCGGGGTGGTGGGCGCTAGAGGTTCGCCTGCGCGAGGGAGGCGTCGTCGAGGAACGACTCCTCCTGCACGGAGAACTGCTTGTGCCCGTCGTTTGATGCTCGGAAGTTCACGCCGTGGCTGCCCAGGGTGGCTCCGGCGGTGCTCTTCACCGTGAAGCCGAAGTCCTTGGCGGTCTGGTCGATGTAGTCGCCCAGCTTGCCCCCGTCCTTGAGCTGGAGGACGGTGCCGGTCTCGTCGAGGCCGATGTAGCCGGTGGCGATGTCCTTCAGCAGGACGCGGCGGGTGCGCTCGGAGTCCACCTCCTTGTGCGCCTTCAGCTCCTCGTCGACCAGGGAGGCGATCCTGGCGCGGGTCTGGGCGGCCTTGAGCTGCTCGTACTCGGGCAGCATGGCGTCCAGCTTCGCCTTGACGGTCGCGGCCTCCTTCTCCTTCGCCTTGAAGTCCAGGAGCGCCTTCTTCAGCTTCTCGGACTGCTCCGAGGCGCTGCCGCTGGAGGCTTCAAGCTCGCTCAGGCGGGCCTCAAGCTCCTCCGCGCTTCCGGCCAGCTTGCGGTACTTGGCAAGCTCGGACTTGGTGGCGTTGTGGTCGGAGACCTCCTTCTTCTTGGCTTCGAGGATGTTGTCGATGTCCTGCTGGGTCTTCAGCTTCCCCTCGTCCAACGAGAGGGTCCCGCCATCGTCCAGCGTAAACAGGTGGCGGAATGATTCCGGGATGTCGTTCAACGACTTGACTGCGGAAAGGTTGATCATGGTGTCTGCGTTCCTCGTTCATACGCGCGTCGGCGTCCGGCGGGACCATCCCGCCCTGCCCGCGTCTAAGGAACTACCGCGAATGTCAACCGTTCCCCGCGTTTGCGTTCCCTTTTGCTGGCGCGGAGCTGCGGGAGAGGTAGGGGTCGCCGGTGCGCCGAGGAAGGACCACCTGGTCGCGCAGATACTCGTCCCGCTCCGTCGCGTAGAGGTCCCTGAAGCGCTCGTACGGGAGCGTCCTTGACAGGATGCCGGACTCGCGCCCCATGTCGTAGAGCTGGCGCTCCAGCATCGGGACCTCGCCGTTGCGGACCGCCTGGCAGAGCGAGACGTACTCGGAGAGGTTCACCGAGGCGCTGGCGAACTGCTGGCTCGGGGTGTAGTAGATGTCGGAGACCTCCTTCTCGCCGTAGCCCATCCACTCCGCCATCTGGCGGAGAAGCGAGGTCAGCGCCACGCCGGAGGCGTCCACCACCGCCCGCAGGGGAGCGGTCTGAGCGCCCGCCAGCATCGAGACGACGGTGCCGGACTGGTGGCTCTTGGCGCTCATCAGGCTCATGCGCTTCCGGTCGATGTCGTCCTTGAGCTGCGCTATCTGCTGCTGCTCCGCCGTGAATCCCGTGCCGTTCGTCGAGGCGTAGAATACCTTGGTGTCCGGGCTGCGGAAGGCCATCAGCGTCCCCGCGCCCACGTCCACCTCGCCGCTGTTCGCCTTGTCCGCGAACGACGGGTCCGCCCCCGTCACGCACAATATCTCCTGGGTGTTCATGTAGATGTGGTAGGCGTGGTCCGCCATCGCCTTGAAGAGCGCGATTTCCGTCTGCGCCATCGACAGCATCGGCGGGACCTCAATCGTCCCCGTCACCCCGCTTGCGCCGCACGCCAGGAACGGCACGCGCCAGAACCGCCTTTTGAGGTAGTCCGGATAGACGGTGCGCCCGTCGTCCGGGGGGTTGAGGGTGTCCAGGTCCTTCAGCTCCTCCGGCGCGATGACGCGCTGGTAGTAGTCGCCGTTGCGGTCGAGCGCAAGCACCGAGAAGCGCCGCACCTCCACGTCCTCGTGTAGCGACACGTCGTAGTCCGTCGTGCTTTCGTCCAGGAGCACGAAGTCCGGGTGGCGGTCGCCCTCCTTCTCGCTGTAGTGGATGCGCAGCAGGGCGTCCGCGCCGTACTCCTGCACGAAGAAGGGCCTCGCCGCCTCGCCTCCCGTCTCCAGGAGCAGGCAGCGAAGCCCGTGCTTCATCTGCTCGTTGTTGGTGCGGAGCTGGACGTGCTTCATGTCGCCGCCCATCGCGCTTGCACGCTCCGCGATGTAGGACATCCTGCCGTCCTCCGGCAATGCCAGTTCCGGCTGCCCGATGGAGAAGAGGCCGTCGTAGGTCTGGAGGGCGTACTGCGTCTCGCCGGGGAAGAGCGCCCGCTCCAGGAAGTCCTGGTCCATCTTCGGGTGCTTCGCCCGGTACGCGTTCTGCGGCAGGTAGGAGCGCTTCTGGTCGATGGTGTAGATGCCCCGCACGCAGTCGTCCACCATGCCGCGCATCTCCACGAAGTCTAGGTAGTTCTTGTAGGCGAATGGCGCGGACTGGCTGGCGAAGGAGGATGCGGAGAGGTATGACATGGGCGTTGCCTCGGCGGGTGAGAAATAACTTTGCCGATACCGCGAATGTCAACCCCTGCCGGGGAGAGGCTAGCCGAATATCCTTTTGTCCCGCCT
>JAEEGL016324243.1_pt1 | contig 12992 bp, 19 predicted proteins | sample 9134231 | NCBI WGS metagenome assembly JAEEGL01 (sample SAMN16246548, study PRJNA631951) | gut metagenome | biome: gut microbiome; feature: rumen; material: fiber-attached | host: Bos | place: Iran: Karaj | collected 2018-10 | reverse complement strand
GTTCCTGGGTTTCATGGCATAGATTTGAAATAGAAGTCGTATTCTTTAAGTCTCTTATGGGAACAATCTGTGGCATAATTACACTCCTTTATGGGATAATTATACCACAATATGATGTTTTGTCTAATAGTTTTGCAGATAAATGATTGCGAAGGAATACACATATAACAATTACTTAAACCGCAGACAACCTGACTACCTGTCGGCTTTTACTCTTTGTTATGTGATTATATATTTATGTATGCAACAAATCGATTACAACATACCTTCTTTCCATAATCTAATGCCAGATGAAATCCATTGTTCAATTGGATCTGTTATTTTCTGTTCCTTATAAGATTCTATCCATTCTGAAAAACTTGAATCATTCAGAAATTCTTCTATTTCATTTTTATCTGCCCATTTAAGATTATCATTAATTATTTTTTCTTTATTTTCTGTATATTCCATTTTTACAAACCTTATGAAAGATTCTTTATTTCAAACAATTAAAGAAATCATCTTTATTCTTATGTATGTGAATTTTTGCATTACTATCATACATATATACTTCGAAATTATTTTCTTTTGTATAATAATCAATTAATATAACATCAGATGGAATAAGATAAAAATAATGGTCAATAAAATATTCAAGTAAAGTTTTGCAATATTTCTGATTAGAACTCATTTCAACAAAAAATATTTTTTTATATTTTTTTGGAGCAAGATAAAATGAAAACATTGCATCAGACCAATTTTTTATTTTAGCAGAAGGAGCATTACCTGTTTCTGTCCAAGTCTGAGATTTGCATTCGACAAGAATAGAATTATTTCCAAAATCAAATGCATGTTCTTTTTTTGCGTTAATTCCGATTTCAACCTTTTTCTGAGTTTCTACAGAAATTCCATTCCTTTTTAAAAAATTGAAAATTTCATTTTCAAATTCTTTTCCTACTTGAGTATTTGAACTTACACCTTTTCTTTGATAAGCTTTATTTTCCATTTTTTTATCCTCCAAAGCACCCCCAATGCGGGTGTCCGCCTTACAATTATTATATGGGGCAAAAAAATATTTGTAAATATTTAACCGCGTTAGGCTATGGAGCAGCCGCGAAGCGGGCCACTGGACTGAGCGACTGTAAGGAGCGAAGGAAGCGGCTGACCGTTAGGGAACTGCGGAACAGCCGACCTCTGCGACCGAAGGGAGCAGAGGGAACGCTCTTTTTTATTATACAATTATTTATCTTCAAATAAGATTCTTACAAAATCTCGTTTTGAATATATTATTCTTATAACTCTCACAATTTTATCTTCAATTCTATAAAAAATCGAATAATTATTTGCAAGAACAAATTTGTAATCTGTAGGAAAGAGAACATACCTTTCTACCGGAATTCCTATTTCTGGGAATTCAGCTAAGTTCTCATAGGTTTCTACAATTTTTAGAACTGCATTATGTGCTGCGATAGGATTTTGAAGTTCGTTTTCTATGTAGTTTTTAATTTCGAGTAAATCTTCTGCGGCTTGTGGCGTAATCTTTACTTCAAACATTAAAGACCTACCATTTTTCTAACATCAGCTGGATCCAACCAACCATTTTTTGCAGCTGAATCTTCTCCTTTTTTAAGTTCTGTGAAAAGAGTTTTCGTGGCAGTTAACCTTTCGTAATCTTTTATTGTGATAACAGCGTAAGAACCTCTTCCATTTTTTGTGAGAAAAACAGGAGATTCATCTGCAACATCCTGCAATACTTCATTGTAATTTCGTAAATCAGAAACAGGTTTAATGGATATCATACGCACCTCTAACATTCGTAATATTTTACGAAATAATTATCTTAAGTAATTTCTTAATTGTCAAGTTTTATTTTAATATATTTCCAGTTCGTATATAATGCCCTTCCTGAATGGCGGCGATTGTGGCTACTGTGCAGACGATGAGAGCTGAATAACGAAGGTCAAGAATTGGAAGGGGCAAAGGTAGGATGAAAGCTAACAGGCCCGTAATTTTATTCAAGATAGTATGAAGGAAAATGATTCTTTTATACATTATCAGCGCGGACACAATATTGATGACCTTGATTACTGCGATGAGCGAGATCCATACGTAAAGCCATTTTTCAATGTTCAGGATGGGGAGCAATTTTATGAGGCTGGCTGTTACAAAGATGATATCTGAGATTGAATCAAGTTTGGAACCGAAGGTGCTGGTGGTTCCGGTTTTCCGCGCAACTGGTCCGTCAAGCATATCTGAGAGACCGGCTGTGATGTACAGGGCGTAAAATGATTTTGAGAATGGTGAGACGAACAGTAATGCGATGCTGCAAAGGATTCGGATAACGGTGATTATATTGGCCATTGATTTGTATATTATATTTGGCAGGATGATATTTGTAAATTGATGATTGCGTTAGGGATTGTAGGGGCGCGGAGCGGCCACCGCAACGAAGTGAGGAGGCTGAAGCGATAGCGGAACCCCGAAAACCCCGACCCGAACCTGTCTGCCGACAGGCAGGCGTAGTGAGGGGAACACCCGGAACAAACAAAGGGAGCGTACAATGTCAGAGAGTCAGAACATCGAATACAAGGAATCCTGGCACGATGAGTATTTAAAGTGGATTTGCGGTTTTGAGGGGAGCGCCACGGGCTTGCACAAGAAATATGACTTAAGTAAGGAAGAGGTGGAGTTTACCCAGAGCATGGTGCGGGAGATGTGAGGGATGAAAAGAGCAGTTCTTGTTACAAGAGATAAGCAAAATATTGGCGAAGATTATCGTAAATGGCTTTCAGAATTGAAAAAGCGTTATCGGCAGTCTCAGATTAAAGCAGCAATAAAAGTCAATAGTGAGCTGTTGCGCTTTTATTGGTCGCTTGGCCGCGATATTGTGACAAAACAGGCGGAAAGCACGTGGGGAAGCGGTTTTTTGAAGAGTCTGAGTGTTGATTTGCAACATGAATTTCCCGAAAGCAAGGGACTTTCATATTCTAATCTTAAATATGCCCGCCAATGGTATTTGTTCTATTATGAGCAAGTTGTGCAGCAGGGAAAAGCCTCCTCCGAATTTGGCCAACAAGTTGTTGGCGAATTAGAAATGCCGGAGCTTTTTTCGCAACTTGGCTGGGGACATCACATTGTGATTCTTTCCAAGATGACACAGTTGTTGAATGGGCATTTCGTGGGCTTGAAAGCCCTCTCGGTGTTGCTGAATACGAAAACGAGCTGAAAAAGCTGACAGATATCTTACCTACAGCTGAACAAATAAAATGCTTAGTGGATGGAGAAAATAACCAATGATAACACTAACCTTTTCCTCCATCTCCGAAATCGGTCGGCGCTTTACAAGAAATATTGCTTAAATGAGGAAGAAGTGGAGTTTATAGAGTGCAAGTTGCGAGAAATGTGAGGGGCAAAGAGAGATGAAGGCGAAACCATGGCGTGTTAGATACCAATAAAATCCAATAGTTGTCTTGGTGATGCCAGCCTACCGTCTGCCTTGCCTATCCATCCATAATTCCTGCCCCCCTTAACCGGCTTTTAGCTAGCCAAAACTGCCGCCGCCGGATGATACAAGTTGTGAACTTTGCCCGCCAGGCAAAAAAATGAGCTTGAGATGCCAGACAAAACCGTTTTTCCACCTGTTCTGCCGGAATCAAACACTTTGGAATACAAGCGTCAGATTCCCGATGAGCATATCAAGTTTTTGAAAACGGCTGTTGCTTTTGCCAAACAAGCCACCGAGCCCCTAGCGGGGTTCCTCCCCGAAAGAGGAAAGAACAGAATAAAATCAAGGAAAAGAATCATAAGAGACGGGCATTTCAGTTAAGAAAAAAAGAGCCAGCGCCGAGAACTAACCACAAAGCCGCAGAGGAGCCCCTCGCCATTTGTAAAAACGGATTGGCGGCAAATTGCAATGATTCCCAATAGTTGCCTGGTGAGGGCCGTGCCGGGTAGCCCCCGCAAATAGCTCTTCCCCGCCCCGCCGCTATTCTGCTATACTGCGCCCGCCGGGGTGGAATGTCCCTTTTATATTGGTCATACTGCCTGACCGTGGATGAGATAAAGGTTGTGGAGGAAATCATAACTGGTTTAATGCATTGCAAATTTGAGGTATAAATTGAAAGGCGAATTTATCGAATCACAGCACATAGAGCTAAAGCGCGGCTTAACTGATAAACTTGAACAGACCGTTATTGCTTTTCTAAACTCCAAGAATGGCGGTATTATTTACTTCGGCATAGATGATGACGGAACAATCTGCGGAGTTGAAAACCCGGATTTGCTGCAATGCCAGCTTGCCGATAGAATAAAGAATAATATTCGTGGCGAAACGCTGGGACTTTTTGACATTGTACTTGAAAACGTAAATGGCAAAAGCATTGTAAAACTCATCATTTCCAGCGGCACGGAAAAACCATATTACCTAAAAGAAAAAGGCATGACCAGCGAAGGTTGCTTTATCCGCAACGGTAGCCGCATTGAACAGATGACCGGTTCGATGATAGAAAAAGCCTTTGCCCGTCGCACTCGTAACTCCCTTTCTGTAATTACATCGCCACGCCAGGATTTGACCTTTGAGCAGCTTAAAATCTACTATCAAGAGCACGGCAAAACCCTAAATGAACAGTTTACAACTTCGCTCAATTTTCTGACGGAAGAAAAAAATACAATATAAACGCCTTTCTGTTTGCCGACCAAAACGATATTACCATAAAGGTAGCAAAATTTGCGGGAAGAGACAAAACTGATCTTATTGAAAACGAAGAATACGGCTATTGTTCAATCATAAAATCCTGTAAAGCCGTGCTGGAAAAGCTGAATGTGGAAAACCGTACATTGGCAAAAATTACCTATCCGTTTAGACATGAAAAGCGCCTTATAGACAGCGATTCTTTGCGTGAAGCTGTCATTAACGCCTTTGTGCATAACGATTATTCAGACCTTATGAGCCCAGCGTTTTACATTTTTGTGGATAGAGTAGAAATTGTATCGTATGGCGGTCTCATTGACGGCATGTCAAAAGAAGAGCTTGTCTCCGGTTGTTCCCGTCCTCGCAACCGGGAAATAATGCGGATTTTTAAGGATGTAGAATTGGTTGAGCAGCTGGGAACCGGCATGAACCGCATGATGAAGGCCTATACCCCAGATATTTTTTCTGTAAGCCCTAATTTTTTTCATACAGTGTTTATTTACCGATCTTTGGAAAGCGAAAATGTCCCTAATGTCCCTAATGATGTCCCTAATGTCCCTAATGATGTCCCTAATGATAATTCTGCTGCCAATAAACTTTCAGAGCGCCTCAAAATAATATTAACTCTATTAAAAAACGACGGTTTTTTAAGCCTTGCCAGTATTGCTAAAGAATGTGATGTTTCCGAAAAAACCATCAAAAGAGATATTGCTGATTTAAAAGAAATGGGACTAATCAGACGTGAAGGTACAACTCGCGGAAGGTGGATTGTATTGGATAATAAACCATACTGAATAAAGAATCTCTGCTACTTACCGCCATTATAGTCTGCCAGATACCAATAAAATTCAATAATTAGCGGGGCGATGGATGAAAAAATGGCGAGAATGGCTAGCCAAAACTGCCGCCGGCGGATAATACAAGTTGTGGACTTTGCCCGCCAGTAGCGGAAGAGAGAGGAGCGCACAATGCCGGAGAGCCAGCTAATCGAGTGCAAGGAATCCTGGCGCGACGACTATCTAAGGCGAATTTGCGGCTTTGAGGGAGGGAAACTCTAATGACTAAAGTAGTAAAAGACACAATTCATGCTCAGGGAATTGAGATTGGCATTTACACCACCGATTTTGAAAATGAGTTTATTTCTCTGACCGATATTGCAAAATATCGCAATGAAGATGATCCAAGATTTGTAATTCAGAACTGGATGCGAAATCGCAATACAATAGAGTTTCTTGGCGTTTGGGAAACATTGCATAATCCTGATTTTAACCGTGTGCAATTCGACACGGTTAAAAATGAAGCTGGCGCAAATCGTTTTGTCATGACCCCAACTAAATGGATTGAACAGACAAATGCAATTGGCATTGTCTCAAAATCTGGTCGCTATGGTGGTGGAACCTTTGCCCATACAGATATTGCAATGTCATTCGCAACCTGGCTTTCTCCTGAATTCCAGCTATACATAATAAAAGATTATCGCCGCCTCAAAGCCGATGAAAACTCCCGGCTTTCTTTAAACTGGAACCTAAACCGCGAAATTTCAAAACTTAATTATAAAATCCATACTGATGCCATTAAGGAAAATCTTATAATTCCCGAGCTTACCGCGGCGCAAAAATCTTTTGTTTATGCCGATGAAGCCGATTTATTAAATGTGGCGCAAAGATAATCCCGGCAAAAAAGAAAATATCCGCGATTACACTGATTTACATCATCTTTTGGTGCTCGCAAACCTTGAAAGCTATAACGCGATTCTTATTGAACAAAATATCAAACAGCCACGCCGCCTAGAACTTTTGCGCGAAATGGCCCTTAAACAGCTGCGGACAATTCAGACTCTTGATTTTTCTGCGCAAAAAATCTTGGCAATTTCTGACAAAACAGAGGCACCCGAATAAATGTCAAAGATTTAAAGGCTTTTCGCTACTTAGTATGGCCTACTACATGATTTCCAGAGGCGTTATAGCGCCACAGGCTGTCGCTTTCACTCCATAATAAACCCAATACCCGCCACCAGCAGGCCGGCCAGCGGGCAGACCACAAGCGGCCAAAAAAGTCCATGCTCCGGAATGGCCAGTTTTAAAAGCCATTCCTTGCGCTGCCACGCTTTGCAATTTTCGGCCCCTTGTATCAAACAAAGCCGCCGCAATTTTGAGCTTGACCGCCTCTTAATTTGACAATATTACAATTATTAGCTCTGCCTAATTGGCGAGTAGAAAAGAGGCGCTTTATGAATAAAAAAACCTGGGATCTTTATGCTCCTATCTACAAGAGGGCCATGAAGGCCGATCAGCAGATTTATGATTTTATGTATGCGCGGATTCCCGAGAAAATCAGCGGCAAAGAGGTGCTGGAAATTGCTACCGGGCCGGGGCTACTCGCCAAACATGTGGCTCCGGCGGCCAAAAGGATGGTGGCCACCGACTATTCCACCGGCATGATAGCCGAGGCGCAAAAAGGCGATTGCCCGGAAAATCTCACTTTTGCGGTGGCCGATGCCACCGCCTTGCCATATAGCGATAATTCTTTTGATGTGGTAATAATTTCAAATGCTTTGCACATTATACCGCAGCCGGAAAGGGCGCTTTGTGAGATAGACCGCGTTTTGCGCCCCGGCGGCCTGCTCATCGCGCCCAATTTTGTGGAACACAAGGGCACTTTTAAAAGCCGCCTCTGGTCGGGCGTTTTGCGCCTGGCCGGCATCAGCTTTGAACATCAGTGGTCGGCCAGGCAATATCTCGAATTTTTAGAGAAAAATGGCTACCGGGTGACTTTTAGCCGCGAGATGGCGGCGCGCATTGCCATGATGTATGCCGAATGCCAAAGAGCCAGCACAGCGGAATAAAAAGAAAGGCTATAAAATGTCTAGGAAAGACAGCGAAAATCAGAGAAGGTCCATGAGCCGCATTTACCGCGGTAAAGAAATTTTTAAGCCACTCAACACCGGGCGCATCGATGAACATGTGGCCTGTGTGCGCGAGTGGGTGGCCAATATCTTCTTTTATAGCAAAAACGGCGTTACCATCATGATAGACGCCGGCTACAACTATAGAAGATTAAAAGAAAAAATGGATTGGCTAAATATCGACCCGGCGGCCATAAAGCATATTCTCATCACCCATCAGGATACCGACCATGTGGGCGCTTTGGAACAGGACAGCGACCTGCTCTTTAAAGAAGCCACCATATATCTCAGCGAAATTGAGAATCGCTATTTAACCGGCGAGGTGCGGCGCAAAGTCATTCACGGCCTTTATAAATTGCCGCTGGTAAAAACCGATAACCGGCGGGAACTACTTAAAGACGGGCAAATTTTAGAGATAGAGGGCATCAAAATAGAATGCCTTTTAGTCCCGGGCCACACTTGGGGGCACATGGTCTATCTCATTGATGATACATATCTTTTTACCGGCGATACCATTTGGTTTGGGGCCGATGGTGGTTATAGTTTTATCAGTACGCTGGCCGAAGATAACCGGCTCGCCATAAGGAGTCTGGAAAAGCTGGAAGCCAATCTCCTGGCACGTAAGAAGCGCATTGTGGTAATCACCGGGCACACCGGCTGGTCAGATGATTTGACTATGGTTTTTGCCCATAGAGATAAGCTTTGCTCGCCGCTGATGAAGCGGGTGCCGGATCCCAGCGCCCCCTATGATGGCTATGATGAAAGCGATGACACCAAAGAAAAGGCCCAAATGCTTCTGCTCCCGGCCAAGAAGATGCTTCCCTCGCCTGGCGCCGGTGGCCTGACCAAAACCACACTAAAAATTTCCGGCATGATGTGCTCCATGTGCGAAGCGCATATTAACGACCATGTAAGAGCAGCCTTTAAAGTTAAAAAAGTCACCTCTTCTCATAGTAAGGGCGAAACAGTGATTCTCTCGGAAACTCCGCTGGATAAAGAAAAGCTAAAAAGCGTGGTTGGTGACACCGGCTACAGCGTGACAGAGATAAAAGAAGAACCTTATGAAAAGAAAGGCTTTTTGGCGCGGCTCTTTGGATAATGGCCAAAGCTGATATTTTCAGGCTTCTTGCACAACCCACCTGGTGCCCATATTTTTCAACCCTTCCGCCGGGCAGCAGCCCGGGCAGCCGGCACAAGATGAAGAGCCGTGGCAAGCGGCGCAGGGAGAAGCTGCGGCCGGAGTTTCGGCAAGCCGGCGAATAATCCCCGCTTGTTCCAAAAATTCTATCTTGCGCCTGATATCTTCCGGTGAAGTGCCCAGCTCTTTGGCCAGCATTTCCACCGAGCGGGAGCGCCCATCTTTTAAAAGCGCCAGAATTTCTTCCATTTTCTCACCAAAGCAGCAGGCCGATATGATAGGCGATGCAGGCTAAAATGAGGGCGCCCACAGTATAGTAGGCGGCGATGATGGCTGTCCATTTGGCGGAATGGGTCTCCTGATAAGTGGCCGCGAGCGCTACAATGCATGGCATATTAAAGGTGACAGCCAGGATAAAAGCCAGCGCTTCCGGTTTACCAACACTCGCCAGCAAAAGTTCATTAAGATTGGCGGCGTTTGCTGTTTCGCCCATCACGGTGCCAAAATTAACCGCACCGCTCCCGCTGAAAATGGTGCTGAGAACGCCGATGGCGCCCTCTTTGCCGATGGATGAAGCAACAAAGGCCATAAAAGTTTGCCAGCTAAGGCCAAAGAGCTTGGTAAAGGGCTCAATAGCCGTACCCACGATATATAAAAGAGAATCCTCAATGCGCCCGCTCGCCGAAAAGGAGAGCAGCCAAAAGAGAAAAGCCACCAAAAGCACCACTCTAAGTACGCGGAAAAATGTATCTTTGGTGCGCCCCAGCACATAGCGGAAGAGCGCGGCCCATTTGGGCTTATGATATGGCGGGAGCTCCATAATCATGCCCTGGCGGTCGGCCGGTTTTACCAGCAGGCGGCCAAATATTTTCGAGGTGAGCCACATGTGCAAAATCATAATAGCCAAAATAGCCGCAATTACGAGCGGCGCCCCTGCCCCAAACCAAACGGTGGCCAGCATGGGCACAACAGCCCAGGTGGCCCCGCAAGGCACGGCCCAGGCCAAAGCAATGGTTAAAACTTTTTGCCCCCAGTTGTCGATAACGCGTGTTCCGGCAGCCCCGCCCATGGTGCAACCAAAGCTCACAAGAAAGGGCATAACCGATTTTCCCTGCAAGCCAAGCTTAGACATGGTATTATCAAAAACATAGGAAATACGAGCCATTATGCCAATTTCTTCCAAGAGACCAAAGACGAGAGTCACGCCAAAAACAAAGCCCAGCATTTGCACAATAAAGCCGAGAGAGCGAATAAACACATCGCTAATGAGCGAGGTGAGGAGGAGTGGGCAGCCGGCCCCCGTTAGCAACTCACGCACCGGCGCATTGAGCGCCCCCAGCCCCATACCAAGAGCCATAAAGGGCAGAGCAGGAATAAAAGAGGCAATGAGGCCCAAAAGAACAGTAATAATTACAGCAGGTTTACCCCAAATACGGTGAGTAAAGAGGCGGTCTGATTTACTAAGCGCGTGTTCTTGGGCCGGCTTGGTCACTGTGTCCCGCAGCAAGTCGTCTATCCAGGCAAATTTACGCGCTCCCGTTAGTAACACGCCTCTATGTTCGGCGGTGGTACCGCTTACGGAAGCCATAGCAGCCTCAAAGGCCTGACGTGTTTCCTCCTCCCCGGCGGCGGCGAGAGCGGCGCGGATTTTAGCACAAACCGGCCCATCGCCTTCCACGGCTTTGGCGGCTAGCCACACCGGCGAAAACCCCGGCATAAGATCGGCCGGTAAAAGTGCCTTGATTTTGCCGTAAGCGGCTATTTCACTATATTTTTTGTCGAGTGCGCTGGCGTCTAAACGTTTTTTCTCACTTACTGCCCGCGCTAACGCTCCGTAAAAAGCGCCATAATTTTTGGCTTCCGGCGCCGAAAAAAGCACCGCAGGAATGGCCAGCTTCTCTTCCAGGGCGGCTATAGCTATTTTTTGCCCCTGCTCCTCCGCTACATCGCACATATTTAAGAGAAGAAAACAGGGCACGTTAATCCCCACATAGTCGGCCAGCATATAGAGGCTGCGCTCCAGCTGCGAGCTGTCAGCCAAAATGCAAACCACATCGGCTAGGCCTCCGGCAATGTAGTCGCGGGTAATAATCTCCTCATCGGAACTCGCCGACAAGCTGTAGCTCCCCGGCAAATCCACCACTTTGTATTTTTGGCCGCCGTGTTCAAAATACCCTTCCCTCTTTTCTACAGTTTTGCCTGGCCAGTTGCCCACATGCTGCTTTAGGCCGGTTAAGGCATTAAAGAGGGTGGATTTTCCGGAATTCGGCTGCCCCAAAAGAGCGATTACCGTCTCATTTTTCTCGCTCATCGGGCACCTCCGCTGCTTTCTTCCTCTACTTCAATTCCCTTACATTCTGTGCGGTTAAGAGCTATCATGGTGTCTCTGGAATAGACCAAAAGCGGGCGGTTTTGGTCATTTTTAATAACTGTCACCCGCGAGCCCGGCGTAAGCCCAATGGCCGTCACCCGGTTCACAAAGCGATTATCGCCATTGATGGCGCTGATTACCCCGCTGGCATTTGGGGTTAAATCTGCTAATTTTTTCATTTTTTCTCCTAAATGCGGCTAATTAAACTAGACGCACCTAGTCTCTTTATATTATTATAAATTCGGTTTCAAGAATTTTGTTAGGCTTGGCTAATTTATATTAAGGCCTCTAAAATTTCGGGAGCGTTTAGGGTTCTTTCTCTTCTACGAACTAGCTACTGGATTTTATTGATATTTTATAATTCTTAGATTGCGATTATTTTGTATATTCTGCGGCTTCAAAGGAAGTCGGAATGGCGGGTGTTGCATTTCTAGCAGAATGAATAAACGAGAAGCCGCTTATTTTGCCGGTTTCCCGATCGATTGGACCGGCCTGGAGCTGGCCATGGATGCCAGGGAAACAGCTATCCGGATGCAAACAATTATTGTTACGCAGCATCAGATGGTAGCCATAAACTTCCCAATTTCCGGACATAGAATCAACCAGATTCTCGCCATCATGGGCGGAAAGTTCAAAGGTGCCCTCGGCTTTGAGCGAGAATTTCCAATTAATACTATTTTTTATCGCTACCCAATCGCCCACAAAATCGCTTGCTGTTTCGTATTCGTACTCGGATTCTTCAACGGTACAATCCATTTTTACACCACCAGCAGTTATCGAATCATCTTCCCCAACAGCATAGGTGTACATCGAATCAGCCGAGGCCCCAAAATAAGCCGGGAGCATTAGCAAAGTACTGCGCTGAATGTCATAGTGGCCGGCTTGCCAGAAAGTCACTTTTTCATCAGCAAAATTTTCAAAAATATAGGCATCATCAAAGAAAGTGAATACTTGCGTCTCCTCGCCGGCGGCGCAGGTATAGATTTTATTCTTGAGTACATCGGCTTTTGAAACCTTGCCCTTTTGCACGGCAACGCTGGCTTTAAACGCTTCGCTGTAATCATGAGCTCCATTAACGGCATAGCGGAGCTTATCCTCCTTGTCCACTTTAAACGAGAGCTTAATCCCTTCTGTGAGATGCCCTACAATCATTTTTGCAGCATCGGTATCGACGTTTTGTTTACCAACACTGCCCTCCTTAAACAGCAATTCACCGCCCGCAAAATCCGAATAGGTGATAATCCAAAGCTCATCGGGAATACGGAGAGCAAAGAGGCCCTGTTTGCTGCCTGTGGAGAGATAAACAGTCTGGTCAAACAGCTTGAGCTCCATATTTTTTGGCAAATCGTCCAGCGCTGCGGCCCTAAGCCCTGCTTCTTCGTCGGTGGAAGTATCATCGGTAGCGGTATCATCAGTTGAAGTATCGTCGGTGGAAGTATCGTGCTTGGCTGAACCTTTCTCGGAAGCGGTTGGTTCTGAACTCGGATTAGATTTGTTATCTTTACATGCCGCAAATACTAGAGCCGCCGAAAGCAAAAAGGGCCAGAAAGATGAATATTTCATGTGTATAATCCTATAAAAACATGTGGTTAGCAACACTGCTGTTCCACAAAAACGGGGTTAAATCGGCCCTCCGGCCTATTTCCCTGCCAAAAGACCTTGCTCCTAGCAGCCTCCTGCCAGGAGGCGAGAGCCGAAGCGTGGCTTACCACAATTTTTAAGACAATGTCAAAAGCTATTTCCAAGCGCATAATGGCCTGCTCGGGCTGTACAAAGAAAGTCGCTGGTGAAAACAAACCTGCCGCGCCGGCGGTTCTCACCACGACAAGTAGTGGATTTTATTGGCTTCTCGCCCCTCTCCATTTTTTCCTTCCCTCACCCAGACAAGTAGTGGATTTTATTGGCTTCT
>JAEEGL015115047.1_pt1 | contig 12992 bp, 9 predicted proteins | sample 9134231 | NCBI WGS metagenome assembly JAEEGL01 (sample SAMN16246548, study PRJNA631951) | gut metagenome | biome: gut microbiome; feature: rumen; material: fiber-attached | host: Bos | place: Iran: Karaj | collected 2018-10 | reverse complement strand
GGGCAGCCTACAGGAAATAGTAAAGGCTGCCTGAACTGCGTAAACAAAAAGACCGGCGATTAAGTGATAGCCGGTCTTATATTTTTCTGTCTGTAAACGCAGTACGCTACTTTGCCAGGGAAATTATATCCGCTGCCATAGCAGAGCCTGTGGGGTCCATCCCCGCGCCGCGGCCTGAAAGGAAGATCTTGTCGGCCATGTTGCAGGAGAAGAGTATGCCGTTGAACTCGTTGCGGACCGCTGCCAGCGGGCTGTCCTGCGGCACTTCGGTGGGTCTTACGAAGGCCTCGATGCTGCCGTCTTCTTTGCGCTCTGCGCTGGCTATGAGTTTGAGCTTGCAGCCGTTCTGGGTGGCGAGGCGAAGATCGTCGCGCGTCAGCTTGCTGATGCCTGTGCGGTCCAGCTCGGTCGGTTTGATGTACACGCCGAAGCACTCCGCGATGAGTATGCTCAGCTTGTTAGCGGAATCTATGCCTTCCACGTCAGCGGTCGGGTCCTGCTCGGCAAAGCCGTTGGCCTGGGCTTGCTTAAGAGCGTCGCCGTAGGACATGCCTTCTTCTTCCATCTTGGTGAGGATGTAGTTGGTGGTGCCGTTTACTATGCCCTGGACCTTGGTGATCCTGTTGGCTACCAGCGATCTTCTTATGGTCTCGATCACGGGGATGGCGCCGCCTACGGATGCCTCGTACCTTATCTGCACGCCGTTTTCAGCCGCTGCCTGGCGGAACATGTCGTAGTTCGCCGCGATGACGGCCTTGTTTGGTGTAACTACGTGCTTTCCGGCCTTAAGCGCGCGCAGCATGAATGTTGTTGCCGGCTCGGATCCGCCGATTATCTCTGCGACTATGCTTATTTCCGGGTCGTTGACTATCGAATCGAAGTCCTGGGTGAAGAGCTCTTTGGGAGCGAGTCCGGAATCTATCACGGCAGGGTTCTTCTCGAGGATTTTTTTGACCTCTATGCGCTTGCCTGTCTTGCGTTCTATTTCTGCGGCGTTCTGGGTGAGGGCCCTGTAGGTGCCTTTACCGACGGTGCCGAATCCCAGCAGTGCGATCTTGGTAGTCATAGTGCTGCCTCCTGAAAATATGGTACTAGTATAACATATTTTTTCCTCTTGTGATGCATTTGTTCGAATAATGTTGTATAATATTTTAGTTGAAAAGCGATCCTTTGCGCCGCAAAGGATATAGAAGAGGATAAAAAAGGAGCTAACCATGAAAAAGACAGTAAAAGACATAGACGTTAAAGGCAAGCGCGTCATCTGCCGCTGCGATTTCAACGTGCCCATGAAGGACGGCGAGATCACAGACGATAAGAGGATAGTGGCAGCACTGCCCACCATCAAGTACCTTCTCGAAGAAGGCGCATCCGTAATTCTCATGAGCCACCTGGGAAGGCCCAAGGGAGAGCCCAAGCAGGAGTTCAGCCTCGCTGCTGTAGGCCAGAGGATCTCCGACCTTCTGGGCGAGGGAGTCATCTTCGCCAAGTCCGACGTAGTAGTGGACGACGCCGTAAAGGCAGCCGCTGCGGATCTTGAGCCGGGCCAGATAATGCTTCTTGAGAACCTTCGCTTCCGCAAGGAAGAAGAGAAGAACGATCCGGCCTTTGCCAAGGATCTGGCTTCCCTTGCCGACATCTACGTAAACGACGCGTTCGGCACCGCACACAGAGCCCACGCTTCCACAGCCGGAATCGCAGACTACCTGCCCGCGGTAAGCGGCTTCCTCATTGAAAAGGAGCTCAACTTCCTTGGCGAAGCTGTCAACGATCCTGTAAGGCCGTTCGTGGCTATTCTTGGCGGATCCAAGGTCTCCGACAAGATCGGCGTCATCTCAAACCTCATCGAAAAGGCCGACACCATACTCATCGGCGGCGGCATGGCGTACACTTTCATCAGGGCCAACGGTTTCGGAACAGGCACTTCTCTTTGCGAGGAGGACAAGCTGGACCTGGCGCTGGAGCTGCAGGCCAAGGCTAAGGAAAAGGGCGTCGAGCTGCTTCTTCCGGTAGACACCATCGTAGGCGACAAGTTCGCTGAAGACGCTGACAAGAAGGTCGTATCCTGCGACAAGATCCCCGAAGGCTGGATGGGCCTGGACATAGGTCCCAAGACACAGAAACTCTACGCCGACGTCATCAAAAAGGCCGGCACCGTCATCTGGAACGGCCCCATGGGCGTGTTCGAGTTCGAAGCCTTCGCAGGCGGCACCAAGGCAGTTGCAGAAGCCATGGCTGAGTGCAAGGGCACCACAGTCGTTGGCGGCGGCGACAGTGCGTCTGCGGTCAAAAAGCTCGGCTACAGCGACAAGATGAGCCACATCTCCACAGGCGGCGGCGCTTCCCTGGAGTTCCTCGAAGGCAAGGTCCTCCCCGGCGTAGAAGTGCTGCAGGACAAGTAGAGGGGGAAACAGTAATGAGAAAGCCTTTCATAGCAGGCAACTGGAAGATGTACAAGACCGTAGCTGAGGCCGAAGCCTTCGCTGAGGAATTCAAGAAGATCTATGCCCCCAGCGACGTGAGGGTCGCTATCGCAGCCCCCTTTACACAGCTCTGGGCGCTCAGGAAGGCCTTCGAAGGCACCGGAATAGGCGTTGCCGCGCAGAACATGCACTGGGAGGACCAGGGCGCGTTCACGGGCGAGATAAGCGCTCCGATGCTGAAGGAGATAGGCGTGGACTACTGCATCATCGGACACTCCGAGCGCAGGGAGTACTTCGCCGAGACCGACGAGACCGTGAACAAGAAGGTCCGCAAGGCCCTTTCCTGCGGCATACTTCCCATACTCTGCTGCGGCGAGTCTCTTAAGACACGCGACGCAGGCCAGGAGAAGGAATTCGTCGGCGCCCAGATCCGCGCGGATTTCGCCGGTATAGAAGCTGAAGACGCCAAGAAGGTCACTGTCGCTTACGAGCCCATCTGGGCTATAGGCACCGGCCGCACCGCAAGCCCCCAGCAGGCTCAGGACATGTGCGCATACATCAGGGAAGTCCTTACCGAGCTCTACGGCGAGGACATTTCCGAGGAGATAACCATCCAGTACGGCGGCAGCGTAAAGCCTGCCAACGCCACTGAACTGATGAGCCAGGACGACATAGACGGCGCTCTGGTGGGCGGAGCAAGCCTCAAGCCGGCGGATTTCCTTGAAATCGTACACTTTTGATCAAAAAATAGCGATGTTTTTGGAACAATAATCCTTGAATAGAAAGTGCCTCTGTGCTAAACTATTAAAATCACTTTTCAAATTATATTACATCAATTAAAGGAGTAATCAATAATGAAAACAGCTCTTATGATCGTACTTGCCATCATTGCAGTGCTGCTCACAGCTTCGGTTCTGCTGCAGCAGGGCAATTCCGACGGGCTCAGCGCTGTAGGCGGCGGCTCCGATTCTCTCTTCGGAAAGAAGAAGTCCAACGGCTACGATGAAAAGCTCTCCAAGCTCACCGTTATCTTCGCGGTCGCTTTCCTCGTCGTAAACCTGGTGATCCTCATCATAGAGTGATCTGACACAATCGGAGGCATTTTTCAATGGAATCTTTAAAGATCGTAGCGCCGATAGTCGGCGCATGCGCGCTTATCGTAGCGCTGATCCTCACAAAATGGATCACAAAACAGTCCACAGGCAACGCCCGCATGACTGAGATCTCCGGATTCATCCACGAAGGCGCTATGGCGTTCCTCAAGAGGGAATACCGCACCATGATCATCGTTGTCGTAGTTCTGGCTTTAGTGCTGGGCTTTGGCATCAACTGGGTGACCGCAGTTCTCTACGTGTTCGGTGCAGCATTTTCCGTCCTTGCAGGATACTTCGGAATGCAGGTAGCCACAAGAGGCAACGTCAGGACCGCAGCTGCCGCGGAAGACGGCGGCATGAACAAGGCTCTTAAGGTCGCTTTCAGGAGCGGCGCTGTAATGGGCCTTTGCGTAGTGGGTCTTGGAATACTCGGCGTAGGCCTTTCGTTCCTCCTTCTGGATCCGGAAACAGCCAGAAGCTGCCTTACAGGCTTCGGTCTGGGTGCTTCCTCCATGGCTCTGTTTGGCCGTGTCGGCGGCGGTATCTACACCAAGGCTGCTGACGTAGGCGCAGACCTTGTCGGCAAGGTAGAAGCAGGCATCCCCGAGGACGACCCCAGAAACCCAGCAGTAATCGCAGACAACGTCGGCGATAACGTCGGCGACATCGCAGGCATGGGTTCCGACCTCTTCGAGTCCTATGTAGGATCCATCATTTCCGCTATCACCCTGGCTCTTGGCACAGGTTTTGCGGCAATGGGCTTCAACGCGGTATACGGCGCTATCTTCCCGCTGGTCATCTCAGCGGTAGGCATAATCGCTTCCATAGTCGGTATCCTTTCCGTCAACTGCAAGGAAGGTTCCAACCCGGCTAAGGCTCTGGATATGGGAACTTACGTTGCCGCTATCCTCTCCGCAATAGTTGCTGTAGTCCTTTCCAAGGTGTTCTTCGGCACCTTCAAGTTCGCCTGGGCGGTAATAGCCGGCCTGGTAGTCGGAACAGCAATAGGAAAGATCACAGAGGTCTACACTTCCGCGGAGTACAAGTCCGTAAAGAAGATCGCTGAGCAGTCCCAGACCGGTCCTGCCACCACCATCATCTCCGGACTTTCCGTAGGTATGATGTCCACCGTGTTCCCGATCATAATCATCGCAGCTGGCATCATCGTAGCCTATAAGTTCGGCGGAGTTTACGGCATAGCTCTTTCCGCAGTCGGCATGCTCTCCACCGCAGGCATGACTATCGCAGTCGACGCTTACGGCCCGGTATCCGACAACGCAGGCGGAATAGCCGAGATGTCCGAGCTTCCCGAGCGCGTGCGCAACATCACCGATACTCTGGACTCCGTAGGAAACACCACCGCAGCCATAGGCAAGGGATTCGCTATCGGATCCGCTGCTCTTACAGCTCTGGCACTGTTCGTATCCTCCGCAGAAGTCGTAAAGCTTTCCAACATAGACCTTCTCAGCCCCACCGTGATCGCCGGAACATTCATCGGAGCGATGCTCCCGTTCATGTTCTCCGCTTTCACCATGAGCTCTGTAGGCAAGGCCGCTAACCAGATGATCGAAGAGGTCCGCCGCCAGTTCAGGGAAGACAAGGGTATCATGGCTGGTACCTCCAAGCCGGATTACGCAAGGTGCGTAGATATCTCCACCGGAGCAGCTCTCCGCGAGATGATCGCGCCGGCTATCATGGCTGTTATCGCACCGCTGCTCGTAGGCTTCGTAATGGGTGCCCAGGCTCTGGGCGGAATGCTTGCAGGCGCACTGCTCTCCGGCGTTCTTCTTGCCATCATGATGTCCAACTCCGGCGGAGCATGGGACAACGCCAAGAAGTTCGTTGAAGGCGGAGCTTTCGGCGGCAAGGGTTCCGAGACTCATCACGCTGCAGTCGTAGGCGATACCGTAGGCGATCCGTTCAAGGATACCTCCGGCCCGTCCCTCAACATACTCATCAAGCTGATGACTATCGTTGCAGTAGTCTTCGCACCGCTCTTCGGCGCAGGACTGTTCTAAGGTCAATAGTTTTGGCGGGTCTGCCATGTGCAGGCCCGCTTTTATACTGATATGGAAACAAGAGTTTTTTACTTTACAGGTATACTGGGGTCCGGGAAGACCACATTCATAGATCAGACCATCGGGGACCTTGCCGAAGGGCAGAGGTCCGTCGTCGTGTGCACGGAAGTTGGCGACGAGGAGATCACGCAGCACGTTCCGGTGGAGTACGCTCCTGCGCTCAGCAGGAAGCTGTTCGAGGACATTGGCAAAAAGTATGAACCGGACCTGGTGTTCATAGAGGACGACGGCACAAAGCGGCCGGATATCCCGGGGCTTATAAAGCTCCTTCCCAGGGACTGGGCGTTGGTGCAGGTGGTCTGCATGATAAACGCCCGCACGCTTGCGCATTATCTCGCCCAGGCTCCCAACCAGATAGTTGAAAAGGTCATGCCTGCCAGCATGATAATCATAAACCGTTGCACGGACGAGCTTGCTGAGTTCGCGAGGGGCGCCAAGCTGCGCACCATAAACCGCCAGGCAGAGATCTGGCTGGAGTTTGACGACGGCAGCGTGGAGAACTACGTCCGCGAGGACGAATCGTACTTCGACCTTTCAGAGGGCGAGCTGTTCCTTTCTGAGGACGAGTTCCCAGTCTGGTATGTAGAGGCGCTGGACTATCCTGACCGCTTCGAGAAGGTCACGATAAATGTGGACCTGATGGTGGATAAGGAAGGCCCCGCGGACCCGAGATACGACGTTTTGGGGCGTTGGCTCATGACCTGCTGCGAGGCGGATCTTCAGTTCTTCCCTGTAGCCTGCCGCAGAGGTATGCTGGACGAATTCAAAGACGAGGACATAGTAAACGTGACGGCCATCGTCCATAAGGGCGAGTGGGAGATCTACGAGGGCGAAGGCCCTGTCCTTGAGATAATAGACGTTAAAAAGGTGTGAGAAACAAAGACGGCCCCGCGTTCGCGGGACCGTCGTTTTTCATTTTTGGCCGTAGTACTGGTAGTAGCAGACTTCGAGGTCGCCGTTGTAGAGTTTGCGGCGGCGGTCTGCGGGGCGGCCTATGGCTTCTTCGAAGCTTTTGTCTGCGGTTATCAGGAAGAGCGACCACTGGGGGCGGCTTTCGAGGAAATCGCGCAGCGCTTTGTAGATGCCCGGCAGCTGCTCGGCCTCGCCTATTCTTATTCCGTAGGGCGGATTTGCGATCATCACCCCGCGCTGCATGTCTACCCCCGGGTCCGTCCTCTTAAGATCCTTAAGATCCTTCACGTCCGAGACCACGAATTCTATGCAGTCGTCTACGCCGGCCTCCTCGGCGTTTTTCTTTGCGGCGCGTATGGCCCGCGGGTCTATGTCGGAGGCGATTATCTTAAACTGCGCGTCGTAGTCGATGGCCTTGAACGCAGCGGCTTTTTCTTCCTTCCATAGCTCGGGCGGGATCTGTTCCCACCACGTGCAGTCGAACTTCCTGGAAAGCCCCGGGGCGATGTTTCTTGCCATCATCGCGGCTTCTATCGCGATGGTACCCGATCCGCAGAACGGGTCTATCAGAAACCTTCCGGGCTTAAAGAACGACAGGCTCACCATCGCGGCGGCCATGGTCTCCTTTATAGGAGCCGGCACGTCCTTTACGCGGTAGCCGCGGTCGTGCAGGCCCGGCCCACTGGTGTTTATCATCAGGACGAACTCGTCTTTTTGCGCCATGAAACGCACCGCGTACACTGGTCCGTTCTTGGCGAAGCGCTCCACCCCGTAGACCCCGGAAAGCCTTGTTGCTATGGCCTTTTCGATTATCGACTGGCAGGCGGGCACGCTGTGCAGCACAGATCTTGCGGAGCTCCCGGTCACGGAAAAGTGCGCGTTCACCGGCAGCCACTCCTCCCAGGGCAGGGCCTTTGCGGCCTGGAACAGCTCCTCGAAGGTCTTTGCCTTAAACTCGTCCATCTTGACGTAGACCCTGTCCGCGCAGCGCAGCCACAGGTTGGAGCGCACGACGGCGCGCAGGTCCCCCTTGTAGGTGAGCCTGCCGTTTCTGGAGTCCGTTATCTCGTAGCCCAGCGCCTCTATCTCTCTTTTTACTACCGCCTCCAGCCCGAACGTGGCCGTGGCGATCAGTTCGAATTCCTTCATCGGATGCAGCCTGCTGCCTTATTTCAGCTCAAACGTCATGTATACCGGGTTGTGGTCGGAGTACTTGAAACCGTAGTCGAATACCTTGGATTCCTTTACTGTCACGTTCTCGCTTACCAGGAAACCGTCTATTGTCAGCACGTACTGGCCCTGGCGGTAAGGTCCGTCGGCGTTGCGGCAGGAGGGCACGGGCGAAGCCTCGTCGAGCGGTGCCACCAGCGTCATGCCGTACCCGTCGAGGGTGCCTTCCGGTATGGGCTGCGCCCAGGTGTATTCTATGTCGCTCTTGCCGAAATACTTCGAAGAATCGCCGAGGATATCCTTGTTGAAATCCCCGCCGGCTATGCAGTAGTTGCCTTTTTTGTACTCCTCCTGCATATCGGTGAGCAGCATCTTGAGCTGTTCCGTGGCTATGGTGCCGTCGGAGGTGTAGGCGGACAGGTGGAAGTTGTAGAGCACCAGTTCCTTGCCGTTTGCGGTGGGCACTCTGCTGACGCTGTAGCAGCGGTCAAGATCCAGAAGCTTCATCAGGGTGTTTTCTATCGGAAGCTCCCTTCTTACCGCGGAGCTGATCTGCGCTTTGGAGAAGGTCATGATGCCCGCCTTGCTGGCGCCGTGCGGCTGCGTGATGGGGTAGAACAGGAAAGGCGAGTCGTAGTTCTGCGCGAAGGTGAAGCTGCGCCCCGCAAGGGCCTTCGACATGTATTCGCGCTGATCCACGTGGTAGCTTCTTGTGGAGTCGAAGTCTACCTCCTGTATCAGGTAGAGGTCGGCGTCCTGCTCCGTGAGCCTTGCGGATATCGCGTCAAGGTTTGCCGTGAGTCTTTCTTTTGACCAGGCCCAGCTCTGGGTGCCGCCGTCCATGAAGAATCCGTAGTCGTCCTCGTAGGCTCCGAAGCCTATATTCCAGGAAACGATCTTCTGTTCAGTGCCGACATCTATGGCGTTCTGGCCTGCCTTGCCCTGGACTTCCAGTTTTATGTTGTCGCCCAGCCTGTGATAGGCTATGAACACATAGGCGACATATGCTGCGGCGATGATGACGATCGCCAGTATTATGCAAAGTATGATCTTGAGTACCTTTTTCATGGTGTACCTCCGTATTTGTTAAGAGATTTACATTTCATTATACCATGATTCGGCGCAGGATAATAAAGAAAAAAATTATTGTAAAAATGCTATAAGTATGCGTTCCAAAAGTATTAAAAGGGAGCACCCGATGGTGATATAATATTTCCGTAAAGGAAAGACAGACATGGCAGGAAACAGCAGCATAGCAGAAAGAAGAGCCGCCCGCAGGGAAATGATGCTCACCGGAAACCTCCTGAAGGTAATACCTTTGGTAGCGCTCCCGATGATAATTTCCATGGTCATAGACGGCCTTTATAATATGGCGGATACTTACTTCGTGAGCCAGCTGGGCAACGTGGCTACAGCGGCCGTAGGCGTAAACGATGCTCTGCTGCACCTGATGCGCTCCATAGCGCTGGGGTTCGGCATGGGCGCCTCAAGCCCCATATCCAAGCTCATGGGTGCAAAGCGCGAGGACGATGCCAGCAGGGTGGCTACCACCACTGTCATAACCTCCATGATAACCCTTTCCGTCATCTCAGCCATAGCTTTCCTCTTCCGCGACGGCATGGTGGTCTTCCTTGGCGCCACGGAAACGGCAAAGCCCTACGCCGTGGACTACGCCAGCTTCATACTCATCTCCGCGCCGTTTACGGCAGGCGAGGTAGCTTGCAGCCACACCTTAAGGGCTGAGGGCAGCACCACTTATTCCATGATAGGAATGGTGTCCGGCTGCGTAATAAACGTAGGCCTGGACCCGATATTCATACATAACCTGGGCATGGGAGTCGCCGGCGCAGCTCTTGCTACCACCATATCAAAAGGCATCAGCTTCCTGATCCTTCTAAGCCCGTTCCTCCGCAAAAAAACTCTTATAGAGCTGAAATTCAAGTTCTTTACGCCAAAAGCATACATCTACAAAGAGATCGCCAAGATGGGCATCCCCACCTTGCTGCGCTCCAGCGTCATGAGCTTTTCCGCGGTGTTCGTCAACAACATGGCGCGCACCTTCGGCGATTCGGCTCTGGCTGCGGTCTCGGTGTCCAACAAGTGCACCAGGCTCATAGGCTCGGCGGTCATGGGCTTCGGGCAGGGCTTCCAGCCCATAGGCGGCTACTGCTGGGGCGCCAGGAAGTACAGCAGGGTGCGCAGCGCGTTCTGGACCTGCACAGCTATAGGCGCGTGCGTCGCGGTAGTGCTGGGCGCTCTAATGTTTATCTTCGCGCCGAACATCCTCGGGCTGTTCATGAGGGCCGAATACGTGGAAGAGACCATGAGCATAGGCAAGCTCATGCTTCGCACGCAGTGCGTTACGCTCTTCCCGCACGTGTGGGTAATGATATCCAACGGCCTTTACCAGGCGCTCGGTAGGCCAAAAGAGGCAACGGTTCTGGGGCTTTCGCGCCAGGTCATATGCCTGATACCTCTGGTGTTCATACTCAGCAAGCTGTTTGGAGTTGAGGGCCTTGCCTGTGCGCAGGCTGCGGCAGACCTTGGAAGCCTTTTCATAGCCATACCGCTGGTAGCGCACCAGACCCGCATCATAAAGCGCCTCAAGGACGGGGATCCGCCCCCTCCGGGCTACGGGCTCAGCGGGTCGTCTGCCAAAGCAGCCCCGGAAAAGACGCCGGCTGAAGAGCTGGAAGTCGATGCCCCGGAAGCCGATCCGGACGCGTAAACATGGATAACCTTACTGTCGCGATACTGGCGCACGTGGACGCCGGAAAGACCACCACCGCTGAGGCCATGCTCTACAGGAGCGGAGCCACCAGGACTTTGGGCAGGGTGGACCATAAGGACGCATTTTTAGACACGCACTTCATCGAAAGGCAGCGTGGAATTACTATATTTTCAAAGCAGGCGGTGCTGGAACTTGCCGGACAGCTGCGGGTCTTTCTTCTTGATACCCCGGGCCACGCGGATTTTTCTGCCGAGACCGAAAGGGTGCTCTCCGTTCCGGACTGCGCTCTTCTTGTTATCAGCGGGCCGGACGGGGTGCAGGCGCACACCAAGACCCTCTGGCAGCTTCTTTCCAAATACCGCATCCCAACCTTCGTATGGGTAAACAAGATGGATATCTGCGCAAAGAGCCGCGGCGAGGTCCTGGAGGATCTTTCGCGGCATTTCGGCGAGGGCTTCTTCGATTTTTCCGAAGAGAAATCCGGCTGCATCCGCGCAGCCGATCTGGAGGCTGTCGCGGCTCTTTCGGAGGATTCGATAGAAGAGTTTCTTGAGACAGGCGCTCTTGGCGAAGATACCGTGCGCGGGCTCATAAAGCGCAGGAGGGTCTTCCCTTGCTTTTTCGGCTCAGCCTTAAGGCTGGAGGGCGTGGACGGGCTGCTTTCGGGCATCAGATGCTGGGCACCGCGTCCTGTCTATTCGCAGGAGTTCGGCGCCAGGGTCTTTAAGATAACCCACGACCAGCAGAACAACCGCCTCACCTGGATAAAGGTCACAGGCGGAAGCCTTAAGGTCCGCGATACGGTCGGCGGCAGCGATAAGGCCGGGGAAAAGATAACACAGATACGCATCTACAGCGGCACGAAGTTTGCGGCAGCCGACGAGGTTTCCTCCGGTACTGTCGCGGCGGTGCTGGGGCTTTCCGCAAGCTACGCGGGGCAGGGCCTGGGCTTCGAAAAAGACAGCAGGGCGCCGCTTCTTGAGCCCGTGCTGTCGTACCGCATAGGAATAACAGACGGCACCGACCCGATGACTGCCTTCGCGAAGCTCCGGCAGCTCGCCGAGGAGGACCCGCAGCTTCGCATAGTCTGGGACAGTCGCTTAAAAGAGATACACGCGCAGTTCATGGGGCTCATACAGGCGGAGGTCCTCACGCAGCTTATATCGGACCGCTTCGGAATAGACACAGAGATAGGCTCCGGCGAGATACTCTACCGCGAGACCATTGCTGCCCCGGTGGAGGGCGTGGGCCATTTCGAGCCCCTGCGGCACTACGCGGAGGTGCACGTGCTTTTAGAGCCGCTTCCTTTGGGCAGCGGGCTGGTCTTTGAGTCTGCGGTAAGTCAGGACGACCTGGATGTAAACTGGCAGCGCCTCATCATGGGAAGCCTCATGGGAAAGCAGCACCTCGGCGTTCTTACCGGCTCGCCCCTTACCGACGTTCGGATAACGCTGGTGGCCGGAAGGGCTCACTTAAAGCATACGGAAGGCGGGGATTTCCGCGAGGCAGCCGGACGCGCGGTCCGCAATGCCCTTATGAGGGCCCAGAACGTCCTTTTAGAGCCTTTTTACGCCTTCAGGATAGAATTGCCCGCCGCGCAGATCGGACGCGCCATAAGCGACCTGAGGGCCATGCAGGCAGTGTTCTCAAATCCGCAGGATATGGGCGGCAGCATGCAGATAAGCGGCAGGGCGCCAGTGTCTGAGATGGCGGACTACCAGCCCGTGTTCCTCTCCTACACAAGGGGCCAGGGGCAGCTGAGCCTCCGCTCCGGGGGATACTACCCGTGCCACGATACCGAAAAGGTCATGGAGCGCCTGGGATACGAGCCCGAGCGCGACACCGAAAACCCCGCGGACTCCGTCTTCTGCAGCCACGGCAGCGGCGTCATAGTAAAGTGGGACCACGTGCGCGAGTTCATGCACATGGACAGCGGCATACGCATAGTCGGTAGCGAAGAAGAACCCCATGTGGAGATGCACGCCCCCAGGCTGCGCTCCGGCGGCACGGACATAGACGAAAACGAGCTCGAGGCCATAATGCAGCGCGAATTCGGTCCGATAAAAAGGCCGAAGTACTCCAACGCCGTCTACAACAGGGCGCTTAAGCCGGCTTCCGGAACAGCCCTCAAAAAGGACTACCTCATAGTGGACGGCTACAACATGATCTTCGCGTGGGGCGAGCTCTCGGAGCTTGCAAAAGACGATATCTCCGCAGCGCGCGACAGGCTCATCGACCTGCTTTCGGACTATCAGGGCCTGCGGGGCGTAAAGACCGTGCTGGTGTTCGACGGCTATAAGGTAAGACAGGGCGCCGGCAGCGGCACCGATGAGGAAGGACTGGGCGTTGTCTACACCAAAGAAGGTGAGACCGCGGACGCGTACATCCAGAGACTAGTCCATGAAATAGGAAAGAACTACAATGTGCGGGTGGCAAGCTCGGACGGCATGGTGCAGCTTTTCGCGCTGCGATCTGGGGTCCTTCGCATGAGCGCTCCGGAGCTTTATTCCGAGGTGCAGCTTGCCCGCGAAGAGATACAGGACATACTAGATGACCAGGGAAGAACAGATACTTTCAGCAACAATCC
>JAEEGL015053644.1_pt1 | contig 12992 bp, 6 predicted proteins | sample 9134231 | NCBI WGS metagenome assembly JAEEGL01 (sample SAMN16246548, study PRJNA631951) | gut metagenome | biome: gut microbiome; feature: rumen; material: fiber-attached | host: Bos | place: Iran: Karaj | collected 2018-10 | reverse complement strand
CAGGCCAGTAATTGCGTTGATGCAATGATAAATATTGGAGATATTGAGCTGTATTTATCACAGGAAAAAGCTGCAGGCCAGTAATTGCGTTGATGCATTGATAAATATTTATAAATTTTGGGAAATTTTATCAATGACAAAATGCATTTACTGGGATACACGGTTTTTCTGTGATAAAATCCAGTATTTTTGATATGAATTTATCAATAGAGAAATGAAAAATGTTAGTTTCTTGAAATTTCTGTGATAAATAAGGATTCCTCTTTAACAGGGAATCATTGAGGCGCACCTAATACTGTAACTAAAGCTTAATCTGGGCGAGTGCTGCCTCAGCATCAGATGCTGAGAAAGGATTATCCTTAGATTCAAATGTAAGGATTAAATTATCACCTGGAATGATTCCGTTTCTGTAGTATTGTCTGAGTTTGTAAAATGCACTTTTGGCATATTCCGTATTATTCATTATTCCCAAGTGCTCCCAGTAGTATATTTTATTTGTTAATGGATTAATAAAAGTGAAGTCGGGGTAGTACTTATTTCCGTCCAATACTAATTCACATTCATATCTGTAGGGAATAGAGCGCTTATTGAGAGCCATATCGATAAATACTTCGGATTTTGATCTAACCACATTCCCTGAAGGACATTTATATGATAGATGTTCTGGATAGTTGGGATTTTTTTTATAGTTTGTTGTTTGCCATTGTAGAATAGTAGCATCAACATCATCGTTTGACTGCAACAGCTCCATAAATTTGGTATTCTGATAAAAATCTTCAAGCGATTCCACTGTATTGTCATCATAGTCTAAAAAATATTCGTACATACGCTTTGTGTTTTTTATGCTATTTGCTTGTAGCTCAAGAAATTTCTTTTTTGCTAGTTGTATTGCGATTGATTTATTTTTCTTGGGTAAATATTCTCTAGTATTATTTGCGACAACATACCATCTATCTGAGCCATTGTTGTTATAAATTGATAATTCTCCTGCTGGAAGATTTGAGATTTCTTTTTCTAAGAGTAATAGCTTTTCATTGAGCAGGGATATTTGATTCTTATAATAGTCTCTTATAGTATTATCCTCCACTAATAATTTAATTAATAAGGGGTTTGTTTAGGAAATTAGTTTGAACCAATGCTTAGATATTTTGTAAAAAGACAAGTGATACTATAACAGGACATTTTATATCAGTCAATAATTATTATAAAATGGTAGAAAATTTACAGAGCATTACGGAACGATAACGGGATAATACACATCTTTTGGCAAGAAATTCTCGAATTTGGCAATAAAAAGTTACAAAACCTATTCAAATTCAAAAAATGCATGATACAATAACATTGCGAATTTTGGGTTATAAAGAAAATGCGTTTTTGAAATTATTGAGGTAAATGTAATGTCGAGAAAGAAGGTAGAAAGTTTATTAAAAGGTGTAGCCATAACAGGAGCCACAGTTGGTGGGGCTTCTGTACTTGGTGATGCCAATTTAGCATATGCCGCTGAGCTGGGAGAGGAGCAGGCTGCTGCAAATGCGCAAGGGGTAATCACAATAGAGATTGCACAGCAGCAACAGCAGCAGGTAATGGAGACTACAGTTCAGAGTGTTCAGGAGGAAACTACTCAGGAATCAGTAGCAGAACAGGCTAAAGAGGAGACAGAGAAGCAGCTTGAGGAAATTGATTCAGATCTTACAGCTGACAGTGAATCTGCAAGTGATTCTTCAGCAGCTCAATCTTCTGAATTAGCTTCAGAATCTACAGTTGCAAGCACTTCCATTTCCCAGGAAGATTCAAGCATTTCATCGACATCAGCATCAACTCAGGAATCTTTAATTTCAGAAAACGAAAATATATCGAGCACTTCGGTTTCAGAGGCAGAGAAGGTAGCTTCCGAGAGCAGTAGTCTTTCAATGGCTATTTCTGAGGCTGAAGAGGCTTATGAATCAGCTTCTACATCATTCTCTGAGGCAGGACTGGAGGATGAGTATTTAGAGCAGCTTATAAGAGATATTGAAAAAGCTCAGGCAGAGCTCAGAGAAGCGCAGCAGGACGCCATCAATCATCATGAGAGATTAAATCACTCTACCGCTTCAAATAACTACTATGGTTATGGCGACAAGCTGGCAAATCTTCTTATCCAGTATTCTTTCTATCAGGAGGGATACGTTGGTCAGATTCTTTACAGCGATTGGGATAGCAGCAACTATAACAATAACAGTGTTAAGGTTACCTACCTTGATGCGGCAGGCCAGACAAAGTATGCATATTTTGATTATGTAACTGTTGATAGAAATGGTGATGCTTTGGTGCCTGGTCTTACAACTGACTGGGGACAGAACGATAATGCCCACATAGTATCAGGGATTATGGTTGTTAAGAAGACAACTCAGTATAAGGACAATGCTGGAAATGTACTTACCTGGAAGTATGAAACTAACAGGGGAGCAGACGGAACAGAACAGGTAGTTTGTAGATATTATATTAATGGATATCAGGTGGCTGATGGTGTTGATGTTGTGTTAAATGAGGACAGCACATTTACACTCAGCTGGCAGACTGAGGATACAAAAGGAATCAGGGTAAATACTGGCTGCACTCACGATTATTACACTTGCGATGGTACAGTTTACAAGGATTTAAAGTGGTATTCTACCAAGGATAACAACTGGAACAATGATTTTGATGGTATTTATAGAAATACCGCAAACGATAAACTTGGAGTTGTTGTAGACCATTGGAATGGAACAGGAACATATAGCGAACTGACAGATACTAATGGAAACACTGTTAGTTTGGTTTCCAAGGATAAATATGAATACTACAACAATAAGTGGGGATGGGTTCGCCGTTATACTGCAATTTCCATTGGAGGAAAGACATATTATTATGAGTCTTCCACAATTTCGAAAAATCCAGATGGAACCTATACACTTGTGGCATATTATGATGGAAATGGTATGACATATGATGCGCAGTATATTACCTTAAAGGCAGCAACATCTGCTACTACGCAGTCAGTTAATTTCAAGCTTAATTTTGTTGCCAAGGATTTTGAGAGTAGTGATACTTATTACAATTTCCATAATGAAGCCAGAAATGGAAACTTTGGTGTTAAGGGCTATACATATTTTGGAGAGGATGCCTTCAACAAGGGAAGAGATGACTATCACGAAGCTAGAAGTGAGGTTTCTTCAGTATCACAATCATTTAGTGAAATTACATCACAGTCAACTAGCTGGTCACTTTCATTAAGTGCAAGTATAGCTGCTTCAGAGAGTGTATCTTCAGTAAGAAGTGAATCTCTTTCTGAGAGCGCTAGAGGTTCGGAAAGTGTGTCTTCAGCGAGAAGTGAATCTCTATCTGAAAGCGCAAGTGTTTCTGAGAGTGCTTCTCAGTCAAGAAGTGACTCCCTTTCGGAGTCGGCATCAAGCTCACAGTCAGCTTTCGAATCAAGATTAGAATCTGCAAGTAGTTCGGTATCAGCTAGTGGGTCGATAAGCAACTCAATCTCAGCAAGTGATAGTACTAGTGTATCAGTATCAAGTAGTACTTCAGTGAGTGAATCAGAGTCTGCGAGTGGTTCATTATCTAATAGTGAGAGTATAAGCGCAAGTGCTTCTACATCAGTATCAGAGAGTACATCAATTAGTGGTTCAGTTTCTAGAAGTGAAAGTGTTAGTACTTCAGCATCAGATAGTGCATCAACAAGCACCAGTCAGAGCGAGTCAATTAGTGTAAGCTTATCTAATTCATTAAGCTTATCAGAGAGTCAGTCAGAGTCTGTAAGTAACTCGGTATCTGGTAGTGAAAGTATTAGTGCTAGTACAAGTGTGTCTGAATCAGTAAGCACTTCAGTGAGTGGTTCTGAGTCAGTAAGTGAAAGTACATCAGTATCAAACAGTATTTTAGTGAGTGAATCAGAGTCTGCAAGTAATTCAGAATCTATAAGTGGTTCAGAGTCGATAAGTGTAAGTGAGAGTACTTATGTATCAGAGAGTGCTTCAGCAAGTGAATCGGATTCAACAAGTAGATTGATATCATTAAGTGAGAGTACAAGTGTATCTGCAAGTGATAGTAAATCAGCAAGCATTTCAGTGAGTGAATCAGAGTCAACAAGTAGTTCAGAGTCTGTAAGTAACTCGGTATCTGGTAGTGATAGTATTAGTGCTAGTACAAGTGTGTCTGAATCAGTAAGCACCTCATTGAGTGAATCAGAATCAACAAGCAGTTCATTATCAGGAAGTGAGAGTGCAAGTACATCTGCATCAGAGTCAGTAAGCAGCTCATTATCTTCAAGTGAGAGCTCAAGTATAAGTGCATCAGCTAGTGAGAGTACATCATTAAGCACAAGTGCAGCAGTATCTGAATCTGAAAGTGTAAGTACATCAGAATCTGTAAGCATGAGCATATCAGCATCTGAGAGTGAATCAGCGAGTACATCATCATCTGTAAGCCAAAGTGAATCAACAAGCACAAGCCTTTCAAATTCATTTAGCTCATCAGAGAGCCAGAGCGAGTCAGTAAGTCTTTCAGCATCAACAAGAATTAGTGAGCTAGAAAGTATTTCATTATCACAGAGCCTGAGCCAGTCAGAGTCAATAAGCTTGTCAGAGAGTGCATCTGTAAGTAGTTCAGAATCTGTAAGTAGCTCAGAATCGACAAGCAGTTCAGTATCTGCAAGTGAAAGTGCAAGTATATCGGAATCAAATAGTACTTCAGAGTCAATAAGTAGCTCAGTATCTGGTAGTGAAAGTATTAGCACAAGTGCATCAGAGAGTGCTTCAATAAGTAGTTCTGAGTCAGTAAGTGAAAGTACATCAGTATCAAACAGTATTTCAGTGAGTGAATCAGAATCTGCAAGTAATTCAGAATCTATAAGTGGTTCAGAGTCGATAAGTGTAAGTGAGAGTACTTCATCGAGTATAAGTGCTGTAGTATCTGAAAGTGAGTCTACTTCAAATAGTACATCAGTTTCAGAATCTGAAAGTGCAAGTACATCAGAATCTGTAAGCATGAGCACATCAGCATCTGAGAGTGAATCAGCTAGTACTTCAGCATCTGTAAGCCAGAGTGAATCAGTTAGTACTTCAACATCAGCAAGTGCTTCAACAAGCACAAGCCTTTCAAATTCACTGAGCTTATCAGAAAGCCAGAGTACATATGAGAGCCAAAGTGAGTCGGTAAGTCTTTCAGCATCAACAAGAATTAGTGAGCTAGAAAGTATTTCATTATCACAGAGCCTGAGCCAGTCAGAGTCAATAAGCTTGTCAGAGAGTGCATCTGTAAGTAGTTCAGAATCAGCAAGCAACTCAGTATCTGGAAGTGAAAGTGCAAGTACATCTGCATCAGAGTCGGAAAGCAGTTCATTGTCAGGAAGTGAGAGTACAAGTGTGAGCACATCAGATTCAGAGAGTACATCAGCTTCTGCAAGCCAAAGTGAATCAGCTAGTACTTCAACATCAGATAGTGCATCAACAAGCACCAGTCAGAGTGAATCAACAAGTACAAGCCTTTCAACTTCACTTAGCTTATCAGATAGTCAGAGTACATATGCAAGCCAGAGTGAGTCAGTAAGTCTTTCTACATCAGCAAGAATAAGTGAACTAGAGAGCATTTCACTTTCACAGAGCCTGAGCCAGTCTGAATCAATAAGCTTGTCAGAGAGTGCATCAATTAGTAGTTCAGAATCAGAAAGCACCTCGGCATCTGGAAGTGAGAGCTCAAGTATAAGTGCATCAGCTAGTGAATCAATCTCAGCTAGTGAGAGTACATCATCAAGTACAAGTGCAGCAGTATCTGAATCTGATAGTGCTAGTACATCAGCATCTGTAAGTCAGAGTGAATCAACAAGTACAAGCCTTTCAAATTCACTTAGCTTATCAGAGAGCCAGAGTACATATGAAAGCCAGAGTGAGTCATTAAGTCTCTCTGCATCAGCAAGAATAAGTGAGCTAGAAAGTATTTCATTATCACAGAGCCTAAGCCAGTCTGAGTCAATAAGCTTGTCAGAGAGTGCATCAATAAGTAGTTCAGAATCTGCAAGCACCTCGGTATCTGGAAGTGAAAGTGCAAGTACATCAGCCTCAGAGTCAGCAAGCACCTCGGTATCTGAAAGTGAAAGTGCAAGTATATCTGCATCAGAATCAGCAAGCAGCTCGGTATCTGGAAGCGAAAGTGTAAGTACATCTGCATCAGACTCAGCAAGCAGCTCGTTATCTGGAAGTGAGAGCTCAAGTATAAGTGCATCAATCTCAGCTAGTGAGAGTACATCATTAAGCACAAGTGCAGCAGTATCTGAAAGTATAAGTACATCAGCATCAGATAGTATATCAGTAAGTAGCTCAGTATCAGCAAGTGAAAGCGCAAGTACATCAGCATCTGTAAGCCAGAGTGAATCAGCTAGTACTTCCACATCAGTAAGTGCTTCATTAAGCACAAGCCAGAGTGAATCAGCTAGCGCAAGCCTTTCAAATTCACTTAGCTTATCAGAGAGCCAGAGTACATTTGAAAGTATGAGTGAGTCGGTAAGTCTCTCAGCATCAACAAGAATTAGTGAGCTAGAAAGCATTTCACTTTCATATAGTATGAGCCAGTCAGAGTCTGTAAGCTTATCAGCTAGTACATCAGTGAGTGCATCAGAGTCTGCTTCTGTCAGCGCAAGCCAGTCAGAATCAGCTTCTATGTCTACTAAGCTTAGCGAGCTTGAGAGCTTATCAGAATCAGTGAGTGCTAGTCAGTCTGTATCAGTTAGTGAGAGTGCAAGCCTAAGTGTTTCTGCAAGCATCTCAGCTAGTGAAAGCATTTCAGCTTCAGAGTCGGCTTCCACAAGTGAGAGCATTTCATACTCCCAGTCGGCATCAGTAAGACTTAGTGAGCTTGAGAGTATGTCAGCATCTGCAAGACTTAGTGAGCTAGAAAGTATGTCAGCGAGCCAGAGTGTCTCAGAATCTGTAAGCATCTCAGAATCTGCAAGCACTTCAGATTCAGCGAGCCAGAGCCTTTCAGAATCAGCTAGCACTTCAGATTCAGCAAGCCAGAGCCTTTCAGAATCTGTAAGCACCTCAGAATCAGCAAGTGCCTCAACAAGCATCAGCCAGAGTGAGTCAGCTAGTGCAGCAGCATCTTCTGCCCACTCAAATTCATCATCTGGAAATGGTGGCGGATCAGGAAGTGATTCAGGAAAATCTGCAAGCGAAACAGGCGGTGTGGCAGGTAAGGATACTGTGGAAGACTTCAATGAGGTTGTGGATGATGAGCCTGTAATTAAGGTTGTCAGATATAATGAGGTTGATACTCTAGAGAATCAGCGAGTAAGCCTTGCAGTGGTTCTCGATGATGATGCCCTTAATACTGATGAGGTAGTAGTCATCAATGATGAGGGAGCACCACTGGGAATTTCAAAAGCCGGAATGGGTGGTAGAGTTTGGTGGTATTGGATTCTTCTTATCATCAGTGCTATCACAGGTAAAGTTGCTAAGGAAAAGAAAAAAGAAACAGTGAGCTCTGTATCAGACAATTCGTAGGATTGCAGCTATAAAATTCACAGAACATTGTGGAATGTAAATTAAAAATTTTCTATAATAAGAGGGTAGTGAGGAAATTGTCTTGCTACTCTCTTTGTATTTGTAGACTATGAGGTGACAAATTATGAACAAAAAAACTAAAACAGCTCTGGAAATGCTAGTGTTTATAATTATTACGGTGATTATATCTTTATCTAGCCCTTTAAATCCTTGGCTAGGGGGCTCTTTCACTGAGATTCAGAATGAGATTCTGGACATCTCGTACTCGATTCGACAAGGATTTTTGGCATATGTGGAGCTTGATGGTCATTATGGCCCTGCATTATACGAGTTTTATGGACTGGGATACCTTCCAACAGATACAAATGTATGCCATTTTATAATGGAATTGGTACTGGTCTTTTTTACTGTTATGTTCAATTACAAGACTGCTTCTCTGTACACATCAAAGATTTTTTCATTTGCAGTTGCAGCAGTTCTTACTATATTTGAAATAGGCTCTTTTACCCACGCAGGGGCTGAGGAACTACTATATTTCATTTTCACTTTAACCGTATATCATGTGGCAAGACAGCTTAAATACGGATTTTTGTCATATCATACATACCTTTTGGCAATTGATTATGCGCTGGTATTTTTCATTCAACCGGGCTATTCACCTATATGGTTTATTATTATTCTTTTCTTTGCAATAAAATATCCATTAGAAAAGATACCTTCAAAAGACTACAAAGCCTTTTGGCGTTCAGTGGCAGAAGGGCTTATTACCGTCCTTATTCCAATGGGACTATACCTGTGCTATTTTAAGAATTCAGGGGAATTTTGGGAGAACGTGGTGATTTACACATATCATCATATGGGTTCCTTCTCGGAAAGTCTAAGGACTTTATGCTTTACACCTTGGTTTATCCTTACAATAATATTCTTGGTTGTAATTTCAATAAAAAAACTTAAGGGAGAGCATATTGCTGATTTGTGCTACTGGCTATATTTTATGGTGGTTTCATACATTGTTATCGCCCTTCAGCCAGACAATCTTCCTTCGATTGTACAGTTTTCAAAGGCACTTTATATCATTCCTTTAGCGAGTACATTTTCGCTAGTAGATAAGCTAATTGGACTGGAACCAGAAACAAAAAAGTTTTAATAATATTGATGGGAAAAAGCCATGGATAGAATCAGAATACTGCAAATTGGACAAAAGAGTTGGAAAGAAAGATTTCAGCTTTCAGATAGGGTGAAGCTGATTTTTGCCGCTGACAAGGTAGAGCTCAAAAAAGAGATTTATGAGCTTGTAGTTTTAGAGCGAAACCTTTCCGAGGAAGAGTTCAAGGCAGTTGATAGGATGTCCATGGCTTATTGTTTGTTTGCAGTAGATTCTTTTGAGCTGGACTTTAACACAAAGAAGCTTTTTACAAGAAAAATGGGAAAGATTCTTTGTGCCAATGATATCCAGAATTTTTTGGATAATGAGGTAAAGAAATACTTTCCTAAGCCTTATGGAGAGAAATTTCGCCCTGAATCTTTAGGCATTGCTCAGGGATTTAAAGGAAACATTAAATGGCAGGGCCAGTATAGTGTTAATTTAGAGGGAGAGTACGGAGAGGATTTTACTCAAATTATATTTTGGAGAGGGAATATTCCTATTGAAGCAGGTCAGGCTATAGAATTCTGGCTGGAGTACAAAAAGCAGGACGATGTGGAGATAATGTTTGTTGTAAAGCAGTTTGTATCTGGAAGTCTTGCGGATATTTGTGATAGCTGGGAGTTTAGTCAACAGGATTTGGATGAGCCTGTAATTATAGAAGGTAGGAAGGGCGCTGGAACAATCTTTTGCGAATTAAAGGCAAAGGGCAGTGGAAAGCTAAGTATCATCGGGCTTCATGACCGTATTTCAAGATGGGACGTAGGCAAATTTATGGTTGGTGGAGAAAGATACGTCACCTCCAACAGAGAGGAAATCTTTGCGTATTTTGATCCAGGTGATATGAAACCACCTCTTACTGTTTATTTTTCAGGCTATAAAACCATGGAAGGCTTTGAGGGCTACTATATGATGAAGAAAATGGGTTGCCCATTTCTTTTGATTGCAGAGCAGCGCTTCCAAGGTGGCGGTTTTTACATGGGAAATAAGGAGTATGAAAAGCTGATGGTTTCTGTGATAGAAGGGTACTTGAATCGATTGGGATTCTATTCAGACCAGCTGATTCTTTCGGGAATATCTATGGGTACAATCGGCTCGATGTATTACGGCTGCGATTTGAAACCACATGCCTTGATTCTGGGCAAGCCTTTAGCCAGTTTAGGAAATATAGCTGTAAATGAAAGATTGAAGAGACCGGGAGGATTTCCTACGTCTCTTGATTTGCTGCAATTTCACGGAGGTGGTATGGACACTGATTCCGTTGAAAATCTTAACGAACGCTTTTGGAACAAACTTAAAGAAAGTGATTTTAGTCATACCAAGTTTATAGTTTCTTACATGTATGAGGATGATTATGACGATACAGCATATGATAAGCTGCTAGAAGAATTGCATTCTACTGGTGTGCAGGTCTATGGAAAAGGCCTTCATGGACGCCATAACGACAATTCCGCAGGAATCGGCGCCTGGTTTAAGAGCCAGTACGAGCGAGTCCTGCGGGAAGATTTCAATCGTTATTAATTTCTAAAATGAATTGCAAACTGGAAGCATAGCTGATAAATCTGAACGAGTATGATTGTGTGCTATGTCATTATCACTTACGTTGAAGTACTGATATGAGTGAGTGTTTAGTGTTTCGTTAATAGTATCATCACCAGTTACATCTACGTTATAATAATTTCCGCCTATCTTTACTATATTCCAGGCGTGTTCTTCGCCATTTGCTATACCCGTAACATAATAACAGGTTATGCCCAAACGCTGACAGGCAATTTGAAAAGCTCTAGAATAGCCGGCACATACACTGTTTCCTTCCACAAGTGCAGAGTAAGCACTTTGGTGGCTGGAGTTGATTGAATTATAAGTAGATAAGTCGCAAATCATATCGTGGACTATTCGTTCTCGTTCCAATTCTGTTGGATAAGCTGCGGCCTGATTTACTATATTATCAATTGCCTGATTAAAAGCCAAAGTGGCTGATGCAAAGCTTGATTTTTTTATACAATAGTTTAATTTCAGCTGTACTACCAGATTGTGGGAATTGAATCCGTATTTATAGGAAGTGTTCACCCAAAACAGCTCTGGATGATCATTATATAAAGCATTCATGGTAACATATAAATCTGCATGAGAAAGTGGGGTGTTCAGTCTGAAAATGCCCTCATTAAAGGCAATTATGTTCTCATAAACCTGATTGTAGACCATCTGCTGAGCAGGATTCAAAGTAGCATTATAAATGTACATATCGTTACCTGCATAGGCATTAGTATTCACCTGGGTAAAGAGCATAACTACTGCGGAAAGTGAACAAATAAATGATATTCCCTTTAATATATACTCTCGAAATCTTACCATATAATCCCCTCGAAAATTGAATAGAGCTGTTCCAAAGGTACATAAAGATATTATAACGGAAGCTGTCAGATAATATATGAACAAAGTGTTAAGTACACAGAAAAATCACAGTTGTTTAACCTAATTGGAAAGAAAATTATTTGGTCACGTGCTACTATTACTCTACAGACCTTTGTACTTTGGAGGTGCCTATGAGTTTTGTAGAATTTAAGAATGTTGGAAAAATTTATAAGACTGGAGAGGTGAAGATAGAAGCCCTCCACGATGTAAATTTTGAGATTGAAGAGGGGGAGTTTTGCATTATTGTCGGAGCATCGGGGGCAGGTAAGACTACCATTCTAAATATCCTGGGAGGAATGGATACCCTTACAAGCGGAGGTGTTTACCTGGCAGACCGTGACGTATCTGGATATTCTCCTAGAGAGCTTACCAGTTATCGTAGATACGATGTAGGTTTCGTTTTCCAGTTTTACAATTTGGTTGGTAATCTAACAGCGAAAGAAAATGTGGAGCTGGCAGCTCAGATTTGTAAGGACCCTATTCAAGCTGAAGAAATTCTTGATGAAGTAGGTTTGAAAGCCAGAATGAATAATTTTCCGGCACAGCTATCAGGTGGAGAGCAACAGCGCGTTGCCATTGCCAGAGCCCTTGCAAAAAATCCAAAACTTCTTCTTTGTGACGAGCCTACAGGAGCACTTGATGATGTTACAGGTCGAGCAGTTTTAAAACTGCTACAAGACACCTGCAGAAAAGGGAAAAAGACTGTAGTTGTTATTACTCATAATCACGCTCTTACTGCTATGGCAGATAGAGTGATTACGGTAAAATCCGGTACAGTAGTAGATATGGTATGCAACCCACATCCAAAGGATGTTGAAGAAATAAATTGGTGATTTAAATGAGTAAACTTTGGCTTTCAACTCTCAGAGAAATAAAAGAGACTTTGGGGCGATATATTGCCTTGCTTATGATTATTGCCCTTGGAGTAGGCTTTTTTGCCGGCTTGAAAGTTACTGATCCTGCTATGCGTAGCTCTATGTACGAATACTTAACAGATAAGAACTTCTTTGATTTCAGGCTTATATCTTCCCTTGGTTTTGAAAAAGAGGATATTTATTATCTTCAGACGAATATTGATGAAAAAGTAGTGGAGCCATCCATAAGCTTTGACATTGTGACAAAAGTTGATGAGGTCACCTATGTCATGAAGGCCATCAGTATTCCAGAAAAAATCAATCAGATTGAAATTACAGCAGGTGCTGCACCTAAAAAGGATAATGAATGTCTGGTTGATGCAAAATTATTTGATGAATCCTTTATTGGAAAGAAAATCAAGCTTTCTGATACAAACGAAAAAGATGATTTAGAACATTTCAAATACAGTGAATACACAATTACTGGTCTTGTGAAATCCCCTTTGTATATCCAGTACGAGAGAGGTACTACCAATTTAGGCACTGGTGTTTTAGATGGTTTTATCTACATTAATCAGGCGGGCTTTGATGTAGATTATTATACCGATTGCTACGTTAAGCTAGACTATTCACCTGATTTGTATTCTGATGAATATGATGAAGTAATAGCAAAAAAGAAAGTGCCTATTCAGCAGCTTTTAGATAAGGTGGCTGAGGACAGATATGAAAGAATAGTTGGGGAGGCAAATGACAAGCTAGAGGATGCTATTAAGGAACTATCAGATAAGAAGGCAGAAGGCCAGCAGGAGCTTGATGATGCAAAGCAAGAGCTAGATGATGCAAAAAAGAAGCTTAATGCCGCAAAGAAGACTATTGCAGATTATGAAGCACAAGAGACTCAGCTAAAGGCTGCGTTAGATGAAATGCTAATAAACATCAACCAGATGAATGAGCTAAAGCAAGTGAATCCGGCTATGGTTGATGAGCAGCAGTACAATACTCTTGTGGCGAGCTATCAGCAGTACAGCGCGAATCTATACACTCTTCAATCGGGAT
>JAEEGL014631293.1_pt1 | contig 12992 bp, 10 predicted proteins | sample 9134231 | NCBI WGS metagenome assembly JAEEGL01 (sample SAMN16246548, study PRJNA631951) | gut metagenome | biome: gut microbiome; feature: rumen; material: fiber-attached | host: Bos | place: Iran: Karaj | collected 2018-10 | reverse complement strand
TCAAAAGCTTGGCCGAACAGGGTGACGAAGTCGCCTTCGCTCTTTTCCTGACGCTCGGAGGCCAGATCCATGGCCTTCATGAAGGTCGGGTCATTGGCTTGTGCGCCTGCCAAAGCCTTGACGATATCCTTAACAGAGACTTCGAGGGTGACGTTCATACCGCCCTTCAAGTCCAGACCTAAGTTGATTTCTCTTTCTTTCGCTTCACGATAGGTGTACTTCTTCACTAACAGATTGTACACGTTGACGTTGCTCATAGAATCCAAATAATGGTTCTCCACAGCTTCATCGCCTTGGGCGTACTCGGCAGCCTTCTTCTCCACACGTCTTGTGACGATGTTGAAAGAGAGCTGGTACAGGAAGATGAGCCCGAAAACGATGGCTAACGCCTTGATTGCTCCTTTGTTTTGCATTGTAAAAACTATTTAATTATTTGACTTTTAATATTTTAGATATTCTTTTTATCCAATTTTCTCAAATTCGAGCCTGCAAAATTAGTTTATTTTGTTCTATTACACAAATTGTTTTTTAATATTTTAACCATTTGAAGATCTCCTTGTAGGAAAGTTTCTTTCCGTACATGAGGATGCCGGTGCGGTAAATCTTGGCGGCGACCCAGGTCATGGCGACGAAGGTGCCCAGGAGGAGTAGGGCTGATAGGACGATCTGCCATATCGGGACGCCGAAGGGGATACGCACCATCATCACGATAGGTGAGGTGAAGGGGATCATGGAGGCCCACAGGGCGAAGCTTCCGTCGGGGTTGTTGACGACGTAGATGGCGGCAAGAAGCCCGATGAGCATCGGGACGGTCACTGGCAATGTGAACTGCTGTGAGTCAGTGTCGTTGTCGACGATGGAGCCGATGGCGGCAAAGAGGGTGGCGTAGAGCAGGTAACCGGCGATGAAGAAGATGAAGAAGCCGATGATGATGGCGCCAAAGTCGATGGACTTGGCGATGTTGACGATGTTCTGGACGGCTTCGTTGTCCATGATGTTGCTGTTGCTGATCTCCTGGGTCATGAGGGTCCCCGCGCTGATGGCTTCGGGACTGCTGATGCCGACCACGGTGGAGAATCCGAGATAGATCACGGCGGTGAGTACGATCCACATCACGAACTGGGTTAGGGCCACCAGAGACACGCCGATGATCTTGCCCATCATAAGTTGGAAGGGCTTGACACTGCTGACGATGACTTCGACGATCCTGCTGCTTTTCTCTTCGCGGACGCCCTGCATCACCTGGCCGCCGAACATCATGATGAAGACGTAGATGAGCATGGCGAGGACCATTCCGAGGATGAACTGCACCTCGGAGAAGGTCTCTTTCTCACCGCCTTCCTCGTCCATGCGGATCACGGAGAGGTTGACTTCGGTCTTGATGCTCTCCAGGATGTCGGGACTCACGTCGGAGGCGAGGAGCTTCTGGATCTGGATCTCGTTCTTCATCACTTCCTTGATGTGTTCCTCGACGTTCATAGGCACCTGCCTCATGCTGTAGACTACGGCGTTGGAGGGGATGTTGAGTTGGGTTTCGGGGATGAACAAGGCGATGTCGTATACGCCGTCCTGGATTAGTTTCTTGGTGGAGTCGATGCTGATGTCGTCGAGGCGGATGAAGGTCTGGGTCTTCGTGTCGGTGAACTGCCGCTCGAACCAGTGGCTTTGGTCCACGACGGCGATGGAGCGTTTCTCGTTGTCGCCGTGGAGCGCCAGGAGGATGGGGATGATGTATAGCGCTGCCATCAGGATCGGTCCCAGGAAGGTCATGATGATGAAGCTGCGTTTCTTGACTCTGGTCAGGTATTCACGCTTGATGATGAGGCCGATCTTGTTCATGATGGATTGTTTTTGGATTGTACTTCCTGGATGAAGATGTCGTTCATGGAGGGCAGGATCTCACGGTAGGAGACTAGGGTGCCGATCTCCATGATCTTGTTGAGCAAGGTCTTGGGTGATTCGCCCACGAAGGTGATTCTCAGGACGTCCTGTGTGCCGCTGTCCTCGATCTTCAGGTCGAATTCATCCGTGAGTGCGATGATGTCCTGCCGGTCTTCGGCTAACACCTCGATCTCATGGGTGGAGGTGTGGTGCTGGCGTCGGATGTCGGACACTTTTCCTTCCAGGATTTTCTCACCTTTATTAATAAGGGAGATGCTGTCGCACATCTCCTCGACGGAACTCATGTTATGGGTGGAGAGCAGGATGGTGGCGCCTTTGTCGCGCAGTTCGCGGATGGATTCCTTCAGGAGGTTGGCGTTAATGGGGTCGAAGCCGGAGAAAGGCTCGTCGAAAATGAGGATGTCAGGTTCATGGATGACGGTGGTGATGAACTGGATCTTCTGTTGCATTCCTTTGGATAGCTCCTCCACGGTCTTGTTCCACCAGTTGTCGATCTGGAATCTCTCGAACCATTGGTGGAGGCGTTTCTGGGCCTCGGCCTTGCTCAGGCCTTTGAGTTGGGCCAGGTAGATGGCTTGCTCGCCCACCTTCATTTTCTTGTAGAGGCCGCGCTCCTCGGGAAGGTAACCGATATGTTCGGTGTGTCTCGGGCTGAGCGGTTGGCCGTCGATGAGCACCTGTCCTTCGTCGGGGCCGGTGATTTGGTTGAGGATGCGGATAAGGGTGGTCTTGCCTGCGCCGTTGGGGCCAAGCAGTCCGTAGATGCTCTGTTCAGGCACACTGAGGCTGACGCGGTTGAGCGCGACTTGGTCCGCATAGCGTTTGGTGACGTTGTTGACTTCAATTTTCATGGTGGTCGGCCGAAAGGTTAGTTGAAGTAGTCGCGGATCTTCTTGAAGAAGGACTTCTCGTCATCGGTGGGGTTGGGCTTGAAGTTGCTGGACTTGCTCAACTCCTGCAAGGCCTTCTCTTCTTCTTTGGAGACCTTCTTGGGGATCCACACGTTGACGTTGACGAAGAGGTCGCCATTGCCGTAGCTGTTTACGTTTGGCAGTCCTTTGCCTCTGAGTCTCAGTACTTTGCCGCTTTGTGTGCCAGGGGCGATCTTGACCCTCACTTTGCCGCTGACGGTAGGCACCTCGGCTTCCGTGCCGAGGATGGCGTCGGTGACGGAGATGAACAGGCTGTAGATCAAGTTGCTCCCGTCGCGTTCGAAATCGGGATGTGGTTCTTCCTCGATGAGGACGAGCAGGTCGCCGCTGACGCCATTATGCGGTCCGGCACCGCCTTTTCCCCTGAGGTTGAGTTGCATGCCTTCGGCGACGCCGGCAGGGATGTCGATGTCGATGATCTCTTCACCTTTGACGATGCCTTCGCCGTTGCAATGGGTGCATTTGTTCTTGATGATCTTGCCGGTGCCACCGCAGTTGGGGCATGCCGTGGCGGTCTGCATCCTTCCGAAGAAGGAATTGACGGTCTGCATGACCTGTCCTTGTCCGTGGCAGGTGGGGCAGACCTCGGTCTGGCCGCTCGCGGAGCCTGAGCCATGGCAATAGGTGCAAGGCACGTATGTGTTGACTTTGATTTTTTTCTTGACGCCTTTTTCTATTTCCTGGAGGTTCAGCTTGACCTTGACGCGGATGTTGGATCCCCGTTGCACGGCGCTGCCTGAGCGTGAGCCGCCGCCGAAGCCTCCGCTGAAGAAACTTCCCAGGCCGAAGTCGGCGAACAGGTCGCCGAACTGGCTGAAGATGTCGTCCATGGACATGCCTTGTCCGCCCGTGCCGCCAAAGCCGTTCATGCCGGCATGGCCGTAACGGTCATATCTGGCTCTCTTGTCGGGGTTGCTCAGCACCTCGTAGGCCTCTGCCGCCTCCTTGAACTTCTCCTCAGCCTCTTTGTTGTTGGGGTTTCGGTCCGGGTGGTATTGCAGGGCTAACTTCCGGTAGGCTTTCTTCAGTTCTTCCGGCGTGGCGTCCTTGTTGACGCCTAATACCTCGTAATAATCTCTTTTTTCTGCCATTATGATATTGTTTTATTTCTACCAATTTAACCCCTAACGGGGTAACTCCTCGCTCCTAACTGCTAATTCCCAACGACTACTCTTGCGAAGCGGATGACCGTCCCGTTGAGTTTGTAGCCTTTTTGGATGACGTCAAGCACTTTGCCTTTCTTGCTTTCCTCCGGGGCGGGGATCATGGTGAGGGCCTCGTGTTCGTCGGTGTTGAAATCGGCGTCGAGGGCGGTGATCTCCTCCAGGCCTTTCTTCTGCAAGGTGCTCTTGAGTTTGTTATAGATGAGGGTGACCCCTTGGAGGTCGGCTTCGTTGCCGTTCTTCTCCATGTTTTGCAGAGCACGTTCGAAATCGTCAATGACGGGCAGCATGTCCTTGATGACGCCGGCCGATGCTGTGGCGGTCATGTCGAGTTTCTCTTTGGCGGTGCGTTTGCGGTAGTTCTCGAACTCGGAATAGAGTCGGAGGTAGCTCTCGTTCAGTTCGGCATATTTTGCCTTCTGCTCTTCGAGGGCTTTTGCCTGGGCGTGTCTGCCTTTATGACGCCTGTTTTCCTTATCCTCTTCTGACTTTTCTTCCTTCTTGTCATCTTGGGGAAGATCTTTTTTCTCTTCGGAGGGTTGGTTCTCGTTTTCCTGTTGTGGGTGATTCAGTTGTTCATCTTCCTGAATCTCAATGTTTTTCTTTTCTTCCATATCGTATATTGATCTTTAATTATAATCATTAATAAACAACGCGCGCCCATACACGCAAAACGCTTGCCAAGGGTGCGGTTTTGACAAAATGTCAGTCGTTTTTGGATGGGGTTCAGATTCTTTCGATGTGGGCGCCGAGGCTATTGAGACGGAGGTCTATGTATTGGTAGCCACGATCGATCTGATCGATGTTGTCGATGATGCTGGAGCCTTTCGCCGAGAGGGCTGCGATGAGCAGGGCGACGCCGGCGCGGATGTCGGGTGAGCTCATGCGGATGCCCCGTAACTGATGATGGTGATCCAGTCCGATGACGTTGGCGCGGTGTGGGTCGCAGAGGATGATCTGGGCGCCCATGTCGATGAGTTTGTCGACGAAGAACAGACGGCTCTCGAACATCTTCTGGTGGATGAGCACGGTGCCTTTGGCTTGGGTGGCGACGACGAGGATGATGCTGATCAAGTCAGGGGTGAAGCCGGGCCATGGGGCGTCGGCGATGGTGAGGATGGAGCCGTCCATAAAGGTCTCCACCTCATAGTGGTCTTGTGCGGGAATGTAGATGTCATCGCCTCGGTACTCCATCTTGACTCCGACCCGGCGGAACATCTCAGGGATGATGCCGAGTTGGTCTATGCCGGCGTTCTTGATGGTGATCTCGGAACCTGTCATGGCCGCCATGCCGATGAAGGATCCCACCTCGATCATGTCGGAGAGGAGACGGTGCCTGGTGCCTTTGAGTCGGGTGACTCCGGTGATGGTGAGCAGGTTGGAACCGATGCCTTGGATGTTGGCACCCATGCTGACGAGCATCTTGCAGAGTTGGACGAGATAAGGCTCGCAAGCGGCGTTGAAGATGGTGGTCTGTCCTTCGGCGAGCACGGAGGCCATGACGATGTTAGCCGTACCCGTGACCGAAGCCTCGTCGAGGAGCATGTAGCATCCGTGGAGTCCGTTGGGCGCGGTGGCTTTTTGTGTCGTGCCTTCGTTGCTGAACACCGCGCCGAGTTTCTGAAGTCCGATGACGTGGGTGTCGAGTCTGCGCCGTCCGATCTTGTCGCCACCGGGTTTGGGCATGTATGCCGTTCCGAAGCGGGCGAGGAGGGGACCGAGCATCATGACACTGCCTCTCAGGCGAGAGGCTTTCTGGATGAACTCAGGGGTCTGGAAATAGTCGAAATCGATATGGTCGGCTTTCAGGCTGACACGGTCGGGAGTGAGTCGGTTGACGCTCACTCCCATACCTTTCAGTAAGTCGATAAGGTTATTGATGTCGAGGATGTTGGGAACATTTTCAATGTGCACCTCTTCGTCGGTGAGAAGGGTGGCACAGATGATTTGCATTGCTTCGTTCTTGGCTCCTTGGGGGATGATGTCACCATGGAGCTTGTGACCTCCTTCGATCCGGAATGATCCCATGACTTATAATTGCTTTCGTTTCTTGTAGTTCGGGTTGTTGGGGTTGTTCATGTCGGCTTTGAGGTTCGACTGTTTCTTCTTCTTCTTTTTCTTTCCGGTAGTGCTGGCGCCTTTCTGTGCAAGCACGGGTTTCGAAAGGATCTCGTTCAAGCCGTTGAGTTTGGTGTCTTCGGGGAGTATCAGTTTGCCTTTCGACATCACCTTGAGGTCTTCGATGATCTGTTGGTCGTTGACCACATTGCCATTCCATTCCAGATAGTTGCGTTTCATCTGGTTGGCGATGGAATAGGACAGGGCTTTTCGCGTCTCCTCGTCTTCAACGTCGGCGGCGACCTCAATCATCTTACTCATATAATGACCATAATGTCCGAATTGGATATGATGGTTCTGGTAGTCGATATGTTGAGGCTTCGTCGCCTGGTTGATTGGTTGTGGCGGTTCGTAGGGACTGTCAACATCCAGTTGGTAGTCCGAGATGATGAAGAGATGATCCCAAAGCTTATGGATATAGTCTGCTGAATCCTTGACTTGAGGGTTCATTTGAGCCATGACTGAGATGATGAACTGAGCTGCCTCGGTTCGTTCCTTGCGATCCTCAATCTCCAGGAGGTGACGGATCATCTCCTGCATATTGCGGCCGTATTCTGATATGATGATGGGTTTCCTCTCAGTGTTGTAAACTAAACCTTCTTTCTCCATGAATTACTTCACGATAAGTTTGTTGTTGGAGATGACGGTGTTGTCATTCAAAACTCTGACCGTGTATGCGCCTGAGCTCAAGCCGTTGATGGTGCAGGTGTTACCCGTCATGGTCTCTTGGCGAACCACCTGACCCATGAGGTTGACGATCTGGACCTTAAGGTTGTTTTGGGCAAAGCTGTCAGGCAGGGTGACCATCAGGGATTGGTTGTTGCTGACCGGGTTCGGGTAGATATTCAGCATGCCGGCGAGGGTTTCTTCGTCGCTGAGCAGGTTTCTGAAGACGATAGGATAAGGCGAGTTGAGTTGGCCGACGACGGCGTTGTCGCTATAGTTGATATGCTCGCTGGCGGCATAGACGTCACCATTGGTGTGGTCGAGGAGGCGGAATTGGAGGTTGTCGCCATTGTTTCCGTAGACGGTCAGGTAGGCCAGATAGCAGTCTTTTGATTCGACATACATCAGCCTGGTAGTTCCGCGGCAGACATCACCTTGGAAGGCGCCGATTTCGTAGTCGTTGCTTCTGAGTTCTTTGTCTTGTAATTTGACGGTGGCAAGCACGGTCATATTGAACGGGAATTCATTGATGTTGACGTTCCAAGTCGTGCTGGGCTTCTCTTGTTGAACGATCTCGTCCCTGGAACCGTTGGCATAGGTGAACGTGGTGAGTCCTGACGAGGTGAGGAGGAGATAGCCTTTTCCAGGTTCCAATGTGGTCAATTGGCCCGACCATCCTGCATCAACACTGTAGGTGGAAAAACCACCTTGAGACTTGATTATGTCTCCTTCTTGGGCGGAGAAGTTAGCCAAAGCGTCATTGATTCCAACTTCCGTTGAGTTGGGGTATCCAACCCAGTTCCAGCCCGTTTTGACTTCAATAGGCACGTTCGTCGGAGTGACTGCGGTACCTTCGAGTTCAAATGAACTGGTTGTGGCGGAGATCAGGAACAAATACATGTTGCTATTGGCAATCTCCAACTCCTTTGACCAAGCACCTAGATCAGTGCTATAAGATGTGAAATCACTTTGGGACTTGATCATGCTCGCATCTTCGTTCAAGGCGGCAGTCAGTTTGGAGAAGCCGTTGTCGGTCATGTCAATATAAGTTGACCACCAATTCCACCCCCCTTGGAGTGTATAGGCTTGGGATTGTCCAGCAGGAGTGTTCCAAGCTGGTTGGTGACCATCGAGTCCGTGTGCTGGTGGTAAAATAGGGCTTTGTGCGTTCAAAGCCAATACTGAAAAGAGAATGCTGAGGAAAAGTAATGTTTTTTTCATATGACGTTAGTATTTAATTTTGATTCTTATTGAAATCTCGCTCAAAAATACAACAAATTATTAATATAACAAGTCAATAAAAAAAATTTGTGGAGGATTTTTTTTCCACTTAATAATTGGGCAAAGTTAGGGAAAAAAAACAAAAAACCAAAAGAAATCAAATAATTTTCAATTTGGCGAATTTCAGCATGAGTTGTTTCGTTCCGGAAGTGTCGAAATGGACGGTGGCTTTCTTGTTGGCACCGGCGCCGTCGACACTGAGGATGGTGCCTTCGCCGAACTTCTGGTGCAGGACGCGCATGCCTTCCTGAAGGAGGTCGGGGTTGGAGGCCTCGAAGGGCTGTCCAGGGGCGCCAGAGGCTGGTTGAGGCGTGGCCTTGCTTGGTGTGGCGCCGACTCTCCTGAAACCTTGTTTTTCGAGGTCGCCGACGGATCCGCTTCTTCCCCAGGAGTGCCTTTCCTGGTCGAAGGAAGAGGTGCCGTGGAAGGTGGCTTTCCGGGGCTTGTCGATGAGCCTGTCATCAATCTCCTCGATGAACCGGGAAGGCTCGCTGAGGGTGAGGTTGCCGTAACGGTAACGGGTCTCGGCGCAACTCAGGGTGAGCTTGGTCATGGCGCGGGTGACGGCGACGTAGAACAGGCGGCGTTCTTCTTCCAGTTCCTCACGAGTGCTGAGGCTGAGGATGCCGGGAAAGAGGTTCTCCTCCAGGCCCACCACGTAGACGTAAGGGAACTCCAGTCCCTTGGCGGAGTGGATGGTCATCAGGCTCACGCAGTCTTCCTCCTTATCGTCTTTCTTCATCTCGTTGTCGGTGAGCAAGGCCACGTCCTCCATGAAGCGCACCAGGTCGACCTTGGCGGCCTCGCCGGTGGTCTCGTCAACCTGTTGGTCGGAGAACTCCATGATGGCGTTAAGCAGCTCCTCGATGTTCTCCACACGGCTGATGCTCTCCGGGGTGTCCTCCTCCTTGAGCAACTTGATGATGCCGATGCTGTTGGTGATGTGCTTGGCCAGTTCAAAGGCGTTCATCTTGGCTTGCAGGCTCTGGAAACTCTTGATGAGCACCACGAAGTCACGCACCTTGTTGATCGTTCCCATATTGAAATCCTGCGGGTACTGGTCGTTGGAGATGCATTGCCAGATGGAGGCCTTGTGCTCGTTGGCGAACACCATCAGACGTTCGACGGTTTTTTCGCCGATACCGCGGGCGGGGTAATTGATGATGCGGAGCAGCGACTGCTCATCCTCGGGGTTGATGGTCATCCGGAAATAGGCCAACAGGTCCTTGATCTCCTTGCGGTCGTAGAAGGACAGCCCACCATAGATCTTGTAGGGGATGTTCTGCTTGCGCAGGGCGGCTTCCATGGAACGGCTCTGGGCATTGGTCCGGTAGAGGATGGCGAAGTCCTTGTTGTTGAGTTGCCTCGACATCTTGTAGTGGAAGATGGAGTTGGCCACCATAGTGCCTTCCTCCGAGTCGGTGGCGGCGTGGAGCAGGGTGATCAGTTCGCCTTGCTCGTTGTCGCTCCAGACGCGTTTCTTGATCTGGTCCTTGTTGTGGGCGATGATGTTGTTGGAGGCCTCGACGATGGTCTTGGTGGAACGGTAGTTCTGCTCCAATCGGATGAGTTTGAAGTCGGGGTAGTCGTTCTTGAAGTTCAGGATGTTCTGGATGTTGGCGCCACGGAAGCTGTAGATGGACTGGGCGTCGTCGCCCACCACGCAGATGTTCTCGAAGAGGGCGGCCAGTCGTCGGATGATGAGGTATTGGGCGAAGTTGGTGTCCTGGTACTCGTCGACGAGGATGTATTTGAAGTGATTCTGGTATTTATAGAGGATGTTGGGGTTGTCGCGGAGCAGCACGTTGGTATAGTAGAGGATGTCGTCGAAGTCCATGGCGTTGGCTCGGTGGAGGCGTTCGTTATAAACCTTGAAGATCTGTGCGATGAGCGGCTTCTTGGCTTTCGTGTCCGTCTCCTGGATCTCGGGGTCCTTGGCATAGTCCTCGGGGGAGTAGAGGCTTGACTTGGCGGCGGAGATGCGGGAGAGCACTGTCTTGGCCGGGTAGACCTTGGTGTCGAGTTGCATCTCCTTGAGGATCATGTTGATGAGCGCTTTCGAGTCGTCGGTGTCGTAGATCGTGAAGGTGGAGGTGAACCCGACATATTGAGCCTCAATGCGGAGGATCCTGGCGAAGATGGAGTGGAAGGTACCCATCCACACGTTGCGGGCGTCGTCGGCGTTGACGAGTTTGATGATACGTTCCTTCATCTCGCGTGCAGCCTTGTTGGTGAAGGTCAGTGCCATGATGGAGAACGGGTCGATACCTTCGGAGATCATATAGGCGATGCGGTAGGTGAGGGCGCGGGTCTTGCCCGAGCCGGCACCGGCGATGACCATCACGGGGCCTTCCACCGTGGTGACGGCTTCGCGTTGGGGTGCGTTAAGTTGATCGAGGATATTGGACATAATACGGAGTATCGGATTGAGGCGCAAATATACATCTTTTTTTGATACGGATTTGTCTTGTGGGGGTAAGGTGCTTTTGGGGTAGAGGACGGCAAAGCCGTCCCCGTTCAGTAGCCGAGGGTGCGAGCGTAGCGAGTACCATCGGAAAAAGGCAATGGAGTTGATACATGTTAATAATAGTAAAAAACTACATAATTATATTTATTAATATTATATTTTCTCGTGTCGTTACATCCCCCGATATCAGTGGCTTCATTTTTCCATGACGTGAAGATCGCTACCCATAACTTTATGTCAAGCCACCATGACAAGTTCCCTTACTTTGAGAGATGGGAGCGAGGTTACTGAGCGGGGACGCTTTCAGCGTCCCTCAGAGATGACCTCCGCCAGGCCGCTGACGGCGTAGGTCTTCCCGTTGTCCAGACACTGGCATTCGTAACGAGTGCGGCGCTTGGGTCCTTTGACGAAGCGGTGGCCATTCTTAAGGGTGAAGACGGTTCCTTGGGGCAGGTCGTCGACGGTGAGGGTGGCTTTATCCGTTTTGTCGTAGCGCTTCAGGACCTTGGCGAGATAGGTGTCGGAGTTGGAACTGGCCTTGATATGGTGGAGGTGCTGATGCAAGGCCTGGATCACATCGTCGGGGAAGATTTCAGGCTTCATATAGGGGATGAGCAACTGCGCAAAGGTCTGTTTCCATTCCTCACCGTGAGGCTCCAGTCGCCGATGGGGATAGTTCACATAGACCCTATAATGAGCCAGTTCATGCACGAAGGTGATGAGCATCTGATAGGGGTTGAGGTCGGCGTTCAGGGTGATGACGCAGATCCCATGGGCTCCTCTCGGGGGGCGGAAGTCGCCGAGTTTGGAGTCGCGCGGACGTTTGATCTTCAGTTGGAAACGCGCATTCGTATACGCTTCGGCCACCATGGGGACGGCCTGGGCGGGGAAGTAACGTTGCAGGATCTGAAGCTCTTCAATTTTCATGATACAAAAATACACATTTTTAATAAAAAGGTTGTACCTTTGCGCTCCTTTAAAAAAACAGCTATCATGGCAGTACCTTTCATTCCTGCCTTGCTGCTTACGGGTTATCTCGGCAGCGGAAAGACCACCTTGGTCAATAGAATTCTCAACAATCGTAGAGGCATCAAGTTCGCCGTCATCGTCAACGACATCGGCGAGGTCAACATTGACGCCGACCTCATCGAAAAAGGCGGTGTTGTCGGACAAGGCGACGACAGCCTAATGGCCCTTCAGAACGGCTGCATCTGCTGCACGCTGAAGATGGACCTCGTCAAGCAGTTGAGCGAGATCACCGCGATGAAGCGCTTCGACTATATCGTCATTGAGGCCAGCGGCATCTGCGAGCCGGAGCCCATTGCCCAGACCATCTGCACCTATCCTCGGATGGGTCGTGAATACTATAAGGACGGCCTGGCTCATCTCGACTGCATCGTCACCGTGGTCGATGCCCTTCGCTTGCAGGATGAGTTCTCCTGCGGTGAGAACCTCGTCGGCAAGCAGTTGAAGGAAGACGACCTGGAGAGTCTGGTCATCCAGCAGATCGAGTTCTGCAACATCATCCTGCTGAACAAGGCCTCTGAGGTGTCCGACTCCGAGCGTGGCCGCATCAAGCAGATCATCCGTGCCTTGCAGCCAAAGGCGGAGATCATCGAATGCGACTATTGCGATGTCGATATGGATAAGATCCTGAACACCAAGAAGTTCGATTTTGACGACGTGGCCGGATCAGCCGCTTGGATCCAAGGCGTTGAAGGCCGTCATGAAGTCATTGATGACGATGATGACGACGATCATGATCATCACCATGACGATCATGATGACGATGATGACCATGAGGAAGGTCATCACCACCACCATCATCACGAGCACGAAGGCGGTGAGGTGGAGGAATATGGCATCGGCACCTTTGTATATTATAGGAGGCGTCCGTTCAACCTTGCCCGTTTTGATGAGTTCGTCGCCCGCAAGCTGCCGCGCAATGTCATCCGTGTGAAAGGCATCTGCTGGTTCAAGGGCGAGGAGGAAGTCTGTTACATCTTTGAGCAGGCCGGCAAGCAGGTTCAGTTGCGCAATGCCGGTGCTTGGTTCGCCACCATGCCCAAGGATGAACTCCGTGAGATGATGGCTCGTGACGAGGGCCTGCGCAACGACTGGGATAACACCTATGGCGACCGTATGCAGAAGCTCGTCTTCATCGGCCAGAAGATGGATGAGAAAGCCTTGACCGAGGCGTTGGATGCCTGTTTGACGGTGTGATATCAACGCTTTGTTGAACCATGTCCAAGCAGACTTTGGTTTTTGACTCTCCGTCGGTACTTTCCATAAAGAATGGATATGCTTTGTTGCGTTCAGCGATGGCGAGGGCATTGATGGATTCGGGATTGATGCCTACTTTAGGGGTTTTTCATCGCAATTACTTTAATTCTTTCCCCTTGGCAGACGATATGATGGAGCCTTATCGTCCGTTTGTTGATAGGAAGGTAATGGAGTTCTATT
>JAEEGL012452526.1_pt1 | contig 12992 bp, 15 predicted proteins | sample 9134231 | NCBI WGS metagenome assembly JAEEGL01 (sample SAMN16246548, study PRJNA631951) | gut metagenome | biome: gut microbiome; feature: rumen; material: fiber-attached | host: Bos | place: Iran: Karaj | collected 2018-10 | reverse complement strand
TGTTTCTTATAGCCATGTATATCATCCAATACCCATTTCCCGTTTTCAAGAACCACTTTGATTTCTTCTTTTCTGGTTTCTGTTTGTCCACCAAAGCTAAACTTAAATGTCACTTTTGCCATTGCCTTATCGTCTTCAATGATATATACATCATTCAAAGCAATGTCCATCTCCACATCATTCTGCGCCATGTCCCAAAACCCGAAATCCCAGAAACCGATTAATCCATCCTGAGCTAACTGCTTGTCAATCGCATCTACTTCATTGTAAATTCTATTGAAGTCAGACGAGAAATACCTTTCATCGTATTCATGGGAATCACCCTTCATCACGTCATCAAATAGTTTTTCCAAACTTAGAGTGATTTCTTCTTTTGATGATCGCTCGGAAGAATCCACCTTCGTAGAAACAGTATCTACAGCAACAGTGTTTGCACCATTGTCCTCATTGGAAGAATCCGTAGAGGAATGATTGAATAAGAAATAACCCGCTATGCCCAAGACTGCTACAGTTCCAAGGATATAGGGCAGATATTTCATGAATCCACTTTTCTGGTCCTCTTCTTCGTACAATACAGAGGGACGCTCTTTAATAACTACATTTCCACACTTCGGACATCTTGTAGCCTTGTCGGAAATCAAGTTCCCACAGTGTTTACATTTGATTAGTGCCATAATATTATATATTAATTATATCGGGTGCTCCATAGTCATTCTCACCTTCATCTGACTTTTTAAATTGAAAGAACACTGAGACTCATGGAACGAGAATCCACCAACCACTTCTGTTGATGTCATGGCACCTACGAACACCTACGGCCAATGCAGGAATCAGAACAACAATAGCACCAAGTCCCCATGTGGTAGCAATAAACCACCAAGAAACAATGACAAAAGACCAATACTCAAGTCTTGATGCCCTGCCATTGAATTTAGAATACCTTTTTGTAAGAGTATCCCAAAATATTGCGCCACATTCATAGAGTTTATGGGCCCAATCCGTCTTGAAGAAAGAGATAGAAGTACTTGTCTCATCCAAAGAAACTTTCTCGCACTCGCTCCTGACTTCGGCGGTTTTAACATTTCGCAAAACACTCATCTTCCAAAACCCCAATAAACAGTGAGTTTTGGGCTTTTGAGGGAGGTGATTTGGGTGACGCAGAAAAATGCCGTATTTGAGTGTGCTCCCGTAGGGGGGTACGGGAGTTACAACAGATTTGAGAAACGAACAACTGTTTTGGTGACGTATCGCCAAAGTCAGGAAGAGATAGAAGTACTTGTCTCATCCAAAGAAACTTTCTCGCACTCGCTTGCAGGACATCCGCAATTAGGACATTCTTTCAGTCTAACGACCGATTTGGGTTTAATCTTGTTTTGGCCTTCATACGGAATCCATGCCATTTCTCTTGTCGCTCCAATCAGATATGTTTTGTTGAGTTTAGTAAGTGCCATTCTCTTTCGTTCCTGTGGTGTGGCATACAAAAAAAGTTCGCCACTCGTCATGGTCAAGACAGAGGATATAGCATGGTGGTGTCACCGCCTTATGTAAAATGCATCTTAATATTATGGTCATTATATTTTCATTTTATTTGTTTGTCTGACTGTAATCGGGTATGATACTATAACCGTCTTTGTTTTTGTGCCAACGACAATTCGATTGGTTATTTGAGTTCCACATCATAACCGCATACTCGTAGTTGTCTGCATAATGCGGGTTTCTACATGGTTCTGCCATAAAACATGCCAACAGCCTTAACTCTGTATCTGTTAAAAACTTACAGTTCTTATGAGAATGTGGACAGTAACAGTTCGACAGCAACAGGATTGGGGTGTCCGTCTCTGTATAAATGTTCCTTATATGGAAATGGGGAACTTGGCATTCGTCATCCGTTCTGATATATGCTTCATACATCCTTCCCTTTCCGAAGAATCCAATGCGAGCAATATTACAGCGTTCCTGTTGTGGCACATTTGCCATAGCTTGTTCTTGCGACATATTATTCCCTTATTCTTTTTTACTGAAATATTTCTCAATCAAATTGAAGTTGATGTCCTCTTCGTCAGGAAACGTCAGTTTTACCTTCTCATGATGGTAACAACTGATTTTGAAAAACAAGTCGCTGATACGCTTTTTCAACGGTGTCAGTTGCCGTTGGTATGAGACGTTGTCTATGCGTCCCCGCTTCAAGTTTGCCTTTAGGTCCTTTTTCTGCGCTTTCAGTGCGTCAATTTCCTTAGTGACATTGGCTTCGAAGGCCTCGCAGTCGGCATACACTTGGCGCATTTCCTCCGCGTTGTACCTTGCCAGTGCGTCTTCGTACTTGTCGTGCCACCTGTCGCACTCTGCCTTTATCGCCTCTATTCGGTGGTTGAGTAGTTCAATCTCGTGTTTCATGAACAGCACGTCAATCATGACCGAAAAGTCAGCCTTGCTGTTGTCGTCTTCTTGATGCAAGATGTCGAGCACTTCCTGAAGCGTGTAGGCTTGATAGAGTTGTTTGGCCTCGGTATAACGTTGGTTGAGTTGCATAAACGGGCCCCAATGGCGGCCGAACGACGACAGACTTATGGCTTCTATCTTTCCGTCCTCACGAATGGCTCCACAACTGTTACGTCCGCTCAGCGGACTGCCTGCCAATTGATAGACAAGGCTTCGACAGCCATTCTTGTCTGTGCGCATGGCTTCTTCGACAAGTCCCCACCATTCAAGATATACGCCTAAAGTGGGTTTGCGGAATCCCGATGTGCCCGTATAGGCAATGCCGTTCTGAATGGCCACGGGACAAAGGAACATACGGCTGTCGCTCAGGATGCGCTCTTTATGGGCCAACAGATAGAAGGCATTGCTAATGAAGAGTTGCCTTTGCTCCACGACAGTCGCCGACGGGTTAGGCACAGGGGTAGGCTTATGTCTGCCAATGATGAGATATTGCCCCGTTCGGTCCAACTCAAGAGAGTCGGATTCTATCTTCTCAGGTTTCTGTTCCGCAAGCGGATAACAGTCGAGCACGCGACCGTCAATAAGGATGATTTTGCCTTCAGGGAATTGCCCCTTAACTTCTTTGAAAGGTTCTGCTACTATACTCATAACTATTATATATTTCTCTGCTTCAACAGCAGACTCAAAAGTTTCTCCATCAGTTCATTCACACTCCTTTTATGTCTTTTGTCACGACTCAGCTGTAGGGTGCCTGCTTTCATATAAGCCTTCTTGTTGACCTCCAGCATCATCGACTGATACAGGAACGGGCTCGCTGGCGTCTCAGAGTTGCTATACGGCTCATTGATGCCTACTCGATAGCCACTGTCCTCGAATAGGTTGACAGCCAATTCTGTCGTAGTCTTGTCGGGCTTAGACCAGTCTTCGTTAAAACCGATGCATATATCCACATCGCTCATTTCGTGGGGAAATGAATGGCAATCCAATAATATGGCTCCCTCGCAGAGATGCCCACTTAGGCGTTGCTGGTGCCAATGCCATAAGTCAAGAAGTTGGGCTTCGGCTTCTTCGGGAACAAGGCGGGTGTAACCGCCAAAACATTTATATACGATGCCTTGACCACTCTGCTCCAATGGGTCATTCCATAGTCGCTCGGCATCCACGATGAACCTGGAATACGGAAACCTGACGGTTCTGACATTCTCGTCCCTAAAACCATGAAAGAGATAATCGGTGTGCCAGTCAGTCCACTTCAGCACAATGTCATTGATAAAACGGTCGTCAATATTCCAGAAACTCAGTCGTTCGTCGTAAAGCCCCTCGACAGAGGCGTGGGGCTCGTTAAGTACAATTCGTTCGTATTGCATGTCGTTTGCGTTTTTATTGTTTGAATCCTTTTTTATGCTGATGGCTGTGCTATCATTGCAAGAGCGTCAGCCTGTTCCCCCTTTGATATAAGGGGAGGGCTCTTATTGTTATTCCTTGACTAATTTCAGATTGTCCAACCTGTTGTTTTGCTTGTCGCCGTCGATATGGTACACACGATAACCCTGAGGGATTTCGCCCTGAAAAGTTTTCCCACACCAATTCGCATACTCGACGCTCGGTGTTGTAGACAATGGTGTACACCTCACCGTCAGCCTTTACATAGAGCTCTCCTTCCTCGTGCCTGTTCTGTTGGCTGTTACGTTTCTTGGGACTAATCACTTTATAGTGAGGTATATGACTGTTGTCAAGTGTCTCGTCCAACGCCAATATGCCGTTATCAAATACAGGGTTCTTGTCGAGCCAAGGAGTCAGCCACGCATAGGTCTTTTCTATCAAATGATGAATTTGCACAATGCGTTCTATGTCGCATAATGATTTCTTTATCTCAAGATAGTCTCCATTGCCTTCTCCTTGAATATAGACTCGTCTGATGTTCATAATGTCGTTTTTCAAGAGGCTCTTTAACTCGCTAAACCGCTCTTCACGTGGTCGTTCCATGTAGTTGCTGTCATAAATGTCAATGACCAAATCATAGCAATTCTTCCTTTTGTAGAAAATCCAATAATCGTTTGTCATATTTGCTGTTTGAATATATTTAAAAAGTTAATCGTTCACCAAGCAGGTAGATATTCGACCGATTCAGCAGGTCGTAGTCGATAGGAGGTTCGTTACCCCCTATAAGGCAATCACGGCAAATCATAAGAATCTTACCCATATTGTTCTGCCCCCTCCACTCGCCGACATTTTTCAGCAGCTCACGTTCACGCTTCAGTTTTTGCCTCCATTCTTTCGGGTCTTGCCCTTCGCGACGGCGGGAAAAGTCTTCCCAAAGCCTCTTTACTCGTTTACTCCGCTCTACATTTAGACACCCCCAAAAAGTGGCATTTTGACAATCGTCTCCTGTCTTGTCCCGGACCAGTGTAACACATTGTGGAACGTTGCACAGCATACGGCGGAAGTCGGCGTTACACATGCATTTCTGCCACGTCACAAACAACATCCACTGAAGCTGGAAAGCTGGGAAGTCGATCCGGATTTTTCTGTAATTCAATGCGGTGACAAACCTATAGCAAGCCCAACTGCTTCGCTCTTGCAGAATGGAGTTTTGAATGCGAAGGTGATCTTCTGTGTTGTTTGACCATTCGCCACACATAAACAGGCGTATGCTTTCGGTAAAGGTATGCCCGTTGAAGTCGAAGGGGAATCCCTCCGCAGTATTGCAGAAGTTCAAGTGAATACCTTTTTCGCTGGTTCTCAGGAAATCATACGTCCAAACTTGTGGAGAGAGTTCGTACGTCTCCTCACGACCTAAAACAATATTATTCATGCTGCTATAATGTATTGGTTAAAAGAAAGTTCCTTACCTAAGACGTTGATGTGCTTACTGTTCAGCAAGGCATAGTCGATGCTTGGCTCATGGCCATATTCAAAAGCTTCCTTGCAAGCCATGAGTTTTTTCCACATGAAATCCAGCATAGAAACATTGTAAGTCTCTACGCCACTAAAAGCCGAAATGCAATTTTGAATGTTCATATTCAATTTTAATTAACTATAAATAACCATGTTAATCCACATCATTTTCCCACCGTGGCGAATATGTTGCTCGGTTGGGGCAGCTCAAAGGCTGTCTCTTGATGCTATCAAATTCTCAAAGAACTAATGCTAATCTCTCGAAAAGCGTCGCAAAGGTATATATAATATTTGAGATATCAAAATAATCGGCGTTAACAATTGTTTATTCGGCAAAAGTTTTTAGATACAGCCCTATATCTCAAATTGGTTATTTTTGAACATAATGGCTACATCATATAGTATAATTTGAAGAACTTATCTAAGTGTCCATGTTGGTAAACATCTATCCGTATAATATTCCCTTTGTTTTCGTCTTTATTTGAGTTACCACGTTTGTTGTCAAAAATATAACTAAATGTATAATATCTCTTTTCTACTAAATGTTTTGAGTGACAACTGACCCATTCCGTCAACAATACGAAGTCATTGATGTCTCTTAAACTTTCATCAATAAGGGCCAAATTAAGGTTTGTGTCGTTCAAAAGTTCATCGTAATACTTAAACGCATTCCATTCTATCGGCAAATTGCTTTCTTTTTGACCTCTTTTCCATTGGTATGAATCTAAATTTGATTTGAACATATTATCATTGGAGTCCCAACCATAATAAGTCTTATCACGGTCGGATAACTCTACAAATTTTCCATTCCGCTCCTTGAAAAAAGTTCGTTCATAAATCATGGACAACTTAGTGCCTTTTGCATCATAGTGGTATTCATATAAGTGTCTTAGAACACTTCCATCTATGCCTAAATCATCTATGGTTTTGGTATGGATATATCCATCAGGAGTGAGGGCGTAGGTGTACTTGGAGGGCTTGTATATAGTTTGATAGTCCCATACTACCTTTTGTGTTAAGGCACTCCCTTGTTTCTTCCAATATACAGTCTGTTTGCTTGCAGGTGCTTGTTGAACGACTTCTTGTAACTCAAGGTTTGAATTATATTTAAAGTCAATGATAATATAAGGTTTGTCTCCCCTTTGTGAATATGCTTCAATCTTGCTTATTATCTTTTGGCCCTTACTATTCCTCTGTTGACAGAATGTTGGAAGTGCAAATAGGCAAAATGCAAATACGTATAATAATCTACTCATTCTTTATCTTCATTTTCAATAGTCATAGGTGGGAAATTCCGTATGATATAATCTTCTAACTCTGCATCCCATGTTCGTTCGTTTGTTATCTCAAACACAAGACAATCACCGTTGGGGTGTGTCTGTAACCACAGGGGACAACCAACTTTTAGATATGAAACACCATTATAATATGCTTTGGGGAGAAATACCTTATATCCCATCTTTATGCATAAAAGCAACCATTCTATTTGAGAAAGATTTCCATTTCCAATTTTTTTCATCACGGACTTATTTTATAGTGAAACAGCTTTGATTAGATAATGTGCAAGGGCGCACCCATGAGATGCGCCCTTGCATCAATAGTAGGCTTTACGCCATTAGGCTCTGCGGCTTGAAAGATAGCCACATGGAGAATAAGCCATCTCAACCTTCGTGGATTGGCTAATTCTCAGTTCAACGTCATTCTTCTGCATGATACTTAGGAATTTGTTGGGTGATAGAAATACTTTGGGGAGATTTCATTTATCCGCATTCAGTCCTCTCATATTACGCTCAGAATGAGCGTATGTCCTTTTTATACTTCCAATTGTTTCATCTGACAGTTGGCTCAATCTCTCTTGTAATGTCATGCCTCTAAGTGGGTCATAGTTGCTGCTTTCCATCTTTCGAGCCAACTCATATCTTATCTTTGCCATGTAGCAATTGTTCTCTGAGGCTTTTATTGGTGTGCCATTCTCTGAATAATTTAAGCCAACACAGAAATTGCAAAAGGCACAATATTCATGTCTTCCGCATTCTTCATAGTCACGTACCTTAAGGGTTTGCCACCAATTGAGACGCGCATTGTCTGTAATGATTTCTTTAAGTGAAACCTTTTGAAGGTTGCCAAATATCAAATGAAAAGCACAGCAAGGTATAAGATTGCCATTAGGAGTTACTGTAAAATCATGATACCCTGCTTTGCACGCATTTCTTTCCATATCAATCGCTGTCCCTCCGTAGTTCTTTACATCTTTCCCAACATACATTACAGTTGCAGGATCTCTTAGGACTATCTCTAATTGTTCGGGTGATAAGCGTAGGTATTGGCTCACACATTTATCACCATCTATAGAGTCAGTCACATTTAGTTCATATTGAACAGGTATACCATATTTGCCTCCCAACTCAGAAACAGTGAAATACGATTTGAGATTGGGCTTTATAACACAACACTTGATAGTCATTGGTATTGCAAACCTTGATAAAATATCAATTACTGAAACGGTTTTATACCATGAACCATTAACCCTTGTTATATTGTCATGTACCTCTGCAATGCCACTATATACTGATAGGCAAATCCTATGTGGATAATATTTTGCAAGTCGCTCTTCCTTTCCACAGATAGAAATGCCGTTGGTAAAAATATCAATTGCAATGTCCTTCTTGTAGAGATAATCCAAGATGTCCCATATACCTTTATAAGAAAAAGGGTCGCCACCAGACAGAAAGACTTTCACCAACCCTGCTTCATAAAATTCATCAATAATCCTTTTATAGTCTTCAACTGAAAGATGATTTGTTTTCCATCTTTCATTCTCTTCTTGGTCATTTCTACTTGCACCTATATTATAACAATGTATGCACTTTTCGCTGCAATTATAAGTCAGTTCAAACATTGCATTGGTGATGCCGCCAACTTTTGCTTCATAAGCAGCCTCCGCATCGTCTTTCTCTATTGATTGCTCATCATTAGCTTTGGCACGTGTCTTTTGTGGTTCATATACATATTTGCGATGCCCATTCTCTCGGTACTTTAACGTGTATTCATCATTGGGCAAAGAAGTAGTTAGCAATCCCAATGCACAAAGCTGATTTAAGAATGGTGCAAGACTGCTTTCGGATATGTTGGTAAGGTCAGATAACCTTTCTGTATCTATGCATCCGTTTTTGGGTATTGCGAGCAAAACTCCCATAACGTCAGCAGAAAAATCCTCAAAAAAATGATTTTCTCCTGTTATGAGGTTATAATATATGGCAGCATGTGCGTTTTTGTCATATCTGCCGCAAGTCCATTCGGGCCTATAATATATATTGTTTGATTCCTTGCTCATTATACTTTCCCTTTACAAATGCTACATAATATGTATTATCCTCATCAACCATTATAAATGATTTGCCAAATAAATGTTTTCCTATCTCACATGTATCTTTGCACTGTTGAAGTGTTCTATTATATCCGTTAAACACAACCAAGGATTGCTCTGTTGATAGTCTTGATAACTCTTCAAGAAAATTTTTCGTATGAGATTGTTCTATTGAATTGCCACCGACAAAAAGGTCAACAAAAATAAAGTCGTATTTAGTAGTGGTGCTTTTAACATATTGAAAAGCATCTGCTTCTATGATGTTTAACTTGTCCGTTTGTAAGCCGTTCAAGAAATACTTTTTTGTCAAATCAATAATTTGAGGGAGATATTCAATAGAGTCAATAAAAATGGTATTGCCAAACCTCTTTATGATAAAGCGAGGCAATGAGCAGCATCCACCGCCAAGAATTGCAACATTCTTGATGTGATGACTTTTGAAGTAATCCTCAAAGAGAGTTTGTATGGGAATTAAAATTGGTTGGTATACAGAATCATCTGTGTAGATACATGTGTACCCACTTTCTCCATTATGTAGTGCAAGCATATTCTCGCGTTCTACTACACGCAACATGCCATCATTTGTGGCAATACTCTCAATAATCTGCATTACCGTTTGACAATAGTAAGTATAACCACAGGCATGTCGCGTGGCACACTTCCACGTGCCTTCAGTGTGGCTATGGCCTCGCTTTCACTTGCCGAATACAGCATAACGGTATCTTCACGATTGGTGTTTCCAACTCGATAGCGAACTCTATAACATTCCTTAATCATGCTCTATCCTCCCTTCTACGTAGTCAATAATTTCTTTCCATCTTTTTACCTGCTGATTTGCTTCGGGGTCAAACAGCAAAATGGTCTTACGGATGGTTTCTATTTCATCCTCAGAATAAGTTTTCTTTAATTCGTCCTCGTTGGATGGGAGATTGCATAACCTACGCATCAGCCTAAGGCACTCATTTAACTTGTCCATCTTCATGTTAAGTTTTTGCACCTTCGGCCCAAACAGTGCTGTTTGTATTCGGTTATGTTAAGACACAAAAAGAAAGTGTGAGCCTACTTAACTCATTCCATCTGTGGACTCTCGACTGCCTGAATGCTGAATAAGAAAAGTCGCTCACACCTCAGGCAGTATATGTTGTATATACATATATACTAACCTCAGGTTGCGCCTTTTGCTTGTCCGAACATTCAAGTGAGTTGTCGAGATTCACAGATGCGGAACAGCTAAACGCTTCCTAATTATGTCTGCCGCAGATTGTATGCGGCGCTGCAAAGTTAAGAAGAATTTATCAGAAACGCAAATTAATGAGCGACTTTTTCTCTTGTTACACAAAAAAAGAGTTCTATTTGAACTTGATTACCCGGAAGTCGTTCTTGTTGTCGATGATGACACCGTCGGCATTGAGTTTTCGAGCCTTACGGGCAGCCTTCCACAACAGGTATTTCTCAAGACGGGGACGCTCAGGACGGATGATGGGCAGGATGAGTGGCGTGTAAGAGCCGTAGGCCGTCACCTCGAAGTTGCGCTGCACCTCGTTTTCATTCAGGAACACCTGCACATGTTCGTAGGTGTCCTTCTTCCGCTGGTCGGTCTTGAAGAGCACTTTGCCAGGCAATGTGGTGCGATGGATTTTCTTCTCATAGTTCTGTTTCAGCGTGTCCGTGTTGATATAACTGACGGTGCAGCTTGCGGATAAGAATAAGACACTGCCAAGGAAGAACACATTTCTCAGTTGCTTTTTCATTTTTCTTGCTTTTTAAAGGTTTGACTTGTTAACGGCGACAAAGGTAACAAGTTTCTTTAGAAAAGCAATCATCCATTTCGTCCACTTTGCAACTTCAACAGGGTTCATCGTAATAACGGAACACCTTGCCATCGTAGGATGGATCGTGGTCAGGGTCGTTGCGCATCATCTGCCATAGTTGTGTCGCACTATAGTAGAGAATGGTCTGGCACCATTCGGTCGACATCGTGTGCTCACCGACTTTGTCCTGAAATTCCTTCCACACTTGACCATAAAGGGGCATCAGGCTCTCTTCAAAGACAATCCATAGCTGGGCATAGCGCTGTTGGTTGATGTGGTAGTAGATGGAGTCGTTGTAATGACCAAGCGCCTTCTTGAATCGCGTGCCTATCAGTCGTTGCAGTTCACGGCGTAAGGCCAGCGTGTCTTCTGGTAGTTTGCTTGTAATGGCTGGTTTCTGACTTTCATCAGCTGACTGTTGGCCACTGTCCGTTGACCGTTGGCCGTTTTCATCTGTGTACGTCCCTTGTTCTGCGGGAATGGTCGTTGGGGCTGGCGCCGTAACCTCTGAATGTTTGACTGGAGGAGAAGTATTTGGCGGTGGTACTAAAATGGGTGGCGTTGGGGCAGGAACCTCTGTTGTAGAAGGGTTACGAGATTTTTGCGTTGCCGAGCTGTCCGGTTGCGACAGGGGTGGGAGCGTGGTCACTTGCTGACGCTCAAATAAGAAGAGGGCAACGACAGCCAAGGCCACCGCTAAGGCCGCCACCCACCACCACGGGTTTCGTCGATGGCCCACCGCCTGTTGCAGTTCGTCGGCAGAGGCGTATCGCAGCTGCATCTGCCTCTCGGTGCAGCGCTTTATCACCTTATTATAAAAACGCGCGCACGGGAGCACCTGCAAGATTCGGCCAATGGCATAGATGTCGGTGCGGGCGTCCACCTTTGCCGATCCGTCTGTCTGCTCCGGGGCGGCGTATTTGTCTGTGCGTCCCGTCGTGTCGGTGAAGCAGTCGGCATAGCAATAGCCCAGGTCAATGAGCTTGACATTGTGGCCAATGCGCGAAAGGAGGATGTTGTCGGGCTTCAGGTCAAGGTGTACAATCTGATGGCTGTGCAGATAGCCAACGACGCTGAGCAGCTGCTGCAGAAAACGGTCGGCGTTCTTGCGATGGGTGAAATAGTCGGGATGATGTTCGACAAACTGGTTGAGCGTCTCGCCGTCGACATAGTCCATCAGGATGCCGTCGTCGGTCTTGGCCGTATAGCGAACCAGATGGGGATGGTCGAGCGAATAGCCCGTCTCAAACTCCTTCTGCAGGGCGGCCACATATTGCGGATGGGTGCGAAGCTGGGGCTTCAGACGTTTCAGGAAGTGCAGTTTGCCATACAGCTTCACGCGGTAGCAATCGCACGTGGAGCCACCCACCTGCAACAGCTCAGCATCGGGGAAGTTCTGCTGCACTTCAGAAAACGACGATGTGCTGTCCATCATTCATCAGAGGAGTTCAAAGTCAATGCCCTGCGCCTTGCCCGCCGTGAAAGCGCCCAAGCTTTGACCGTCTCTTATCACTTCGGCGACGAGTAGCGGATAATGGCGCACGATATGGGTCAACGTCAGCACGTCGCCCTTCAGCAGCTTGCTGTTCTTGCTCTCAACCACGCGGAAATGATTGTCGCCCAAGTTCTCGATGGTCAGCATCCGATTGGGGGGATACGAGATGGCCACCCGCTGCCCTTTCTCTAAATAGCATGCCAGATACTCGTCGCGGTCGTCGAAAGCCGAGTTGCTGCTGTTCTCGTCGATGAGCCGCAAGGCATCCCAACTGGCAAACCCCAGATAGCGGGCAATGACATCGAGTGTCGAGGTGCGTGGGGTGCGCTCGTCGGCTATGAACCCCAACAGTCGCTTCATGGTGTTCACGCCAATATGCTCACCCGTCACTGACTCAACATCAAGGGCCAGCAGCTCGCAATCGCGCGAGAGCCGAATCTCGTGGCCCGACTTCTCTCTCAGCAGTTCTGTGATATAAGGTGAAAACTTCATCTTCTCTTTTGTGATTATTCCCACTCGATTGTTGCTGGTGGCTTTGAGGAGATGTCGTAGCAGACGCGGTTGACACCGCGCACCTTGTTGATGATCTCGCTGGAGATGCGGGCCATGAAGTCGTAGGGCAGGTGTGCCCAGTCGGCGGTCATGGCATCGGTGCTGGTGACGGCTCGCAGGGCCACGGGGTGCTCGTAGGTGCGCTCGTCGCCCATCACGCCCACGCTGCGGACTGCGGAGAGGAGGATGGCGCCTGCCTGCCATATCTGGTCGTAGAGCGACACCTCGATCTGGTCGTTTGGGGAGCTGGTCGTTTGGTCGTTTGGGGAACTGGTCGTTTGGTCGTCTACGAGGGTTGTCGGCACGCCGGCGGCCAGCACGCGACGGGCTTCGTCGCCAGAGAGGCGCACTTTGTACTGGCGCAAGCCTTTTATGAATATGTCGTCGGCATCTTGCAGGATGCGCACCTTCTCGGGGGTGATGTCGCCCA
>JAEEGL010611082.1_pt1 | contig 12992 bp, 7 predicted proteins | sample 9134231 | NCBI WGS metagenome assembly JAEEGL01 (sample SAMN16246548, study PRJNA631951) | gut metagenome | biome: gut microbiome; feature: rumen; material: fiber-attached | host: Bos | place: Iran: Karaj | collected 2018-10 | reverse complement strand
TCAGTCCATCCTCCAGCATCTGAATCATCCCATCAATATGATCCTGATCCGGATGCGAAAGAATGAGTACATCTGCTTTTCCGATTCCCTCATACTTAAGATAAGGCTGAATTACACGAGTATAGGATGGACCGGCATCGATCACGATCACCCGTTCATCCCATTCGATCACGCTGCAGTCTCCTTGTCCAACATCCAGAAACATCACGCGTCTTCTTGGGAACAGGCTCACAAGGATCAGAAGCACCATCATGACGAGCATAACCATTCTTCTTTTTCTTCGCTTGAAGTACCGAAAGCTCAAAAGATACAGAAGGATTGCAGAAGAAAACAGAAACATGATCAGAACACTTGGTCTTCCAAACAGATTAAGACCGGGAATTCCATTCATTCGGTCACTTACAGTATAAAGCATCTGAACGAGCCTGGAACTGAAGAAAGCAAACCCTTCCCCCAATGAAGGATGAATCAGATCAAGTCCAAGTCCTGCCATGGAAAACAAAAGCAGATATCTGGTAATCGGAACAACAAACAGATTGAGAAAGAACGATCCGAAAGAAGCCTGAAAAAAGAACCACAGAGAAATCGGAAAAGTCGTCAATGCAACTCCCAGAGATCCAGCTGCTTTTTCTCGGAATAGTCTGGGAAGGATTGTAAGACGAAGGGCAAAACTCCTGCCGATCCAGAGTCCGATTACCGCAAGGTATGTCAACCAGAAACTGGCTCCAAGAATAATAAAAGGCCGGATGAGCAGCTGCAGCAAAGCAGCCAGTGCAAGGGAAGTAGGTCTGTCCGGCTCTCTGTCCAGCAAAACCGCAAGCAGCTGATAGGTTATCATAACACCAGCGCGAAACGTAGATGAAGAAAACCCTGTCATCCAGATATAAGCCCAGAGAAGCACCGATAATAATCCGGATGAAATCACAGGACCCCATCTTTTTCCGATGATTCTTTCCAGAATCGAAACAAGAATAGTCAGATGAAGACCGGAAATGGCTGTAATATGAGAGATTCCGGCAGCAGAGAAAAGATCTTTATCTTCAGCAGGTAGTCCGCTCTTATCACCAAGCAGCATGGCTTTGACCAGTCCTGCTGTATCTTCATCATAGCAGAAATCGATCATTTTCGACAGATATCTTCGAACTTTTCCGAGCAGTGAAGAAGGATTAAGCATCGAATGCGGTATAAGAACGGCAGTGTTTTCTTCCTGGATCGTCATCCAGTAACCTTGTGATCTCGCATAGGATAATGCGTCCCATTGTCCCGGATTAGTTGCTCTTTCAGGCCATTTGACCGTGCCTGAAATCCTGAGCTGATCACCCTCCGATATCTCTTCATTCAAAGTTCTAAACTGAATTCGACATCGATATCCTGTCTTTTTCCCATTCGTTTCATATAGTATTGCCTCGGCCTCAAGTCCATGACTGGTTTCTTCGATTCTTATGATTTTGACAAGAAATGAATGGTCTCCTGCAATAACTATGTTTTGAATTTGCTGAATGGAAGAAGATATATGAAAGATAGCATCCCCTGCGGCCGGAAAAACCGTAAGGGTCAGGACCAGGCACGTAAGGTAAACCAAACATAGGATCACCAACGGCCTGTTCTTCAATCTGTCTTACTCCTTTGTACCAATCAGACTAAGATCCGGCTGCAGAAAACTATCAATAGGAACATAGGATTTATAATATTCCACTTTTTTCCCATCTATCAGAATCTGCACATAATTGATTCCATTGATCCGTCCAAGAGAATTGACCAGTGAATAGATCGTCAGTCTTTCTGCTGTTTCTCCTCCGCTGTGATTCAACTGGAACTTATCGTTAAGGTCAATGTAGCAGACACCATCCTCAATAACAATATCATTGACTTTGCTGCCTTCCGGAAGTGTTTTAACAAGGTCTTCACTGACCGGGCCTTCGATCAGTGCCTTGACAATGCCCATAGCAAGTGATTCCGTCATTCCCAGACGAAGAACTCTTTCTTCAGGTTCAAGATAATTTTTGCCTTTGCCGGCAAAATAAAGAGTCACCTTTAATTCATCGCGATAAAAGCCTTCGTCATATTGATCGATAATCATTCGATCGCTTGACAGGATCTGATCATAAATGAAGAATGAATCATTATTTCTGACATACAGGTCGATTCGTGAGATATCACTGGCCGAAAAAACTGTCTGCGAAAAACCTGTACGGAAGATCAGCTGTTCCGTGTTGGAAAGATCAGCATACTGTTTTTCCATCTCTATTCGAAGAACATTGCCGCTTCCCTTTGTGTTTTCAGGCACATCGCTTGCTTCAAGTACTGCTTTAATATATATTCCTTCAGGAATAACTGAATGCAGCGTTTCTGCTTCTCCCGGGAAAAGTGATTCGGGATTCTGCATGAACTCTATCAATTCATCCAGCCGTTGCTTGGCAGAAGAAGCCGAGGAGAATACAACCTGCGCATTTCTCAGGATAAGCGAGGTATGATCTGTATCCGTATAGTAGATCGGTATCGTATAGTTTTCCTGAGACTCGCTGCCGTCTGACTCGTTTGGTTCATTGTTGGAGACTGTACAACCTGCAGCCATAACAATCAGCAGGACGAGAAGAAAGATCAATCGGATTTTCATACTGCGCATTACTCTTCCTCCTCCGTATCGGCTGTCTGAACAAGCGGCATCTTGATTGAAAAGCTGCTGCCTTCTCCCAATACACTGGATACCGAGATCGTTCCTTTGTGCAGCGTCACGATCTGACGAACGATCGAAAGACCAAGTCCGGTCCCGCCAGTACCCCCTGCTTCACGGTTTCTGGCTTTATCAACCCGATAAAAACGTTGAAACAGCTTTTCGTAATTTTTTTCTTCAATTCCGATACCTGTATCCGATACGACGATCAGTGCATATACCTGATTACAGTCGATTCGCACTTTTACCTGTCCGCCGTCCTTGTTGTACTTGATACCGTTTTGTATAAGATTGGTCAGCGCCAGAGTCAGTTTTGTCTCATCGGCTTCGATCATGGCAGGATGAACTTCCTCCATCAGAAGATGTATTCCTCTCTGATCTGCCAGCGGTTTCATTCTCTTGATGATATCATCCGTCATGTCACCAATAGAGAAAGTCGAAAGATTAAGTACATTCTCTCCTTCCTCCAGTCGCACCAGGGTGAGCAGATCGCTGACAATTCCGTTCATTCGGTCGATCTCACTGTTAATATCCTGTAAGAATTCCTTGTATAGTTCTTCCGGCACCCCATCCTGAAGAAGCAGTGATTCAGTCAGAACCTTGATAGAACTCAGCGGCGTCTTCAGTTCATGCGATACATTGGATACAAATTCTTTTCTTGACCGGTCGAGACTTAACAGATCATGTGTAACATCTTCTACCTCATCGACTATCATGGAAAATTCATTCTTCCCGCGAATAACCGGTTTTTTAAGATCATCGACATCTGTCTCAGAATCTTTCAGATCACGCAGCCATTGAAGAATCCTGGGCAATGGACGAAGCAGAAGAAAAACCAGCAAATAGGCAAGTGCCATCGTCACAAATCCGATCAGCATGGAGACAAGGATCGTTCTCTCCCGGCCAACCTCCAAGGACTGATGAACGGATTCCATGCTGGCGAACGCATAGATGACACCCTGTACTTTCGCACTGTCACTTTTGGCTTTGATCGGCACAGCAATTCGGCGGACATACTGATCTCCACCCTGAACAGTTTGTCCGCTTAATGCCTGTAAAACTTCATCATTGACGATATAGCGCCCGATTCTGGACTGCGTCGTATCCTGGACAACTTTGGCTTTTGAGTCAAGAATCAGTACGCGCATATAACTGTAAATTCTGGTAAGACTCTGAAAACGGCTTCCCGGAGAGATAATCACTTCTCCACTGCTGTTTTCTGCTGTAGATATCTCACCCGCCAGATAACTGATGTAACGATTTGCTTCTGTAACACGCTGGTTGATCCAATAGTTCTGCCAGATTTTAAAGAAATACTCGCTCAGCATAATGGAAGAAATACAATATAGAACAGCAAGACCCAAAAACAACGGGACCTTAACTGATCGCAGCCATTTACTGAGCTTTCCTTTCAATAGTTCCCATTTGAACATAGACTGTATCCTATATTATGATTTAAAGAAATAACCGACACCCCACTTGGTCTGAATGTACAAAGGATCACCAGGATTGGGTTCGATCTTTTCCCTGAGTCTTCGAACATGAACATCCACGGTTCTGACATCGCCGGGGTAATCTGCTCCCCATACGATCTCCAGCAGTTTCTCACGGCTGTATACCTTGCCCGCATTACGGCATAGGAGTTCGAGAAGGTCGAATTCCTTAGCGGTAAGATTGGTTTCTGCTCCTTTTATAAAGACTCTGCGCGAATCAAAATCGATTCTGAGGTCATGATACTCAAAACTATTGTTGCTGCGTGGTTCACCTCCGTGAGAACGTCTGAGGATCGCTTTGATTCTGGCTTTTAACTCCAGAATATTGAATGGTTTGGTCATATAGTCATCCGCACCATATTCAAGTCCAAGGATCTTATCCATATCCTCACCTTTTGCTGTCAGCATCAGGATAGGAACAGAAGAGAACTCTCTAACCTGCTGACAAACTTCGATCCCATCCATTCCCGGCAGCATGACGTCGAGTATAATGATATCATATTCTCCTGCCTGAATCATTCGGAAAGCTTCCTCGCCGTCATAAGCGGCATCTACATCCATTCCGTCCTGTTCCAGACTGAATTTGATTCCCTTGACGATATACCGTTCATCATCTACTACCAGTACTCTCGTTGCCATAGCCATCTCCTTCATAGATATCATCAACTGAGATCAGATCTTTGATCGCATCAAATTTGGACTGCCCGATCCCAGAAACATTCATAAGTTCTTCAACAGTAGAAAAACCTCCATGCTCCTCACGATAAGCTAAGATTCTGTCCGCTGTTGTTTCACCTATCCCGGGGAGCTGTATCAGTTCTATTTTAGATGCTGAATTGATATTGGTCAAGTGTTTTGTTTGCTCCATTATTTCACCTTCCCCGATCACCATCGATTCTCCGGCAAAGGGAACCCTGATCCTCTGCCCATCCTTTAAATAAGCAGCAAGGTTAAGCAAAGACAGATCTGCGCCTTCAACAGGACCTCCGGCCTGATTGATTGCATCTGCAACTCTGGAACCTTCCGGCATAAAATATACCTGATCAGGATACATGACTGCACCGGTCACATGAACACCAATCGTCCCGGAACTTTCTTCCGGAATACGTGGCTCAACTATTGATTCCTGGATCTCAGAAATGGTTTCGATTTCTCTTAATTGAGCTTTTTTTTGCTTGGAAGACCAGTAAATTATTCCGAAAATAATAATCAGTCCAAGGGTGCAAAAAAGCAGAATTCTTTTTGTTTTTTCCTTCATGAATGTTCTCCTTTGAATTCGATAAATATCCCCCTATTATTATTATCGTCATTTTGTCAGGAGATTTTTAAAATTTTTTCTAATTTACGGCAATTTTATTGGTTGAACGCCTTTTTTCCCTGTAGTAAAATAGTCTGTACACATTTCTTAAGAGGTTATCTATGACTGAACAAAAATCGATTCGAAATATTGCGATCATTGCCCATGTCGATCACGGCAAAACAACCCTTGTTGACGCAATGCTTCATCAGAGCGGTATCTTCCGCGACAATCAGGAAGTCGTTGAAAGAATCATGGATTCCGGCGATCTGGAACGTGAACGCGGCATTACCATTCTGGCGAAAAACACCTCGCTTCACTACAACGGTTATAAAATCAATATTATTGATACTCCAGGTCATGCTGATTTTGGAGGCGAAGTAGAACGTGCTCTGGAAATGGCCAATGGTGTTCTGCTTCTCGTAGACGCTTATGAAGGCTGTATGCCCCAGACTCGTTTTGTTCTTAAAAAAGCACTGGATCTCAAACTGACTCCGATCATCGTCATCAACAAAGTTGACCGTCCGAATGCTCGTCCGGATGATGTAGTCGATGAAGTTCTGGAACTTCTGATGGACCTTGGAGCCAGCGATGAACAGCTGGATTCTCCTGTTGTCTATACATCAGCGAGAGAAGGCTGGGCTTCATTAAAAGCCGATGAGAAAGGTACAGATATGAAGCCGCTGTTCCATACGATCATCGACGCGATTCCCGCCCCTGTTGGGGACACAGAAGGTGATCTGCAGCTTCTGGTTTCCAATATCGATTATGATAACTATACCGGCCGTATTGCAGTCGGCCGTGTCGATCGCGGCACGATCAATGTCGGTGATACCGTAGTCATTTGTCGTAAAGACGGAACTTCTTCATCCGTTCGTATCACAAATCTTTATGTCTATGATGACATGCGCCGTATTCCGGCGGATTCTGCATGCGCCGGAGAAATCGTTGCTGTATCCGGAATCAAGGACATCAACATTGGCGAGACGATCTGCTGCCCGACCAATGTCGAGCCGCTTCCTTTCGTAGCGATCGATGAGCCTGTTCTGTCCATGACCTTTACCGTCAATAAGAGTCCTTTTGCCGGTAAGGAAGGCGACTATGTTACATCCCGACACTTAAGAGAACGTCTCTACCGCGAACTGGAATCCAATATTTCTCTTCGTGTTGAAGATACTGATTCCGTTGATTCCTTTACTGTTTCCGGTCGAGGTGAACTGCATCTGTCTGTTCTGATCGAAGAAATGCGCCGCGGCGGTTATGAATTTGCCGTTACCAAACCACGTGTTATCACGAAGATGGTCGGCGGTAAGCTCTGGGAGCCTTTTGAAGAGCTGGTTATTGATCTGCCCGACGAGTATACCGGTGTCCTGATGGAAGGCTCTGCTGCAAGAAAAGCAGAACTTGTCAATATGACGCCTACACAGGGTGGTTATACACGAGTTGAATTTCTGATCCCATCCCGTGGTCTGATCGGATATCGTTCTCAGCTGATGACGGAGACTCATGGAACGGCTATCATCAATCATGTCTTTCACAGTTATAAACCCTATCGCGGTGATATCGATCCCCGTACACATGGATCACTGATTGCTCATGAAACCGGTGAGGCTGTTACTTATGGTCTTTATAACGCTCAGGAACGCGGTAATCTCTTTATCGGTCCCGGAACGAATGTCTATGAAGGAATGATCGTAGGTGAAAGTTCCCGCGGAGAGGATATTGTTGTCAATGTCTGTAAGAGAAAACATGCTACCAATATGCGTTCTTCTGCTGCAGACGAAGCGCTTCGTCTGACACCACCCAAAGAACTTTCTCTGGAAGAATGTCTTGAGTTTATTGCGGATGACGAGCTTGTCGAGATTACCCCCAAGTCCATTCGTATGCGTAAAGAAATTCTGGATCAGGGTCTTCGCGCAAAAGCCATCTTCCGTGAAAAACAATCTTCCAAAAACTAAGGAAAATTATATGAAACAGAAATTTACCGCCGACAGAATCGTCTTCCTGGCCGCTCCTGCGGCGGTTTCTTTTATACTTTTGCTGATTTATGCCATAAACGGCTTTTATCCTTTTGGCATCGGGACAGTATCCTGGTGTGATATGGATCAGCAGGTGCTGCCTCTTCTTCTGACTTTCAAGAATATTCTGCGCTCAGGCGGCAGCCTTCTCTACAGTCTTCAGATGGGCGGGGGCATGAATTTCTGGGGCGTTTTCTTTTTCTTTCTGGCCAGTCCATTACACTTCCTTGTTTTGCTCGTTCCGGATGCACATCTGATGGAATTTATGAATGTTCTGACTCTCCTGAAGCTGGCTCTTTGTGCATTCACCGCCTGCTTTTATCTCAGAAAGCATCATCATCGCCCAATGCTCTGCCTGATTCTCTCGGTTCTCTATGCTTTTTCAGGCTATCAGCTGATGTTTTATCAGAATACCATCTGGATGGATTGCGCCGCGATCTTTCCTCTCCTTGTTCTGTCTTTTGAGGAACTGGCTGCACATAAAAAAGCACGCTATTATATATTGATGATCTCGCTCCAGATGATATTTTGCTACTATATCGGCTATATGGTGATCATCCTGACGCTCCTTTACTTTTCTGTTCTGGCAATTACGCTTGATAAAGAAAAAAGAAAAGCTATTTTCCCTCGCTTCATCGTTGCTTCGCTGATCGCCGCCGGGATTACGGCTATCGTCTGGCTTCCAAGCCTTATGCAGTTTTTTTCATCGGGAAGGGAAACATCGGTTATCGAAACGCTGGAAAATAAAGATCTTTTTTCTCACCTTCAGACAACCCTTCCGTTTCTTTTTCCATCTGTTTTTGCTATAGTTGCGGTTTTGTACGGAATGATGCATGAACCGCTAAGAAAAGGACTGACAAAAAACTATCTGATTCTTCTTTTCTTTCTCCTGATTCCTATCCTGATCGAACCCATTAATACTATGTGGCATACTGGCAGCTATATGAGCTTTCCTGTCCGGTATGGATTTATGTTAGTCTTTTTTCTGATAGCACTTTCAGCTCATTATCTGGAAAAAATCTCTTTTGTTCAAATAATATCCGACCGGACCAGTCGGATTCTCTTCACCCTGGCTCTCTTCTTTCTTGTCATCCTTGGAGGGGTTCTGACCCGTCTTTATGTAAAGGTTCAGTTGCCCATGCTGGTCAACTATACGCATCATCTATGGGGAAGTGCGTCATCTCTGGCAGGATTAAGTCTTCTTGCCCTGATTGAATCATTGCTTTGTTTCATACTGATCCGATCTGTTATGAAGGGATGGCTCAAACCGATTGCTTTCGGGGTTATTTCCATGCTTTTGATTTGTTTCAGCATCTGGAACAACTCGGATGTCTATCTAACCTCCGCTGATTCCGATGAACATGTAAAGAAATACCAGGAAGCCGTCGATCTGGCAAACTTCAAACCCGTTGCTGATCGATCTCTTCCTTTCTATCGGATGAAGATGAAACAGAAGTATTTCCACGCCAATACTCTTGGTTCCCTCGGCTATGCTTCCTTAGGTCACTATACTTCACTGACCAGTCAGTCTTATATGTTTGCTATGAAGAATCTCGGCTATTCTTCTTACTGGATGGAAGTAGGCGGATACGGCGGCACGCAGTTGACAGATGCCTATTTTTCTGTTGGGTATCAGGTTGAATGGGCTGATGGACTAAGTGCTCGCTATGCAAACGATACATATAAAATTACTCAAAATCCATATTATGTACCCCTGGGAATTATTTCCTCTGCTTCGAATCAGGGTACAAATGTCCTTTTAACCAAAACCAGATTTGAAAACCAGATTCTTCTCTGGAACAAACTTTTCCCTGAACATACACCTGGACTGACGTATTATGAACCTTCCATGACATCCGGAGTCAGAATCTACATGGATGAGTCCGGAACCTATCAGCTCAGGGGCGATTATTCCGGCTCGGACTCATTGATTCATTATACGATCGATGTCACCGATCCAACGACTCTTTATTTTGACTGTTTTGATGAACTTTCCAATCATCTTTCTGAACATATCAATAAATCATTCAGGATCTATCTGGATGATACAATTATTATCAGTCAATATCCTACATCTTTAAACAACGGGCTTATTGATCTTGGAACCTATGAGAACCAAAGTGTAGAAATTCAGGTTGAACTGCTGCAGCCTGTATCCTGTCGTTCCTTTGGAGTTTTCGGATTAAATTTGTCCTCTTTGGAAGAAGCCCTGTCCTCCTGCCGTACGCTGAATCTGACTCCCTCTTCTGCCCGTACTTTAAAAAGCTATACTTCCGACGATGAACCAGGTGGAACTGTCTTTCTTTCCTTACCCTTCGACAAGGGACTGACCCTTCGTCTGGACGGCAAAAAAGCTCCCCTTATGGAGAGCTTTGATGGTTTTTGTGCTTTTGAAATTCCGGCAGGACATCATGAAATCACGATCTCTTATCTTCCCCCAGGCTTTCTGACAGGGTGTCTGATCAGTCTCATCAGTCTGATTCTGATGCTGCTGTTCCTTCTCCTTCCAAAATTCCATGAGATTTACACAACCTGCTGCAAGAAAAAGCTTGTTGATCAGATCTCCCTTCTTTTAATGATCTTTGCCGGCAGTCTGGTCTTCGTGATGATCTATGTTTTTCCGATGATCATCTACATTATGCAGAAGCTTCACATGACGAAACTGATCTAGGGATATTTTTTCCTTATTTTCCTGGCTGTTCCAGTGACTGATTCTGTCCTGAATTTCTTCGATTACTTCATAGAGTTCATCTTTGAATTCTCTCGTTGAAACCCGTACCGCTCCATGACCTAATACGATCAGCTGTTCTGCGCCGTCTGATGTTACGACACGCACATGTCTTTTCGCGCGAAGCTCAAATGTTGTTCTTTCAATATAGGTATCCGCAGTCTCTGCCTGTCTTGTATAAACGACATATAGTTCATCATATCGCAGAATATCTTCGATCGGACGAGGAACATTATAGGCATCGAAGACAACGATCAGAACGCAGTTTCTGAAGGTCTGATAGGCACTCAATAATGCCAGCAGTTGGTTTCTGCCAGCCTCAAGCTGATCTTTTGCGATTTTTTTCAGTTCCTCCCAGGCAAAGATAACATTATAACCGTCTACCAGAAGATACTCTGTCTCAGCTTCGGGAATCCTGATTTCTACTTTCTCGTTTGGATCCGTCTTTTTTCTGTAGGTGCTCTTCTCTGTTTCACGAAGAGCATCTTTTTTTGTTTTCCCGTAGGTCCGTTCAAAGATTTCCAACAGTTCTTTGTCGAGTGCGAGAGAATTAACAGCCCCGCTTGTTTTCCTCACAGATGAGAACTCTCTTTCTTCTTCCGGCACTTTCTTCTCTGTCAATTTGGAATATGGCGTAGTGATATGCATCATTGCTGGAACGTCATACCATGGAACAATAAAACCTGCTCCATGGGAACAAAAGACACTGTCTGGTGAATTGGACAGATCGTCCTGTACACGGTAACCGATCTGATCGATTACTTCCTGAGGGTTATGACAGATTTCATATCCTCGCGGGGTACAGATAAGACTGCCTTCTCCTTTTGTATATGCACTGACAGTCATAGGATAATCCATCAGTGTACTGACCGGACCGTATCCCTGAATAGATGCCATACCGCCATGAATCTGTACCGGTTCAAATTTTGCAAAGCGCTGTTCGAGATCCATCATCGCCCTGCCAATGCTGGCTTCAGGAACAGTCAGTTCGAAATCATAATATGGTTCAAGCAGCACAGATTCTGCCTGCATCAGGCCCTGTCTGACTGCTCTATACGTTGCCTGACGAAAATCACCGCCTTCTGTATGCTTAATATGTGCTCTTCCGCCAACGATACTGATTTTCATATCGGTAATCGGTGAACCTGTCAGCACGCCCTTAAAGACTTTTTCGCCCAGATGCGTCAGGATGAGCCGCTGCCAGTTTTTAGCAAGCAGATCTTCACTCACTTTTGACTCAAAACTGAGTCCTGTCCCACGAGGGGCACTTTCCAGAAGAAGATGTACTTCAGCATAATGTCTGAGCGGCTCGAAATGACCTACACCCTCAACACTTCCCTCGATTGTTTCTCTATATACAATACTGCCTGGTCCGAAACTTACATCTATATGAAACCGTTCTTTCATCAGTCGCTGAATAACTTCAAGCTGAATTTCTCCCATCAGCTGAATATGCAGTTCAGACAGCTCTTCATCCCAAACCACATGCAGAGATGGATCTTCCTGTTCCAGTTTCATTAATGAAGATTGCAGATGATGGATATCGACATCTGAGATCACCTGATAAGTGATAAAGCTGTCCAGCAACGGAGCATCACTATCTTTTTCTTTTCCCAGTCCTTGTCCGGGGCTTGTCTGTTGAAGACCGGTAACAACACAGACCATTCCGGCTTCCGCCTGCTGAACATTTTCAAATTTATTGCCGGAATACAATCGAATCTGGTTGACTTTTTCCTGAACAGACGGATCATCCTTCATAGTATGAAGACTATCTCTTGCCAGAAGACTGCCGCCAGTGATTTTCAAATTAGTTAATCGTTCACCGGATGCATCATAACTGATTTTATAGACCTTTGCACCAAAATCAGGCGAATAGTGAGGCATTTCGGTGAGCTGATCAATTGTCTGCATGAAATACTGTATTCCTTCAAGCTTCAAAGCTGACCCGAAAAAACAGGGAAAGAGCAGCCGTTTCTGAATAAGTTCTCTTTGAAGTTTTTCTGGTACAGTTCCCTTTGATAAATATATGTCCAGAGCTTTTTCGCTAAGAGTAGCGATCGCTTCGTCAGGCAATTCACCCTCACCAAAGGAAATGCATCCATCCGATAATTTACGATGAAGTTCATCCATCAAAATCTTATCGGATGCATGACTAAGATCCATTTTATTGATAAATAGAAAAGTAGGGATATGATAACGTCTAAGTAATCTCCAAAGTGTGATCGTATGGCTTTGAACACCATCAGAGGCGCTGATAACGAGAATGGCATAATCCAGTACTTGTAAAGTACGTTCCATTTCGCTGGAAAAATCAACATGTCCTGGAGTATCCAAAAGAGTAACTTCCGTAGTGTCAGAGAGCATAAACCTGGCTTGTTTAGAAAAGATTGTAATGCCCCTTTCTCTTTCCTGTACGTCCATATCCAGAAAAGAGTTCTGATGATCTACACGACCCAGCTTCCTTATCGATCCGCTTAAATAAAGAAGCGCTTCTGACAGAGTAGTTTTCCCTGCATCGACATGGGCGAGAATACCAACAACTAATTTCTTCATCCTATCCTAATCCAAACTTTATTGTATCTAACCAAATAAGCATCATGAATTATTGTATCATTATTGAGCTTCAGTTTCAATAAACAAAAAAGCCATCCAAACGGATAGCTTCATTTTACATAATAAAAGCTGGCAGCCGCCTACTCTCCCAGGCAGTCCCCCACCAAGTACCATCGGCCGTCTCGGTCTTAACCGTCGTGTTCGAAATGGGAACGGGTGTTTCCCCGAG
>JAEEGL010225782.1_pt1 | contig 12992 bp, 17 predicted proteins | sample 9134231 | NCBI WGS metagenome assembly JAEEGL01 (sample SAMN16246548, study PRJNA631951) | gut metagenome | biome: gut microbiome; feature: rumen; material: fiber-attached | host: Bos | place: Iran: Karaj | collected 2018-10 | reverse complement strand
ATTACTAATGCTAGTAATATAGATAATAATACTATTAATACTATTGATAACTTCTTACTCATTATCTTCTTCCTCCTCATTTTCTTCTTCTTCATTATTTTTTAGACCAAATAATAATCTAACAATTGCATTAACTAATCCTATTGCTATAAATATGATCCAAGTAATGTGCCAAGCACGTGTTAAGAAACTTACTAATAAATAAACAATAACACCTACAAGTCCTATGATATCAGTTACTTGTTTAACAACTGTATCTTTCTTCTTTTCTTCTTTTGTTTTTGGTTCTTCTTCACTCTTATCTCTGCCATATACTATTCCAGAATAAATAATTATTCCTGTAGCTACAGCTATAATAGTGAAAAATAAGCATACACCTATAATAGGTTGATTTAATGCTGCTGCAAATAAGATAATAGCAACTAAAGAGAAAATATAAAGTCCAATTGAGATTGCTAAATTTCTAGCAAACTTATTTCTCTTATCTTCTTTCTTTTGTTCTACTATATTTTGACTTCCTGTGATTAATTCATCAGTTGTTATACCAAAGTAATCACAAATTGGTTGAATCTTATTGAAGTCAGGCATTGATTCACCAGTTTCCCACTTTGATACTGTTTGTCTTGAAACATCAAGAGCATTTGCAAGATCTTCTTGCGAAATATTTCTTTCCTTTCTTAAGTTATACAATCTGTTTCCGATTGTCATACTTCTCACCTCTTTCACAAATAATTTTACTCTTTCTATCGGTTGCGCACCACCAAGTTGACATGGAAATTTAGCAACTAACACGTGCAATTTACCTAAATTATAGCATATTTTACCCATTTTTTATTAAAAGTGATATAATTTATGTAAAGGAGATATAACAATGTATAAAGATTTAATTAATGAAAGAGTTACTGTTTTAGTAGCTACTAGAGGAGACGTAGTCTTAGAATACGAAGGAATCTTAACTGAAGAAAATGATACTGAAATAGTACTTAATGATGCATCTATAGCTACTATGCTTATGAGTATACAAGTTTCTATGTTTGGAAAAAATATGAATAAGTATAGAGAAGATATTGATAGAGTTGTCATCAATAAAAAATATATTATTTCTTGTTTAAAATAAAAAAAGACTTTATTAAAAGTCTTTTTTTGTGAATTCATAAACTGCTATTGAAGCAGCATTATCCAAATTTAAACTATCTATATTATTTGAATGCATTATTTTAATTGGAGTACCTACTTCTAAATATGAATCATCTAGTCCTGTAGCTTCATTACCAAATATTAATGTATATGGTTCTTCTTTTTCTATTTTTGATAAACTAGTACTACCCTTTAACATAAATGGATAAAATTTATTATTAGTTTTAGATTTATATTCATCAAATGATTTAAAGTATTTAAAATTAACATTAAATATAGCTCCCATAGATGCTCTAACTACTTTAGGATTAAATATATCTACAGCAGGTTCAATTATAACTAAATTCTTTATATTAAATCCAGCACATGTTCTTATAATAGTTCCAAGATTACCTGCATTAGATGGATTAACTAAACAAATAGTATTTTCATTATAACTAATTTCACAGTCAAACTTTTCAAATTCTCCTACTATAAAGCAGTTTTCTTTATCAGATAATTTATTAATTAATTTGTCTGAATAAACAACTTCAATATTATTATCTTTACATATATCCAATATTCTATTTAATGTATCATTATTATCTTGTTTAGAATGAATATATACTCTCTTAGCCTTATCTACTTTTTTTATTAATAACTCTAATGTTAATGTAGTTCCTAAAGTATAACTTACATTACTATCTTTTTCATATACTCCCATAATTACCTCACTACGTTATATTCTCTTAATAATTCAATAATACTTTCATAGCTATTCTTTGCAACATGATGACCCTTAATACCAAATTTATTAGCAGTATCAAGATTGTCTTGTCTATCATCAACAAATAACGCTTCTTCTGGGTTTATATTATACTTATTTATTAGTGTTTCGTAAATAGATTCATGTGGTTTTATTTGATGATATTCATAAGATAATACATATCCATCAATATCTTTAAAAACTTGATCTATATTTAACTTTTCAGTTATTTGTTTAGATATATTTGATAAAATATATACTTTATATCCATTCTCTTTTAATTTATACATTAAATCTATTACTCTTTTATCAACATAAGCAATATCCATATAACCACTTAAAAAGTCATCTACAACAGCATCATTTTCATGATTAGTTCTATCTTTTATTTGCTCTGCTGCTTCCTCTAAAGTAATATATCCAACATCTATTAATCCCATTCCAGTCCATTCAGGAGAATTAAATACATTATTCTTAATAAATATTCTTTCCTCTTCATTATCTGTATACTTTCTTAATATTTCGTCTATATCAAAATTTAGAATAACGTTACCAATATCAAAAATAACTGTCTTTATCATACTATCACCTATTATTAATTATAAATAAAAAAGACAAATTAATCAATTTGTCCTTTAAATTCCTGCTGCATTTTGTAAACCTTCTTTTTAATCTTATTAGGATCTCTCATGGATTCAATTACATCTCCGTATAAAGGTATTTCTCCAGTCATAATTGAAGGTATAATATAGTTTTCACCATTATTACCTCTAAAATATAAAATCCCAAGATTTCCATAGGAATACATTAAATATACTGTATCAAAAGGTGCTGACATTTCTCTACCGTGGAATCTTCCTTTAGATAAGACTTCATCTAAAGAAATATATTCTTCTGATATTTCGTTAAGAGAATTATAAGCACGAGAAGTTACTCCTGTAATTGTAGTTAAAACCATTTGATTGTTAGTACCATATAATGTTGCTTCTGATCCATAACAAGTATTGTTTAATGTCCAAAAGAATGGTACAAATTCTTTGTCAATTCCATTTGAATTAACTTCTTTTCTTAATCTATATAGTGTTGCCCTTGCATCAGAATATTCTTGTATAGTTTGGTCATCTATTGGTTTACCATTAATTAAAGATTTATTCATATCTCTTTTAATAAGTTCCATTGCTTTACCAGCTGCACCATACTCTATTAAATAATTATCTCTCTTATCAGTATTATCCTTTGCATTTACCCTAATAAATATTTGATTTGAATAAACTGTATCTAGTTTTCCCACAATTATTACCTCTTTCAATATGCGATATATAATACCATATTTATACTTTTTTATCAAATAAAAAGCAATAGTTCTATAATCTATTGCCTTTTAATCTATCTATTGCTTTATATAGTATTTTTGGATTATTTAGTTCTGGAATTGTTTTGTCAGAAAATTTAATTTTATCTTTTGTTTTATATACAATTGCAGGTCCACATACAGCATTATTCATTATTGTAAGTCCTACATAATATGATTCTAATTCATACATAATATATACTGTAGGATTACTAGTAGATGATAATAATCTTCCAATTAATTGTTCATTTTTAACTACACTGTCCAAAGTTCTAAATTCTTTACCTATTCTATCTAAAGATTTATATCTGTTCATTAAAATGCAATCACCTTCATAATTAGGTAAAGTTATAATAGAGAATACTTCTTCATCAGTATATTGTCTAAATACCCAAAAGTGATCTAATCCTAAATCGTCTGATGAAGGTAAATTAATTATTTCACTTAGACCTCTAATTCTTTCTATTAAACCAGTTAATGTATTCTTTTCTTTAGATGTTAGATTTTCTTTTTTTATTAATTCAGCATACTGTTTAGCTAATGCTATAGATTGTTTTTTTGATACTTCAATTAACTGAGTTCTATCATCAGGTCTTCTTTTTAATAATATTTGTCCTGCATAAAATATTTCTTGCGCCATATAGTACCTCTTGATATACGATTATATTACATCTAAAATGTAAAATAATCAATTATTATTGATTTAATTATTTAAAGACATTTATAATTATTATAGAGGTGATTATAATGGGTTGCTGCAAGAAAACTACTAAGAAAAAAGAAACATGTAAATGTGGATGCCAAGAAGGCAAAAAATGCACATGTAAAAAAGGAACTAAATAGTTCCTTTTTATTTTCTTAAGAATTCAACAATTTCTAATAATTTCATTCCTTGAGATGCTTTGACTAATATTACATCACCATCTTTTATAATATCTTTTAAATTATTCATAGCATCTTGTTTATTATCAAAATGATATTTAGTACCATTAAATTCATCATTAATGAATTTACTTAAGTTACCAATAGTAATTAATACATCTATTTTACCATTAGCATATTTACCAACTTCTCTATGAATATCTTCTTCAAATTCTCCTAATTCTAACATATCACCAAGTATAGCAACTTTTCTTGATTCAAATGTATTTACTGTATCAAAAGCAGACATCATAGCTTCTTTATTAGCATTATAAGTATCATTTATAATTGTATAGTTATCTTGTTCAATTATTTGCATTCTATTACCTGTTAGAATAACATTTTCTAAACCATCCTTAATATCTTCATCAGATACATCAAATAGTTTACCAACAGTATAAGCAGCAAGTGCATTATAAGCATTTACTTTTCCAAGTACTGGAACATTATATGTATTACCATTAATATCAAAGAATGTTTTACCATTTTTTAATACTATATTAGAAGCATTATAATCAGATTCAGAATCTATACCGAACTTAACTATTTTTTGATCTATACCTTTAATTGTACTTAATAAATCATTATCATTATTAATTACTAAAGTACCATCTTTTTCCATACCATTTAGTATTTCTAATTTAGCTTTTAATATATTTTCTCTAGAACCAAGCATACCAATATGAGCAGTTCCAACATTAGTAATAACACCAACATCTGGTTTAGCAATATGAGATAATTTATCTATTTGACCAAAACCGTTCATACCCATTTCACAAACAATTATATCTTCATTTATATAATTTAATAATGCAAATGGTAAACCAATTTCATTATTATAGTTTCCTTGAGATTTAAGAACTTTATACTTTTTAGATAATACCGAATAAATCATATCTTTAGTACTAGTTTTACCAGCAGAACCAGTAATAGCTACTACTTTAGCATCTACATTATCAATTAAATAACTAGCTAATTGTTGCATAGCTTTAACACTATCTTCAACATATACTATATTACCCATTTCTTCATCAGTAGCACCAAAAGTATCAAGTATACATGCTTTAGCACCTAACTTAAATGCATCTTTATAGAATTTATTACCATCAAAGTTATCACCTTTAATACCAACGTAACATTCACCTTGATTAATAGTTCTTGTATCTTTAGAATATTTTTCAATAACTTCTTCTTCGTTTCCACAAATAAGTTTTCCACCTGTTATTTCTAATATTTTTTTAATTGTTAATTTCATTTCTTATCACCACATTTACATTATACTATAAATTTGCTTTTTTTTGTATTTTTTTGTAAAATATATAATCAATTGAAGAGGGATTAAAATGTTTACAAAAGAACAAGTTAGAAAAATCAGTAGATATTACATAGAGCCTTTATTTTATAGGACAAGTTGTATCATCGGTATAGATGCAGATGAAGGCTTAACAAATGGTCACTGTTATTATTATGCCGAAAGATTAGTAAAGTTTTTACAAGGTAAATGGAGAAATGTTGGAACTGAATATCTATCTGATGAAGAAAAAGCAAAAAGAAATAAAGAAATAGGAAGAGTATGCTCTGTTAATACTGATCACTACTTTGTTGAATACGATGGTAATTACTATGATGGTGAAGGTGTAATGTACCATACTGATAATAGAATATGGTTATGGAAATATGAAAACAAAAATACTGACCATGCAATAGACTTTCCAAAAAGTGAATTATATTATCAAGGCGAAGATGCTGGATTTGATGCTGGGGCAAATATAACCATGAGTTATTATAAGTCTGCTATATGGGATATATATGACTTAGTATTTGAACCATTCGCAAATGAACTAATAACTAAATTAGAAAAAGCAGCTAGTGAAGGAAATGATGTTGGATTTGATGCTATATTAACTATATATTGTAATAAATCTAAGGATTTAATTGAAAATGATCCTGCAGTTCAAATAAAAATTCAAGACATAAAAAAAGAAGTTAAAGAAAAAGATGAAGAAGAAAGAAAAAGATGGGAAAAATATAGAGGACCAAGTTACTCTGAGAGATTCAAAGATACAAAGAAATGGATAGATTTATCTCCAGAGGAAACCCAAGAAGTATTTAATAGTCCAGAATTTAGAGAAAAATTTGGTAAGATGTTAGGATTATAAAACAAAAAAAGACTTTTTAAAAGTCTTTTTTATTTATGATTTAATTTTTTAATCTTGTTTAGAGGCCATATAACAATAGATGCTTTACCAACTATTTGATCTTCTTTAACAGGTCCAAAAGTTCTACTATCTAAAGAAACAGCTCTATTATCACCCATTATATAATATGAATCTCCAGGAATCTTAACTAAACCATTATCTTCAATACTAAAGTCATCTGTCATAGTAGATGCAAATGAACTATCTACTTCTTTATCATTTACATATACTTTTCCATCTTTAGCATAAATAGTTTCGTTAGGTAAACCTATTACTCTTTTAACTATTCTTTCTTTTTTACCATTAATAGTTACATCAGCAACTACAATATCATATCTTTTAATCTTATCTTTTTTATATCCAATCTTGTTAAGTATTAATATTTGTCCATTTTTTAATGTATTATCCATTGATGGTCCATCTACTCTAACAGGATCAAATATAAATATTCTAATTAATACAACAGCTAATATTATTAATACATAACTAATAATATCTTTAATAATTGGTTTATAATCCCTTTTCATTAAATCCTCCATAACCTAAAATAAGGCTGCAATTAATGCGCCTTATTTATCATTTCTTTCTTTGAATCTGTAAGCAGCTAGTCTTCCTCTTAAGAAATTTAATTTAGCTCTTCTTGCTTTACCTTTTCTAACAACAGTAATCTTAGCAACTTTTGGTGAGTGTACTGGGAATATTCTTTCAACACCAATACCAGCAGACATTTTTCTTACTGTAAATGTTTCTGAAATTCCAGAACCTTTTCTACCAATACAAATTCCTTCAAATACTTGGATTCTTTCTTTATTACCTTCGATGATTTTAACATCAACTTTTAAAGTATCTCCAACTCTAAATTCAGGAATATTTGGATTAAGTTGTTTAGAAGTAATTTCGTCAATAATATTCATTCTTCTCTTTCCTTTCTAACCACCAATCATTATCACGGTAAGCGGATTGGCTTTTTACAACGTTATTAATAATAACATATTTTCTTTTAAAAATCAATAATTATCTAACAATACCCATATTTTTTTTCATTAGATCATATTTAGCTTTTGCAAGGTCTCTAGACTTCTTTATACCATCATCTAGAATCTTATCTAATTCAGGGCTGTTTTTGATTTCATTATATCTATTTTGAATAGTTTTTAATCTATCACAAACTATATCTGCGACATATGATTTAAACTCACCATAGTTCATACCTTCGCATTCAAGAATAATATCATCTATAGACATTTCTTTAATAGATGCACATATATTTAATAGATTTGATATACCAGGTTTATTATCCATATCATATTTAATTGTTGCATCACTATCTGTAGTAGCTTTCATTATTTTTCTTCTAACTTCATCTAAGTCTTCTAGTAAATCAATAACACCAGATTGGTTTTCATCAGATTTACTCATCTTCTTAGTAGGATCTTTTAAGTCAGCTACTTTAGTTCCTGTCTTAGATATTTTTACATCTGGTAATGTAAATGTCTTACCATATTTATTATTAAATCTCTCAGCAATGTTTCTAGCTAGTTCTACGTGTTGTTTTTGATCAATTCCAACTGGAACATAATCAGCATCACAATATAGAATATCTGCTGCCATTAATATTGGATAAGTTAATAATCCAACTGAGAAATTATCATTTAATTTACTCTTTTCTTTAAATTGAATCATTCTAGATGCTTCACCATAGTATGTAGTACATTCTAATAAATATGAAATACATGGAATATATTCATTTTCAGATTGTAAGTAAATAGTACATTTCTTTGGATCTACTCCACAAGCTAAATATACTGAAATAAATTCTCTAATTCTCTTTTTTAATTCTTCTGGATCTTGGTAAACAGTTAATGCATGAAGGTCAGCAATAAATAGAATTATTTCTCCTTCATCTTGCATTTCTACTATTTGTTTAATAGATCCAAGGTAACTTCCTAAAGTTAAACTACCTGTTGGTTTTAAACCAGTTAATATTCTCATATTATCTTCCCCTTCCTCTTTTTGTTTCAAAATTTTGAATATTCATTTTAGCCATTAATTTAGCATTAATACCATTCTTAATTGCTTCTAATTTAATTTGCATTAATGAAACATATTCCATACCTAAATATTTAGCATATTGAGATAATAATAATTCTTGCATTCTTTGTAGTTCTCCAAGAACATATATAGCTCCTTCATCATCAGTTTCATCATTTAAAACTATATTTGCTTGTTTCATTAATATTTTTATTTTCTTTTCTACGTTAGCTTTAGCTAAACTATTAATAAATGTAGGTTCTACTACCATTACTTTATTAATAGATGCTAAATCAGATTTTTTAACTTTATTATTTGGTAAAAAGTTATAAGAATCTTCTATATTGATACTTATTAAACTTTTTTCTTCTTTATCATCTATTAAAGAATATTTACCAACTTCTTTAACAACTTTTTCTTTATCTTTAATTAGATCAGGTCTTTTTTCTTTAGTATTTTCTATTTGTTTTTCTTTACGCCACTCATCTATTTTTTTATGGTCTCCAGAAAGAAGTACATCAGGAACTTTCATTCCTCTATATTCTCTTGGTTTAGTATATGTAGGATAATCTAATAAATCATCCATAAACGAATCATTTTCATAACTACCTTCATCTATAACACCAGGAACTAATCTAGATATACTATCTATTAATATCATAGCAGGCAATTCACCGCCAGTTAGAACATAATCACCAATAGATATTTCTTCATCTACAAAGTTTTTAATTCTTTCATCAAAACCTTCATAGTGTCCACATACAAATATTAAATGACTTTCTTTAGAAAGTTCTATTGCTTTTTTTTGATCAAATTTAGTTCCTTGTGGAGACATAAGAATTACTTTAGTATTCTTTTTCCTTTTTTCTTCAATTGCTTTAACAATTGGATCACACATAAGAACCATTCCTGATCCTCCACCATATGGAGTATCATCTACTTGATTATTTTTTTTATCAGAATAATCTCTAAAATTAGTTATATTTACATTTATTTTTTTATCTTCTATTGCCCTTTTAATAATTGATTCACTAAGAAATCCATCAAACATATTAGGGAATAAAGTTAATACATCAAATTTAATCATATTAGCCCCCCAATATTTTTGAAATATACTTTATTATCTTCTATTTTTTCTATGAAATTGTCTACATATGGAATTAATATTTTTTCATTTACTCTTATTACGAAAGATGCAGGTTCATTTAATACTTCAGTAATAGTTCCTATTTTATTACCTTCAAAGTATGCTTCATATCCTACTAATTTTTCAGCATATATTTCATTTCCTAAATCAATTGAATCTATATCAACATATGCATTAAGTCCTTTTAAATATAAAACATCATTGATATTATTATATCCATCAAAAGTAACCATATCGAATACTTTATGATGTCTATAAGTATTAATTGTAAACTCTTCTTTCTTTTTACCTACATATAGTTTAACACCCTTTTTAAAGACCTTATCTTTATATCTAAAATCAGATAATATTCTAAGTTCACCTTTAATACCATGAGTGTTAACTATTCTTCCAATATTTACTAATTCCATGTTAATCACCTATTTATTTAATTCATACATTATTATGGAAGCAGAAACTCCAACATTTAAACTCTCACAATTATTATTCATATCTATATAGATATTTTTATCGCAAAGCTGTCTTACTTTGTCACTCATTCCGTTTCCTTCATTGCCCATTATTATAGCATATTTTTCATTATTTGAAACACTTTTTACATCTATTCCATTAGTTACATCTGTACCTAATATTTTATATCCATTTTCTTTTAAAAACTTAATGTATTCTACTAAGTTTGCACGCTTAATATTTAAGTAAAAATTCATACCTTGAGCACTTCTAAGTGACTTAGTATTATACATATCTACTGTATCTTCACTAAGAATAATATTTGTTAAATTAAATGCTACAGCACTTCTTAAAATAGTACCTAAATTACCTGGATCTTGTACTCCATCAAGCACTAAAATGTTCTTAGATAAATCTATATCATTTTCTTTTAATGAACATACACCTATAATATCTACTTTACTAGGTAAAGTTGATATTGTTTTCATAACTGCCTCAGTAACATAAGTTTTTGGAACACCAAGATCAATATCTCTTTCACATAGTATAACCTCATCAAGGTTACCAGCTTTATAAGCTTCTAAAACTAAATGTTCACCTTCAATAATATATTTCTTTTCTTCATCTCTATATTTCTTTTCATTTAGTTTTCTAATATCTTTAATTTTATTATTAGAAGTAGATTCTATTATCATTCTTGTACCTCCTTACGTATCTTTTTATAATCAGGACAGTTTTCCTCTACTAAAGACCAAAATGCTTTACTATGATTTGCGTGTATTAAATGAGATAATTCATGAACAATTACATAATCTAAACATTTTATGTCTTTATAAACAAGTTCTGAATTTAGTGTTACTTTTTTTAATTTAGTATTACATACACCCCATCTAGTAGTCATTTTTCTAATAGTTAAAGATGGATATGGAATACTTCTAGAGAAATTATTATATTGAATGTCTAATCTCTCTTTAAATACCCTTTTTATCTCTTTTTTATACCATTTTTCTATATCACTAGTATTTCTTACATATAATGTATTATCTTCGAAATAAGGGGTTTTAAATGCGTCATCCTTAAAGATTTCTATCTTATTACCAAAGTAATAATAATCTAATTTCTTTTCTAATCTTTTCTCCTGTTTATCTATCTGTTTAGAAATATATTTTATATTACTATTAACAAATTTTTTAATAACAAAATCAGGAGTAAAAGTATTAGTAGTCACATATATATTTAAATCTTCTTTTACTCTTAAATACATATTTTTAATATTTTTCTTTTCTACGATTATATCGTATCTAATACCATCAATTTCAATAAACATAATCTCATCACTAATACAATTATACCATGAAAAAAGAGGATTTTTATATCCTCTATTTACACTTATTGTTTATTTCTTCTACTTTCTAATATTTTCTTTTTAAATGCGATAACGTCTTCTCCAAAAATATTCTTCAAGAATTCTTCACCTCTAGAAGAATATTTAAATACTTCTTGTTTAAGATTTAATATACCTGCTTCATCAAGATTAAATCCTTGAATAATAGTATATATTTGTCCCCAATCAACATTATCATCCATTAGCTTCATAACTGTTGCTACTAATTCATAGAATTCTAAAGAAGCTTGTCTTTCTTCATCAGTCATATTTTTAAGTTTTTCATCTGTAGCTTTTTCATCACCAGCAACATAAACTAAATCGTATATATTTTCAATCCATTCTCCTTGTTTATCACCTTTACAAAAATCTGCATAGTTAGATAGAATTCCAATATATTCATCAGCCATATTACTTTGAATACGTCCTGAATCATCTACTAATTTACAAAGTCTTGAAATGCCTACGTCACCTATAACAGTTCTTGCAGATAATTCAAAAGACTTATTTCTCATTTCTTCTAATCCTACAAATGATTCAAGAGTATCTTTCTTTAGATATCTATCTCTTGTACAATCATATACATCAATATAAGCTTGTTCTAAACTTACTGTATTAGAGTATAAGTTTACTTTTCTTCCGTATTTACCGGTAAACTCCATGTAAACGTGTTGACCAGATTTATTAGCAGCTAATAATCTTTCAACTGCATCATCTAATGATTCACCTGGTATACTAGGTAATGGTTTCATATTATCACTCCATTTGTAGATATATTATAACATAGAAAAAAGAAGATTATATAATTTCTTTTATTAAATTAATAAGATCTTCTTTTTGTTCAACAGAATAATAGCCTTCAATTTTTCCTAAAAGATTTTTATCTTTAAAAATCAATAATGAAGGTAATTCATTTATTTCATATTTTTGTTTTAATTCTTCATTAACTTCCATTTTATAAAACATAGTATCACTAGGCATATCAGAAGTAATATCTTTTATTGGAATAGATTTTAATAAACATTGTATAGAGTCATCTTCATAACATTCAACTAAAGTAATGCCTTCATTTGTTTTATTCATTAATTCTTCTGGATTAATCATAAAAAATTCTGATAAAGGAGCTGCTCCATATCTATCTACAAATAGATCTTTTGTAGTTCTAGAATCATTCTCTATATCTTGTTTTAGTTTTTCATATTCTTCTTCAGAATGAGCAACTCTAATAGCACCTATAGGGCACATTCTCTCGCATGCTCCACACGATATACATTTATCATTATCTATTTTTATAGTTTCGTTTTCTTCATCCCATGATAATGCACCTGTTGGACATACTTCTATTCCACCACATTCTTTAGCATTATCACAAATTTTAAAATTAACTAATACTGCCATGTTATCTTCTCCTAATCATACCAACAATATTTATTAGTTTTCTTACAAACTCATCTATTTCTTCTTTAGTATTATATTTACCTAAACTAACTCTTATTGGACTATAGTCATCTAAATTAGCATGACAAGCAGTTAAAACATGTGATGGAACTGCAAGTTCTGAATTACATGCTGAACCAGTAGAAACATATATATCAAATGATTCAAGTACAAGCATTAATTCATCAGCT
>JAEEGL013666668.1_pt1 | contig 12993 bp, 11 predicted proteins | sample 9134231 | NCBI WGS metagenome assembly JAEEGL01 (sample SAMN16246548, study PRJNA631951) | gut metagenome | biome: gut microbiome; feature: rumen; material: fiber-attached | host: Bos | place: Iran: Karaj | collected 2018-10 | reverse complement strand
TCGATGTCATCGGGCAGGTTGCAGAAGAAGTCGATGCCCGTGAGGCGCTCCAGTTCATCGATGCTCACCACGTACTGGCTCAGGCTGTCGCCGCTCCGGTCTTCGTTGATGTGCTCCACCCAGAAGCCCATGGCTTTGTAGCCCTGGCTGTTGCGGCAGAGGATGGCCATGAAGAAGTATTTGGGCACGATGAGTCCCTTGGTTGTCTTCGTGAGGATCTGGTCGGGATTGTCGATGGTGCCGCCCTTGCAGACGTAGAGCGTGTCGATGGTCTTGCGGTTGTTCTTGAAATAGTTGGAGACGAAATTCTCCATCTGCAACCACAAACCTGCATTGAACTTGTTGCGCTGCGGCTGCATGTTTGAGAGATAGAACGTCTGGATGTTGGCTTCGCGGCTGTTGAGGCGGTCATACGACGGACAGATGTGCCCGTGGTCGTAACCGGAATTCCAATAGGGATTGTCTTTGAAACAAGCTGAGGAGGGGATGTCAGGGTCGAAGGGATATTGCGGGTCGCCATAATACCTGCTGACATTCTTGACGTAGTTGGCGCCGTCGATGGTATAGCAGGTCCATCGCTGCGATTTCTTGATGCAGTCCCATTCCACGATGAAGTTCACCCCATATTCTGAAGTGGAGTGCACGAGCACGAGATTGTCGTCGGTGCCTTTGATGCGGGGCATTTCCAACCGGGCATACTCTTTCCGGGTGGTGGGGTTGGCGTTGGCGTTCTTTGTCTTGGAAGGCTTCTCACTGCTTCCGCCGCCATTGTCGTCGCCTCCGCTGCAACTGCAGAGTACCATGGCGCAAATTACAAAACCAATCAGAATATGAACAGGTCTCATAGGCTAAAAAATAGATGGTTTTTCATGTTCCCTTCTCAGAGGGGTTGTGGTGGTATAAAAAATCAGGTGCCACTGAGCGCATATGCAACTACGCTTCAGACGCACCTGATGTATCGTCTCACCTGCTGGGCACGGCACGTCGGGTGCCTTCGTCCGTCTTCGGTGTATGTTATTACTTCTTGATCTTGCCGTAACGGCTCATGAAGCGGTCCACGCGACCGGCTGTATCGACAAGCTTCTTCTTGCCAGTGTAGAACGGGTGCGAGGTGTTCGAGATCTCGATTTTCACCAATGGATAAGTCTCACCTTCAAATTCCACTGTCTCTGTAGTCTTGCATGTGGACTTTGTAAGGAACATATCGCCGTTGGACATATCCTTGAATACGACGGGGCGATAGTTGTCTGGATGGATACCTTTTTTCATTTTAAAATGTTGTTGTACTGTTTATTGATTCTAATTTCACGTTTGGGGTGCAAAATTACACATTTTCCTCCATTCCACAAAATTTATCCAATGTTTTTTTCGAGTTATGTTTAAAGGATGGCCCTGACGCTTCACTTTTCAGCGATGCGCAGGGCCAAAGGTTCTGTTATGGTTTCTTACCGACGCTGTTGCCGCCGATTTCAGCATAAGTCACTGACTTCACGCCGGGAGCACCGAAATATTTCTCGATGTTGCCGTAAAGTTTCACTTCCTTGCCCAGGTAGTCCGGGTGGTCCACCAGGTTCAGTCCGGTGCGAACGTCGCCGTTGGGCAACTGCACGGGCATGCACTTGTTCACGTCCGTCTCCGAGGCCGACTCGGCGATCAGGAGGTTGGTCTTCACGTCACAGCCCTCTGCGGTGAAATGAGCACCGCTGGAGAGCACCTGACCCTCTACATAGCCCACGATGAAGGCTTTCACATAGACTCCAGTGCCTGAGCCGGCTGCAATGGCTGCGCTCACGCTGTAAGGATCGTCATAACTGCCTGCGCCGGTTTGTTCACCGCCGCCGCCACCGCCTTGGCCGTCGTCCTCGGTCTTGCCGTTGAGGGAGTAGAGATAGGCCTTGCCAGCTACTGTTTCAGGTGTGTTGCCACGATAATTCATCAACTGACCGTAGATGATGACCTCGTCGCCGACCTTGATGTCAGTATTGCCTGCCTCGAACTTTTTGTTGCCCAGATAAAGGACGCGGAAGCAGTAGAATTCACCGCTCTGTTTTCCATCTTCAGAGATATAGAAGGATGCGTTGCCATAGGTGCCGCCTTCAGTGAAGGTGCCTTTGTCAGCGATGCGGGAAATCTTGCCTTTTACATAGACATCGCCAGTGGTGTCGTAGGTGTTGTTGTCCGTCCAGGTGAGATTTTTCACCGCTGCGGCTGCACCTGCCGGGTTATACGGGTCATTGAGCGTACCGCTACCCTTGGCTTCACCGGTGTCTCCACCGCCGCCGCCACCGCCACCTTCGCTCTTGCCATTGAGCGAGTAGAGGAAGGCTTTGCCAGCCACTGTCTCAGGTGTGTTGTTGTGATAATTCATCAGTTGGCCGCAAATGATGACCTCGTCGCCGACCTTGATGTCAGTATTGCCAGATGTAAACTTCTTGTTGCCCAGATAAAGGATGCGGAAGCAGTAGAATTCACCACTCTCTTTTCCGTCTTCAGAGATATAGAAGGATGCGTTGCCATAGGTGCCGCCTTCAGTGAAGGTGCCCTTGTCGGCGATGCGGGAGATCTTGCCTTTTACATAGACATCGCCAGTGGTCTCATAAGTGTTGTTGTCCGTCCAGCTGAGCTTGCTTGCAGCAGCATTTGCACCTGCCGGATTATACGGGTCATCGAGCGTGCCGCTACCCTTGGCTTCACCAGTGTCACCACCGCCGCCGCCTCCGCCAGCGGTCTCGCCGTTGAGGGAATAGATATAGGCTTTGTTCTGGTCTGTCTCAAGTGTTCCATTGTAGTTGGTCACGATACCGCAGATGATGACCTCGTCACCCACCTGAATCTGTTTGTCGCTTTCTGTCCATTTCTTGTTGCCCAGATACATGGCGCGGTAGATGAGGAATGTGTTTTTCTCATTCCCGTCATCAGAGATGCTGAAAGTACCGTTTCCAAACTGGCTGCTGAACTCTTCCCTGATAGAGGCGATTTTGCCTTTGATGTAGATGTTCGAAGGACTTTTCTCTCCACTTTCCAACGTCTGTGCGTAGGCGATGGCTGCAGCCACGTTGTAGGGGTCAGCCACGGTGCCGCTGCCTGCCGGATCGACGACTACGGTCGGTTTGTCATTGCTCTCTGTGGGGATGTCGAATGGTGCGGGCACATCCTCACAGCTCGTGAATGTCATGGCTGTCGTAGCCAAGATGAATAAAGAATAAATTAACTTTTTCATGTCTATTTCGTTTTTTGTTTTATACTGAAGGATGTTTTACTGGGCTGGCTGGATGTCTGCTGTCGTGCGCATCAGAATCTGCCAGGTATCGCGGTAGCGGGTGAAAATGCCGGTCACATCCACCTTTCCTGTCGGCATCACATTGCCGGCGAAGTCGGCATAGCTGCTCGTGCGGAGCACCAGACGGCTGCTGCTGATTCCCTTGAAGTTGCGGTTGGCGCAGTTGGCGGTCAGTGCCACGCTGCCATCGGAGGGGGCATACACGGCCTTGCCGTCGGCGGCTTGCAGTTCCACGCCTTTCAAGGTCATCAACCGTCCGCAGTTCTCTTCGATGTAGCTGGGGGTGGTGAGCTTGCTTTGGTCAAACACGATGGGCTTCACCGTGTTGGGATCAGCGGTGCCGAGGGTCTTGTAATGACTGTTCCAGATAAAGCGGCTCATACGGCTCACGTAGGTCGAACCACTGGCGCTGGTGTAGGGCACGCCAATCTCACCCTGTTGGCCGTAGGCTCCGATATACAAGCCTTTCAGGTCGATGAGGATCTTCTGTCCCACGGGCAGGTAACCGAACAGACCACCCTGGTTGATGCAGACGATGAAGGCACCTGTGCCGTCGTCGATGATCACTTCGTTGTAGATATTGCCTTCGATGTCGTTGCCGATCACCGTACCTGTAATCTTGATGTCGTCTGTCACCTCTTTCATGCCGTTGTTGGCGATGGTGGATTTGAAGGCGTCCTTCAACTGGGCGATGGTGATGATGTTGGTCTCGGTGAGGCTGGTGTTGCCGTAGGGCGACTCAGACAGGTCGGGGGCGTCATAACTGTCGGCCATGCACGAGGCCAGGATGGCCACGGTCATGATCATGAATATGTTGCTGATGGTTTTCATGTCGATGCGGTTTTAGAATCTGAGTGTCAGGTTGAGCATGCCGTTGGTACCGAATGCGTAGTATTTCTTAGGGTTGCGTGAGAACTTATAGGCGCGCTGATTGTTCATCAGGATGTTGTCGCCGTCGGTCTTCACGGTGTAGTCGCTGCGGCTCTGCTCATAGCCACCGGTGCACAACTTGGTGTTGTTGAGGATGTTGGTCACCGACAGGTTGATGGAGAGCTGTCTTCCATGGGGCAGGCGGAGGGTCTTGCCGATTGAACCGTCGAGCATGAAGCCTCCCTTGCCTTTGGCCTGCTCAGGCACGTCGTAGGTGCCATCGTTGTTGACGCGGCCCATGGTGGTCAGTGTGCCTTGGTAGCGGTAGCTGGGCGAGTAGCTCAGATAGATGCGGTCGTAGTAGTTGCCGTTGAGGTCGATGAACCAGCCGCCGGAGTGGTAGCTGAGGATGAGGCTGGCTGCGGTCAGCGGGGTGCTGGCCTCGCGCATGTCCTTGTTCATCACGATGTCATCGTGGTAGGTGGCTTTCGTGGAGTTCATATAGCGCACCTTGGCGTTGTTGGCGTTCTTCGCCTCGCTGATGGTTCCGAGCACCTTGATGTTGAATGCCGAATTCAGTTTGTAGTCGATGCCGGCTTCGATGCCATAGTAGTTCTTCTTGATGTCGGTCAGCGAGACGTAGGAGAAGGAGTTGATGTCGTCGAAGTAGAAATTCTGCCACTCCGTCACCTTATTCATATTAATGTAATATCCGCTGATGTTGATGTGCACCTTGGAGTTGAGGAACTGATAGCCGATCTCGCTGCTGAAGAGCTGCTCGTTTTTGAGGTTGCTCACGAAATCGTTGTTCATCTCAGGCGATACGAAGGCCGTCGTGATCTGCGGGGCGCGGTATTCGAATCCGGCACCGAGCAGTACGGCGTGGCCGCCGCCCAGGTTGAAGCTGGAATTGAACTTGCCGCCGCCGCTCAGGAAGTGGGCGCTTTTGCTCTTGCCGTAGGAATATTCGGCAAACATACCGTTGCGCATACGGCCATCACGCTGCATGCCGTCGTAGTTGACTTTGCCTGACACGCTGTAGTGGAGGATGCCGTAATCCTGGGTGTAGTTGCCCCACAGCACGGCGCGGCGGGCCAACAGGTTGTAGTCGTAACCGAAGCGGTCGTCCTCGCCGACGAGACCGTTGCGGTTGTTGAGGTCATACTGCACGACGTCGGAGGTGGCGGCGTAGTTGCCCAGGGCATAAGTGTTGATGTTGTGGAAGATGTTGGCTCCCAGGAGGTCATCCATGGTCTTGTAGTGCATGCCCTTGTTGGCTCCCATCATCACGCCCAGATTGAGGCGCGACTTGTTGGTGAGCTGTTTCTGCAACGTCGAAGCGAGGGTGAAGTGCAGGTTGTCGTTATGCTTGGCTTCCACATAGTAGAGCGCGTCGCTGCCTTGTAAGTTGGCATTGCGGTTTGACCAGTAGAGGCGGTCCCAGTTGATCTGACGGTTGGCCTTGCTCTCCTTGAGGAAATCCAGGGCGTTGTTGAAGTCGATCAGGCACTGGGTGGTGCGGTATTGGTCATCGTCCACGTCCCAGACGTCGAAGCTGCTGCTCGGCAGGTTCTTCCAGTAGTCGGGCTGGGGATTCTCAGCATTGTTGTAGTTGAGGCGGGTACTCTTATACATGCTGTACTTGCCGAAGAGGGAGGTCACCAGGCGGGTCTTGCGGTCAATGTTCCAGTCCCAGGTGAACAAGGCGCTGGGGGCGAAATCATTGATCACGCGAGAGTTGCGCACCTTGCCGTTCTGATAACCCCAGTAGGGGTTGTACTGGTTGTTGTTGGCGATCCAGTAGCTCTCGTCGGTGGCGGCACCCTGTGAGGCGCGCTCCGTGGGATTGCCCCACGTCATCAGCGAGAAGGAGTGGTCGCCCATCAGTTTCTGTACACCGAAATAATAAGAGAGAGAGTTGTAGAACGTGCCTTCCACATAACCTCTGTGAGCCCAGCGATAGGCGATGCTCCCGGCGAAGGCCCATCCTTTCTCGCTGATGCCCGAGCCATAGGTGTACATGGCCCGGAGGGTGTAGTTGCGGTTGGCGCCGCTCAGCGACAACTTGTTGCCTGCTGACACCTGCGAAGGACGGAAGTTGTAGTTGTTGCTTCCACCCAGGCCGGTCATGGCATAATTGTTGTCCTCAAAAGGCAACGTGGCATCGACGTTGCGCGTCAGATTGTTGATACCTCCCACGTTGGAGTACCTGAACTGTCCAGACTCCGGGTCGTTCAATGGGGCTCCGTTGACATAGATGTCGTTGTACTTCTGCCCCAAGGCGCGGTAGCGGAATCGGACAGGCGAGAAGAGGAATCCCACTTCATTGGCGTATACGTTGGTGTTGGAACTGAGAATGGTCACATTTTGCGACATGTCATCATCTTCACCCAACTGAGCCTCGGTGAACGTGAAGGCTGCATCGTCCAACGCACCGGTCTGCTCCAATGAGTCAACCTCCTGCGCGAAGGCAAGAGGGGTGTAGCAGAGCGCAAACACTGCTATTTTGAGCATTTTTTGCATAAGACAATTGTTGTATTAGTGTTTGGATGCAAAGTAACAAAAATATTTTGAAAAAAAAAAGACTTCATGGTTTATTTTTTTTGAAATTTTGCGTTTTTTGTCGATAAAATTTCCGATATTTGCAGTCATCTAATGACTTTGGCTTTGCGCCTTGTCGGAGGCCGGCCTTTACTGCTAACTAAAATCATCAATATATGAAAAGACAAACCCTGCTAATCGCTGCTTTGCTTCTGCTGGCACTCACTGTGGCAGCCCAGAAGAAATACAATGTCTATGGTGTCGGATTCTACAATCTGGAGAATCTTTTTGACACTTGTCACGACGAGGGGAAGAACGATTACGATTTCCTCCCCAACGGCACCTACAAATGGGACAAGCTGCGCTATGAGCGCAAACTCCACAACATGGCGTATGCCCTGGCCGACATGGGAACGGACATGCTGCCCATCGGATGCGCCATCATCGGCGTTTCTGAGGTGGAGAACAGTCGGGCGCTCGACGATCTCGTGGCTCAGCCCGAACTGGCCAAGAGAGGTTACAAATTCGTGCACATCGAGGGTCCCGACCGCCGTGGCGTCGATTGCGCCATGCTCTACAACCCGTCGCTCTTCACGTTCAGGGAGGCCCATCTGGTGCCATATGTGCCCGAACTGGAGGCCGACAGCACATTCAAGACCCGTGGATACCTCACCGTGACAGGCATGTTGGCCGACGAGATGGTGACCGTCATCGTGTGCCACTGGCCCAGCCGTTTCTCCGGCTCCTTCTACCGTGAGACGGCCGGCCGGCAGGTCAGGGTGGTCAAAGACTCCATCCTGCGTGCCGACCCCACCCGCAAGATCATCGTCATGGGTGATATGAACGATGACCCGCAGAACGCCAGTATGAAAACGGCTTTGGGGGCCAAACCCAACATCAAGGATGTCGAAGATGGTGATATGTTCAACCCTTGGTGGAAGATCCTCGATGGCGGAAAGGGAACCCTCAGCTATCAAGGCAGTTGGAACCTCTTCGACCAGATCGTGCTGTCGTCCAATCTGCTCGACCGCAAGGGCACCAAGGATTACAGCAAGCTCACCTACCTGAAATGCCAGATTCAGAACAGGCCCTATCTGGTGCAGGATGAAGGGAAATACAAGGGATCGCCGAAACGAACGACAGCCAGCGGCGTGTGGCTTGACGGCTATTCCGACCACCTGCCCACCGTGGTTTATCTCATCAAGGAGAAACCCTGATGGCCGGTGAACCGGCGCAGGTGGAGCGGCATCCCTGGGCGCCGTTCCTGCCCGATCACACCAGGGTCCTCATGCTGGGCAGCTTTCCACCGGCTCCCCATCGGTGGTGCATGGCGTTCTTCTACCCCAACTACACCAACGACATGTGGCGGATTTTCGGTCTATGCCTGCATCAGGATAAAAACTGGTTTGTCGATGAGGAGCACCGCACCTTCCGCCTGGAGCGGATCATCGCGATGCTCCGAGCCACCGGGGTGGGACTTTATGACACCGCCGTGGCTGTGAGACGGACGCGCAATACGGCCTCCGACAAGGACCTGGAGGTAGTGGAGACCACCGATCTTGACCGTCTGCTCGCTGAAGCGCCCGAATGCGTGGCCGTGGTGACGACAGGACAAAAGGCCACCACACTTTTCGCCCAGCATTTCGGCATCACGGAACCCAAGGTGGGGGAGTCTGTCGCCTTCAAGGTAGGGCAGCGTGAGTTGCGGCTGCTGCGCATGCCGAGTAGCAGCAGGGCCTATCCCATGAAAGTGGAACGGAAGGCGGAATACTATCAGCCGCTCTTCGAGGAGTACTTGAAACCATACAACAACAATAACTACCAAAAATCATGACAATCATTGGAATAGCCGGAGGAACAGGCTCAGGAAAAACAACCGTCGTAAAGAAAATCGTCAATGCGCTGCCTCCGCATTATGTGGCTGTTGTTCCGCTCGATTCATATTATAATGACACCTCGCACATGACGGATGACGAGAGACGGAAAATCAATTTCGACCACCCTGACGCCTTCGACTGGAAACTGCTGATCAAGCAGATCAACATGCTGCGCAACGGGGAGGCCATCGAACAACCCACCTATTCCTATATCCTGAGCAACCGACTGAAGGAGACCGTGCATGTCAATCCCAAACCGGTGATCATCATCGAGGGCATCATGACGCTCATCAACAAGAAACTCCGCGACCTCATGGACCTCAAGATCTTCGTTGATACCGACAGCGACGAACGACTCATCCGCAACATCCAGCGCGATGTGGTGGAAAGGGGCAGGACGGTGGATATGGTCCTCGACCGCTACTTGTCAGTGCTCAAACCGATGCATGAGCAGTTTATCGAACCCACCAAGAAATACGCCGACCTCATCATCCCGCAGGGTGGGGAGAACCTGAAAGGCATCGGCATCCTCTGCAAATACATCGAGGGTCTCGTCCCTCCAAAGGAATAAACACACTTCATGACCACGCTTTTGCTCGTTAGGCATGGTGAGACCATCGACAACGTCGGTCACATCATGCAGGGACAGACACAGGGACAACTCAATGAGAACGGCATGGCTCAGGCACGGATGCTGGCTGAGCAGATGGGCGGCACCGAGATCGACGCTTTCGTGTCATCCGATCTCAAACGGGCCTACGACACCTGCGTCATCATCGCTGAGCCTCATGGCATAGAGGTCGTCACCACACCGCTCCTGAGGGAGCGCGACTGGGGCGATTTCACGGGTAAGTTCATCCCCGACCTCAAGGACAAGCCGTGGCCGCCCAATGTGGAATCCATGGCGATGCTCAGGCAGCGGTCGGCCGATTTCCTGGCTTTCATCCGCAATCGTTTTCCCGATCAGACCGTTCTTGCCGTGGGACACGGCATCATCAACAAGGTCATCCAGTCGGTCTTCTACGACAAACCGGTCCAGGAGGTGCCGAGGATGGCCAACGCAGAGGTCAGAACCCTGTTGTTATAGAAAAAATGCGGAGCGGGCACTGCCCGCTCCGCTTGCATTGAATAACTACATTCATTAATAACTACATTCATTAATAACCAATCCTGAAATAACAATCTTTTACCTTAATATTCCTAATACCTGCATCGCATAATCAGATTGTAGTATGTATGTATTCGAGTGATTCGTGGATATTATCTTCTTCCACCGAAGCCACCTCCGTGACCACCGCCACTGTGTCCGCCGCTGTGTCCGCCGCTGTGTCCGCCGCCGAACGATCTGCCTCCGCCATGGCTTCCACCGCTGAACGAACTGCCGCCGCGACTGCTGCTACCGCTGCTGAACGAACGGCTGGGTGCTGATGACGACCTGCTCATGCTCGATGAGGAGTGAGAGGGACTTGAAGAGATGCTCCGTGAAGAGGAGGGAGAGGAACTGCGGCTTGAGGAGAAGTTGCGGGAGGGGTTGCTGAAGGTGCCTACAGAAGAGTGGGAACCTGATGGTCTGCTGCCCACGCTCGAACTGCTGCTCGGACGGTTCGTGCTGCTGCCGATCCGTGACCTTTCACCGCTGTTGCTGCTGGCACCCGGAGTCATCCGTGTGCTGCTCTCACGGCTGCCGTTGTTGCGGAAGGTCCTCATGCCCTGGTCGCTGGTGTTGTTGCGCACGCTGCCGGGATTGGTGCGGGTGGTAGCGTTGCCATTGCCGAAGCGGCTGTTGTTGCTGCCGTTCGTGATGCCGCCGTTGCCGGGACGTCCGCCGTTGTTGCCGCCATTGCGACCGTTGCCATTGCCGAAGTGACTGCCGGTGCTGCCGCCACTGCGACTGCCGTTGCCATAATGGCCTCCGTTGCCTCCATGTCCGCCATGTCCACCATTGTGTCCGTAGTCACCGCGGTCATATCTGTCGCGCATGCCGTGTCCACCGTGTCCGTTGTTTCTTCCGTGTCCGCGATGGCCGAAGTCACGTCCGTGATACCAGCTGTGTCCACCGTTCATTCTCCAGCTGTGTCCGCCGCGATAGACGGTCCAGAAGTGAGGACGTCCGAAGTAGAAGAAGTCACGATAGGGATAGCGTGCATAGATGCCGAAGTGCCAGTAGCCAGCCTCCCAGTAGAGGGGACGGTAGAAATACCTTGCTGCGAGATAGGCTTCATATTGCCAGTCAAGCAGGATATAGCTCAGGTCCATATTGCGCTGTGTCCAATAGACTCCATAAAGGTCGGCTTGGGTATTGACGCTCATCAGGTAGTCAAGGTTCACCTCGTAGGCAGCCTCATACTGCTCTTCCGTCAGATTAAGCTCATAGGCCATCTTGTCGGTGAGGAACAAAGCCTGCTGCCGGGCCTGCTCGTAACTCATTGCGCTTGCTGAGATGTTGATGGTCAGCAGTGCGATCATGGCTATCAGAATTCTTTTCATCGTCGTATGGTTTTTAATATGGTTTTACATTTTTCTCATTCTCACGATGCAAAGGAACAAAGAATTTCTTACCCCCGAAAAGGATTTTCCCTACTTTGGGAGGGGAAAATCCCTAAATCAAAAACCCCCTCGTCTGAGGGGGCAAATTAGGAAGGTTATCTGTATTTGAAACTCGAACCGCCGACGAATTCCCGCATGATGCTGGTGGGAGGTATCTCTTTGTCGCTGACGGGGATGAAGTAATGGATGAATTTCAGCAGCCGGTGCGCTTCGGAATACTCCGGGCAGTTCTTCGGCACGGAGGCCAGGATGATCTCCGCATGGGTGCGGAGCACGGCAAACTCGATGTTGAGCGCAGAGTTGAACATCACGTCGGCAGTCTCCTGGAAGGGCAGGATCCACTGTTCCTCGGCCTCGCAGACATTGGGCCACATGCGGATGGTTTCCACGGCGGTATAGGCACCTTTGTTGTAGTCGCGGATGATGCGCCGGAGCAATCGGTTGTCGTGGGTGGGAATCCAGTTGTGGTCATCTAGTGAGATGCTGGTGAGCGCCGAGATGAAGATCTTGAATTTTGCCGTGTCGGGAATCTTCTCCGTCAGCAGGGGGTTGAGGGCGTGGATACCTTCTATGATCAGCACGCAGTCGTTTTGCAGTTTCAGTTTCTTGCCGTTGTATTCGCGCTTCCCGGTGACGAAATTGTATTCGGGCACCTCCACGCGCTCCCCGCGCATCAGCCGTTGCAGATGGTCTTCGAGCAGGGCGCAGTCCACGGCCTTGATGTTGTCGAAGTCATACTGTCCGTTGGGCAGCAGCGGGGTGTCGACCCGGTTGACGAAATAGTCATCGGTGGAGAAGGAGATGGGATGCAGGCCACAGGCGAGCAACTGCACCGACAGACGCTTGCAGAATGTCGTCTTGCCCGAGCTCGACGGACCGGTGATGAGCACGAGGCGGATGGGGTCTTTCTCCGCACGGAAACGGGAGTCGATCTCTTCGGCGATCTTCACGATTTTCTTCTCCTGAAGGGCCTCGCTCACCTGGATGAGTTCGGAGGCATGACCCTTTAATATGGCTTTGTTCACGTCGCCGGCGTTCGACAGGCGCATGATGACGTCCCAGTGCACCTTCTCAGCAAACATCTCGTAGGTCTTGGGCTGATCGAACTTCTTGGCGAGCTCAAGCGGGTTTTTCTTGTCGGGCACCCGCAGCAACAGTCCATCGCCGTATGGCTCCAGACCCCAGACCTTCAGATAACCAGCCGAGGGCACCAACGGACCATAATAATAATCCACTGTGTCGCCCAACATATAATAGTCGGTGTAGATCTGTCCACTCGTTTCGGTCAGTTTCACTTTGTCGGAGAATCCGCGGTCGGAGAAAATCCGCACGGCCTCCTCAGTCGTCGCCTCAAAGCGGCGGAAGGGCATGTCGAGGTTGATGATCTGCTGCATACGCTCCTTGATGCGCTCCACATCCTCCACCGTGAACGACTCATTTCCTCGGCGCTTGAGGTTGCAGTAATAGCCGCGCGACAGGGGATGCTCGATAAATAACTTGCTGCCGGGGAAGATGTCGCAGACAGCTTTGTAGAGCACGAAGCAGAGAGAACGGACATAGACGCGGTGGCCGGAACCCTCCCTGGCGTCCAGAAATTCCACGTCGCGGTTCTGGAAAAGGCGGAATTTCAGTCCCTGCGAGGCGTTGTTCACCTTGGCCGATACCACAGGGTAGGGGAGTTGGATCTCATCGGCAAATTCCTGATACACATCCAGAAGGGAGCACCCCTCAGGAAAACTTTTAGTCACGTTGTTGTTTTTGCATCGAATCTGGAGCATAAGCTTTACAATATGGTTTCGGCAAATTTACGAAAAAACGGGAGGAGAACAAAAAGAATTCGTCCTTTTCTTATCCCGAGTGCTCAAGTAAGTTCGCCAC
>JAEEGL012172027.1_pt1 | contig 12993 bp, 16 predicted proteins | sample 9134231 | NCBI WGS metagenome assembly JAEEGL01 (sample SAMN16246548, study PRJNA631951) | gut metagenome | biome: gut microbiome; feature: rumen; material: fiber-attached | host: Bos | place: Iran: Karaj | collected 2018-10 | reverse complement strand
TAGATGACTACAATATTGATGAAAATATCAAAAACAGGTTTTTCTCAATTTTCAAGGATGAATATCCATTGATTAAGATAATCATAGATGAAAACTATGAGGAAATATTAAAGGTCAGCAAGGAAATGAGAAACAATATTCGTGGTCAAGATATAGGTGAACTAGGATAGTGTAAAAATGGATTATGATAAAGTAGAAGACACATTCTTTGAAGCGTTTCAAGGAAAATATGTAAGAGCATTAATCACCGGCCCTACAGAAAAGATTGTAAAAAGGGCGGCATATGATTCAACCTCAACCCCAAGCGCAGTCATCGGAAGGGTTGAAGGGGGTGTGGAAGGATTCCTTGATGAATCACAGACACCTGATGGAAGATTCGGAGCCATTGTGCAATACTGGCTAGGCGGCGACGATGTTGAAAAATTCGCATTTGAACTATCTTACAGATTAAGGCAGGACGTTTTGGTCAAGCCATTCACACGTATCTTTGATTGGTCAGACAAAGACAGTGACGAGTATATTGAAATGATGGACATTGTAGGTCACTGTGGTGATGGATACGAATGGATTGTAGAGGAATATGGAAGAAAAATGATCAATGTGCCGATTGCAGTGCCTGATTTCCAGATTGAGGAAAAGTTCAAGATAAATGACGGAACCATGGGAGGAAACTTCTGGTACCTATGTGAAACTCCAGAAGCGGTACTTGAAGCGGGAGAAGCAATAATTGAAGCGATCATGAATGTGGAAGGTGCAACAGCGCCATTCGATATATGTTCAGCAGCTTCAAAACCTGAAACAAATTTCCCTGAAATCGGTCCGACAACAAATCACGTTTACTGTCCTTCTTTAAAGGAACGCTTAGGTGATGAATCCAAGGTTCCGGAAGGAGTTAACTACATTCCTGAAGTTGTGATAAATGCCATTGATGAGGAATCAATGAACAATGCTGTCAAAGCAGGAATTGATGCAGCTTTGGAGTTTGATGGTGTTATAAAAATATCTGCAGGTAATTTCGAAGGTAAACTTGGAGATAAAAACATTAATTTATTAGATATCTTAAAGTAAGGTTTTAAAATGGAAATATTTGACAATGATTTAAATGCAGAGGTCATAGGATTCGGAGCATTGAATGTTGATAAGCTATACTCTGTGGAAAACATAGCCTCAAAAGATGAGGAAAGCTTCATTAAGGGTGAAACCGATACTCCAGGAGGTTCTGCAGCAAATACTATGGTGGGATTGTCAAGATTAGGATGTTCCACTTCAATAATTGGAAAGATTGCCGAGGACGATGATGGAGATTTGATTGAATACAATTTGGCAATCAATGGAATTTACACTAATAATTTGATTTACTCAGAAACGGGCGCTACCGGAAAATGCTTGGGATTTGTGGATTCCAATGGCGAAAGGTGCCTGTACATTGACCCGGGTGTCAACGATGAAATCAGACTGGATGAAATAAACCCGTTAAACATCATGAGGTGTAAGATAATGCATTACACATCATTTGTTGGTGATTCATTCAACACCCAAATTGAATTGTTGGATTTGCTTAACAAGGAATGCATATTAAGCTTCGATCCGGGCATGCTGTATGTCCAAAAGGGTTTTGATGAGTTAAAACCTATACTTGATAGAACCGATATCCTGTTAATCAATGAATCAGAATTAAGATTATTATGTAATAATAATGAATCCTCCCTAAAGGAACTGGCTATTGGATTTTTAGACATGGGAATTGAAACTGTTGTTATAAAGCAAGGCTCAAAAGGAGTGTTTGCAATGAACAACAATGAGACTTGCGAGGTCGAGTCCTACAAATGTGATGTTGTGGACACCACCGGAGCGGGAGACAGCTTCAACAGCGGATTCTTATATTCCTATTTGAAAGGTTACGATTTGGAAAAATCATGCCAAATCGGTAATTGGGTGGCCAGTAAGGCTATTGAAGGATTCGGAATGGAAAAATTCCCCTCTCTAAAGGATTTGGAGGATTTTTTCTGAAATTAAGTTTATGAAAAAATTATTTAGTTGGTATTAAAATGAATGTATCTTTTATAAAACAGATGAAAAACTTGGAACGCGAAGTTTTATTGAAATCTGTTGAATTAGATGATGACGGTGACGATTTCCAATTTGAACTGGACAATTTCAGTGCAGAGGAGGAAATCATTGCTGTGGCACCTAGATGTGTAAGATGTAATACTTGTGTTGGTGAATGTCCAGTTAATGCAATCGAACCAGCTAATATTTTTAGAATAGCTAAGATTACTGACAAATGCGTAAAATGTGAAATCTGTGTACAGTCATGTCCGGTTTCAGCAATCAAATTAATCAGTAATTCAGTTATTTATAATGATGAGGATGAACGTGACGTCATCGAGTATGACCTTGCAAATATCCGTTATCCTCACAGAGTAGTTCGTATGAATAGTATTTCAATTGACTATTCAGTTGATAATAATTGGGATGATTGTGCAACTCTATGTCCGACAAACGCATTCACTCTTGAGTTCAAGGAATTCTTTGAGAATCGGGATATGGATGTCGGAATCGAATTGATCGAGGACGAGTTATATCCATACATTAACGAGAATATGTGTATTGGATGTGGAGCTTGCAAAGAGATCTCACTAAATAACTTTGCGATTGAATTGGATAGATACATCGGACCTATTCATCATTCCAGGTTCATTGATGTAAACTACGATTCATGCGTAAATTGTTTTTTATGTGAGGAAAACTGCCCAACTGGTGCAATAGAATTAGTTGATGGCAAAGTTGTTCTAGACAATGACAAATGTATAAGATGCGTTCAATGCACTAATCATTGTCCTGTAGGAGCACTAAAAAGAATAGATATGAAATAAAAATGGGGTCTGTTTATGAAAGCAAAAGAATTAATGGATAAAAGTTTTGTATATTTAAACTGTGATGACAGTGTTGTCGATGCTTCAAAAGCAATGGAAGAAGTTAGACGTTTCACTTGTCCGGTTGTGAATGAAAATAAACAATTAGTAGGATGGATTACTTCCTTCGATATAACAAAAGGATTAAGAGATGGAAACGATAAAATCTCTGAGGTAATGAGCAGTGCAGAAGAGGTTTCAACAGTTCATGAAAATGATCCTGCAAGAAAAGCGGTAATCTTAACTGCAAACAACAAGTTCGTAACCGTGCCTGTCGTCAATGACGACAATCAGGTAATAGGTATGGTTCGCGCATGCGATATCGTGGAGCTATTGTCTGAACTTTATGACATTAAGGTCGTAAAACTGTATAAGGCAATGCAAAATCAGCTCAAGGGAGTTACCTGGGAAGAGCTAATGGCTGCATCCGCTTTGGTATCCAAGAAAACCACAGGTAAAAAGATTTCAGCAGAGGAATACGAAGCAAATATCATGAATTCAACATTCGGAGAAGCGATATGGGCTACTGGTGGTCTTGAAAAATTCTTCGCAGGTTTAATTTCTGTTGGAGAACTGGTAATTGCACGTAGAGTAGGAAAAGCAAAAAGATAACCTTGTGAATATTCAACATAAATCAATTCATAAACACGACTAAAAATTCATTAAGAATTATTCACAATTTCGATTAAATGAGTTAAAAGCTACAAAATGGATGTTTTGTCTTTAAACTCATTTAACCCCATTACTACTAAAATCCCTTGGATTTTAGACAATTCACTACTTTTTCATTAATTATTTATATCAACCTAAACAAAAATTAATTATTGATTAGGTGAATATATGCATTTTGATAAGAGATTTTTAATTGTTTTAATTGTTTTCTTTTTCATTTGTATTGCAGCGGTCTCAGCCAATGACTTAAATTCAACAGAAAGCATCGAAATGGATTGCAATGGCACTTCAAACATTGGCGAAGTGGACAATAGCGTTGATGATTTGGCTGAAGGCAATGCAACGGGAAACGATAGCGCAAGCGTTGAAAAGACAACACCTAAGATAACTGTCGAATCAAAAACCGTTTACAGTAAGGACACCTTGCTCGTTCATCTGAAAAATGCTACAGGCGGCGTTTTAAAACATAAAAAGCTGACAGCACAGATTGGAGGCAAGAGCTATTATCTCACAACCGATTCGCAGGGCGTTGCCAAATTAAAGATCAATCTGGATGCAAAAAAATATAAGTTGACAATCTCCTTTGATGGGGATGACGATTATAATTCTATTTCTAAAAAATTCAACATCAAGGTCATCAAGCTGAAAACAAGAATCACCGAGTCCGCAAACTTCGTTGTCAGGGGAAAATATTTGTATTTCCATCTGACAGATATCCATGGGGATAGGGTTTCAGGCAAAAAAATTACCATCAAATACAATGGAAAAACCTATAACAAAAAGACAAACAGGTACGGCACTGTCAAAATAAAGATAAATGCCCAGAAGTCCAGATATCCAATAAAGGCCAAATTCAAGACAGACAATCAATATGTCGGGTCATCCAAGTATCTCAAGTTTTATGTGACCTCCTCAAGGTCAATCAATATTGCCAACACCAAACTGCTTTCAAACGGATACATTAGGGTTTACTTGAAGGTTGCAGGCAAGGCGGTCAGCAAAAAGGTCAAATTGACCATCGGCGGCAAAAAAATATCCAAAAAGGCCAATTCAGAAGGAATAGTCGTCATCAAACCTACAGTTAAGGCAGGGCATTATGTTGTGAAGGCAAATGTGGGCAAGTATTATTCCAAAAGGGACCTCAAATGTTTTGAAGGAAACGTTAGGGATCCGTTGAAGGAAAGCATTCCTCTGAAAGGTGGAGTTCCTGATGTTGACTTGATGCCTGGAAACTATGTCCTGGGAGATGAAAACGGAAAGTACACCCTTACAAAATCACAGTATAAAGAGGTTTTAAAAAGGGACAGTCATTGTCTCTTTTTGAACAGCAAATTGACCAAATACACATTTTTCAAAACCAAAAATCATCCTAAATTGAATCATATCATCAAGCGTGAGAAGTGGAACGTGATTGAAAGGGAAATCATCACAAAGCTTGTTAAAAAGAACAAGAAGGATTATTGGCCGGGAAAGGTCACGGTTCCACTTAAGGGAAGATCTTATATCTATCCGGAGGTTCGTGACGTTCAGGCCACAAGCTATACCTGCGGACCCGCTTCGGCAAGCATGTGCACCCAGGTCCTGAAAAATTACATGTGCGAAAGCCACATTTCCCATCTTGCAGACTCCAAGAGAGGGGAGGGCACAAGCTGCGGCGACATGATCAACGCCTTGCAGAAGAACAACTTCATTTGCAAGTATTTTTATAAGTCCACATTCAAGAACGCATTGGATGAGCTTAAAAATGGAGGGGCAGCCCTTATTTTCCATGCTAATTATCATTATGTCAGCATATTGGACATCAGCAGTGACGGCAAGAAGGTCTTGGTGAGCAATTCCTACGGCACTTACGATGGCATTCCAACCAAATGGGTTTCTGTTAGCTTCATGAAGAAAAAATTCTCTCCAAAATGGGATGAAAGCCTCATTGTCAAGCTTAATTATGATTTGTCAGATTCAACCAAGAATAGTGTCAACAGCTATTATCACAGTTTCGGCACCAATTGGCATAAGCACAGCACCAGTCAAAAAATCGGCAGGATCTGATGACTAAACTTTCATTTATCTTTTTTTCATTCTTACTTGAGTAAAGTCAAATAACGTGGATAAATAGCTTTAAATACTTTAAAACTTAATATAATCTTGTATGGATTTGAATTTCGACTTTACTGAAAAAAGAGTAATAATTACTGCATTTTTCTGTATGGCATTCACCATAGCAAACTTAATAACTGTTAAAATCATTAATATAGGATTTTTAGGTATGGAAACTCCTGCTGGAGTGTTAATATATCCTTTAGTATATATCCTTACTAACGTAATTGCAGATGTTTACGGTGAGAGAACAGCACAAAGAACCATTATATTGGGTATTGCTGTTGACGTATTGTTTGTGTTCATGACAACCTTAATATTATTCTTGCCTTCCCCAGACTTCTTTACTGGAGACTCAAGCTTAGCATTTGTATTTACCCAAACCCCAAGAATCCTTGTGGCATCTTACATCAGTTACTTAATAGGTAACTTCGCAAACGCAAGAATGACCACTATTGTTAACAGAGGAAGAGATTACTCTTCCGTTTTAAACTTTGGAGTCATTGGTATAAGCCAATTAATCGATAACTTCGTATTCATTGGTTTAGCTTTCGTCGGTGTATACTCACCTATCGAAATCTTGATAATGATCTTCTCACATTGGGTTTTAAGTTTGATTTGGACTGTAATCGCTCAACCATTTACAACTATGACTGTAAAATGGGCTGAAAAAGGAAAACCTGCAGAAGCTTAAAAATTTTAATGGGAAATCATTTCCCACTTTTTTTAATTTTTTTCTACAAATTTTTTAAAAAAACTTGAATTTTCTATAATTTTTTATATATATTTTAATCTTTTTCTAATAATTTTGAAAATACTTTAATTTTTTATAATTTTTATTCATATATTGATTTTTTCTAATAAATTTTGAAAAAAGTAAATATTTTATACTTTTATTCAGAAATATAATATTAATCAGAAATTGTTATAGATTATTTAAAATATTATTTAACAATTTTTAGATATTTTTAAATTTATTATAAAATATTCAATAATATTTTTAAAATAATTAATCAATTTATGATAAAAATAAAGAAAATTTTGTGATATGTATGGTGGAAGAAAATAGTAATATGTTACATGGCACTGGTGATAAGCCACCTGCACTTCAATGGCTTTTACTTGCCATTCAGCATGTCTGTGCAATGTTTGGGGCAACAATTCTGGTCCCTATCGTTGTAAACACCACAGCAGGTGCAGATATTTTATCAATCCCTGTAGCATTGGTTTCATCTGGTTTAGGTACTCTGATTTATCTTGTTTGTACCCGTAATAGAAGCCCAGTATATCTGGGAAGTTCGTTTGCTTTCATTGCTCCTATGGTTGCAGGTTATGCGATTGGAGGTACTGGAAGTGTATTTACTGCATTGATGATTGTAGGTATTGTTTATGTGATTATCTCATTGATTATTCGCATGTCTGGTCCTGGATGGATTAATAAGCTATTGCCTCCGGTTGTTGTCGGGCCGATGATTATGGTAATCGGTTTGTCACTTGCTCCAACAGCTATTCAGGAAATCGGATTGGACTTGACTGTGGTTCCATTTACAAACCTGGTCGTTGCTATGGTTGCATTCATAATGACAGCCATTGTAGCGGTTCGTGGAAGAGGAATGCAACAGGTAATTCCATTTTTAATAGGCATTATCTTTGGTTATATTGCCGCAGCATTGCTTGGTATGGTGGACTTCGCTCCCGTATGGGCGGCTCATGTAATTGAAATTCCTAAATTCTACTTGCCGATAATGCATTATGATTTAAACTTTGCAGCGGTCCTTACAATTGTCCCTATTGCCCTTGTAACAATGGTGGAGCATGTAGGGGACCATAAGGTATTGAGTGAGATTATTGGCCGTGATTTGATTGAAGATCCTGGTCTTCAAAGAACCCTTCTCGGTGACGGTCTTGCAACATTTTTAGCAGCATTCCTTGGAGGTCCTGCGAACACAACCTATGGTGAAAACACTTCTGTTGTTGGAATGACTCGTGTGGCATCCACTTATGTTATTGGTCTTGCTGCATTAATTGCAATAGTATTTGCATTTTCAGGACATTTGACCGCCCTTTTAACTGCAATTCCTCAACCGGTTCTTGGTGGTATCTCCATATTGTTATACGGATTTATTTGTGTCAATGGTCTTAAAATATTAATCCATAGCCAAGTTGACTTTAACAACACCAAAAACGTTGTTGTTGCAGCAACAATGCTTGTTTTAGGTTTGGGTGGTGCAGCATTATCCCTTGCATACGGAGACTTGTCCATATCCATTTCAGGTATGTCTCTTGCAGCAATTACAGGTGTGGTATTGAACCTTATTGTACCGGAGGAAAAACATGAATGAGAAAGTACTAAATCATCCATTGATAACTCATAAGCTTGCTCTGTTAAGAGATGTTGGTACGGGAACTAAAGTATTTAGAGAATTAGTTACTGAAATATCAATATTTGTAATGTATGAAGCTATGAGGGATGCAAAACTTGAAAAAACAACAATTGAAACACCTTTAGAAAAAATGGAAACTGGAATGTTGAATGAAGACCATTATGCGGTTGTACCAATCCTCAGGGCAGGTATGGGTATGGTTGATGGGATCTTAAATGTCATTCCAAATGCAAAAATAGGCCATATTGGTCTTTATAGGGATGAGGAAACATTCCAACCTGTCGAATACTACTATAAAATGCCTGAAGGAATTGCTGATAGGGAAGTTTTAGTGATTGACCCTATGCTTGCAACAGGTGGAAGTGCATCTGCAACCATTTCAAGACTTAAGCAAGACGGAGTAACAAGAGTTAAGTTGTTATGTATTGTAGCCGCTCCTCAAGGTATTAAACGCATTGAAGATGACCATCCGGATGTTCAAATCTTCTGTGCGACTGTAGACAGGGAACTGAACGAAAACGCATACATTCTACCGGGCCTTGGAGATGCAGGAGACAGGGTATACGGTACAAAATAGTGAAGTTCAACTTCACTAACCTTCTTTTTTTTTGATATTATGTGGAATTTAATCTGGCCAATATTAATAGTACTTCTTTCAAATACTTTCTATAACATATGCATGAAATCAATGCCTGCAGACGTCAATCCATTTGGGGCCTTGATGGTCACCTATTTGGTTGCAGCAATTATCTCAGCTATAATCTTCGTATTTTCAGTGGGACCGTCAAACATAAGTGTGGGACTGTCCAAAATCAATTGGACTTCCGTTGTTTTGGCATTGGCTATTGTGGGCCTTGAAGTTGGATACGTGTTTGTCTATCGTGCCGGCTGGGCCGTAAACACTGCAAGCGTCGTGGCCAATATAGGTCTTGCATGTGTGCTCTTGGTTGTCGGGTATTTTCTATACAAGGAAAATGTCTCCATGCAACAGATTTTAGGAATATTTGTATGTATGTTTGGATTAATCTTGATTAATTTGTAGGAGGTAAAAGCAATGATTTGTCCTAGATGTGGTTCATTTATTGATGCTGGAGAGCCATGCTGCCCTAACTGCGGATATGATGGCTCCGATGATGAGGAAGATGATGACTACTAACTTAGTAATTATCATTTAATCATTTTTTTCTCAAGATTTTCAATATATCAAATGTAAATCTAATATGTTAGACAAATTTTTCCATGGATTTAATTATTTTGTTAATAATTTATCAGTTATATTAAATTATCGTGAAAATATGCAAAAATTAATCTAAAATGTAAAATTCATTTATCTTTATTCTCTTTTTTCTGATTAAATAAAAAATTATTTAATACATTTTAAATATATTAAATATTATCTTACCTTTGGAGGAATACTATGAATAAAAGTGATTTGAAGAGAGATTATTTTATGCTTAAGGGACCACTTGCCAAAAAAGGTTATGATTGGTGGTGGCATTCGTTCACTGGTTATAACAAGAAAACCGGTGAGGCAAGACCTTTTTTTATTGAATACTTTACATGCAACCCTGCATTAGCTGAAGACGAACCTATCCTCGGTCAAGATCCTGAAAACCAAAAGACAGGAAAGCAACCGTCCTACTGTATGATTAAGGCAGGGGCATACGGAAAAGACCCAAAACAAATCCACAATTTTTACTCTATGAAATACTTCAACTGCCCGGATGACGAGTTAAACATCCAGGTTGGAGACTGCAGTCTAACAGAAACACATATGAGTGGATTTTCAAGAGTGTCTGAAGAGGATGCCAAAAATCACCCGGAATACATGTCTGACGCAGGAGACATGATGTGGGACTTAGACATTGATAAGCAAATCACATTCAATGTAGGTTACGGTGCAAGCTCATTATTCAGAAAACTGAATTCATTTGAAATGTTCTGGCATGCGGAAGGAATTAAAACCCAATACAGCGGAACCGTCTGGCTGGACGGTGAGGAGTATGAGGTAATTCCTGAAAAATCCTATGGATATGCAGACAAGAACTGGGGTGGAGACTTTACCTCACCATGGCTTTGGATTTCATCATGTAACATTACAAGCCTCATTTCCGGTAAAAAGTTAAACAACTCAGCATTTGAAGCGGGTGGTGGAAGACCAAAGGCATTTGGTATTGAATTGCCACGTAAGCTCTTAATAGGTTTTTACTACGAAGGAAAAATGTATGAATACAACTTCGCCAGATTCTGGAACATGGTGAAAATCGACTTTGATTTCCAGGAGGGTGAGGACGTTCACACCTGGCATGTAAATGCAAGCAACAGGAACTCCAGAATGGAGTTGGTGCTTTACTGCAAACGTGATGAGATGATGTTATTCAACTACGAAGCTCCAGATGGTAAAAAGAGACACAATCGCCTGTGGAACGGTGGAAGCGGATACGGTGAAATCAAATTGTTCAAGAAAGACGGAACCTTGATTGACCATGTGAAAATCGAAAATGCCGGATGCGAATATGGGGAGTATGATGACGAATGATATTCTCTGATATCCTTGCATTAATTATAGTATATGTTTACGTTGCAGTCATTTTCGTTATAGCAGAAATGGTTTTAAAGACACGACCTGAAGTTTCACGTAAGTTTTTACACATTATGGTAGGTAACATGATATTTGCCATGCCATTTTTTGCAGATCCGTGGACTATGGTCTGGTTTTTAACACTACCAATTACAATAGGACTATTCTTCCTAACTGAATATTCACCAATCAAGATAGAAAACAGCGTAACAGAATCCGGACATGCATTGGGATTGTTCTTCTATGCATTGATTTGGACAATATTGATTGCGATATTTGCAACAATCGCACCTGCCAACGATCCTAAATTCTTCATCTGGATTGTGGCATTGGCAATTGTTCCAATGGTATACGGTGATGGATTCGCAGCACTTATCGGTCAAAAGTTCGGAAAAGTCAAATACACAGTATTCGGAGGAACCAAATCTCTCGAAGGATCCCTTACAATGTTTGTGGTGACAACCGTAATGAGTGTATTTGTATGGATGGTTTTCGCATCAATCGGATGTACAATGCCTGAATTCAATATCGTCTATATCATAATGATTTCAGCCGTTGCAACATTATGTGAAGCATTCAGTTATGGTGGAATTGACAACCTGACAGTTCCGGCAATAACCGCAATTTTATATTATTTGGTAGCTGTACTATAGCTACCATTTTTAACTTCTTTTTTTTGCACTTCAGTAGGCGTATTCTGCATCTTGGAAACATCGCCAAATATCCATTTATATAGATTTTACCCAAGTTATATTATCGAATGGTAAATAGGTGATAAAATGGATTTAAGACAAAAGGCAGAACAGAGAGTTGACGCGAAAATCGAATTTCAAGAAAATTTATATAAATATCTGATTGTAAATGTAATAATAGCAGTCATTTGCCTATTATTCCTTAATAGTTTTTGGTTGTTATTCCTTGTTATGTTTTTCTGGGGGCTTGATGTTCTGGATAAGTTTTTCAAGGCCTATTCAATCAGAGATTACAGAGAAGATATGATAGAAAAAGAACTTTCAAGGATGGGTGAATAGAATGGCTGACAGTTTACGTTTAAGAGCAGAAGAAAGAGTTGAGAAAAAAATAAAATTTTATAAAAATCTACAGGCATACATAGTTGTCAATGCATTTTTGGCAGTCATTAACTGGTTATTCACACCCGAATTTTGGTGGGTGGCATTCCCTTTATTTTTCTGGGGAATAGGAGTATTTAAAGACTTTTTAATGGCATATGTATTTGTTGATAAGTTTAGTGAGGATTATCGCGAACGTAAAATCCAAGAGGAAATGGAAAAATTAGGGAACTAGATTATGAAGGTAAATTTATTTGTTTCAAGAGATATTGAAGAGCCTCATGCGGACATTCACACCAATGAGCTAACAGACAATATCACAAAAGCAATGTCAATTCTGGAAAGTGACGACACCAATGAGATATTGGCTGTTAAGAACGGATCAGACATCACACTTTTGCAATTTGATGATGTGTTCATGCTTAGGGTGGAGAATAAGCAAGTAAAGGTTTATACGGAAAATAATGAATATCTAATCAGAAAACCGTTATATCAGGTTGAAGAGTCATTAAGCGGCGATTTTGTCCGCATTTCAAAGACCACTATTGTCAATCTGAAAAAGATCAAACGGGTTGCACCTTCACTTAAGGGAATGATGTTCATTGAATTGAAAAACGGTTTGAAGGACAATATCTCTAGAAAATATTTGCCTGATTTTAAGAATGCTTTGGATTTATAGGTGATTAAATGAACGTTTCAGACATAATTAAAACTTTATCTATGGGTGCTTTTGTAGGTTGTTTCATCGGCCTTTTGGTTGCAGTTTTCATTTCATTCCAAGTGGGGCCTCAAAATATTAGCTTTTCAGGCACTGACATTGTTAACCTGTTCTTTGGATGTATAGTTGCAGGTTGGGCGTTCTCCTTGACAGGATTAATCTATGAAAGGGAAGATGTGCCATTGCCTTTCCAGATAATCTTCCAGATGGGCATTGGAATGACAGTGCTGTTTTTGGTAGCAATATACTTAAAATGGATGCCTATTGACCTTGGAATAGGGCCAATAATCACATGGGTTGCAATCGCCTGCGTGTTTGCAGCGATTTTCTGGTTAGGATTTTACATTTACTATTACTTGCTGGCCCGTAATTTGAATGATAAACTAAATGATTAGGATGATAAAATGGACATGAAAGACTATGATGAACAATTGGCCAAGGCAGAAGAGTTTCATGGACACCTCTGTGGCGGAATTGCAATTGGAACAAAATTGGCAATGTATGGGCTTGAATTGCTTGGAATGGGATTAAATGAAAGGCATAAAAACCTGATTGTGTT
>JAEEGL011389017.1_pt1 | contig 12993 bp, 14 predicted proteins | sample 9134231 | NCBI WGS metagenome assembly JAEEGL01 (sample SAMN16246548, study PRJNA631951) | gut metagenome | biome: gut microbiome; feature: rumen; material: fiber-attached | host: Bos | place: Iran: Karaj | collected 2018-10 | reverse complement strand
CAGATGGCGGCATGCGCACCTCCGTGGAAGCGGTTGTTCGCCACGACTGTGCCGATGCTGCTCAGAGACACCGCGAAGAAATAGCTCTTCCCGAGGTAGCCGAAATCGTGGATATCGCAGTTCTCGATCCGGACGCCGCAGCTTTCGAGGGTCTCCCGGTTGCCCGCGGCCACGTTGACGCCGCCGAAAGCCATGTTCCAGATATCGCAGCTGCGCACGACGTGATTCTTTCCGCCGTTGCTCTGCCGGTCGGTGCGATGGACCCGCTGGGTCTTCTGACAGCCGATCACGACGCCCATATAACCGAGATTACATAGGGAGTATCCTGACCTGGCTGTACCAACAGTATTTGATGCGGAACCGGAAGGGATTCATATGTGCTTTCTTTCTCCGCGTAATCCTTATGACGTATCGCCATGGCGTATCCTCCTTAGGGGGAATGATCTCCCCGCGTTTCCCAATCATGCTTTTCTGGATATTGTAATTATACCCCGGATTGACTTGAAAGTCAACAAGCGTCAGGTTCTTGGAAGAAAAACAAATCGCTGCATTGTGTTTGTCAACCCTTTTGTGTCGAAAAAGGGCTCAAAAAAGTACATAATCCGGTCAGCTTGACTGTTGATGATGAGGGGCGGGAGATTGCCTGAGACGGGTTCCGCAGAAGCCCTTGTTCGACAAATCCGGAGCCCTTTCTAGAAGCCCGGAGGCGTCGTAGTTCTGTTTTTTCAGGAGCCTTTTTCGGCACTTTTGGAGCCCTTAGTTTAACAGTAAACTATGCAATTCCTGAGCCCTTTTTCGGCAATTCCAGTTTACCACAAACACCGCTGCATACACTTGTGGCGTATGACAGCGGTGATGGATGTTTGTGCGATGAGATGGGTTTTCCGGTTATTCAGAATTCTTTTGCTTTATTCCTTTGCGTATAGAGCAATATCCCGGATTCCATAATCTCCCGCCGATTCATCGACGATGAATTCGAGCGTTTTAAAGCACAGCCCGCTCAGCGGCACGATGCGTCTGTGTCCAATACAATGCCCGGCTGCTATCTCATGTCCGTCTGCAAAAATCCGGAACGCCCGGATATGCTGTCCCCTTTCAATGTTCTCCCGGACAGAGAGATATGCCATAGGCGTCTTGCCATCCGATGTAATCATGATGCGGCCCTCAGCAGACAAGGGTTTTTCCAGCAAAATCTCTGGAGTGCCGAAAGTCTTCATGAGAAGCTGCCCAAACCGAACGAATTGTTCCTCGTCCTCAAAATCCCCATCTGTGGATATCGCCATTCCAACAAGGAGGTTTGAATTCCGGCCGACAGAGCGGACATAACAGTCCAGCAGATATTCCGGGGAAAAGACGTGATCCTTCTCGTTCGCCCCCCATCCCCAACCACCGCCGAACGCTGCATGATCGCGGTTTGGCATATCGGTTTCCGCAGGCCAGTAGTATTTCCCGTCAGGATCTCCAACTCCTGCCTGTTCGTCCGGAATGGAACCATCATACCGCGCTTCCCCGGCGTTCGTCGCCGCCCAGCAGTCCGCGGGAGCTAGCCCGTCTTCGTTACCGACCCAGCGTGTGTTGTGCGGCCAGTCCTTCGGCCCCTGAAAACAGATAGCGTTTGGCTGATACTTATTCAGAAGCGGGATCAGGTCCGGCCCGCCCTCTTCCGGGGGAATGGTTCCTCCGTCAAACCAGATCTCAAAAAGCTCTCCATACCGCGACCAAAGTTCTTCAACTTGCCGCTCCACACAGTGGACGTAGTTCTGATACATTTCGCCCTTGTAATCATACTTCACGCCGTTGTCAATCCCGTAATATCCATTGCATGTGGGATGATAGTAAAGACCCGGAAGCAGCCCGTACTTTTTGCACGCAGCGATGAACTCTCCGACGATGTCTCCTTTTCCATCCTTCCACGGCATGTATTTGCAGGAATAGTCGTTCACGTCCGTCGGCCAAAGAGCAAATCCGGTCCCGTGCTTAGCAACGAGGATGGCGTATTTCGCTCCCATTTTATACGCCGCGCGGACCCATTGCTCTGGGTCAAGACGAGATGGGTTGATCGAGGACGGTGGGATCTCCTTGGCAATGGCCTTCTGCTTCTGATGACAGTCCGGCTTATAGATATCCATGACGTAATGGATCAGGACACCCAGTTCAAGGTCCTGCCAGCGCAGTATTCTTTCAGAAGGAACAGCAACGTAAGACATGAGTGCCTCCTTGTTTATCTGAAATTCTCTAAAGCTTTCCTGAAATGATTACAGAAACAGCCTATCGCCTCTGCTGCTGGCTCCTTGTCAGGCTTCAGCATATCGAAGGCGTGCATATCTGTGTGGAAGACGTCCGCTTCTGCCTCCACACCGGCATTCTTCAGATCTTGCACATATTTCAGCGTTTCCGCATAGAACGGCTCACCGTCGCCCACGAATGTGTAACAGGGCGGAAGGCCTTTGTAATCGGTCTGCTGCGCCGGTGACGCATAGGGAGACACAGCCTTCTTTGCTTCTCCCCGCAAATACATATGCCAGCCAAGATGGTTACGTCCGGTGTTCCAGACCCTGCCATGATTATTGCGGCTGCTCTCAGTATCGATATTGCTGAGCATCGGGTACAGCGGCATCTGAAATGCCACATGGATTCCGCGGTCTCTTGCCATCATACAGATCGCTGCACACAATCCTCCGCCTGCGCTCTCACCGCCGACCATGAGCCGGTCAAAACCAAGCTTGGTTTTATGTGTGTTCATATATTCAAGGACCGCAAAGCAGTCATCCACTGCAGCAGGATACGGTTTTTGCCAGGCAAGTCGGTATCCGGGAGAGAAGACAGTCACTCCGAACTTCTTTACAAGGTCCATGGCCCTGCCCATGTAGACCATTTCCTTCATACCGAGCATGTAGCCGCCGCCATGGATCCATAGAACACCGATGTCAATTTGCGGAACCATTGTCGGACGGATGATCAACGTCGGCACACGGCCGATCCGAACCTTTTCCACCCGAATGTCGTTATCCGGTTTCAACTGATATGCCATAAACACTACTTTCTGATAAACTGCGCATCTGCGGGATTGTCTTCTGCGCTCACATGTCTCTCTACTTTCATGTGAAGATCGTATTTCTCTCTGAGAGCTGCGATCGCTGTCATCATCGGAGTTGCATGATGTGCATCGATGGCTTCCTGATCTCTCCAGCTGTCGATCAGCAGCACTGTCTCAGAATCATTCATTGGGAAGAAATACTCGTAGCGCAGATTACCATCCTCGGCGCGGATCAGATCAGCGGTCCCCGAGGATTCCATTTCCTCTGCAAATCTGCGGGCAGCCCCGTTTTTGCCGTTATAGTACAGATTGACTGTGATTGCCATTTGCAGTCTGTCTCCTGTTCAGTTCTTTTTCGATCCTGTTCAGTGTCATGAAGAATCTGTGCGTAGCTACAGCAGGTTCGAAAAGAAGGACTCCAAACGTGTTCCATCCGAACATATGCCGCCACGAGGTGTACGGGCCTTCGATTCCGAGTTCAATAGCTTTTTCTTTGAGTTCCTCTGCGATCCTTGCCATCCATACAAGGGTGTAGATGAACAGTGTCGGGATACCCAGAAGATAGGCTTTCCCGTACGGGAGCAGCTTGTGCCCCAGGATATCTTCCAGTTCATTGTGCAGGCCGCCGAGCGGCATGTACAGCAGGAAGAACAATCCGGCTGTACAGAAATCAATCAGGCCGAAGAGAAACCCCGGACGGTTTGTGTGTGTGTATTTCATATTATGTCCGGCTTTTTTCTTCCTTCAGCATTCCCAACGCCAACGTCCCGAGTCCGAATAAGATCCCTGCTGTGAAGTATACAGGCTTCTCCGCAGCAATGCCAAGTTCGTTCAACGCCGCGATGCAGAAGCCGTACATAGCCAGCCAGTAGATCAGGACCAGTACATCCCACACCGCAGGTTTCTGCAACCGCAGTTTGTTCTTTACGACAGCCCGGATTATGGAGAGCAGTACGGCAATCCACAGGACCGTAAACGCGATGCAGGCGAACCACTCGTCTGTGATGCTGTTCAGCAGGAGAGAGAGGCCGCTCGCTGCGCCGACGAACGCTACCCCGGCAAGTCCGATCCCGACAGCAGCCAAAAGCTGCATCCACCAGGGCAGCTGCTCCCGTTTCTTTTCTGTCCTCAGGCTGATCCAGATCATGGCTGGCGTTTCAAACATATATCCAAGAAAGTTCACCCAGATCACACTCATGAACATGTGATGGGTAATGTCCAAAGTGACCTCGCGTCCGTCCCAGACCCAGAAGCCGCCGTTCAGGCGGATCGCCGCCACATCCAGCATAAGATCCATCGTCACGATCAGCCAGCCGCCTACCAACGCCGTCATGAAGGGAGATGCCTTAAGACGCCTTGCGATACGCAGCGCATAGACTGTCAGACCGCCCCACATCAGCCCGCCGAAGAACGGAAACTGATATGGCCTGAATCCGATGGAGATAAAGAAGTCCTGACTGTAGTGGTAGATATCCGTTACCCGAACCGCCAGCAGTTCCAGTGCATACCCAGCGATGGCGGCAGATATGAACAGACAGAGTTCATTCCAGCTTTTCTTCCGGAAAATATCCACAAGGAAGAACGCCGTAATCGCGTAACAGAGTATTTCGAAAGCGTTGATCCAGTTCATCTGCCTATGCTCTCCCAAACTTCCGAGTCGATCTCCCTTTGTTTGAAGTAATACTTTCGGTCATCTTCTGTGATTTTCCGAATCACGCGGCACGGATTCCCTGCGGCAAAGCTCCATTCTGGAACATCCTTCGTCACGAAACTGCCCGCCCCAATGACAGAATTGCTTCTAATGTTGACGCCGGGGCAGATCACGGTGCTCCCGCCGATCCAGACATTGTCCCCGACTGTCACCGGGATTCCATATTCATACCCGTATTTCCGTGTTTCGGGGTGGAGGGCGTGTCCCGCCGTGTAGATGGATACATTCGTTGCAAGGAGGCAGTTATCGCCAAGCAAAATCTTCGCGTTGTCAAGGAAGGTGCAATTGTAATTGATGAAGCAGTTGTACCCTACCTTGATGTGTGAGCCATAGTCACAGAAGAACGGTGGGTTGGGGAAAGTTGTTTCGTCCGACTTTCCAAATAGCTCGTTCACCACGGCGGGATGCCGTCAAAATCCTCCCTGTCCATCGCGTTGAGCTTCTGTGTAAGGCGTCTCACACGCTTCATCTCAAACTAATCGTTCTCGTCCGCGAGGAATAAGAGTTCCTGTTCCCGTCTTTCCTTGCTGGTCATCGTTTGTTCTCCTATTGGGTTCGGTAACTCCATATACTTGAGGCGCCTTCTGCTTTTTGCTATATTATACAGGAAAAGCGTTCCCGTGTCAACCGAAAGAGCCTGGCAGTTTCAGCCGAGCCATTCAATCCGTTGCCATCTCGGGGATTCCGCTGGTTTGGAACGAATCTGCATATTCACCTGGGCTGCACAACTGCACACCTTTCCCTTATGAAGATTGTTCACCGAATGGATATAGAAAAACTCAGAGAGGAGATAGATCAAATGAGTATTCGCATATACTTGATGATGACCGCAAGAACAACGCCCAATTGTTCCAGGAAGCCTTCTACGAAAACCACACTAAAGAAAACCATGAGCCGGAACCGATCTCATTACCGGAAGGCATTACGCCGGAAACCCTTGCTAGGATGCTCTCCAATCCAGAAATTGCAGCTTTGCTAGGCGCCTTAGCTAAGAAATTTTAAAAACAAAATCCGGCGATAGGAGAAAGAGGGGAAAAGTCCCCTCCCTCCCGTTGCACCGTACGTACTGGTCAGGTATACGGCACTACATCAAAACAGAAATTTAATTACACATTTTATTTCATTTGTCGTATTTCGCACAAATGCTTCTAGAAAACCAAACTGATCAGCGCGTTCCTAAAATTGACGTCTCCCGGCACGGTTTGATCGGCTCTCCCCGGGCGATTCGGTCTTCGACATGCGCTCTGATCTTCGCGCACCAGGCGTCCGTCCTGCGGATATCCCGGCAATACTCATTTAGAATTTTGCCGCATTCTGCCAGCGCCGCCTCATACTGCTCCTTTGACAACTCTCCCGCGGAACAAGCGGCGTCGAGCTCTTCCCGGTCGTCGATCTTCACGTCCCCCTCCGGGGTAACGATCACGTCGAGGTATTTGTCGATATAGACCGCGATGCCATCTTCATCGTATTCGATCCCGTCGGTGATGTCGACATACCAGACCGACGGCTGATACTGCCGGTCCGCGGGGACGGGATAGAGCGGCCTCTCCGCGCCGTGAGTCCCATCCGGGAAGTATTTGACCGTAACGACCCGGTTCGTGCCGTCCGGGATCAGCTCCAGCCAGGTCATTCCGGCACCCGTCACCTGAATCTTTCCCGCTTTCGGCATCTCCCAGAAATTCTTTTCCCCGTCCGTCAGCCGGATCAGGCAGACCAGGCCGCGAAAGAATGCACAGTCCACCCGCATCTGGTAATACGGGTAGTACTGAAATCCCCACCCGTCCCGGTTCAGGCGCTTGTACTTCATGGTTTTCCTCCTCGTTCGTGTGTGATCTCGCAGAATCATTATACTCCGAAAACACCCGTGCTGTCAAGAGGTGGATGCCCGCATGCGACTCTTTATGGGATGCGCTTCTCTGCTTTTCCAGACGCACTTGACGCGCAGGGACGAATGTACTATGACTCCGGCCGCAGCCATTTTCTGCGGTAGTGGAAATCAACAGCAAAAAGAGGTAAAAAAGCTGTTCATTTCTCCTTTAACCAGGATATTAAACAGTACCTTTCCCCAAAAATTGAAGAATTAACAAAATGAGCCGATAAATGCGATTAGAAAACAGTCTGTTTATATTGGAAAAATATCGAAGTATCTTCCAATATTGATTAGAAAAAAACAAGGTCCGAAAACGTAAACGTTATTCGTTCCTTGTCAAACACCCTGAAGCGGATTTGAACCGCTGGCCTTCCGCTTAGGAGGCGGACGCTCTATCCTGCTGAGCTACCAGGGCAAGTCGCTATTTCGTTATTTTTCTCTGTATTTCTCGTTTTTCTCGTTATTTCGTTCAGTTGATCTAAGCTCAATATTTCCAGTTTCTGGAATAAAAACCAATTGAAACCAATTTTTCAGAACCGCATCGAGGAAATGATACATGCTACCAACGATAGAAAAATGACCGTAATTTACTCAAAAAAATAATCGGCATAAGTCAAAAGTCAACCGGCGTACCGCAGTCTTAGGAGGCGGCTGCTCTATCCAGCTGAGCTACGCAGACACGTTGACGGTGAGTATTATAGCACAGATCGCGCCGGAATGCAAGAGGTTCGGAGGAAAATCATGATGCCCTTGCGTCCCGGCCTGTTTTGTGCTATACTGATACAAATCGGATCAGAGCGGAGGCAGGCATGGACGCGCGGATCATCGTCTGCGGGCTGAACGGAGCCGGAAAATCGACCTTCGGCGCCGCACTCGCAGAAGCCCTCGGGTTTCCCTTTTTCGATATCGAATCGTATTACTTTCCCATCCCACTCGATTATACCCATCCCCGGACGCGTGAGGAAGCCTATGCACTTCTGCGGCGGGACACGGAAACTCTGGCAGAATTCGTCCTCGCGGCGGTTCACGGGGAACCGGACTGGCCGCTGACGCACGCGATCCTTTTGGACGTCCCGGCAGAAGAACGTGCCGCGCGGGTGCGGATGCGGTCTCGGGCAAAACTCGGCTCCCGGATGCTCCCCGGCGGCGATCTCTGGGAATCGGAAGAACGGTTCTTCGCGTTCTGCGCCGCACGGCCGGAGACGGCTGCGACCGACTGGATGCGGGCCTCGGCCATCCCCTCCCTCCGACTCGACGGGACCCTGCCGACCGCGGAGAACGTCCCCCTCGCGGCAGACTGGCTCCGGAATACGCCGGCATCTTGATTTTTCCGTCAGGCTGTGCTATAATGAGAACAGCTTTCAACCCGCAAGGAGATGAACACCCCATGGCTCATGAACTGACCGCCGGCGAGATCGCCAGCATCAAGGACGAAATCCACCACCGCGAATCCGTCGTCACGCCGCAATGCATCGCCGAGGTCCAGCGGACCCGCGCGTTCGGCGACCTCTCCGAGAACGACGAATACCGCACCGCCAAGCGCGAACTCAACCGCAACTACTCCCGCATCCGCTATCTGAAAAATCTGCTTCAGAACGGCGTGATGGTCGAATACACCTCCGACGGCGACGAGATCGGCCTCTTCGACAAGGTGACCCTCTGGGATGAGGACTACGAGGAGGAGCGAGTCATCACGCTTGTGACGCATCTGCGCGCCGACGTGCTCAACGACCGCATCAGCAAGGATTCCCCTCTCGGACGCGCCCTGATGGGACACCGCGTCGGAGACCGTGTCACTGTCGAAGTCAACGAAACAAGCTCCTATTCGGTCGAGATCCGCGATCTCGAAAAGGGCGAGGACGACCGCTCGTCTTCCGTCAACTGACGCCTCCGGCATTCTCATTCAGAAAGGCGACATCATGAAAAAGCTCTCAGCATGTCTTCTTGCCGCGCTCCTCTTTCTCGCCGCCTGTACGTCGGAAGAGAGCGCCCCGGAACCGCCTCCCGCATCGACCTACAAGCCTCCCGTCACCGAGCCGTACGTCTCTCCCGCTCTCCCGGAAGAATGGGGGGAGGACGCGCAGAACCTTCTCTCCGTGCCCTGGACCGTCGTCTCCTCCGGAGCGGCAGGCGCGCTCACGTTTGACGGCGAACGTGTCCGCTGGGAACTCTCTTCGCCGAACGGTTCGGCAGAGGTCGAGGGTATTCCGGCGTTCGAGGACGGCGTCATGACGGTCGACGGGCAGGAATTCCGCTGGAAGACCCTCGCGGCCTTCTGCCTGCTCACAACGGGCGGCGAAACGTGGCAGCTCACCCGCGCGGACAGTGTGGATGAGGCCCGGCGTGCCTTTCGGCTCGTGAACGGGACCTGGTCCGGCAGCGGGATGACGCTCTCCTTCGAGGATCAGATCGCTTCGCTCTCGCTGGGGGATCGCTCCATCCAGGGCGGCTGGACGCTCTCGAACGACGGGACCCTGAAGATCTCCAGCAGCGCGGAGGGCTTCAACCTCGCCAAAGGCGCAAAAGTCAAGGCGGACTCGATCGAAACCCTCGATTTTCCGCCGGAGCTCGCGTTCGACGGTGACTTCTCCACTCGCTACTCCTCGGCATACAACGATCCGGTTACCGTGACGGCGGATCTCGGAAAGACCAAGACGATCGGCTGTGCGGTCCTCTATTTCGAGACGGCGTACTCTTCGGAATTCAAGATCGAATACAAGAATGCCCAGAACCAATGGGTCGAAGCCGCACACGTCAAGCGCAACTCCCAGAGCGGCGTCGATCAGCCCGTGACGGTCCCCTTCAAGAATGCCGTCGAAGCGCGTGAGATCCGGTTCGTCGGGCTGAAGCGCGGGACGGACTGGGGCCATTCGTTCTACGAGCTCGAGCTCTACGAGAACGTCCCGGGTACTGCCGAAATGAAGGTCTACGCGGAGGGGGAGGAAATGGTCGTCCTCTTCGAGGGGCTGACCTACCGGCTCACGAAGGGATCCTGAACACAGCGAACAAAGACAAAAGCTGCCGCTTTTCGTGCGACAGCTTTTTTGTCGGAAAACGGTCAGAGCGTCCAGCGGGTCCATTGGACCGACGTGAAGCCGTCTCCCTCGACGCGCTGATAATAGACCGTGAGAAGCGAATGGTCGGGCAGCTCGACGGTCGCGGGATAGCCGAGGTCGCCGGGCTCCGTCTCGTGCAGGATGTATTCGTCCGGCCACGTCAGGCCGCCGTCGTGCGAGATCAGCGCGCGCTCGCCGAAGGGGATCTCGCGGCGTCCGAAGGTGCAGATCACCGCGCCGGAGGAGTGGACGAGAAGATGCGGCGGGGAGCCGGAGATGCCGAGCGATGTCATGGGGGACCAGGTGAGACCGCCGTCGTCGGAGTGCGTCTCATACATCGTGAAACCATGCGCCACTTCCCCGCCCTGCGCACGGATCATGCCGAGGAGCCTGCCCCCGGGAAGCTCGATCACATGCGGCTCATGGAAATTGTCCGGGACCGTGCCGTCCGGGATCGCAAGCTCCGAGAGCTTCTCCCAGGTGCGCCCGCTGTCCGTGCTCCGATACGCCGCGACGGTTCCGGGTTCGAGTTCGTCGGTGTACATCGCCTTGCCGAGATAGAAGAGCGTCCCGTCGCGGAGCACATTCGGACCGTGCGGGGCGGAAACCGGGACCTTGTAGGTCTCTCCCCAGGTCTCGCCGCCGTCCTCCGAGATGCGCACGAACGAGCCGCCCGCCGCATATTCCGCGGGAATGCCCGCAAACTGATCGAGCAGTCCGGACGCAGCGGGACCGAGAGAGCGGATGCCCTCGGCATATTTGTTGAGATACGATTTTGCGGGGTGGCAGAACCAGGTGACGAGCAGCCGTTTGCCGCCGAGGGACACGATGCCGGCGTCGCGGTCGTCGAGGAAGGTGTCGTTGACGATCATCGGGATGCTCCACGTCCGGCCGCCGTCATAGCTCCGGTAGAGGCAGGTCTTGCCGAACGGACAGACATGGCTGACGCGGAAGCCGGAATCGACGGCATAGAGGACGCCGTCCGGATCGATGGCGACGCTCGGCCAGCCGTGATAGCGGAAAAAGGTGTGCGGGGACCGGTTGACGATCCCGTGTTCTGTTTCGGGACGGATCAGCATGATGACGCTCCTTTCGGATCTCCTTGATTTTCGGGTTCCCTTCTCCGTCATGATAGCACGTTTTCGGGCCTCTGTCAAGCGGTTTTCAGAGGATCTTGCGGATGCGGAACATGCGGTTCAGAAGCGTCCAGAGAGCGGGAAAATAGCGCATGACGTTCCAGACGCCGAAGCCGCCGAGACTGTATTCCGCGCCGAGCAGAAGCTTTTCGCGCACGGAGCGGGCGTTCTCGAACCAAACGACGTGCTCGACGGCATCCTCGTAGGTCTCGGGTCGATCGAAATAGGTATAAAAGGGGGAGGCGGCGCGCTCGTCGAAGAAGATCTCGGCACCCCGGTCCGCCGCGCGGTTCACCGCCGCGACATTGCCGAGGGATTCGGCCTTCGACTGCCCCGGAACATAGGGGAGCGCCCAGTCGTAGCCGTAATTCGGCAGGCCGAGGAGGGGTTTTGACGGCTCGATCTCCGTCACGGCGTAATCGACGACCCGGCGGACTTCCCGGATCGGCGCGACCGCCATCGGAGGGCCGTAGGTGTAGCCCCACTCGTAGGTCATGAGCAGCGATCCGTCCGCCGCCGCGCCGAGGAGGGGATAGTTATGCCCTTCATAGAGCAGGCCGCCCTGATCCGCACGGACCTTCGGCGCGAGGGAGACAAAGACCGGGATGCCCTCCGGGAGCCGCTCTGCCAGAATGGAGAGAAAGTTTGCGTAAGCCGCGGCAAATTCCGGGGGGATGTACTCGAAGTCCGAATCGACGCCGCCGTAGCCTTCGCGCCCGACCGTCTCCGCGAGGTTGTCAGCCAGCTGTTCCGTGAGCGCGGGGGAGGCGAGGATCTCTGCCACCAGCTCGGAGGAAAATGTGCCGCCCTCGGTGAGCGAGGTGAGCGTCAAAAGCGGCGAGGCGGCATAGTCCCGGGCGAGTGCGATGAGCTCCGCTTCGGATTCCGGCGGGATGAGCGAGGCGTCGGGACGAAGTCCGGTCGAGAAGACCGAGAGGTAGGTGAGGTACGGGAGCGTGCGCTGCAGAACCGTGCGGTCGATGAACGGATAGGCATATCCCATCGTCACGGCGTCCCCGTATTCCGACGGCTCGTAGGCGATGTTCAAGACCTGCCCCGGATAGATGCGGTCGGAGCCGTCGAGGACCGGGTTGTTCCGCAGGATGGCGAGGCGGGAGACCCCGTAGCGCGCGGCGATGGCGGTGAGCGTATCTCCGCCTGCGACGGTATGGGTGACGGTCGGATACTGGATCAGAAGATCCTGTCCGACAGCGAGGCGTCCGGGTTCTGAGAGGAGGTTGTCGGTGATGATGCGCGCGGGCGGGACGCCGGTTTCCCGGGCGATCGACGTGACCGTGTCCCCGCGTCGGACGGTGCGGATGAGCATGGCGGCACTTCCTTTCGGTGATTCTCTCGGGGATCTATATGCGAAACGCGGGAGAATATGACCGTGGGTAGCCGGCTGCGTGTCAGACAAAAAACAGCCGCGGGGATGAAGCCTGCGGCTGCTGTGATGGAAAGCGATGGGATTTGGTTTATTGATGCTCCGCCAGCCAGATGGACACCCGCGACTGGATCGCCGACGCGCAGGTCTCTGCTGTCGATTTTCCGCCGAGAAAAGCGGAGATCTCTTCTTCGACGATCTCTCTGACCTCGGACGGCAGTCTTTCGGCTATACGGGTGACATGCCGTGAATCGAGATCCGTTTTCAGGCGCACTGCATCTTTTTCGGTGAATTCAAAGACATATCCCGGTTTATCGAGAGTTTCCGAAGTCGGGGGCGGCACTTCCGGATCCTTCTTCGCCATCCCGCCTCCGCCGGAGAAGGATCCGATGATGTAATAATCGTAATACTCTTCGCAGAGCTCGTCTTATACGTCTTTGAGGACTGGGATAGTTCCACCTCCGGTAGGACGACCATGCGGGAAGCGGTCCGGCGCCATGCAGGCGGCAATGAATTCCCACGCAAGGTCTGGGGCAGAGGCGTCTTTTCCAATCATGAAGGTATCGCTAAAAGCCGGGACCAAAGCCGCCCCTTCCGTCCCCGCATAACCGATGCGCGTGAAGTCTTTCGTGCCAAATACGGCGGGATCGCGGACCATACTGTACAAATTGAAATAGGCAAGTTCCCGGAGGGCGATCATGCCGTTGTGATAGAACTGATACTGTTCCTCCGGCTCGACCTGCGCGAGAGGGGAGGTCCTCGCATACTCCGCCCCGGCAGGCAGCGCGCCGAGAAATTT
>JAEEGL010056132.1_pt1 | contig 12993 bp, 9 predicted proteins | sample 9134231 | NCBI WGS metagenome assembly JAEEGL01 (sample SAMN16246548, study PRJNA631951) | gut metagenome | biome: gut microbiome; feature: rumen; material: fiber-attached | host: Bos | place: Iran: Karaj | collected 2018-10 | reverse complement strand
CTTGCGGAGCGGCCACCGTCTGCGGTAGAATGTCCGCCACTCCACGGCGAGCGTAGCACAGTGGTTAGTGCGCCAGATTGTGGATCTGGATGTCGGGGGTTCGAATCCCCTCGCTCGCCCCACCTTATAGACCCCGGAAATCACGCGAAAAGCCAATGATTTCCGGGGTTTCGTTTGCCCGCGCTTTGGGACGTCGCGTCGCTAACGGACGACGAGGACGATGCCGTTCCTCCCGATCGATGCGAGGATCGACACGGTGCCGTCAGTGTTGGAGCGGGTCGAGAACGTGACGCCGTGGCCTGGAATCTTCCGGGCGGAGAGGTTCAGCGCGGCGGCCGTCGCCGCGTCGCGGACCGTCGCCACGGCGATGTCGGCGTAGCGGTGCTCGCCGTTCTCGCCGATCGCGGGGAGGTCGAACGCGACGGGGAGCGTCCCGCCGAAAGGCGTGGCGGAGAGATTGACGGCGCCGTAGGTCGCGACATCGCCCGTCGCCGTCGGATCGACGAGGAGATGCGCGCCAGAGGCGAAGGTGACGGCGACGCCGTCGACGGCGTTGGTGGAGCGCACTTCGAGGAAGCCCTCCCCGACGGCAAGCGAGGCCGTCTCGCCGGATGGGATGATCGCCTTGCCGCCGAGGGCGAGCGTTCCGGCGCCGATCTTGGCGAGGGCGCCTTTCCAGGTGATGTCGTTGGAGATGGCGAGTGTGGCGTTCTCCGGCGCCGCCATGCCGGCGTTGCCGGTGATCGTGACGCCGCGGCCCGCGACGTTGAGGTCGATGTCGTTGCGGGCCTCAAGGACCGAGTAGTCCGCAAGTTCGAGGGCGTCGGCGCGGAACTCCTCAAGGGGACCGCCGAGGCGAATGCGCTGCGGCGTCTTCTCGCCAACCGCGACGAGCCTCCCTTCGACGCGACGATGCCGCCAGGCGCGGTCGTGGAGCGCCAGAGCGCGCGGCCCGTCGCGCCGGGGGCGACGTTGGCCGACCGGGCGGAGGCATTCATCCGGCGCAACGCCACCAAGGGCATCTCGGCGGCGGACGTGGCGGTGAGCCTCGGCGCCTCGCGGAGCCTCCTCGACCAGCGCTTCCGACAGGAGAAGGGCGAGAGCGTGCTCGGCATGATCCACCGGGTGCGTCTGGAGGCCGTTGCGCGCAAGCTCGCCGAAACGGATCTCCCCATCGGCCAGATCACGGCCTCGTGCGGCTTCCGCTCGGAAAACCACGCCAAGGCGCTCTTCAGGGCGCGGTTCGGCCGCTCCATGCGGGAGTGGCGCCGCGCAAGCCGCGACGGCGGGAGGGGGCTACAGGCCGAGCAGCCGGCTGAAGGGCACGATGGCGTCGAAGTAGCCATCGGCCTCGACAGACGGCGCGAGCTCCCCGTCGTACACGAGGGCGGTGCGCACTGAAAAGCCCTTCGGCGCCGCAAAACGCCCCACCTTGTCCTTCATTTCGTCGAGGACTTCCCGCCCGACGAAATCGAATCCTCGCGTCCGAAAAACATCGTATTGTCTCCATTTCGCTGTTGCGCCATCCAGTCTGGCACTTCCCGACTCAAACCGCAAGTTAAAATTTCACCTATTCCGCATTTTGCAAAATAGGTGAAATCGTGCGATGGTCTCACACGGATAGCACGGATTCCACGGATACCCCACGGATACCGTTGCGCCGCGCAGAGACTCTGCGCTCTCCGCGTTCTCTGCGTGTAAACCAACTCCGCGTCCTCCGCAAACTCCGCGTGAGATATCTCCTGCGTTCTCCCGCCGCGCCAAGGCCTCCGCTTGCCGGAGCGCGGACGGCCCGACCGCCCCACCCGCATCGGCGGGGTTCGCCGCAAACGCCTGAAACCGCGTGATCCCCGCGTAAACACTAGGGATCCCGCGTCATGGGCCTGATCCAAGGGTTCGGCCGGGTTCACCCCGAATCCCTATTATAAGGTGCCGATAAGGTGCCAGCCCGACACGCTTGACGGTGGGGCTGGATGCGCAGAGGCATACGGGGCTCATGCTGATTGGGGGCCGTCATTGAGGAGCCGTTCTCACAGACCATCAAGCCTGACACTTTGAAGGCCAGTACGCCGAACAAGTACGCCGGACAAGTTGACGGTCCGCACAGGTTCGGGTATGATGCGGCCATGTTTGTATCCTCCGTTAAGCCTCTTCTTTTTCTCGCCTTAGTCTCCGCCCTCCCCGCCGTCGGAGGAACGGTGGCCCTGCCCGATGTCCCAGCTCCGGCGTTTGCCGATCTGGAAACCGTGACGAACGCCGCGATCCGGGCCTCGATGCTCCAAAGCGCCCGCGTCTTCGACGGCAGTCTCTCCCTTCTCGCCACGCCCTCCAACATGGTTGAGGTCGCCTTCGGAACCTCACGCGACGCCGACGGGATTCTGCTTCCCGGCGACGAGTCCTTTTCCGTCGGGTGGCGCGAGGGCGCGTGGTTCATCGCCTCGGCAACGAACCGAGTCGAATCCGCCGCCATGACGAACGCGGCCAGCCGGTCGCTTTCGTTCCAGCTGCGCCTCACCGAGGATGGCGAACCGCACCGCCTGACCCTGACGGCCACCGGCGCGGGGGATGCCTTCGCGGCGCTTGTCGCCGATCCCCCCGACTGGATGTTCTCCCGCGACTGGAACGCCGTGCGCCTCACGATCAGAGGCGCCGACGATCCGGCGGAAGCCGTCTCCGTCCAGTTCAACACGGACCCGTGGGTCCTGATCATGAGGTAGCGCATGAACTACGATGTTCCAAACGACGCCACCTTCGCTGCGGTTCTCGTCTTCGCACTCTTCGCGGCAGTTCTCGCCGTCATCGCCGAGAGAACCCACTTCTTCCCCCGCGCCGTCCGGTGGATTCAAAAAGACCCCGTTGTCCGCACGGCGCTTGTCGCCCTTCTGTTCGCAATCGGCCCCATCACGGCCCGGACGAAAAACGGGCAGCTGTCGCTTCCACGGCCTCCGCTCCTACTCCAAGTCGATGAACCGGCGCCCGCCCCGGCCATCGCCCCGGTGACAGTACACACAAACGGGGTGGCCCTCCGCGCCGAATCCACGAACGCGGTCGAGATCACGGCCTTCCGCACCGTCGGCGGAACCGAACTCGGCGACTGGGAGCGGAAGTTCCCCCGCCAACGCAGACATCTGACAAAGTGGGTCGCCGAGAAAATTGTGGCGGCGGGGGAAGATTGTAGGGCGATGAACCAAGCGTCAAGAATGCGGTGTGCAGAAGGACCTTCTCTCCATGCATGAACACTGCTTTTGGGTCGCCCATCACAATTTGCCCGGCCCGAGCAAATGCGAAGGGCCGAGGCAATTTTCAAGTGACGAACTCGATCCGCCCCCGACGAACTTCGTCATGGGCGCGCAGATGGGGACGAACGGGGGCAACGCGCTTTCGGTCCTCGGAACGAACATCCTCGCCGCGACGATCTGGAACATGGACGGCGCGCCCGTCACGAACGGCGTCTCCATCGCCGACCTCCTTTGCACAAACGGCGTGCTCCGCACCCCGGCGGCGTTTGAGATTCGCTGGAAGAACACAACCGGCCTGGATCCCGAAGCGGACACAGACGGCGATGGCCTCACGGACTGGGCGGAAATCTTCCAATTAAGGACCAATCAAAACCACGCCGATACCGACGGCGACGGCATTTCCGACAATGTGGAACTAATGATGGGCACGGACCCGTTCGACGCCGACGAGGACGGCGACGGAGTACCGGACGGGACAAGCACGGCGGCATGGGCGGACAATGCGCTGTGGGCATCGAACGCCAGCGAATCCGCCTATTCCATCGCGATCACCCTGAACAGCGCGATCCCTGCCGGGGCGTCAGCCTCTCTCATGGTCGGCAGTCTCTGCATTCCGCTCCGCTCGCCTGGATCATGGACGCTCGGCCTAGTCCCCGGCGAACTCTACCCCTATCGGCTGAATGTCGGTGGTAATGTTCCCGTCAGCCTCTCAATCGGCCCAGGAGGGGACGCACCGCCCATGCGGGGTTCCATGAACGCGATGTCCATTGCGCTCTGGGTTGACGGAATGGGGGGAACGTTTGACGGATGGTCTCTGGGTGGCTCGGGCAACATGGCAATCCCGACGCTGAACGTCACATGGGACGATCCCGACGACGGATCGCACGAGGGGATTTCGGGGGTATGCCTTCACGGGGGATCGGAGGCGGTCTTCACCCCTGCGATACTGCCCGGCATTGTCCATGGGGAATGGATGCTGAACAACTTGGATGAGCGAAACGGGCAACTTGTTCTTTCCGTCCCCTACGAGGGCGTCGTTTATCAAGGTTCGGCAGTCCTCCTTTCAGACAACATTCGGTTCGGTGTTTTGCAAACGGCCGTTTCAGCCCACCAGTGCGATTCCTCCTACAGCTACCCTTATTGCTCCGTTTGCGGGCATTACCAGCCGGATGATTTCTCGCTTTCTGTTTGTTCGCCTCTGACCTTGAAGCATGATGACGAGACGTCAATCTGTCTTTTCCATCCCAATTCCCCGGGAACAACAATACAAAACCGCACCATACAAATCAGACGGAAAACCAATCCCGAAACCGCATGGCTGACCCTCGGCACGGAATCTGCGCTCAATTCATGGACGGCGAAAATTGCCGGCACATTTGAACTGCGAGGCAGGGGCGTGGTGGACGGGGTTGAGGTCTTTACACCGATTGTTGAGGTCGAAGTGAGATTTCCATCCTACAATGACATAATTGGAGATTCTGCGGTTTCACAGGCGATGGAAAGTGCTTGGGCCCAAACATTGAACGATTGCAAATCGGTTCCCAACGAAAGGCACGAACTTGGTTTTTGGATTCGACTAGACACGCGAACAGACACATACATTCTCGTTCCGCTTCTGGTTGGGCGTTACGTTGGCCCATCAGACGGAGCGTCCTTAACCGTCTATCCGAAACCTTCGGATTCACCGACCGACCCACTGCCCACCGATAGTGGAGCAACATATGTTGTCGGCTTGTTTCACACCCATACACCACGCACATACATCCCGAATCCAAGCACGGGGCGTTTGGTTGGTCCATCGGATGAAGATGCTTCCATTACGAGTACCGAGCATGTCGTCGGAATAGTTCGCGATTATATCGGGGTTCCGACAAACTATAGTACAACCAATGTCCTTTTCAACGGACATTCCATAAATGCTCCGTCCATGCTCTATCCCATTCCCCCAGACAGGAGACCAACCCCATGAACAGACAAGTGTTTTTCCTTTCCGCAGTCGTTATCTTGCTTCTTGGAAGCTTGTGCTTCAGTTGGATAACGAAGCAACGAAAAGAGCGTAGCCAAGCGGATTATGATGGCCACGGAAAAACACCAATGGAACTTACCGACGAAACAGCATTGCAAATCGCCTGGAACTCCTTCGCGGAATCTCCTTTGTCGACAAATCCCCCGCCCGTCATCCGGCGAGAAAAGAAGAAGACAGTTGTTTATCTTCCCAGATTTCGCCGACAAGAAGAAGCTACGCGAGTTTTCCCCGATGATTGGTTACCGGTTTGGATTGACAATGCGACACATGAGGTGATTCCCTCACCACATTCCGTTCTCACGGAATCGGAAGCGCTTCAGATTGCCAAGTCCGCGTTGGCTGGACGTTCCTACGATGTAAATGGTGCCATCAAAGTAGAACGCAATTCCGTTTGCTTTGTGTTTACATTTCCAGAGCCACCCCATGGTACGCCCGGAACGTACCTTGGCCCCGACTTCGCCGCGAAGGTTGGAATCAATTCCGAAACCAAGGAAGTTCTGTTTGTATTTGTTGGAGGATAGTCTCGTCAACTCATGCGTGGATCATAGTTGACAAATTATTCCATTTATTGATTTTATCACCGCCCCTCATGAGTTTCCCCATGACCCCCACCGAACAGAAAACCGCCGCCCGCGACTTCGCCGCTTTCTGGAGCGGCAAGGGATACGAGAAGGGACAGACCCGGGACAGACTCCGACATTTCCCCTGCATGGGAATGGTGGCGGTTATCTGATTTCGACGGTTTCCGCCACGCCGGGGCCAAAGGCGACGGGGTTGTCCGCGCCGCTGCCGCTGAAGCTATTGTTCTCCAGCACGGCACGGCCGGTGAATGGCACGGCGAAGTTGAACGGCGCTGCACGCATGTCGGCGAAATCGTTGTCGCGGACGGTCAGATTGCGCGCCGGGCCGCACTCGCCCCAGTAGCCCGTCAGGTCATCGTGCAGGATCGCCGCGTTCCCGTTGCGGACTCGGTTGCGCTCGTAGAGGATGTCGGCGAAGGCCGAGAGCCGGATGTGCAGAAAGTCGTGGAAGAAGTTGTCGTGAATCCAGATCGTCGGGGTGTGCGAGACGTTGGCCACGTCGCACCCGACCCACTCCGCCGGGATGTCGCGGTCGAAGACGATGGAGGCGCGCGTCGCTTCGCGTCCGCGTTCCGGGAACTCCGCGACAGCGGCCCGTCCGAGGATTTTCTTCCCCAGTCCCCTGCCTCGTGTGAACTCGACCTTCTCGCCGAGGCGATACGGGAAGTAGCCAGCGTAGTTGAAGTGTTGGATGCCCAGATCGCAGCGCTGTCCTCTCGCCGATTCGAGGCGCGTGTAGTTGCCGTGGATGTTTATCACGTCATCGAGGCCCCAGCAGATTTCCGAGTCCGCAATTTCAATCCGCCCCTTCGTATCGACGAGGAAGATGGCGTCGGCGGTGAGCGAGATGTGCGCACCTTCGTCCGGGCGGACGTTGTAGCGCATGATGCGGATGTTTTCGCACATTTCGCCAACAATGCCCATCGCGACGCCGCTGCGAACGTCCACGTCGGCGATCTCCACGTCGCGGCAGTCGGAAAAGGCCATCAGCGAGCGGTTGCGGTCGCTGGCGAGCAGGAGGCACAGCGGCTCGTTTAGCGGGAAGGAGCATTTGCCCGCGTTCTTCGGATGCCCGTCGGCGACATAGCGAAAGAACACCTCCCCGCCGCCCCTGTCCTCCGCTGCGGCGGAATAGAAGGTGGAGGCAAGTGTGTCCTTGGCGCAGTTGCATCCGGGCGTGGCTAGGTACTGGATGTGGCAGTAGCGGAGCGCATGGACTGATATTTCGCGCTCCCGCGAGTCCCAGCGCCCCCCGTCGATGTCGAAGATGATTGCGCCGCCGTCCACAACCCTGTAGGGTGCGCTCCCCTCCGCGAAGCGGCAAAGGAAGCCCTCGTCGTTATTCTCCGTGATAGTGAACTCGACGAGGGGCAGATGGAAGACACGCGAGGTGAAGTTACCTATCCTCACGCCGTCGCACCGGTTCGCGACGAACGGGAACGCCTTGCCGTGGAAGACGAAAGTCGAGCCTCCGCCGTCAATCGTCACGTCCTTCAGGCCATCGACGTGGAACACCACCTTCTTCATCCCGGTGGAGCTGCCAACCGAAGCGAGAAAGACATCCTTTGCCCCATCCTCGAAGAAATGGTATTCGCACTTGGCGAAGAGGAGCATGTCGCCGTTTTCAAGCCGTTCCATGGCCGCCGTGACGGCAGGCGTGGCGTTGCCTTTCACCGGCCCGATCTCGACAACGGCCCCTTGGGCCGCGAATGCGGTCATTGCCGCTACAAGTACTACGGTATGGCTTTTCATTTTTGCAAAATAACATATTCTGGCACATCGGCAGGAGACTATGGCAGATGCCTCACGATTTCATAAAGGAACGAGGCGGCTTCCAGATTGAGAGCGGTGTCGGCGGTAAAGGATAGTTGCCCGGTTTTTGGATTCCATGATGACGGAACGGTGCCGAGCCTATGCCCGGATGGCGATAGCGCAAAAATGGCGGGAGCGGTGCCGGGCGCAAGTTGCAGGACAACATGGGTCTCGCCTCGGCGCATAAGGTGCGGGAGATGGCCCCAATCCAGGAGGATTGTGAGCGCGGCGTCTCCGTAGCGGATGCAACTGTTCTGCACGTCCGTCAGGTGTGTGAGGAGAATGCGCGAGGACTCGGCAAGCGGCATCCCGTCAAGGGAACTGGCCCAAATGGTCGCCGGGGTTGGCGTATCACCTAGAATTTCAAAGCGCAGATTGCCGCAATCAAGCGCACCTTCTTCGGCAAAGCCGCCGCACGTACGGGGGGACGAAAGGGCGAATGCGCCACGTTCCCGGTCAATCCTGACCGATTCGCCTTTTCCCGACACCGAATGGGCGTCCGCCTCCAAGTCTCGTCTTACGTTTGCGTCCGGCTTGGCGTATGCCGTCTCGAAATCGCCGGCGTGGATTGCGCCATTGGGCGGTTCGGCTCCCGCTACGGTGCCGACCTTGGCGAACCAGGACGCCCACGCCCAGCCAGCGCCTGCCCCGGCGTCAATGCGGGCGTTCAGGGAGGAAATCTTTTCCGGGGGCAACGTCACGGCGTAGATGCGCGACAGCGGCGACAAGTCGCCGCGCAGAAACAGACAGACGCTTGCACGCTCGGAGGCGACTTGCAGCGGGTCGGAGGCTATGTCGAAGTATCCGGCGGGGCGTGTGCAGGGTTCAAGTGCCGGCCGTAGCTCATGCGACCATGCGAAGCGCCAAAGCCCCGACCAGTCCTGGAGCGCCGCGCAGGCGCCGGCCGCAATGCCGCCGACGCCCCGGAAGCGTCCCGGTCCGGAGAAGTTGTATTCGGAGACCGTGAAGGGTTTTCCGAGGATGCGGACGGTGGCGACCGGCGCAGCCCCCATTCGTCTGGCCTTGAAGGGGTTTTCATTGGGGCACCGGCTTGGCCGCTTCCAGCTCTTTCCAAGGAACTGCGGATGATCAACGTAGAAGTGCGTATCCACATAGTCCAGCGAGTCGGCGCGCACCTGCTCGAAGGCGGCCGTCATCCGGTTTAGGTTGTTCATGTCGGTCAGGAGCGCGCGGCAGCCCAGTCCGGCGAGAAAACTGCGAGTTCGCGCGACGAATCGCGTTTCGACATCCCGCAGGAAGCATAGGAACGCGCGGCCGTGGCGGCTTCCGCCAGGCGTATCGGGGAACGACTCGGGGATGTCGCCCCATGCCGCCGGGTTGTCGCGCTTCCTATTCGCGAGCCATGCGGCCCAAGCTTCGCTCCAGCCGGGATGGGCGGCGCAGTCTGGGCCGGTCAAGTCATCGAGGTTCCCCTCGTTCACGAGCGAAATCCAGGCAATCGCGGGTTCGTCGGCATAGCGCTGCCCCGTGATGGAGTTCGTGCGGCAGATCCAGTTGGCGGCGAATGCAAGGTAGTTTGAGAAAACGCCCTCGTGGACGGCGGCGCACTTGATGTCAGAGAAATGCCCGTCGCGATCAACGCCGACGGCGCGCCAGGCGATTGGGCGCAGTGTGCGGGAAACAAAGAGGTCCGTCGAGATGTAGAGGCCTTCCTCGGCGCATGCCGCCACAAGGGCGTCCATGCGTCGCATCATGTCCTCATCAAGCCGGACTCCCTGCGGGTCGTCCCTGTCAATGCAAAGGCTGTCGTGGTGGTGGATGCGGATGGCGTTGTAGCCGACGCGGGCTAGCGTCTGCGCCAGGCGCCGCGACTCTTCAGGCGTTTCGGGATAGTTCGCCCCGAAGCAGAGGTTGACGCCGTAGAAGCGCTGCGCTACTCCGGGCAAGCCATCGAACTCGAAGTGGTCGCCGCGCGCAACAACGCGCCCAAAGCGCCCAGCGGGCTTGCCGGTAGGCCGAAGCCCGGAGAAGTCAAGCGCGGACCCTGGCTCGATTCCACCTCCTGCGGCGACGGGCAGCCAGTCCGGACCGGCCTCAATCGTAACGCCACCGGCGCCTCCGGCGAGGGCAAGGCCTGAACGAGGGTCGCCAGCACCGAAGGGGCGCGGCGATGACACCGTTGCGGAAACCGCGTATTCACGGCCCCTCTGGATGGCGCCTTCGGCTAGGTAGATGCGGAGGGTGAGGTGGTTCCCGCCCCAATGGGCGTCATCCTGAAGGAGGACGCATGTGGGGGCGTCAAAGGTGAAGCGCAGACGCTCCGCGCCGTCGCGGTCGAAAAAGGCGAGCGTCGTGGCCTCGCCGTGGAAAAGACGCGCTCGCGCGCCGTCGAGGGCGACGGGGACAGCCTGCCCGTCAACCTCGGCACGGCCGCCGGCAATAATCGATCCGGCGATGTCGCCCGCGACAAAGGTTTCAAGAACGTCGGCGTCTGATGCCGGGACGATGCTCCACTCGGCGTGGATTGCGCCCGATGCGCCTTGATTGAAGCGCGCGCGGCCTTTGATAGCGGCGTCGGGGCCGTCTCCGGCCCGCATTTGAAACGCGCGCCACCCGTCGGCGTCCATGTCCAGTCCGTCTACGGCCCCACGAAATGCCCAGCCGTGCAGCGCCAGTCCCGGCGCAAGTGTGACTCCGGGGAGGGATAGCCCCGCGCCAAAGGCTGGATCAACGGACATTGGGGTGGCGAAGACTGGGCCACAGACACCCAATAGGGCGGCGGCCACAAGGGGGATGTTGGCTTTCATGTCGGTTAATGCTATTTGTCGCCTACCGCACGACAATCACGAATGGACTTGGCGCATCAACGAGCGTGAACTTGTGCCAGTCCATGTTCGCCCAACTGCTGCCACCAGACGATATCCAGCACAGACGATTCCATCCCGCTACGAAATCGTCCACCGGCAACTTGATCTCATCGGTGTCGGCTTTCCCCTTCAAGACATACGGTCCGCCTATTGCCACGCCATTCGCCAGGAAGCTAAATGATGTCGCCGCGCCGGCCTGGTAGGCCCGCGACTGGAACACGCCCCTGAATTTCCCCACCAAGTCCGCTGGCACGAAGAAGTCGAAATACGTCTCCCGCGGTGCGGAGCCGCTGCGCAACGCCCTGTCGTGCAGTTTGTCGGAACCGCAGGCCGGATTGAACAAGTACTGGTCAGGGCTTGTTGGGCTGGAGGAGAACGAATAGACATCCTCGCCAAATCTCCACGAGCCCCCGAGAGTGACGGCATCAAGCGAGAACGTGCCTTCGGTGCGCGTCAGGACGAGCGTGTTCGCTCCTGAGCGGATAACGTTTTCCGGCACGAAAACGTGGCCCACGCCGTTGGCCGTGACCGCGCATTCGCCAACGGAGATTCCATTTACGACGGCGGAGACTTTGCCGCTTCCTGACGCTCCGCAGACGCGTAGCCACTGCGGGAACCCCGCCCAGAGCACCGGACACGAGAAGGAAATCGTCGCAGTGGGGTTCCCCGCCGAAAGAGCCGGGTTGAGATATTCCCACGCCCCCGTGTTAGACACGCTTGTTGTCTGCCCGGAGGTTTTGAACTCCTCAACGCCATTGCCCTCAATGCCGACATGGACGAGGTTGGGGCGACCCGTTTCCGCCGCCATAGCCTCGCGGATTTCACTGTCGTTGAGCGTCCTCTCCCAGAAGGCAATCTGATGGAAAGCTCCGCGGAAACCGTATGTCCAGCTGTTGCCATCGCATGCGACGCCGTATGTGAAGAAGGCGTTCTGCCTTGAACCTTCGCCGCTGATCTGCACAGTGCAGTTGGGGCTGAGGGATGGTTGCGGCCCCGATGTCGGATATGTTCTGGAAACTCGCGCCATCGTGCAGCCTGTCCCGTTGTCCCAGCAGAACGTGGCCGTAAGCGTTTGCCCGTCAACGGCGATCACGCAATCAGTCCAGCATCCATTCTTGATGAGAACATCTGAACAGTGCAACTGGTTGTTCCCGACGACGATGAGCGGATAGGCGTAATCGCTCAACGTGGTGTCGGGGGCCATGCGCAAATCAACGCCGGCGGCAGCCCCGGCCTCGCCCGTCCATCTAATGCCAAGCGCAAGGGGACGGTTGTGGTTTCCCGGAACCGGATTGATGGATTCGTTGCGGAACCTGAGGAATACCGTGTAGTTGGCGCATGCCGTTTCACAATCGGCAAGCCAGTTCGTGAAGTGGAGGTTGCCCGTGCGGTAGGTGATATTGGGCTGCTGCATTTCCTCCCCGTTAATGGTGACGGTATCCAGACTGTTCGTTGTGACGGGGGAGTTGACGACCATGCAGGGGGTGGAGTCAAGCGAGACCCCTGCGTATGGGCAGACGACAGTCTGGTTTTCGTAGGACATGCGCCATCCCCATGAGAAGTATTCGCCGCCATGCATGGCGGAAGATGTGTCCGCAAGGTTCGGGAGATGCTTGACAAGGCCATTCCTGTTGTTGCCGCTGTCCGCCGTCCCGACGGCGTTTCCGGCAGAGCCTTTGTACCAAATCTTCACGTCATCAAAGACGCTACTTTTCACGGTCGTTTGACCGGAGGTCTGGATGGCTGCTGCCGTCGCAGCCGCGAATGCCGCTGATGCAGTGAATGTGCGTAGTGTTTTGTTCATGATTTGTTCCTCTTGGGTGGTTTGGGTTGCTAATGAAAGAAATTTGAAAAACGATTGAACGGAAGCGATCGAAGGGACGGAAGCGGCATCCAAGCCGCTGGCTTCTTCGGTCCCTCCCGTCCCTCCGGTCCTGCTCTGCGCCGCATCCTGCCGGAGCGCGGACGGCTCGTCCGCCTTGGGGTCTTGCGGGCGGGCCGCCCGCGCTCCGGCAATGGCAGCCCCCAGCGCCGTGAGCGCGCCGAGCGCGAGCACCACGAGAAGCGCCTTGGCGCCGGGCTTCTTCGCCGCCTCTCGTGCCTTGGCGCCGAGCTTGGCCGCAAGCGCCTTTCGCGCGTAGTGGAGGCGACTCAAAACGGTGCCGTTCGGAACGGAAAGATATTTCGCGATCTGCGCCACCGGCATGTCCATGAAGTAGTGGAGCGCGATGGCCTCGCGCTGGTCCCTGGGGAGGGTGTCGATGGCCTTCCGCAGAAGCGCCGCGTCGAGGTTGTCGTAGATCGCCTCCTGGGCCGCGTAGTCCGGGCAGTCGGGGACGACGCCGGGGCAGGAGACGGTCTGGTTGGACTTGCGTCTCACGTCCATCGTGTAGATGTTGGTGAGAATCTGGCACATCCAGCCGAAGAAGGCGGACTGCTCGAGATAGTTGTCGATGCTGTCCACCACGGCCGCGAACGTGGCGTTCACCAGCTCCTCGGCGTCGCCG
>JAEEGL014826101.1_pt1 | contig 12994 bp, 13 predicted proteins | sample 9134231 | NCBI WGS metagenome assembly JAEEGL01 (sample SAMN16246548, study PRJNA631951) | gut metagenome | biome: gut microbiome; feature: rumen; material: fiber-attached | host: Bos | place: Iran: Karaj | collected 2018-10 | reverse complement strand
CAAAGTATAAAAAGTCATTCCGTGCGTTGCTTTTATTTTAAGTTGCCGGGATTTGACAGGGAGGAGTAAACAATGCCAGAGGAGAAGAAAGCAACGGAGCGCCGGTTCCTGATTCCGAACTGGAAGGGCGTCCCGGTGAGCGTACCGGAGAGCAAGATAGCGGAGTTCGAGCTGCAACAGGAGAGACTGCGGCAGAACCCGCCGGAGGAGAAGCCGCCGTTCGAGTTTCCGAAGGGACACAGGGAACAAATGCTGAAGAAAATGCAGGAGGCCGGCCTTCTTCCGAAGGACAGCGTCAATCCCAGCGAGAAAAATTAAAAACCCTCAACCCCAAGACCCGCGAACGCAATTTGGGCGGCAAGCAGGGCGTGGTGAAGACGCTTACCCCCGCCAGCCAGCGAAAGGCCCTTCAGGCGTTCCCTGCTCTGCGAGCCGTCAACCGCAAGGTCGTAGACCTGGGTGGAAAGATGAGCCTGGTCATGGGCGGCATCCGCACCGGTATGCTGAATGCCAGAGGCCACATGATCCTGGCCGAGGGCATGACGGAGACCAACAGCAAGGAAATCGTTATCCAGCTTGACAGCAAGACTGGACCGTGGAGCAGAATGCCGGGCATGAGTACTCTCACCTGCGCTACGCGCTGGACCCGGTGTATCGGGCCGGTGTGGACGCCTTGATAAACTCTTGGCATGTGTCTGATGCCGGGGTGGACAACTTTTTGCGCGAACGGTACGATTCCACGGACGGTGATTACGCCAATTTGGGGGACTTCGATCAGAACTACCGGGCCTATTACGAGGAGTTCGTTGGGGACCTCGCGGGTAACCTGAACCGTTGTGATATGGATGAGGCGCTTTTCAGGGAGTATCAATCTGAGTATCAGCGCATGGTCAACGCCGTGGACGCCCAGATCGAGGCGGTCCGGGAGAAAGCAGAAGGAGTGAACAGAAGTGGCGAAGAAGAAACAGGTGTCTCCGGACGACGTGTTTTGCGTGGTGAAGGACTATCGGGGCTATCTGACGTCCGTACCCCTGAGCAAGCTGGATGCCTGGAGGAAGCGGCAGGAGGAACTGAGGCGGAACCCGCCGGAAGAACCTGAGGCTGAAATTACGCCGGAGATGCTGGACAAGATGATAGAGGAGATGGGCGGCTTATTCGAAGAAGACTCCTCTCTCCTTTGATCTGAACGAAGCAGATCATCGCAGCCACAGGCGGGCAAAAAAACAACCGCCTTTCGGCGGTTGTTTTATTTGGTGCTCCAGCGGGGATTCGAACCCCGGACACCCTGCTTAAAAGGCAGGTGCTCTGCCGACTGAGCTACTGGGGCGCGTCGTCGTCGCAAACTGCGCTCATTTCGTTTCCGCCGCCGGCTTACGCCTTTGGCGAAAACTCCATATCGCTTCGTTGCTCCTCCTCTCAAAATCGGACCCGCTCCGCTGGGCTCCGATTTTGTTTTCGGGGGTTTTTGCAAACTTCGCTCATTCCATTTCCTGAGTACTGAGTCCTGTGTAGTGTCCTGAGAACTAAGCACTTCTCACTAAGCACTAAAAAAATATCGGTCCGGGCGGCAACCCTCCCGAACCGACATGGCAGGGATGGCTGGACTCGAACCAGCGGATCGCGGAGTCAAAGTCCGCTGCCTTACCACTTGGCTACACCCCCAAATACGAAGGCACTGCGAACCGCTCAAATAAAGTGGGGTGGATGAACGGATTCGAACCGTCGGCCTCCAGGGCCACAACCTGGCGCTCTAACCAACTGAGCTACATCCACCACAACTCGGACTGGCCGCTTATGGGCCATTGGCACGCCAGAAGGGATTCGAACCCCTGGCCTACTGCTTAGAAGGCAGTTGCTCTATCCGGCTGAGCTACTGGCGCATATAACGATCTTGCTGGAGCGGGTGATGGGAATCGAACCCACGTATCCAGCTTGGAAGGCTGGTGTTCTACCATTGAACTACACCCGCTTATCCTCAGTCGCTCAATGATATTACCACAGTCGCCCCCGCTTTGTCAACAACTTTCTTACAGTTTTTTAGCTTTGTCCTCTTTTTGCCTGAAATCGCTCTTCCGCAAGAGTTTTCAAATTATTCATGGACAAAGGCGGCCGGATGGTGTAAAGTATCTGCATAGGCATTTCAGGGAGGTACCTGCATGAAAAAGCTATCCAACGCCATTGACCGCTTCTGTCAGCGGCGGCCCAATTTCGGCATCCCGCGGCTGATGCTCTGGGTCGTGATCGCCAACGTGGTGGTCTACCTCTTCTCGATGATGGACAGGACGGGGGCGCTGCTCTATTACCTCTATTTCAACCCGCAGCTGATCCTGCGCGGGCAGCTCTGGCGGCTCGTCACCTTTATTTTTATCCCGGCCAGCACCACCAACCCCTTCTTCCTGCTGATCTCGCTCTACTTCTATTATTTCATCGGCTCCACGCTGGAAAAGCAATGGGGCAAGGCGAAATTCACGGTCTACTATCTCTCCGGCGTGCTCTTCACGGTGATCTACGCGCTGCTGGTCGGGCTCGTCACGGGGGCCGGCTATATCCCCATCACCGCCTCCTATATTAACCTGTCCATGTTCTTCGTTTTCGCCACCTATTACCCGGAGCATCGTGTGCTGCTCTTTTTCTTCATCCCCGTCAAGATCAAATGGCTGGCGTATCTGGACGCGGCGCTTTTCCTCTTCAGCATCATCCGCGGGGCCGTCCTCGGCTCGCTGCTGCTGGCCCTGCTGCCCATCGTGGCCGTGCTGAATTACTTTATCTTCTGCGGCGATATGCTCATGGCCTATATCCGGGACTTTATCGGCCGCCGCCGGGTGCGGCACAGCCCCACCGTGATCAATTTCAAGAAAGCGGCACGGGAGGCCCACAGGGAAACGGAGGGCAAACCCTACACCCGCAAATGCGCCGTCTGCGGCCGCACGGACGCCGATTATCCCGACCTGGAATTCCGCTACTGCTCCCGCTGCCAGGGCTACCACTGCTTCTGCGCGGACCATATCAACAATCACGTGCATTTTACGGAGTGAGACAGGGAACCGGCAAGAGGGAGCGCGTGAGCAGGGCGCAGGGGAACAAATGATACGCACCTGTAGGGGCCGACGTCTCGGCGGCCCGCCGCGTCAGCAGGGCGCGGAATAACGGGTGCAGCGAAACGGGCTGCGAAGGCATTGCGCCTCCGCAGCCCGTTTGTTGCATGCGGTGGTTTTTAGCTTTTGCAGTCTGATTCAGGCTGCCTCTCATCCGCCTCTCGCCGCCTTGCGGAAAAGCAAAATCGCGTCGCGGTTGTTTACCTTGCCGTCGTTGTTCAGATCCATCACGGCAGGGTCCTTCGCCGCCGTCGGATCACAGAGCGCCGCGAAGAGCGCCGCCGCGTCCGCCGCGGTCACTTTCCCGTCGCCGGATACGTCGCCGGGGAGGGGCGTTTCGCCGCCCGGCTCCGTGCTGTTATAGTGGATCGCCGCGGAGCTGAGGGGGGCGTTATTAATGCCAATGTAAATATTGCCCCAATCGGCCTCGCTGCCGGAGTAGTATACGTCGGCGAGAGCGCTGCACCCGTCAAACGCCCCGTCCCCGATGGTCGTCACGCTGGCAGGAATCGTCACGCTCGTCAGACTGCCGCAGCCGCAGAACACCTCTGCCCAGATGCTTGTCACGCTCTCCGGGATCGTCACGCTCGTCAGGCCGCCGCAGTTGAAGAACGCTTGGACCCCGATGTTCATCACGCCGCCCGGGATCGTCACGCTCGTCAGAGCGCTGCAGTCGGAGAACGCCCCGTCCCCGATGCTCGTCACGCTCTCCGGGATCGTCACGCTCGTCAGAGCGCTGCAGCCGGAGAACGCCCGGTTCGCGATGCCGGTCACGCTGCCCGGAATCGTCACGCCCGTCAGACTGCTGCAGTCGGAGAACGCACCGTCTGCAATGATCGTCGTTCCTTCTCTGATCGGGTACTCTCCATTCATGTCAGTTTTTACCCGGATCAAAGCGCTGCCGATAAACAGAGCGCCGTCCGTCCAATTGGATTCGTCAAGATACAGCGCGGTGTCGCAGAACGCATCCTGCCCGATGCTCGTCACGCCGTCCGGGATCGTCACGCTCGCCAGACTGCTGCACCCGTCGAACGCACCGTTTCCGATGCCGGTCACGCTTTCAGGGATCGTCACGCTCGTCAGATTGTCGCACCCGTCGAACGCCCGGTTCCCGATGTTCGTCACGCCGCTTTGCAGCGTGACGGTTTTGATCTGATTTCTATTGGCCTTCCAAGGCACATATGATGCTGAACCCCAACTCCTCATCCCCCCCTCGCCGCTGATCGTCAGTGTTCCCTCGCTGTCCAGGTTCCAGGTGAGATTGCTGCCCATAGTGCCGCAGGTACCGGAGGCGACGGTCTCTGCGGCAAAGCCGACGCCGGGCAGGAGCCCCGCGCAGATGGCCAGGCAGAGAAGCAGGGAGAGCAGGCGCAAAGCGTTCTTTTTCATGGTGTGATCCTCCTTTGATCTGAAATGTAATATATTGACAGGAATATCATATCTTATCTGTCACCGGGTGTCAAGGTAATTTGAGAAAGGGGCACGCGGCGCATCGCGATGCGATGCGCCGCGTGCCCAAAAGGCGCCCCTACGGGGTGGTGCGTTGATTTAGACCGGTTGCGTAGAACCGGGGAGTCCTTCGCTGCGCTCAGGATGACAGCGTTATCAAGAATACAGCGTTATCAGGATGACAGCGTTGTTTTTGATTTCCGGTCGCTAAGGAAACGCTGATTAACGGCGGTTGAAGCGGCCCCAGGCTTCCCCTGGGGGAAGACCGGGCCTTCCTCCGCACAAGCGCTTTAATCAGCGTTTACCTAAGCACAATTTTTAATTTCTTATCTTTTATCTCTTATCTTTGATTTTTTCCCCTGTCTACCGGCACACGTTCCAGATGGAGAGGGCGTAGATCTTGGCGGCCTTGAGCATATCGTCGATCTTCATCTTCTCGTTGGCCCCGTGCTCGTTGTTGGTGAAATCCGGGAAGCCGGCGCCGAAGGCCACGCCGCCCTCCACGTCGTGCACGTAGGTGCCGCCGCCCATGGCCAGGCATTCGCCCTCCTCCCCCGTCACTTCCTCGTAGGCGGAAAGCAGGGCCTGGATAAAGGCCGAATCCTCCGGCACGTAGTGGGGCGCTTTCATCTTTCCCTTCACCGCGAAGCCGGCCTCGCCCAGCTTCTTTTCCACCACCAGGCGGCAGTTCTCGTCGTTGGCGCAGATGGGCACGCGGCTGTCGAATTCGCCGTGGATGCCCTTCTCGTCCATTTTGAGGATCGTGAAGGCCACGGTGAGGTCCTCGGAAATATCGTCGTACTGCGCGATGCCCAGCCCCTCACCGAAGCCGTCCCCATGCGGGAAGAGCAGGGTGAGCGCCTGGATCGCCCGGGTGGAGGCGCAGTCTGCCAGCGGGAAGTGGTACAGCAGGGTCAGCAGCGCGGTGATGCCGTTGTTGCCTGCCATGGGCGTGGAGGCGTGGGCCCCGAAGCCCGTGATCTTCACGCGCAGGTCTTCGCCCTCCTGGGTGAGCGTATACTTCACGCCCATGCGGCCGCAGCAGTCGTCACAGAGCGCCTTCAGCTCGTCGTCGATGCGAAGCCCGGCCACCAGAGCCTCGGCGTCCGCCGGAAGCACGTTGATGCGGAAGCCGCCCTCAAAGCTCGCCACGCGGGGCAGGCAGGTCTCGGGCGCCCAGCTCTGCTCGAAGGAGGGGGCGTAGCGGCCCTTCTCCACGTTGATGACCGGGAAGGCCGCATCCGGCGAGAAGGTGCCGGGGGCGGGCTTTTCCACGGAATAGTAGTATTCCATGTCCTCGCTGCCGCTCTCCTCGTCCGCGCCCAGGATGAGGCGCACGTTCTTTTTCAGCGGGATGCCCAGCTCCTTGAAGGCACGCATGGCATAGAGCGCCGCCACCGCGGGGCCCTTATCGTCGCTGGTGCCGCGGCCGTAAAGCAGGCCGTCCTTCTCCGTGGGCTCGTAGGGCGGGGTGTCCCAGCCGTCCCCCTCGCCCACCACGTCCATGTGGGCCAGGATATCCAGGCCGGGGGCCAGGGGATTCATATCCGCGGAAATGGCGTGGCCCTCGTACTCCTTTACGAAAAAGCCGTAGCCCTCGCAGAGCGCCTTTGCGGCCTCCAGCGCGGCGGCGGGCCCTTCGCCGTAGGGCTTGCCGGGCAGCGCCTCGCCCCGCACGCTGCGGATGGCCACCAGGCGCTTCACGTCCTCCACGTAATCCTGCCGGTGCTCGTCGATCCAGCGGGAAAGCTCGTCCTTCACACTCATACTCTTTCTCCTCCTCATGCGGCGTTTCGCCGTCAAATAATCTGATTATAAGCCTGTCTTTTCCAGAAAGCGGGCGGTCACGGCGCAGATCTCGGCGCGTGTCGCCGTCCCCCTCGGGTCAAAGCGATCGTTCTCTTTTCCGTTCATCAGCCCCGTGCGCTGAGCAAAGGTCACGGCCTCCCGCGCCCAGGAGCTGACGCTGTCCGCGTCCGCAAAGGGCGCGGCCTCGGTCTCTGCCAGGGCAAGGCCCTTATAGGAAGCATAGCGGGCAAAGATCAGGGCCATCTGCTCACGGGTAACGGGGCTGTTGGGCCGGAAGGTCCCGTCCTCATAGCCCTGCACGACGCCGCAGCTCTCCGCCCAGGCCACGTAGGGGGCATACCAGGCGGAAGCGCTCACGTCGCTGAAGCGGGAGGCGCCGGAAGCGGCGCTCGTCCCGTCCGCCCGGCCCAGGATCGTCACCAGCATGGCGCGGGTCACGGTCCCGTTCGGGGAAAAGACGCCCTCCGCCACCCCGTTCACGATCTGGCGGCGATAGAGGGTGTTCACGTAGCTCGCGCCCCAGTGGCCCCGCAGATCGGGAAACAGCTCTTCAATGGTCATCGGCTCCGGCTCCAGGAGGGAATAGGGCCCCTCCGCCATGCCGGAGAGCGCGCCGCCCTCCGCCTTGATGAGCGCGGAGGCGTTCTCCGCGGCCAGGTAGCGGTGATACGCGGTCAGCAGGCTGCCGTCCGCCACCGTTGTTCCGGCGGAGAGGTCAATGAGCTCCCCGGAGCGCAGGCTCAGCCGCGCCGAGCCCGCCGTGGGCATGAAAACGGAGAGAGCGGGCAGCTCCAGCCTCGCGCCCCGCTCCAGGCTCACAGGCGCAAAGGTCGCCCCCTCGGCTCCCGCAGGCAGGGCGGCGGATTCCAGCGCCTTCAGGCGGGTGTCCGCCCCCTTCAGCGCCGTCTGCAGGCCAGAGCCCGCCGCCGTCCCGGCCCGGTCCAGCAGCCCATCCCGAAAAGTGCCCAGCAGGTAGCTGAGGGAAACCAGCGGATCGTCCGCGCCGCCGGCGGCGGCAAGGGCCACCACGCCGCCCGCCAGGGCCAGCACCAGCAGCACCGCGATCAAGACACGTTTCAATTCGTTTCCTCCTCTTTCGCCGCGGCGGCCTTCGCCTCCGCCCGGGCGATCAGCGCCTGCAGCTCCTCCCCGTCAAAATAATAGCGGGTGTTGCAGAACTGGCAGATGATCTCGGCCCCGCCGTCCTCCTCCAGGATCTCCTTCAGCTCCCCGCTGCCCAGGCTCACCAGGGCGGCGGCGTATTTTTCCTTGGAGCAGTTGCAGCGGTAGGCGGCCTCCGCGCTTTCCAGCAGCTTGTATTCCACGAGGCCGAAGATCTCTCCGGCGATCTCCTCCAGGCTCTTCCCCTCCGCCAGAAGCTGGGACAGGGGCGGCATATAGTCGATATTCGCCTGCAGGATGGGGGTGATGCGCTCGTCCGCCCCCGGCATGAGCTGCAGCAGATACCCGCCCGCGCCGGTGACGCGGCCATCCCGGTCCACCCGCACGCCCAGAGCGCAGACCGAAGGCGTCTGCTCGCTCACGGTGAAATACTCCGTCACGTCCTCTGCGATCTCGCCGCTGACCAGGGGGGAATAGCCCACGTAGGGCTCTCCGAAGCCCAGGTCCCGTATCACGTAAAGGGAGCCCTTGCGCCCCACGGCGCCGCCCACGTCCAGCTTGCCCTTCTCGTTGGGCGGCAGCTCCACGGAGGGGTCGTCGCAGCAGCCGCGCACGTTCCCGTTCTCATCCGCCACGCAGACGATCCGCCCCGCGGGGCCGCCCCCCTCGATGCGGAGGGTGACGCTGCTCCCCTCCTCCTTCACCAGCTTGCCCATGATGGAGCAGGCGATAAGGCTGCGGCCCAGGGCCGCCGTCATGGTGCGGGAGCAGGCATGGATCGTGCGCATCTTTTCCACGACGCCTCCGGCGTCGGTCAGAATCAGACGGAAGCCCCCGTCTCTGGACAGGGCTGTGAGAAAACGGCTGGACTCAGACATGGCGTTCGCGTCTCCTTTGGAGATAATCAGGCAACAGGGCTCAGGGAACAGGGCTCAGGGCTCTGAACTCTGAACTCATTACCTCGTATTATACCTCTATAATTCTCTGAATACAAGAGGTTGTTTTTAGTGTGAGGCATCGAGGCGCTGTTCTGTTCCCTGTTGCCTGTTGCCTGTTCCCTGTTCCCTGTTCCCTGTTATCTTAATTAACTGTTGCATTTTTCGGCAAAGGGTCTATAATGGAAACAGAGACCAAAATAAACGACCGAGGTGCATACCATGAAGGCTTATAAAATGACCATTGCCGGGCTGGAGCGGGCGCTGCCCATCTGCCCGGTGAACGATTCTCTTTCCATCGGCGCATTCGTGATCCTGGGCGACCCGGCGCTTTCCGAAGCCGCGGCGCGGGATCTGCTGAAGCTGGCGCCCGAATACGATTACATCATCACGGCGGAGGCCAAGGGCATCCCGCTGGCCCACGAAATGGCCCGTCAGCACGGGGATAAGACCTATATCGTCGCCCGCAAGACGCCGAAGCTCTACATGACCGGCGTTTTCCAGGTGGACGTGCGCTCCATCACCACGGCGAAGGACCAGATGCTGTATCTGGACACGGCGGAGGCCGCCTTGATGAAGGATAAGCGCATCCTGCTGGTGGACGACGTGATCAGCACCGGCGAGTCCATCCACGCGGTGGAAAAGCTGGTGAAGAAGGCCGGCGGCAGGATCGTGGGCCGCATGTGCATCCTGGCAGAGGGCGACGCCCAGAAGCGGGACGATATCATTTATCTGGAAAAGCTGCCCGTCTTCCATCCCGACGGGTCCGTCATCGAATAATCCCCTGCGCGCAGAACAGCCGCCGTTCCCTTATGGGGACGACGGCTGTTATTCAATCGTTCACGATGAGGCGGATGGCCCCGTGCAGATTCTCGATCCCGGCGCGCTCGCAGCCGGGCTGCCTCTCCCCGTCCAGCGACCAGTCCATATCCGGGGGGGCGTAGATCACGGCACGGGAGGTCTTCATAAAATCGATCAGCGGGTCCTCGTAATTCTTCTGCAGCAGGCTCCGCACGGCGTTGGCCATGGCCGCCGCGTTGGGCGGCGATTTGATGAGGAATATCTCAAAGAGCCCGTCCGCCATATCCACCACCTGCGGGTCCAGCGCCAGAACGCCGCCCAGGGAGGTGGAATTGCTCACCGCGCCGAAGATATACTCCCCCTCCACGCTGCGCTCCGCCGTTTCCACCCGAATGAAATGGGGGCGGATCTGAGGAATGTCCTTCACACCCTCCAGGATATAGGCCAGGTGGCCCAAGGCGTTCTTCACCGTCTGCGGTGTGGCGTAGGAGGCCTTGGTGAAGGCGCCGAAGGAGGCGACGTAGGAAAAGCAGCGCCCGTTGAAGCGCCCCACGTCCAAAGGCCGCTCGCGGCCCGTCATCACGTCCTCCGCCGCACGCATCACGTCCGAAGAAAGGTGGAGACTTGCGGCAAAGTCGTTGGTGCTGCCGCAGGGGATATAACCCAGGGGCCGCGAGAGCCCTGCGGAAAGGACCCCGTCCACCGTTTCGTTGAAGGTCCCGTCCCCCCCGGCGCAGACGATGCGCTCGTATTCCCCGCCGTATTCGGCGGCGAAACGGGCCGCGTCCCCCTGGGCGCGGGTGATGAACACGGTGCTCTGCCAGCCGTGCTCCCCGAAAAGGGCGACTATATCGGCCAGCAGCCGCTTTCCCTGCCGCAGGCCGGAGACCGGGTTCAGGATCAACTGGAGCTTTTTCACGATTTCTCGCCTCCCGCCACCAGTATACTATACGGCGCGGATAAAAGCAAGGGAGGGAAAAGCGTTGCGTTTTCCCCGGCAAGGTGATATGATGCAGGAAAAGAACAATTAAGGAGGTATCGATCCATGAAGAAAAATCAATGGCTCGCCTTGGGCATATCCGCCCTGGCCGGGGGCCTGGCCGCCACGGCGGCGGTCACGGTGCTGGACTTGCTGCAGCGCTTTGCCGCCGGCCGCCAGGCGCCGAAGCTGAAAATGGAAACGGTGGAAAAGCAGGCCATCGACGCGGCGCGGGAGACCTATGCCGCCGAGCTGGCCGCGGGCGCCGAATGGCTGGAGCAGACGCCGCACGCCGACATCAGCATCGAGAGCTTCGACGGGCTGAAGCTGCGGGGCCACCTTTATACCTGCCCCGGCGCGAAGCGCACCGTGCTGATGATGCACGGCTACCGCTCCTCCTGGAAGCAGGATTTCAGCGGCGCGGCCAGGGAGGTCTACGAAATGGGCTGCAATCTGCTTCTGGCCGAGCAGCGGGCCCACGGCGAGAGCGAGGGCAAGGCCATCGCTTACGGCGTATTGGAGCGCTATGACTGCGCCGATTGGCTCAAGGAGATCGTCACCCGCTTCGGGGACCTGCCCATTTATGCAGACGGCATTTCCATGGGGGCCACCACCGTTCTGATGGCGGCGGGCCTGGCTCTGCCGGAGCAGGTCAAGGGCCTGATCGCTGACTGCGGCTTCACTACCCCCTATGAGATCATCGACCGGGTGCTCAGCCGGTATTCCCCCATCCCCTCCCGCCTCGTGCTGCCGGAGGTTGAGTTCTACAACAAGCTCAAGAGCGGCTTCGGCTTCCACGACTATTCCACCGTTGACGCCATGAAGGAGAATCAGATCCCCGTTTTCTTCGCCCACGGGGACGAAGACGAGCTGGTGCCGCTGGAAATGACGATCGCCAATTACGAGGCCTGCGCCGCCCCCAAGACCCTGCTGATCGCCCACAAGGCGGGCCACGGCATGAGCTGGCTCGTGGAGCACGACCGGTACAAGGCCGCCCTGCAGGATTTCTTCAAGCGCTGCGAGGCGTAAGAAAACGGCGCTCCGGGCGGCGGCATGACACCGGGAGATCCTTTACGGCGCGCAGGACGACGCCGCCGGCTTTCCGCTGTCTGCTGCCTGAGCGCTATGCGCCAATCTCTCTCCCCCTGAGCCCTGAGTACTGAGTACTGAGTGCTGAGTAGTGAATACTTTTCTGTTGACTATCGGCGGCGGGAATGGTAAAATATTTTCCGGCAAAAATCGACCCGGAGAAAAACAAATACTGTCGGAGGGAAAAAGGTATGGATCTTATTTACAACATCAAGGACAAGCCCAAATTCGGCCAGACGGTGCTGTTCGCGCTGCAGCAGCTGCTGGCTATCATGGCGGCGACCATTGCGGTGCCCGCCATCATCGGCAACGGCATGAGCCAGACCGCCGCGCTCTTCGGCGCGGGCATCGGCACCCTCGTTTACCTGCTCTTCACCCGCTTCAAAAGCCCCGTGTTCCTGGGCTCCTCCTTCGCCTTCCTCGGCTCGATGGCTACCGCCTTCGCCGGCGCTCTCAGCAACGCGGCCCTCGGCTACGTGGGTCTGATCCTCGGCGCGCTCTTTGCCGGGCTCGTCTACGTGGTCATCGCCATCGTGGTCAAGGCCTGCGGCGTGAAGTGGATCGAGGTCATCATGCCCGCCGTCGTCATCGGCCCCACCGTCGCCATCATCGGGCTTTCCCTGGCCGGGAACGCCGTGGGCGACCTCTTAGGCACCTCCGGCGCCGTGGCGAACGGGGCCTCCACCTACGTCTGCCTCATCTGCGGCCTCGTGACCCTGGCTGTGACGATGCTCTGCTCCGTCTTCGGCAAGAAGATGCTGAAAATGATCCCCTTCATCATTGGCATCCTGGCGGGCTACGTGGTAGCAACCGTCTTCACGCTGATCGGCAACGCCACTGCCAACCCCGCCCTGCAGATCGTGAATTTCAGCCTTTTCAGCAGCATCACCTGGGTGCCGGACTTTACCTTCCTGACCGCCTTCAAGGGCTTCGGCTCCCTGACCGGGTCCTACGTCGCCACCATCGCCGTGGCCTACGTGCCCGTGGCCTTCGTGGTCTTTGCCGAGCATATTGCCGACCATAAGAACCTTTCCTCCATCATCGGCATTGATCTTCTGAAGGAGCCCGGCCTCCACAACACCCTCCTGGGCGACGGCATCGGTTCCTTCGCCGGGGCCATCTTCGGCGGCTGCCCCAACACCACCTACGGCGAGAGCATCGGCTGCGTGGCTATCTCCGGCAACGCCTCCGTCGTCACGATCCTCTATACGGCGATCCTGGCCATCATCATCTCCTTCTTCGGCCCCTTCGCCACCTTCCTGGCCACGATCCCCAGCTGCGTGATGGGCGGCGTGTGCATCGCGCTCTACGGCTTCATCGCGGTCTCCGGCCTCAAGATGATCCAGAAGGTGGACCTGAACGAGAACAAGAATCTCTTCGTGGTCTCCGTGATCCTCATCGCGGGCGTGGGCGGCATGGCCGTTTCCTTCGGCTCCGTCACCATTACCGAGGTCGCCTGCGCGCTGATCCTGGGCATCCTCACCAACGTGATGCTTTCGAGAAAGAAGAAGGCGTAAGCCTCTCCTCTCTCTGCGTTTCCTTCCGCCCTCAACGGCGCGGATTCGCAAAAAGCCGCATCCCTCAACGGGATGCGGCTTTTTCATACGGGCACAAAGGCTTATTCTTTCGTGTGATCCTCCAGCGTGAGGCGGTTGTCCTGGGCGAACTTGACCAGACCGGCCTTGTACTTATCCCAGAACTTCTCCTCTTCCTTT
>JAEEGL014744905.1_pt1 | contig 12994 bp, 13 predicted proteins | sample 9134231 | NCBI WGS metagenome assembly JAEEGL01 (sample SAMN16246548, study PRJNA631951) | gut metagenome | biome: gut microbiome; feature: rumen; material: fiber-attached | host: Bos | place: Iran: Karaj | collected 2018-10 | reverse complement strand
GGTTCAACATGTCCGTGTAACCCTGGATGACGGAGATGGGAGTCCTGAGCTCGTGGGATGCGTCGTTCACAAACCTTGCCTGCTGCATGTAAGTGTCGTGCATCCTGTGGAGCATGTTGTTGATGGCAGCTTCAATTCCCTGAAGATCCGAATCTCCCAGAGAGAGGTCTCTTGTCTGTTCCGGAGATATGTGCTCTATGGCATTTTCAATGGTGTGGAACTTACTCTCGTCAAAGGAGAGGCGGCTGATCTCATCGGCCTTCAGAGCCATCTCGTTGATGGGACCTAAGGTTTTCTTTATCCTGCGGTACTCAACGTAATAGGGAAAGACTATCTTTAACAGCTGAAAAAACAGGGCGATGGATATGACTATCACTACGAAAGCCAGCAGCAGGGAGGCGTTTTTTTGCAGGAGGATCGTCCCGTTTTCGCTGACTGTATACGTAAAGCTGCCTGCATTTCTCTCCAAAAAGGTGAACCGCCGCCGTAATAATATATTTCTGATATCGATACCTGCCGCATTTTCTGCATCTATGATCCAAAATAAAAACAGCATGGCAGCCAGGAAGATATCAGCAGCAAAAAAAGCCCCCAGCTTCGCCAGGACAAGCTGACGGTGCAGCTTGCCGGCGATGGAGGACATTTTTCTTTTGTTCTTTTCCAGGAGTTTTGAATTATCTTTCATATCATTACTTTTCTGTGTTGTCTGAAGAAGCCTCTGTTGCTTCGGTAAACTTTTCCTTTGCCTTGCCTGCAAGATCTGCGGCCTGGTCGAAGATATGATTTACTTCACCGGCGTTACCTTTGCCCACGATCTTGTATCTGCAGTCAAAGAACAGCGAGATCAGCATGATGATCAGCAGGATCTCCCAGCCTATGAGCAGTATTATGATGGCTGCACAGAGCGGAAGTCTGAATATCTCATTTCCGTTTCTGGTGATCACCAGGTAGTTGTCCAGAGTATATTTGATGCCTCTGCCGACGGTCTCACCGATGGATTTGAAAACGCTCTTGACGTTTGAGCCCTCTGAGCGGTGAACCGCATCAGCAACATCCTTGTACTGGTCGTTTCCGGAATTGCCGGTGTTGAAGCTTGACTGTGAGGGAGCCTTGACCTTGCCCTGCTTCTCAAGGTATATCATTGCATCCAGCATATCGCCGTTTGATTCTTCCAGAGCTTTTTTTGCATCCTCGTAAGTAACGTTTGCCTTTGCTACAAGTCTCTCTACCTTTTCGAATTCTTCCATGTTCTTTTCCTCATCTTTCTGTATTTTATTTGTAATGTTTTCATTTGCTTCGGCAGGAACCGGATCCGTTCTGTTGTTCCTGCTGTTTTCCTGTTGACAGTGCACATTCTATTCTTAATAAATGAAACTGTCCTTTAAGAAAGATTAAAAAAAGATTAAAAATCATTTTTTAAATATTTATTTGCTCTTGATGACATATCCCACGCCTCTGACGGTCTGTATCATCTTAACATTGTAGACTTCGTCGATCTTTGAGCGGATGTAACGCACGTAAACATCTATCACGTTGGTCTCTCCCACGTAGTCGTAGCCGCAGACCTTTTCCATGAGGGTGTCTCTGGAGAGCACGATGTCTGTGTTTTCCAGCAGTACTTTTAACATTATGAACTCGCGGTTTGTGAGGTCGATATCGTGACCGTCATATTTTACGGTATGTGAAGCGTCATCCAGCACCAGCTTCTGCCAGGTGAGGGCGTTTGTGGATGTGACTGCGTTTCCGGCATCCGACACGCCGGAAGATCTGCTTTTGTCTACAGGATGGATCTTTAATGCAACTCTGATGCGGGCCAGCAGCTCCTCTATCGCGAAGGGTTTGGTGATGTAGTCCACGGCTCCCGCATCGAGACCCGATACCTTGTCCATGACCGCATCCCTGGCTGTCAGCATGATGACGGGGGTATCTTTTTCACGTTTCAGGCGTCTTAAGACTTCAAGCCCGTTCAGCTCCGGCAGCATGATATCCAGCAATATGAGATCGTAATCCTTTGCCAGTGCCATATCTAATCCGCTTCGTCCGTCGTGTGCTTTGTCTGCCTTATATCCCTCGTGGACAAGTTCAAGCTCGATGAACCTCGCCAGTTTTTCTTCATCTTCTACTATAAGAATGGATGTTTCCATAGTTTGCCTCCGGAAAAAGTGGATTTGCGGCTGTGTGTTAACATTAGGTAAGCCGGGTGGGTCCTGTGCTGTAACAGCTGACCAATAAACAGGATATCACAAGCTCGGTACAAAATCCATTACGAAAAAGATAATCATGAAGAAAGACTGTGTGATTATCTTTTGCAACAAAAATAATATTCAACTTTCAATTTGATGGTAAATGTGATATAATAGTCTGAATGAGAGAGCGTTATTGGGGGATTTGTCTCGCTTTTTCTATATCCTGTGTATACAATCGGAGGTTTTACCACATAATGAGTCCGAATAATAATAAAAAATCAATCAGTGTTATCCAATCCACGATTGATACTTTGTCGAAACGACATGACACGCCGATGTTTTTGTATTTTGCATTGGTGCTGATGTACATGCTGGTGACGGTTTTTGTGAGACTTACATCATCTTCGCAAGGCGTTGTTACGGTCGCATCGTTTAACATACCGGTATATACATTCGCCGGTGTTTTAGTATCGCTGGCCAATATATGCGTGATGCTGTTGCCGGTGTTTTACGGAAAGCTTGGTTTCGTGACAGGCTTGATCATTCTGTTTGTTCAGACACCGCTCATCATAATAGGAGTGGCAAAGGGCAATATCACCAGCATTCCCGGTATTTTCAGTAATATTCTGGCCATTGTTGCCATAGTCGTGATCCATCTTAAAAACGTAGCCATGCAGAAATACCAGCTGACTTTGCGTGATCAGGCGGTTACGGATACATTGACAGGTCTTCCCAACAGCTTTGTCTGCAAGGAACTGGTGGATGATCTGGTAAAGCGCGGCACACCTTATGTTCTGGCATCTATCGATCTGAACGGTTTCAAGAACATCAATGATACCATGGGATTCTCCTTCGGAGATAAGGTATTGTCCGAGATAGCATCCAGGTGGATGGCTCTTGCGAATTCCGGCAAGACAGGGACCAACGATTTCATCACCCGTGTCAGCGGAGACGTGTTCACCCTGGTGATACGCGGATTCAAGAGTGATGAGGATGCTGTCAATACGATCAAACAGTATGAGTCGGTTTTATCCAGCCGACTGACTGTGGATGAATATGATTTCTTTATAAACGGAAGCTTCGGATATGCTAAATTCCCCGATGATGCAGACAATAAAGACGCTCTGATGTCATATGCAGAGCTTGCCATGAAAGAGGTGAAGCGCGCCAACAGCAGCGATCATATCAAGCATTTTACCGAAGATATGCTGAAGGTTGAGAAAACACTGGAGATCGAGAATAAGATCAGATACGCATTGGAAAATGACCTTATAATATGTAACCTTCAGCCACAGTATGACATGGAGCACAAGCTCAGGGGATTTGAGGCTCTTGCCCGCATGAAGGACAAGGACGGTCAGATCATAAGCCCGGCTGAGTTTATCCCGGTTGCAGAGGATGTGGGTCTTATAGACAAGATCGACAGTCAGGTATTTAGGATCGCAGCAGGATTCCTCAGCAATCTGACCGGGAAGACCGACACCGATGTGATCATCAGTGTTAACGTATCCGCCAGACATATGATGAAAAACGACTTCGTTGAGGAAGTCAAGAGGATCATCAGCGAGAGCGGGGCGCCTGCATCTCAGATCGAGGTGGAGATCACCGAGTCCGTCATGATAGACTCTGCGGAGAAGGCGCTGCATGTTATCGATGAGCTGAAGGCTATAGGTGTCACTATCGCCATAGATGATTTCGGTACAGGCTATTCATCCCTCAGCTACCTCAATAAATTCCCGGCAAATCTCCTGAAGATCGATAAATCATTTATCGACAAGATGAACCAGAGTGATTCTTCCAAGCAGTATGTTGCAGCCATTATATCCATCGGTCACATACTGGGATTTGATGTTATCTCTGAGGGTGTTGAGGATGAGTCACAGCTCATCACCTTGAGAGAGATCGGATGCGACCTTATACAGGGCTTTGTATGGGGTAAACCTCTGCCGCTTGAGGAGGCAGGCAAGCTTGTGCAGGCATAGTTTTTTTCGAGAAGACACAACATACGAATATTAAGAGGCGACTTCAGATCGGAGGTCGTCTTTTTCATTATATCAGAGCCGGTGAATGAAATTACACGAAACGGTCTGTTTTTTTGACGTATTGAGCCGATATATAGAGTAGAAGGAAAACTTCACAGCAAGACGAAAGGAACACTGCCATAAGAAGAATCATAAGACAATGTGACCCGGGAAAAACTAAATCAGAGAACTCCTGATAACAGGGGCTTCGGAAAGGAGACAGCCATGATGGATATTCTTTATTTTGACAGGGATACCGGATATAGAGTACAATCGGTGGAGATGGCGTCTCCGACATTGCGCCGTGACAGACGCGAGCGCGGACTTGAACGCAGAAAACCATCCAGGAAGAAAAAGGAAGAAAAGGAATTTGAGTTCGCGGATATCGGCGACGGAGCGAAGAGCACCTTTAATTTTGTGGTGTGAGTGATTTGTTTTTCATAAAAGGAGGTTAGGGATGATCTATGATTCAGCGATCGCAGGCACGGGACCTGCGGGTGTTTCGGCTGCACTTACATTGAAGGCAAGAGACAAGTCCTTTGTGTGGATAGGCAGCAAAAATCTCAGTGATAAGGTGGAAAAAGCAGAGAAGATAATGAATTATCCGGGAGTTCCCGAAGTGACCGGAGAAGGACTGAACGATGCTTTCAAGCGTCAGATCGGCAGCCTCGGCATCGAGATCGAACCGCATATGGTGAACAGCATAATGCCTATGGGGGATCATTTTGCTCTGATGGCGGGGGAGAATTTCTATGAGGCGAAAACCGTGATCCTCGCTACAGGCGTGTCCTTTAAGGCGGCACTGCCGGGGGAGAGCAGGCTTTTGGGCAGCGGACTCAGCTACTGCGCTACCTGTGACGGCAGACTGTACAAGGGAAAGACCATAGCGGTGCTGTGCAACAATCCGAGATTTGAGGGAGAGGTAAGCTTTCTGGCAGATCTCGCTGAGAACATTCATTATTTTGCGCAATACAAGACTGAGGATACGACTCTTTCCGGCTCGTCCAACATCATATTTCACAAGGATCGCATAAAGGAGATCTGCGGTGAAATGCGCGTGGAAGCTGTCGAGACCGAGGAGGGCAAAATACCGGTTGACGGCGTGTTCATATTGAGGGATTCCATAACGCTGTCATCTCTGTTGCCGGATCTTGAGACGGAGGAAGGTCACATAAAGGTTAACCGGGAGATGGCTACCAATATCCCGGGAGTTTTCGCAGCCGGCGACTGCACAGGGCGTCCGTATCAATATGCGAAAGCTGTAGGCGAGGGCAACATTGCCGCTCACAGCGTGGTGGATTTCCTGCAATAACGATTCAATAAAAAACAGGGCTTAAGGCCCTGTTTTTTGTATGACACGTCAAGCATAAAGGTCGATGTTACCGCCCACAGCCGGGTTCACGGACTGCTCCATTGCCCGGATGAGACCTGCTCCTTCCTGGTTGCTGGCGCTCAGCGCTTTTGCGAGCATTGCAACGCCTGCATCGGTAGGCGCGTCATAACCGTTGACCTGTATGCTGCCCTGATCCATCAGAAACAGGGATGTGTCTGCGATTGCACCTATTGACATACCGATCCCACCTTTCTTGTTATGTGTCTGTATCTTATATCGGACGATAGGAAAAAAATATAATAGGCTCTATATTTTTACACAAATTTGCAAAGCTTTTTTCGGCAGCGTCAAATTGGTTTTTGTTAAAGATATCCTAAAAATAAAAATGCAAGTACTTTTTTCAAAAATTCTTAATTTTTTTATGAAAAGTTATCAACAATGGAAATGCCGATTTTATTGATTTTATGTTTTTCCACAAAGTTATCCACGTTATCCACAAAAATGAGCCTATTTTTCTTTTGCCTTTGTGTCTCCAAAATCAAACAAATATTTTGTATAAATTTCATAAAAAGCCTTAAAATGCCAAATATATCTCATAAGTTATTGACTTTTACATTGTAGTCATCAATTGAAAACAGGGCGCAAATTGACAGATAGATGCATAAATATTCAGACAATTAGCGGGGCGTGTACCCCCGGCTGTTATTCACAGTAAGCTCTTTTTAAAAAATGTACAAAAACCCCTTTATTTTTTCCCGATTTTGCGTTATTATGTATAAGGGTTTTTGTGAAAAATACACATATGTATATGGGGCTTTTATTTTTTCAAGACCGTTAGGGGTTATTTGGAGGAGGATAATATGATCTCAAATCAGATACTGCAGAACACTATCGACGGTATGGCAGAGATTTCGGGGGTTGAACTGTGTGTTATGGACACAGGCGGAAATGCGATCGTCTCCACTGGGGAGAAGACTGCTATGGATCTCTCCCAGTTTGTTGTATCGAATGATCTTTCAAAGACTGTAAAGGACAAACATTTCTTTAAGATATATGATGAACATCAGCTGGAGTACATTCTGGTGTCGACAGGTGGAAAGGACGCTTTTGTAGCCGGCAAGATGACGGCTTTCAATATCGAAAGCCTGCTGGTGGCTTACAAGGAACGTTTCGACAGGGACAACTTCATCAAGAACCTCCTGTTGGACAACCTCCTGCTCATCGATATCTACAACAGGGCCAAGAAACTCCATGTGGCTACCGATGTGGAGCGCTGTGTCTTCATAGTGGAGACCAGCAATGAGAAGGATACGTCTGATCTCGAGACCGTAAAAGGCTTCTTCAGCGGCAAATCCAAGGATTTTGTCACCGCCGTGGACGAGCGTAACATCATCATTGTAAAGGAACTTGCTCCCGGAGAGGGTTACGAAGATCTGGATAAGGTTGCCAGGACGGTGCTGGATCTCTTCTCAAATTATCCTGCAGGCGACGTACATATCGCTTACGGCACCATCGTAGGCGACATTAAGGAAGTTTCCCATTCCTACAAGGAAGCCCGCATGGCGCTGGATGTAGGCAAGATTTTTTATGAGGACAAATACGTTATCGCATATTCCGCATTGGGCATCGGAAGACTTATCTATCAGCTGCCGATACCGCTGTGCAAAATGTTCATAAAAGAGATACTGGACGGGAAGACACCTGATGACTTCGATGAGGAGACACTGGTCACCATCGGCAAGTTCTTCGAGAACAACCTCAATGTTTCCGAGACATCCCGCCAGCTCTATATTCACAGGAACACTCTGGTCTACAGACTGGATAAATTGCAGAAGAGCACGGGTCTTGATCTGCGCGTTTTCGAGGACGCCATCACCTTCAAGATTGCGCTCATGGTCGTGAAGTACATGAAATATATGGAGTCAATGGATTATTGATCCCATTATCGTCAAAGGAAAAAGAATATGATACAGCTTGAAAATGTGAGCAAGGCTTACGTGGAGGGCATTCCTGCCCTGGATGATGTGAGCCTTTCTATCGAAGACGGCGAGTTTGTCTTCATAGTGGGTGATTCCGGATCCGGAAAGTCCACATTGATAAAGCTTCTGATGAAGGAACTCGAGCCCAGCGAGGGCACCATCACTGTCAATAACAGGGATATCAGCACCATTACCCACAAGAACATCCCGTATTTCCGCAGGGAGATCGGAGTAGTGTTCCAGGATTTCCGTCTGCTCAAAGACCGGAATGTATATGAGAATGTAGCCTTCGCCATGAGAGTCGTGGGCGAATCGAACCGCAATATCAGAAAGAGAGTCCCCGTGATGCTGTCACTGGTAGGACTTGCAGCAAAATATAAATCCTTCCCCAAGCAGCTCTCGGGTGGTGAGCAGCAGCGTGTGGCAATAGCGAGAGCACTGGTGAATAACCCCGGGATACTGTTGGCGGACGAGCCTACCGGTAATCTGGATAATAACAACGCATGGGAGATCATGAAGCTTCTGGAGGAGATCAACGCCAGAGGCACCACCGTGGTGGTGGTAACCCACAACATGGAGATCGTGCGCGCCATGAACAAGCGCGTCATAACCATACAAAAGGGCAACCTGGTGGGTGATGCCGGAGGGGAGGTGCTGTCATGAAATTCAGCACCTTCATATATTCCATTAAGCAGGGTGTCATCAACATCGGACGCAACAAGATGTTTTCACTGGCGTCCATCGCCACGATGGCAGCATGTATTTTTTTGTTCGGTATTTTCTATTCGGTGGTGTCGAACTTCAATAACATGGTGACCAATGTGGAAAAGGGTGTTGCCGTGACCGTGTTTTTCAAGGAAGGCATCAGCGACGAGGAGATCGACGCCATAGGTGCGGCAATCCGAATGCGCCCGGAGGTCAAGGACTGTATTTTCAAATCCGCGGACGAAGCCTGGGAAGAATACAAGAAGATATATTTTGAGGGCTCGGAGGAACTGGCAGAGGGATTTGCGGACGACAACCCGTTAAAGGACGACGCCAGCTATGAGATCTATCTTAACGATGTTTCCATGCAGAAAGTGCTGGTGACATACCTTGAAAACCTTGAGGGTATCCGTACCGTAAATCAGTCCGAGGTCGTGGCCAATACTCTGACGGATTTCAATAAGCTCATAAGCTATATTTCCATCGCCATAATACTGATACTGTTGTGCGTGGCTATATTCCTGATCAATAACACCGTAACGGTGGGTATCTCCGTCCGCAAAGACGAGATTGGCATCATGAAGTTCATCGGTGCTACGGATTTCTTTGTCCGTGCCCCCTTCGTGGTAGAGGGTATTCTGATCGGATTTGTGGGAGCATCGATCCCGCTGATCATCCTGTACTTTATGTACAGCCGTATTATAGTGTACATAGCTGAGAAATTTAATTTCCTTTCGGGACTGCTGACCTTCATTCCGGTGGAGACAGTGTTCACCACACTGGTGCCCGTTGCACTGCTGCTGGGAGTAGGCATCGGTTTCATAGGAAGTTTTGCCACCACCAGAAAACACCTTAAGGTGTAGCCGGTGATATTATTGTGAGATATTAAGATGGATCAGGATAGAGATAATACTGAAGATATATACCCGGATGAGGACAGACAGGAAGACATCAATCCTTCCGTGCCTGATGATGCGCAGGCTATCATCAGTGAGATGAGAGAGGAAAAGCGCAAGAGGACATACACATTTATATACGGGGTTTTGACAGGATGTCTTATCTTTATGGTGGCATTTACCATTGCAAATTTCGTATATGCGCACAGGACGAGGCCGGCTGCCATAGCAACCGGTGATCCCGCTGTCGAAAAGACACTGCTGACAAAAGATGTTGAGGCCAAGATAAATGAACTGGCGGCATTGCTGGCAGTGTATTACTACGAGGATGTGGATGTTGACGACATGAAGACGGGACTTTACAGAGGGATCCTGCAGTCGGTGGACGACAGATACACTGCTTATTATACGGCGGAAGAGTACGAGTCCATGATGACCAGCGCATCTGCCACATATTATGGCATAGGAGCGGTACTGTCGCAGGATAAAAATACATCAGTAGTGACTGTCTTGCATGTTTATGATAATACACCTGCCCAGGAAGCCGGCGTTATGGCCGGAGATGTGGTCATCAGCGCAGGAGGTATTGATGCCACCACCGTGACATTATCCGAACTTGTACAGAATATAAGGGGCGACGCAGGTTCCAAGGTCACTATAAAGCTCTACAGAGAGAGTACGGATGAAAACCTGGAATTGGATATAGAGCGCCGCAAGGTGGACATTCCCACTGTGTCAGGAGAGATCTTAGAGGACAGCGAGAATATCGGATACATCCAGATCGCCGAGTTCGGAGACAACACGGCGGATGAGTTCACCAAGATATACGAGGACCTTAAGTCTAAGGGTATGGAAAAACTCATAGTGGATGTCCGCAACAATCCGGGCGGCATGCTGAAGTCCGTTGTGAGCCTCTGCGATTACATATTGCCGGAAGGACTGGTGGTATACACAGAGGACAAATACGAAAATCGAAGCGAGTACTCATCCGATGCATCCTGCATCAAGATCCCCATGGCAGTGCTGATAAACGGCAATTCCGCTTCAAGCTCGGAGATCTTCGCCGGAGCCATCAGGGATTATGATTACGGAACGCTCATAGGCACCACCACCTTCGGCAAGGGCATAGTACAGACCATCAAGCAGCTTTCCGACGGAAGCGCAGTGAAGATGACAACATCGAGATATTTTACACCGAAGGGGGAGAACATCCACGGTGTGGGTATCGCTCCGGATATAGAGCTGGAGTACGAATACACGGGAGATACGACTTCCGATTACGATTATCACTATGACAATCAGATGATGAAGGCCATCGAGATCCTGACAAAGTGAGAAAACAATGTTGCTATCCACAGTCGATATCGTGCAGCAACAGCCTGCCGGCTTGCCGGGCAGAATCTTGTGCATGTACGCGTGCCCGTGGGATGACAGTAGAGTGACTGTGAATTGGCAGCTAAAATGTTTACAAGAATAAATTATAGAAAGAGGTGATTCTGTGGTAGAATTAGATCAGACTAAGGTCCTGCTCAATTCGTGGAGCAAACCGCTACAGGAAGTGAGGGATTCACTTTGACCTCGCTAATAAGACGAGGAAGATAGAAGAGCTGGAGCGTGAGATGGAAGCTCCGGATTTTTGGGACAACGCTGAGGTTTCCCAAAAGAAAATGAAAGACTTAAAATCCATGAAGGACGACGTGGAGGTCTATGCCGCTCTCGAGCAGAAAAAATCGGACATCGAAGCATTGATAGAGATGGCTGAGGAGTTTGAGGACAGGTCTCTTTTGGAAGAGATCGACGAGGCAGTGGCGGAATATGAGAAAGCATTTGATGCCATCCGCATTAAGACTCTGTTGTCAGGTGAGTTTGACGCCGATAATGCCATCGTATCTTTGAATGCGGGGGCAGGCGGTACCGAGTCCTGCGACTGGGCGGGCATGCTGTACCGCATGTTTACCAGATGGGCTGCGGATAAAGGCTTTACCGTGGACGAACTGGATTTCCATGAGGGAGACGAGGCCGGAGTCAAGAGCGTCACATTCCAGGTGAACGGCGCAAATGCTTACGGATATCTCAAATCCGAGAAGGGTGTTCACAGGCTGGTGCGTATCTCTCCGTTTAATGCTGCAGGCAAGAGGCAGACTTCATTTGTGTCCTGCGATGTCATGCCCGATATCGAGGAGGATATCGACATTGAGGTCAGGGACGAAGACATCAGGATAGATACCTATCGTTCCAGCGGTGCGGGCGGTCAGCATATCAATAAGACCAGCTCGGCCATCCGTATTACACATTTTCCGACAGGCATAGTGGTGACCTGTCAGAATGAGCGTTCTCAGCACATGAACAGGGACAAGGCTATGCAGATGTTGAAGTCAAAGCTTCTCATGCTGCGTAGGGAAGAAAACGCTGCCAAAGAGGCTGCCATCCGTGGTGAGGTTACGGATATCGGCTGGGGCAATCAGATCAGGTCCTATGTCATGCAGCCATATACCATGGTCAAAGACCACCGTACAGGCGAGGAGACCGGTAATGTACAGTCAGTGCTGGACGGCAATCTTGACCAGTTCATGAACGGGTACTTAAAATGGGTTTCTCTCGGATGTCCCAAGAGAAACGCAGGGGAGGAATAACCAATATGATAAAAGCAGCAGTTATGGGTTACGGCACCATAGGATCGGGAGTTGTGGAGATACTGCAGAGAAACTCCGCCCGTGTTGCCAAAAACGCAGGTGCCCCCATAGAAGTCAAATATGTTCTGGATCTTCGTGATTTCCCCGGGGATCCGGTTGAAAAATTACTGGTCCGCGACTACAAGACCATCGCAGAAGACCCTGAGGTGAAGATCGTAGTGGAGACCATGGGAGGCGTTGAGCCGGCATTCACATTTGTGAAAGCTATGTTAGAGGCCGGTAAGAACGTATGTACCTCCAATAAAGCGCTGGTAGCCGACAAAGGAGCGGAGCTTATCGCTCTCGCTGCCGAAAAGAACGTCAACTTCCTGTTCGAGGCGTCTGTGGGAGGAGGAATCCCCATCATAAGACCTCTCCTCACATCCATAACAGGTGATGAGATTGACGAGATCAGCGGCATCATAAACGGCACTACCAACTACATGCTGACCAAGATGACCTACGAAGGTCTGGATTTTGACTCGGTATTGAAGGAAGCTCAGGCATTGGGCTACGCAGAAAAAGATCCCACTGCAGATGTGGAGGGACATGATGTTTGCCGTAAGATAGCGATTCTCACATCCATCGTGCTGGGGCAGCAGGTTAATTACACGGATATTCACACTGAAGGTATCACAGGGATAACACCTACGGATATAAAATACGCGGATGCTCTGGATTGTGTGATAAAACTCATTGCCAAGAGTGTGCGTACTGATGCGGGTTATGTGGCTATCGTGTCCCCGCAGCTGATATCCAAAGAGCATCCGCTCTATCAGGTAAACGGTGTGTTCAACGCGATCTTCGTAAAAGGAAACATGCTGGGTGACTCTATGTTCTACGGGTCAGGAGCAGGTAAGCTTCCCACGGCGTCCGCTGTGGTAGGCGATATCATAGACATGGCAAGACATATAGATGAACATATAAGGCTGGATTGGGAACCGGAGAGCTACAAGCTGGTGGATTATCTCGATAACGTGGTGAGCTTCTTCGTCAGGACGGAAAAGAGTCAGGAAGAGGTGAAAGCCGTATTCGGCGATGTGGAATTCGTGGAGGTCTCAGGTATTGAGGGTGAATGCGGATTCAGGACAGCACCCATGACTGAGCGTGAGTTTGCTGAAAAGGCAGAAAAGCTCGGCATCATCAGCAGGATCAGATTTAATTAACAATAAAAAAGGTCGGAGGCTTCCGACCTTTTTGTT